>Ga0075420_100000049_pt1 | contig 65524 bp, 61 predicted proteins | sample SoiMetdeltSBSDD4_FD_75296 | JGI IMG/M metagenome (GOLD analysis project Ga0075420, IMG submission 75296) | Bulk soil microbial communities from a Populus tree surrounding site in Tennessee, USA - Soil MetaG P. deltoides SBSDD4 | ecosystem: Environmental > Terrestrial > Soil > Tree plantation...
TTCGCCAAGACCGCCGGCATCGACGTGCAGCTGATCCCGTTCAAGGGCAGCGCCGAGATCGGCCAGGCGGTTCTTTCCGGCACCGTCGACTTCGCGCTCGACTCGACCGGCACCGCGCTACCCTTGGTGCAAGGCGGCCAATATCGCGCGCTGGCGAAATACACCAACCAGCCGCTGCCGATGTTTCCCGGCGTGCCGAGCCTCAGCGAAGCCGCCGGCCTTCCCGCGATCGACGAAAGCTCGACCTGGATCGCGGTCGCGGCGCCCGCGGGCACGCCGCGGCCGATCGTCGACAAGATTCAGAAGGCGATCGCAAAAATCTATGCCGACGCGCCGACCATGCAGAAGCTCGAGAAGGTCGGCATCAATCCGGTCAGCTCGACACCCGACGAGCTCACGGCGTTCATCCGCAGCGAGAGCGTGCGCTGGGCGCAGGTGCTCAAGGATAACAGCCATCTCTTGAAGCTGGAACAATAACGCACAACAACCAACAACACTCATCAGTAGGAGTCACTATGGACACCGGCGCCAACGTCGCGAGCCACTCAGCCGCGAATTATCTCATCGAAGGCCTCAACGAGGTCGGCATCGACTATCTGTTCTCGAACATGGGCACCGACCACGCCCCGATCATCGAGGCGTTTGCCGGCCGCAAGCGGCGCGGCCAGAAAGTCCCGACCATCATCGTGTGTCCGCATGAGAACACCGCGGCGCATATGGCCGGCGGCTATGCGATGGTGACCGGCCGCGGCCAGGGCGTGATGGTGCATGTCGACGTCGGTACCGCCAACACCGCGAACGCCATGCACAACCTCTATCGCAGCCGGCTGCCGGTGCTGCTGATGGCGGGCAAAGCACCGTTCACGACCCACGGCGAGCTGACCGGCACGCGCGACAACTACGTGCACTTCGTGCAGGAGCCGTTCGACCAGGGCAGCCTGGTGCGGCCCTACACCAAATGGGAATGGACGCTCCCGTCGGGCATCGTCGCCAAGGAAGTCATCCGCCGCGCCCACACGATCATGCAGAGCGATCCGAAAGGACCGGTCTACCTGATGCTGCCGCGCGAGATACTCACCGAGGTCTGGGGCAACGATGACGTTCGCTCGTATTCCGGCGAACGCTATGGCGCGACCGAGCCGTCCGGCGTCGATCCGCGCCTCATCGACCAGCTCTCCGATGCGCTGCTGGCCTCAAGCTATCCGATCCTGCTCGCCTCCTATGCCGGACGCACGCCGGGCGCGTCGGACGCGATCGAGAAGCTCGCCGAGTTCGCCGGTATCCGCCTGTTCGAAGCCAGCATGGTCAACAATATCGGTCATGAAGGTCCCTGCTTCGGCGGCTTCGCCGGCGGCCCGCACATCGAGAAGGCCGACTTCGGCTTGCTGGTCGACGTCGACGTTCCGTTCTTCCCGCGCGAGACCAAGGTCAACGACAAGACCTTCTGGGGCCAGATCGACGTCGACGTGCTCAAGAGCGGTTCGCCGATGTGGAGCTTCCCGGCGAACCTGCGTCTGCAAGGCAACAGCGCCCGCATCGTCGAGCAGTTGCTCGAAGCCGTGACGCAGAAGGCGTCGCCGGCGTTCCGCGACGCCGCCAAGGCGCGCGTCGCGGCGTTCGCCGAGCAGAAAGCGAAGCGCAAGCAGAACGCGGCGGAGCTCGCCGCCAACCAGGGCAAGGCCGGCGCGATCAACGCGCACTATCTCTGCGCCGAGCTGGCCAAGCGCATCGACGCGAAGGACATCATCTTTGCCGAGGCCGCCCGCAATTCGCCGGCGGTGCAGCAGCAGATTCCGCGCCCCCTGCCCGGCACGCTCACCCGCGTCGGCGGCGGCGGCCTGGGATCGTCGGGCGGCATGGCGCTCGGCGCCAAGCTCGCGGCGCCCGACCGCATGATGATCCAGATCGTCGGCGACGGCAGCTTCTATTTCAACGTGCCGAGCTCGGTCTACGGCGCGTCGAAGCAGTACAAGCTGCCGATCCTCTCGATCGTGCTCGACAATGGCGGCTGGTCGGCGGTGAAGGAATCGACGCTGCGCGTCTATCCGGACGGCGACGCCAAGGTCGAGGACGAGTTCGCGGCCAACCTGCCGAGCGACGTCGACTTCTCCAAGGTCGGCGAGGCGTTCGGCGCCTATGGCGAGAAGGTCACCGACCCGGCCGCCGTACCGGCGGCGCTCGACCGCGCCATCAAGGAAGTGAAAGGCGGCCGTACCGCCGTGCTGCACGTGACGGTGACGCGGTTGTAGAGCCTCGCCGTCACGCAGCGGACGGCGTCATTTCGCCGCTCCGATCATCGCAGCGCTTCGAAAAGAAGCCCGGCCTCGAAAGAGGCTGGGCTTCTCGTTTAGCGACGTCTACCGGAGCCGGCACGCGTTCGTTTCGCCCAGCGCGCCGCGGCCGTGGCTCCATTTACATCGCTATCTTTGTCCATACAATCAATCGACTGTTTCGGCTTCGTTTGATGTTGCGCGCGGTTCTCAGCCAATCGTTATTGGAGAGGATAGTCGATGACGGCGAACAACAAATGGAACAGCACTGTCGCAAAGCTGTCGTTGGCAGGATTGATTTTCTTCGGTTGGTTCGGCGTCGGGCACGCACAAGATTCGGCGGCGTTCTATAAGGGCAGGACCGTCGATCTCTACGTCGGCTACAGCGTCGGCGCCGGCTACGATCTCTATGCCAGATTGGTTGGACGGCATCTCGGCAAACACATTCCGGGAAACCCAACTGTCGTCGTCAAGAACATGGAAGGCGCCGGCAGTTTGCGTCTGGTGAACTGGCTTTACTCCGCTGCTCCGAAAGACGGCACGGCGCTCGGGACCTTCAGCCGTGGCGCGCCATTCGATCCCATCCTCGGCCGTCAGGGCGCCAAATTCGATCCGGTCACGTTTGGTTGGATCGGCAGCGCGAACAATGAGGTGAGCGTCTGCGTTGCGACACGCGAAAGCAAGGTGACGTCTTTCGACTACCTGAAGCAGCGGGAACTCATCGTCGGCGCCGCCGGTGTCACCTCGGACGACAACACGTTCCCACTCGTGCTCAACAAGATGTTCGGCACGAAGATGAAGGTGATCACCGCCTACCCCGGTGGAAACGAAATTGCGTTGGCTATGGAACGCGGCGAAGTCGCCGGCCGTTGCGGCTGGTCCTGGTCAAGCCTGCTTTCGACATACGCAAATTGGATCAAGGAAAAGAAAATCAATCTTCTGGCCCAGTTCGGACTGTCCAAGCACGCCGACTTGCCGAGCGTGCCGCTCGTCACCGAGCTGGCGCGCAACGACGAAGAACGTCAGGCGTTGCGTCTGGTTTTCGCCCGGCAACCGCTCGGCCGCCCCTTCTCCGCACCGCCCGGCCTGCCTCCGGAGCGGCTGAATGCGCTCCGTAACGCCTTCGATGCAACGATGAAAGACAAGGACTTCCTGGCGGAGGCCGATAAGGCAAGAATCGAAATCAACCCGATGAGCGGCGGGGAAATCGAACAGCTCATGCGGCAGATCTATGCGGAGACCCCGACCAACGTCGCAAAGCTGGTCGCCGAGATGGTCAAATAGCGGGGTTTGGTTGGCTCCGCGTCGACAGGTGCTCCGCACCAGTTCGCGACGCCCGACCGTCCCCCACGTCAAGGGGGGAACCACGGAAATTTCCAGTAATCTGTTACCGCATTGCATCACCATCGGACATTCGTCTGCCATCCCACGGAAAATAGACGCGAAATATTGACCGGCCTGGAACTTCCCGGTCAGGCTCAAGTGTGGTTTTTTCGGGGGGATCGACATGTTTGCAAAGAATTGGTGGCTTTGTTCAACCGCCGTTGCATTGGCGCTAGGTCTAACGGCAGCCGACGCGAACGCGCAAAGCATGGAGCAGCAAATGCTCCAGCGCCTGGAGCGGGTCGAACGGGAAGTCAAACGCCTGGAGGGCGTCGAGCGCGAAAATGCCGTGCTCAAACAGCGTCTCAATCGCATTGAAGCGCGACGGACGCCCGCGGCGGTTGCGCCGGCTTCAGGAGCTGCGGCCGCTGCCGATCCGGCCGCCGCGAACGCAGCCTACATCCCGCCGCCCACCAAGGCCGGCGTCGCCTACGTCCGCGTCTGCTCGATGCATGGTGAGGGCTTCTTCTACATTCCCGGCACCGACGCCTGCATCAAGCTCGGCGGCTACCTGCGGCTTCAGGTTGCCGGCGGCGCCAGCGGCGACGGTATCGTCACCGGGGCCAGCACCATGGCGAGCCAAGGGCTGATCGACCGTACCCGCAACAACAGCGTGAACTATCAGGCACGCGGCGTCATGTCGCTCGACGTCCGGGCGCCGACGCCGCTCGGCCAGTTGCGCGGCTACTTCAGGGCCGGCGCGGAAATCGATACGCCGTTCAATGGCAATACCGGCGTGAGCGGACTCAGCGTAAACAACACCGCCAACGTGTTCTGGGATCGCGGCTACATCCAGTTCGCCGGCTTCACTGCCGGCAGGGCGGTGTCGTTCTTCGACATCTTCTCGGTGTCGAACCGTTACACCTACGCCAACCTCCGCACCAACGGCGACACCGAGCTGAACGGGGCCATCCTGTTCGGTTACACCCACCAGCTGGGCGGCGGCTGGTCGGCAAGCCTGTCGGTCGAGGATCCGGGCTCGCACTGGAAGGTCGGCGTCATCGACGCCACTCAGGCTAGCTTCAACCTTGGCAGCATCACTCCCGACAATGCGTTCGGGAACCAAAGCAACACGACCAACGGATTCCGGGTGCCGGACATCATCGCCAACATGCGTGTCGATCAGGCATGGGGCTACGTCGGCGTGAGCGGTGTGCTTCACCAGGTCGCCGGCGCCTACTACGGCACCGGCAACAACACCAACAATGGAAATCCCGACACCAAATACGGCTGGGCTGTCGCATTCGGCGGCAAGCTCAACGTGCCTGGCACGTCAGGCGACACCTTCGGCCTCAATGTGGTCTATGGCCAGGGCGCTGTCGGCTATGCCCTCAAGGGCGAACGATGGTCGATCCTTCAGAACAATGAAAGCATCGGGCTCGGCTGGGCCGTCGATGGCGTCTTTGACGGCACGGGCGCCACACGCACGCCCATCCACCTGACCACAGCCTGGAGCATCAACGCCGCCTATGAGCACGTATGGAACCAGCAGTGGCGCACCAGCGCGTATGGCGGCTATTCGGTCGTCAACTACGGTGGCGCCGCGACTACGATTATCAATTCGCATCTGCCCGGTGGAGCCGGTACGAGGCCCTGTGGCCCGGCTGTCGGCGGCGCGGTGTTTCCGCCGCTCGGCATTGTGCCGGGCGACGTCAACAAGTGCAGCCCGGACTTCAGCTTCGTCCAGGTCGGATCGCGGACCCAGTACAACCCGTTCCCGTGGCTCGATATCGGCGTAGACTTGTCCTACACGCGGCTGTTCACGGCCTATAAAGGCCAGGCCACCAATGGCGTGAACCCGGGCCTTCCTGCGCAAACGGTCCTCGCTATCGACGACCAGAATATCTTCACGGCGATCGGCCGCGCCCAGCTCAACTTCCTGCCGTAAGGTGGGAGACACCGGCTGAGTCTTCAGCCGCGCGTACTGGACTTGTAATGCGCCCTCTTTCTTCACGAGAGAGGGCGCTTTACTTTTTCCTACTACACTGTGCGCCGGCGGTTGCGCCGCTCGCAGACGCAGACCTTGATCGTGCGATCGGGATCAGCATCCCGGCCTGCACCTGCCCAATTCGCCCTCTCCCGTTATCGGAGTGGGGCTCAATTACCGCGATCAGCAACCACGGAGCCGACATCTCCGCCTACGGATGCAAAGCAGCCCCGTGTCGCATATCGGCCTGAGCGTGGCCATTCGCTTGTCCGCCAACGAAATGTTGGAACACGAACACCCGCAAGGCGGACGACAGGTTGGCGTTGGCGCGCCCGGTCTCGACGACGCTAACGAGGTTCGACAACGACAAGTCCCGGTGCCGCGCGATTTCCTTCAGGCCCCTCCAGAAGCAATCTTCCAGACTAACGCTTGTCTTGTGGCCAGCGATGACGATCGAATGCTTGATCACCGAGGATGGCATGGGAGTTCCTTTCGCTCGACATGCTTCGATACGAGTGGCGGCGAATCAGCTGCAAAACTCTGCGCTGCTTATCCTGGGTTGTCTGTTCAAAATTGCTCATACGATCAGGGTCATCGGCGCGCTGTTGTCCGCCACCTCCTGGTACCAGCCTCGTTGCGGCAGGTCGCCATTCGCTACGCTCAACGCTGGCGATGACGCTCACAAAAGAGACGGCGCCGCGTCGCCGTTCTTGATTGCTCGTCCAGAACCACGCTCAACAGCGAGCTATGGATCTCAAGATGGCCGTTGTAGTCGATGAAGCCCATCGAACGAAACTTGTTCATGAAGTGACTGACGCGCGAGCGCGTCGTGCCGATCATTTCCGCGAGAGTCTCCTGACTGATCTTCTCGACGATCGGCTCCGGGCAGCCGTCTTTCCCGAAATTTGCGAGCAGCAACAACACGCGCGCGAGTCTTTTCTCGGTTGAATTGAATAGCTGATCGACAAAATCTTCTTCAAGGCGGGCGTTTCTTGCCAGAACATGCGAGACGAACATCTGGGAGAATGCGGGCTCTTCTTGAAGCATTCGCAGAATCTCAGGCTTCTCGATTCGCATCACCACGCAATCCGTCATGGCGGTCGCGGTCGCCAGCCGCTTCGGCTGTCCAATCAAGCAGCCCTCGCCCAGGAATTCGTCCATGCCGCGCAGCGCGACAACGGCTTCTTTGCCTTGTTTGGATAGGACAGTGACTTTGACGTAGCCTTTCCTGATGTAGAAGACGGAGTCCGCGGCATCGCCTTGCGCGAAAACGATCTCTTTCTTCGGATATGCGGAGACGGTGCGGCCCTGGGCGCCCGTCTCAAGAAACACCGCAGGATCAAATCGCTCGGTTTTGGCAGGAATCGCTAACTTTCCCATTTCGCGGCTCCCTTCAAAATGAAATGCGTCAACCGGGATGCGCGCACACTAATCGAGCGGCTCCCTCTCCAACTCAAGGGCGGAACTATTTGTTTCACCCGAGAGGGGACAAGTTCGTTTCACTTGTGACCGTCAGCTCCCTCAGCCCGTACGGAGATATATACCCCAGTCGCGATGGAGTATTCCGATTAGCGACTATCGTCGCGTCGCCCTGCCGTGCAATTTTATCAAGCGCCGAGATAGCGATTGGGATCGTCAAGCAGCCACTTGATCTTCCGCGCGGACTCCACCGGGCGGTGGAAGTTGCAGGTCTTGCACAATTCGGGAACCCCGTGCCGATCCCAGCGCCAGAGGCGCCTGACCCGGTCGCTGCTCAGCATAGCGACGAGCGACGTGTCGCTGACGTTCCCGAGCGCGAGACTGGGATGCCCCTCGTAATCGGCGCCGGGACAGAATGAGATCGAGCCGTCGACCAACGCCTGGAAGGCGACGAACGGCACCAGACACTGTTGCGTGTTCTCGACGACCGGCGCCCAGGTTGCGTCATGCGGCAGCGGCCGCGAAACGTCGAAGTGGTTCCAGTTGAAAAATTCCGACGTGCTGTTGTGCACGTTAATGCGCTCGACGCCGGCGCGGCGGGCCAGATCGAATGCCCAGGCTACCACCTCGTCATCGGTGCGGTGTTTGAGCAGCCGCAGCCCGACATTGACCGTGCCCGGCTTGGCGAGCGCCGCGATCCGGACGAGTTGCGCAACCATCAGCTCGTAATCGTCGCGCAGCACCATGGTCTGGTATTCGTCGCGGTCGAGGCCGTAGACCGACACCAGAACCCGCCCGAACGCATCCAACATACTGGCCAGTTTGGCGTCGTCGTAGCGACGCGCCATCGTCGCATTGGTGGTCGCCGAGATCGTCGTGATCCCGGGCGTCGACCGGAGCAATTCCAGCCGCTCCGGGAGGAACCGGTCGAGGAAGACTTCGCCGACCATCGGCGTGAGCGATATCGGGCCGCCGCCCACCGACACGTATTCGTCGACGATCCGGCGAAACAACGCCATCGGCATCGTCTTTCGCGCGCGCGTTTGCACGGTGTACGGGCAGACGATGCACTTGTTGTTGCAGATATTGACCGTTTCGACAGTCAGCATCGCCGGACGAAACAGGCCTTGCGGTGAGCGCAGACGCTGCGCGCCCTTGTGCATCCGCAGAAACGGATGCGGCGCTAGCGGATGCTCGCTCAGACCGGCCCCGACCGCTGAGACGAAGCTGCGCGCGCCTGTCCGCGCAGTCTTCAACAGAGAGACCATGCCCGCCCGCACCCCGATTTGCCCGGACGTACTCTCCGCAGCGCGCGGACGGTAACAGAGTGCGGAGCTTCGGGGAAGCTGAAGGCGGGTAGCCGGCGGCATGTAACGATGCTGCAAAGGCTTCGCCGCGAGTGCGATGCCTATTAATGCGTCCTCTCCCCCGGGCGCATTCATGAACGTCGGCGCTCGCGGTACAAACAAGCGCCCTACTTCTTCACCATCGCCCGTACCACCGGCGACCAGCGCGTGACCTCATCCCGCACGAAGGCGGTCAGTTCCGCCGGCGACATCGGCGCCGGCACTTCGCCTTCGTTGTCGAAGTGCTTCTTGATCTCCGGCTTCGCCACGATCTTCAACACCTCGCGGTTGACCGCATCGACGATCGGCTTCGGCAAGCCCGCCGGCCCGGTGATCATGGTCCAGGTCGTGGTCTGGATATCGGGATAGCCGAGTTCGGCGAGCGTCGGTAGCTCCGGCAGTTGCGGCAGCCGCTTGGCCGAGGACACGCCCAGCGGGATCAGCGTCCCGGCCTGCACGTGCTGGCGCGCGGTCGCCCAATTGAGCGCGCCGACCGTCACGCGGCCGGCGAGGAGATCGAGCACCGCCGCGCTGCCCGCGCGATACGGAATGTGCACGCCGTTGAGCTTCTCCTTCTGCACCACGTATTCGAACACGATGTGCCCGACCGTACCGACGCCGGACGACACATAGGGCATCTCCTTCGGCTGCGAGCGCCCGTAGGCGATCATGTCCTTCATCGTCTTCACGCCGATGGAAGGGTGCGCGACGATGACGCTCGGCGCACCGCCGAAGAACGCGATGTGGGTGAAATCCTTGATCGGATCGAACGGCGGATTCTCGCTCATCGCCGACGCCAGCACCTGCACCGACATGCCGCCTGAACCGAGCGTGTAGCCATCGGCGTCGGAGCGCGCCAACGCCTGCGCGCCGATCAGCCCACCGCCGCCAGTGCGGTTCTCGACCACGAACTGCTGGCCAAATGCCTGCCCGAGATGCTCAGCGAACAACCGCGCAGTGACGTCGGCGGCGCCGCCGGGCCCGAACGGCACCAGGAACTTGATCGGCTTCGCCGGCCATTCCGGCCGCTGCGCGAACGCAGTGCCCGTCACACCGCAGGCGATCGCAAGAATCAACGCGAATTTCTTCATCTTGTTCTCCAGCCCGAATTTCGTTCGTTCACACCGCGCGTGGCGCCGCGCGCACGCCGAGCCGTTGCAGGCGCGGCAGCACCTCGTCGCAGAAGAACGGAAGCTCTTCGAGGTAGTTCACGCCCGACACCGCGATGCCGGTCAGCCCCGCCGACGCGAGGTCGGCGAGCTGCTTCGCCACCTGGTCGGGGTCGCCGACGATCGACAGCCCGCCCATGCCCTGGGTGTAACCCCGGCGCTTGAGGTTGAACTCCTCCATCGGCACGGTCTGCGGCGTGATGTTCTTGATCGCGAGAATGGCGTCGACCGCAGTCCAGTCGGCGAGCTCGTCGCTCCAGTGGTGATAGTATTCCTTTGCCTGCTGCTGCGTCGGCTTGCAGGTGATGACGCCGACGGTATAGACGCCGATCTCGCGGCCGAGGTCCTTCGCCGCCTGCTTCACGGACGCGACCGTCCGCGCGGTCTCGTCGAGCGACACCCGCGACGGGCGCACGAAGAACGCATCGCAGTTGCGGATCGCAAACGCCTGCCCGGTCGCCGAGGCGCCGGCGTTCATGATCACCGGGCGCGTGCCGCCATAAGGCTTCGGCTTGGCGCGGATGCCTTTCAGCTTGAGGAAGCTGCCGTTGAAATCGAAATCCTCGCGGTCGGACCATGCGAGCTTGATGGCGTCGATCCATTCCTGCGCGTAGTCGTAGCGCGCCTCGTGCTCGCGCTGCTCGACGCCGAACATCTCGAACTCGCCCTCGTTCCAGCCGACGACGATGTTCAGGCCGAAACGTCCCGCCCCGATATGGTCGGCGGTGACCATCTTCTTGGCGGCGATGATCGGATTGAACAGCGGCGCGTGCACGGTGCCGAACACCGTGATGCGTTTGGTCGACGCCAGGAGGCCGGACGCCCAGTTGATGGTCTCGAGCGTCTCGCCCTGGTAGTCGGTGTTGCCGCCGTAGCCCTTCCAGCGGCCGATCGGCAGCAGGAAATCGATGCCGGCCTCGTCGGCCATGCGGGCGAGCGCAAGGTTCTCCGCCCAGCTTCCGGTCCACCGTTCCGGCACCGTGGTGACGGCGCGGCCGGACGAGCAGTTCGGGCCGAACAGCCCGATCTGCAGCGCGTTGCCGCTGTACATCGCCCGGCGCTCGCGCAGCAGCGCGTTATCAGCGTCCACTGAAATCTCCTGCATGGTGGTCACTCGGGGGTTACTTCGCCGCCGGCGCGTCGAGCGCGGCTTTCACGCGCGCGACCACTTCGGGTGGCGTCGCGGCGAGCTCGCCGACGAGCTTCTGCAAGGCCTCGCCGGTCATCGGCAGGATCTCGATCTGCAGCTTTTCGGCTTCGGCCAGGAAGGCCGGATCCTTCAAGGTGGCGTCAAAGGCGCGGCGCATCGCCTGCACCCGATCGGGCGGCACGTCGGGCGGCAGGAAGTAAGGCCGCGCAAAATCGGTACGCGCGAACAAAAGCCGCATCGCCTGCCGCTGCACGTCGGTCTTGGCCTGGTCCATCGCCAGCGGCACGCCGGCAAGCTCCGGATAGGGTTGCGCCTGCTGATTGAACTGCGCGATGAACTTGATCTTCTTCTCGTCGATCCACTTCTGCGACAGCGTTTTGACCGACGCGAGCCCGACGCCGGCATTGCCCTGGATCTCGCCGCGCTCGATCGCGATGTTGATCTCCGGCGTGCCCTTGTAACCGCGCACCAGCTTGAACTTGTAGCCGAGCAGCTCGTTCAGCAGCAGCGGGAAGTCGTTCATGGTCGTGCCGACGGTGGTCGAGCCGACGAGCACTTCCTTGGTTGCCATATCGGCGATGTGCGACACCGGCGCGGTGTGCCAGAGAAAAGCGACATAGGCCTCGCGGTTGAGGCTGCCGAGCCAGTTCAGCTTAGTGGCGTCAAACTGCGTGCCGTTCATCAGCATCGGCGCGGTCGGCATGCTGTTGAGCGGCGCGGCGAACACGGTGCCGTCCTTGGGGCCCTGGTTGTAGAGCTGGTTGGTCAGGACCATGCCGCCGGCCACCGGCTGGTTCTGCACGATCATGGTCGGGTTGCCGGGGATGTGGTTGACCATGTGGCGCGCCAGCGCGCGCGAGTAGAGATCGTAGCCGCCGCCGACGGCGGAGCCGACGATCAGGCGAATTTGCTTGCCCTTGTAGAAGGCGGCGACGTCGTCCTGCGCGGATGCCGGCGCGGCGGCGGTGAGCAATACGGCAAGCAACAACGGCAAACGTGTCGTCATCCGAACATTCCCTCACCCCGTCATCCTGAGGTGGCCGCGGAGCGGCCCTCGAAGGATGCACGGCCCCGGCCGTCGCCCTTCGAGGCTCGCCATAGCGCGTCGAAGACGCGCGTAAACCCGCTTATGGCTCGCACCTCAGGGTGACGGATCATTGTATGGAGACCGGCGCCATTACGCAGGTTGCGCCGCTGGCGCCGCGTCTGCAACAGCGGCGGTTGCGAACAATCGTCCCGGGCAACCGCGGCGGTCGCTCCAGCCGAGCCGCACCAGCGCGTCCCAGACCACGGTCTGGTTGCTGGTGATGACGGGCTTGCCGAGCTTTGCCTCAAGCTCCTCGATGATGCCGAAAACCTGGATATTGGCGCAGCTCAGGAAATAGACGTCGGCATCCGGCCGCGCCGCCGCGAGCGCCCGGTCGCGCCAGACCTGCGGCGGCGTCGCGCAATAGGCGTCGCTGCCGGCCAGGTCGTAGCCCTTGCCGTAGATGACCTCGTAGCCGGCGGCCTTGAGGAATTCCGCTTCGTGGTCGGTCGTCGCCTGGGAATAGGGTGTGATCAGCACCATCTTGCGGGCGCCGAGCGCGGCGAGGGCGCGGCGGATCGCGGTCGCCGTCGTCGTGGCATGGCGCGCGCCCGAGCCCGCGACCGTGGCAAGGATGCGCGCCTCACCCTCCTGCCCCTCCTCCATCGAATTCGCGGTGCAGTGGAACGCGACCACGTCGCACTTGGCGTCGGCGAGCGCGCGGGTCGCTTCCTCGACCCGCGGGATCAGCTGGTCGTGGCCCATGCGGTTGGGCCCGGTCATCCGCAGCCGGGTGATGTGCGGATGAACGCCGTCGGGGAAGGCGCGCACCATCTCCTGCTCGACCATGCGGTTCGACGACGGAATGATCAGGCCGACGCGGGCATTCATGGTCGTTAATTCCTCCCCTGGGGGAACCGAACGGGTTCCACTGCGTTCCATCACGGGGTACGGCGTCACCATCCGCGATCTTGCTTGTCTGCAATATTAAAGGAGCGGCGGCGCCGTGTCACAGAACCGGCCGGGCCGCAGGTGACGCACCCATCGGGGCTGAATGCTTGTTAATCGGGGCCGAGTCAGGCACAAAAACCAATTCCGGCCGCAATATTTCGCTATCCGTCGATCGGATCGACTTCGCTACCGGACGTCCAAAAGGAGGCTGAATTGCCTGGATTGCCTATGAGGTTCGTAAACGCGCTTGTGAGTTACCGCCAAGTATTGCTCGCCACCACGGTCATTTCCGCGATTGCTTTGCCGCAGATCGTCAGCGCCTTCGACGGCTCCGACACGGGCCGGATCATCGTCGCGCAGAAGGAAGACCCCAAGAAGAAGAAAGACGCCCCGCCGCAGAAGGGACCGCCTCCCCCGCCGCAGAAGCAGGTGACGCCGCCGAAAGCGCCGACGCCGCCGACGCCGCCCACGGTGCAGAAGCAGCAGATTCAGCAGAAGCAGGTCATCGAGCAGAAGAAGTTCGAGCAGCAGAAGATTCAGCAGCAGAAGATCCAGCAGCAGAAGACCGTCACGGAGCCCAAGATAGAACCGAGGGGCGGGCAACAGAAGTTCGGCGGTCCGAAGCAGGTCATCGAGCAGAAGAAGTTCGAGCAGCAGAAGATTCAGCAGCAGAAGCAGGTCACGCCGCCGCCGAAGCTTGAGCAGCAGAAGACCCTCACCCAGCCGAAGCAGGATCCGACAAGCGGACAGCCGAAGTTCGGCGGCCCGAAGCAGGATCCGACCAGCGGGCAGCCGAAGTTCGGCGGCCCGAAGCAGGATCCGACCAGCGGGCAGCCGAAGTTCGGCGGTCCGAAGCAGGATCCGACCAGCGGGCAGCCGAAGTTCGGCGGCCCGAAGCAGGGCCTCGATCCAAAGCAGACTACGGTCCAGCCGCTGCAGAAGCAGCCGCCGATCGAGAAGCAGACCTTCGGCCGGCCGAAGGAGTTGCCGCCCGCTGCGCGCGTCGGCAACGTCAACGAACTGAAGGGCAAGCGGAAGGAAGAGCGCCAGGGCAACACGGTGGTGATCGTGGAACCAGGCAACCGCCGCATCTTCCGCGACGGCAATCGCCTCGTCATCCGGCATGACGAAGGCGAGCGGATGCGCCGCTGGGGCAATGCGAAATTCGAGACCCGCGGCACGCAGCGCTACACCATCATCAACCGCGGCGGCTACGACATCGTCACCGTCACGGATTCCCGTGGCCATATGCTGCGGCGCTACCGTCGCTTCCCCGACGGCCGCGAGTACGGCATGATCGACAACCGCCGCCGCTTGGGCATCGGCGCCGCCGTCATCGGCGGTGCGGTGGTGCTCGGCCTCGTCGCGCCGAGGATTCTCATTCCGCGCGACCGCTACGTCGTCGATTCCGGCGCCCCGCCGACGTTGCTCTACGAGACGCTCGATGCGCCGCCGGAGGTGGCGCCCGAACGTGCCTACTCGCTCGACGAAATCCGCGACAACGTCGAGCTGCGCGACTACGTGCGCAGCGTCGACATCAACACCATCAACTTCTCGAGCGGCTCGTGGGAGGTCTCGCCCGACCAGATCCCGCAGTTGCAGGCGCTCGCCGACGCGATGCTCAAGATCATCGGCGAGAACCCGGCGACGGTGTTCATGCTCGAGGGCCACACCGACGCCGTCGGCGCCGCAGAGGACAACATGTCGCTCTCCGACCGCCGCGCGGAATCGGTCGCGGAAATCCTGACCACGAACTTCAACGTCCCGCCGGAGAATCTGGTGACCCAGGGCTACGGCGAGCAGCACCTGCGCGTTCAGACCGACGGACCTTCGCGTGAGAACCGCCGGGTTCAGGTGCGCAACATCACCGGCCTGATGGCTGGCGGTGAAGGCGGCCCGGCTGGCGGACCGCCGCCGGACGGACCGGACGCAGAGCCCGGGCAGCCTCCGGGCTGAGGCCGATCGATCAGGGATCGAAGACGATCATGCCCGGCCCTCGCGCCGGGCATGATTTTTCTGCATCAGCCCCACAACTGCCTGCTGGCTCATGGTGGCGCCATCGCTGGGCGACTTGAACTTTGCCCACACGATGCTCGGGTGGATTTCGAGTCGGCAAAGGTCGCATTGGCCTTGCAGTAGGCCGGTGCGGATTCACGATGCACGTGCTTTGAGTTTGCAGCCGATGCTGACCGCCGTGAGTATTCCAAAGACCACCGGAACGAAGAGCCATACAAGAAAACTTCGGTAGTCGAGCGCGACAAGAATGACAAATCCAAGCACGCCGACGGCCACCACGATCATCGGCCACATGGCTCCGCGCCAAATAAACACGCTCAGGGCAACGAGGACCGAGCCCAGGACCAATAGGTAGACCGCCAGCACCACGCCTACATGCATGGCGCCGGAAAGGACAACTGCGAGGACAAGAAAATTCAGGCCGAGCAGAAGAACGAGGGCCGCGTATAGTCTAGCGGCGATCGCCGCAATTCGGCGGAAGGACTCGTTCATGGCAAGAGTCCGCGTTCCTTCCGCCGAGGACGGCTACATCACGTCGCCCATCACCTGCTCTCCTTCCGCCGGCGGGCGGTCGTAGAACTCGGCATTCATCCGGCTCTTGACGCCCTCGCGCGCAAGCCGCTCCTCGAACTGCTTGCGGATCGCCGGGTCTTCCTGGTGATACGGGATCGCGCTGCCGCCCTTACTGAGATCAATCGCGCCGTAGTCGGCGAGCTGCTCGCCCGGGATGCCGGCCTTGCGCGCGCGCTGGTTGTTCGGGCCGTGCCAGGCGCTGATGCGCAGCGCATCCTTGCTGGTGCCGAAATGCTGATGGAACCAGTCGCCCGCCATCGGCGCCGCCGAGACAAGCCCGACCGCCTCGTATTCCTGGCACAGCACCTTGTCGGACCTGCCATCCTTCCATGGCTGCGTGCCGAGCGCCTCCGGCCACGTGTAGGTGTAGCCCTTGCCCTTCACGCAGACGAGCACCGCGGCGGAAGCATGTTTATGCGCCTTGGAATAGCGGCCGGTCTCGTGCTCGCCGATCCACACATAGAAGCGGTTGCCGGCCATCGACGGCTCGACGCGGCGATAGCCGGGCGAGCGCCGGTTATCGAGCGGCAGCTCGGTGCCGACGATGTCCGGGATGAAATTCGTGCGCCGCATCGCAAGCCCGCGGATCGGGTCCGGCTCGACGTCGTCGTTCGGCTTGAAGAAGTCGTCGGCGCCGGAGAAACGCTCGCTGAAATTGTGCGGGCAGTCGAAGATGAAATTCGGGTTGTCGATCAGGTTCATCACGTTCGGCGCCGAGGTGCCGCACAGGATCAGTGCCGGCGAGCTCGACGCGTTGACGATGCGGTGGAACGCGTTGAGCGGGATCGCGAACATCGAGCCCTTCTGCCACTCGAACACGTGCTTCTTGGTTTGGCCTTCCTGCCAGACCTCGGTCGAGCCGCGACCTTCGACCACCAGGCAGATCTTCTCGTAGAGATGGCGCTCGACATTGAGCGCGCCGGCGCCCGGCACCTCGATCACGTATTGGCCCCATAAGCCTTCGGTGCCGAACAACTGGATGTAGCTGCCCTTCCCACCGAGCCGCTTCCACGGCTGCATCGGCAGGTCCTGCACGCGTCGCACCCCAATGCCGCGATAGACCGGTACCCCCTCGGACTCCATGAAGGTGTCGTAGGGCATCGGCTTCCGTGCGAACTTGCCGAAGCCGGCGTTCTCGCCCGCCTTGGGCTCGTGCCAATGGGAACCGGTGATGTCGTGCATGGTGGTTTCTCTTTTTGGTGATACGTGCGGTGAGTATACAGCAATCGTTCACGGTCTCCACCGTGCCCCGGCAGTGGTCACTCCGGCAGCCCTGCGCGTCGCAGCCCATCCGCGAACGTGGCGAGGTCGTCCGGCCGCCGGAGCGGGAGCCATTGCTGGAGATTGGAAATGCGCAGCGTGGGATCGAGCTCGCGCAAATGCCGCATGGCCCGCCGCGCTTCGTCCGGCCGCCCCGCCAGTGCGTGGCTGGCCGCGACGATGCTGACCGCGATCAGGAAGCTCGGCAAATCCCGGTATGACTTCTCCGCCCAGGCCGACGCGATGTCGAAGCGCCCCGCAAACAGGTGCGCCATCGCCGTTCCCGCCTGCATTCGATACATCTCCGAATCTAGGGGGTTTAGCCGCATGGCGTGCGCGAAACGTTCGATCGCTTCGTCGGGTTGGCCGCGCCAGATCCTGAGGAACCCGCCGAGGAACCAGGCTGCCGCGAGATTCGGGTTGAGCACCAGCGCCCGGTCGATCAGCGCGATACCGCCGTCCAGGTCGCCGGCGAGATGCGCGAACGCATGACCGCTCCGGGCGAGCGCGACGGCATCGTCCTTGCCCAGTTCCACCGCGCGACGGGCCAGCCGAGCCCCCTCGGCGGATTCTCGCGGGCGATCCGCCATCCAGCCGTTTGCCTTGCGCCAGAAATGGCACCACGCCGCCATCGCGTAGGCGGACGCGAAATCCGGATCGAGCTCGATCGCCTTGGAAAATAACGCAAGCGCCTGGTCGTTCGCTTCCCTGGTCCCGATGTGAACGTTCGCCATGCCGCGCAGATAGAAGTCGTAGGCGTCGAGGCTTCCGGTCGGCTTGCGCTTGGCGCGTTCGATCTCCGCGCGCTCGAGCTGCGGCGCGATCGAGCCGACGACGCTCTCAGTCACCTGATCCTGCAGCTCGAAGATGTCGTCGAGGGTGCCTTCGAAACGATCCGCCCAGAGATGCGCCCCGGTGGTGGCGTCGATGAGCTGCCCAGTGATACGGACGCGGTTCGCCGCTTTGCGCACGCTGCCTTCCAGCACATAGCGCACGCCCAGCTCGCGGCCGATCTGTTTCACGTCAACGGCCTGGCCTTTGTAGGTGAAGCTCGAATTGCGCGCGACGACGAACAGCCAGCGAATGCGCGACAAGGCTGTAATGATGTCTTCGACCACGCCGTCGGCGAAGTATTCCTGTTCGGCATCGCCGCTCAGGTTCAGGAACGCCAGGACGGCGATCGAAGGCTTGTCGGGGAGCGCCAGCGCCGATGCCGGGGCTTCATCCGATGGGACGGGCGCGGCCTTCAGAGGAGCAGTGTTATCCGACGATGACACCTCCGTGACGTCGCCGACGAACCGGAAGCCCTTGCGGGGGACGGTGCGGATCAGGCGCTGCTCGTCGCCGCTGTCGCCGATCGCCTTGCGCGCCGCGTTGATATGACTGGTCAGGGTCGATTCAGACACGGTACGTCCGGCCCAGACCGCGTCGAGCACATCGTCCTTGCTGACGACGTGTGCGCGATTCTCCACCAGATAGAGCAACAGGTCGAAGACCTGCGGTCCGACGGCAACCACTCCGGATGCCCGGGTGAGTTCCCGCCGGCCGGGGTCGAGCACGCAATCGGCAAACATGAACTGCAATTCGGCGCTCCTACACGCGGACCGGGCACCGGGGCTGACGCTTTCCAGCCCCGAGGAACGTTTTGATAGCACGGTGGCAATCGCCGGCTACCGGCCTTTGCGCGGGCCTCGTTTGGCCCCGAAAACGCGGGATCGCCACCCGCTTGGACGAATAACCAAGCCAAACTCAAGATCAATCCAAGAACCTCGCAAGGCTTTCCGGCCGGTTTGCGGGCACCCTCCAATCGTCGATCGCGATGACGCAGTCGATCTCAACCGGAGGATAAAAAGATGAAAATCGTCGTTATCGGGGGCACCGGCCTGATCGGATCGAACGTCGTGAAGCGGCTCCGTCAGAAAGGCCATGAGGTCGTCGCGGCGTCACCCAATTCCGGCGTCAACACCATCACCGGTGAGGGGCTGGCCCCGGCGCTTGCGGGTGCTCAGGTCGTCGTCGACGTGGCGAATTCGCCCAACTTCGAGGACAAGGCGGTTCTGGAGTTCTTCGAGACCGCGGGCCGGAATCTCCTCGCCGCGGAAGCTGCCGCCGGTGTGAAGCATCACCTCGCGCTATCCGTTGTCGGTGCCGACCGCCTTCCGGACAGCGGCTATCTCCGTGCCAAGCTGGCCCAGGAAAAGTTGATCAAGGGCTCCAAGATTCCCTACACCATTCTCCGCTCGACCCAGTTCTTCGAGTTCATCGACGGCATCATCAAGTCAGGCACCGAGGGCAACGTGATCCGCCTGTCGCCTGCGCTGTTCCAGCCGATCGCCGCAGATGATGTCTCCGCGCTGCTGGCCGATCTCGCGCTTGCACCGCCGCTGAACGGGACGGTCGAAGTGGGCGGCCCGGAGAAAATCCCCATGGACGCAATGGCGAGAGCCCGGCTCGCCGCAACCCATGACGACCGCAAAGTGATCGCGGACATTCACGCGCGCTACTTCGGGACCGAGTTGAGCGACCGCTCGCTCACCCCGGGCGATAACCCGCACATCGGAGCGACGCGCTTCGGCGACTGGCTCGGCCGCTCTGTGGCGAGCGCGTAGAGGTAGTGCAGAAACAGGGCGCAGTGACGCTCGCTGCCGTCTGCCGGCGCAGCGTCGAGAGCGGCACTGCCCCTGTCGATCGGCCTAGAGAGTCGGTCGCTGCCGCACCACGACCTTGGTGCCGACCGAAACGCGACCATAGAGGTCCGTGATATCGGCGTTGGTCATCCGATAGCAGCCGGCGAAGACGACGTTGCCGATCGTCTGCGGCTGGTTGGTGCCATGGATCAAATAGTCCGGGCCGAGGTACAACGCACGAGCGCCAAACGGATTGCCGGGACCACCCCGCATCGATCGCGGTAGCTCCGGCTGCCGCCGGAGCAGGTCCGGCGACGGCGACCAATCCGGCCATTCCGCCTTGCGGCTGACGCGCAGCAAGCCTTGCCACTCGAAGCCTGATCGGCCGACGCCGATACCGTAGCGGATCGCCCTGCCGCTTTCATTGATGAAGTAGAGATATCGATAGACCACGTCGACGATGATCGTGCCGAGCGGTTCATTGGTGCGATAGAACACCGCCTGCCGCTGGAAGGCCGCCGACAATTGCTCGTCGCGCGGCACGACGCCGGGTTGCTCCCCGATGGCGAGTTCGCGCGGCTGCGCATCGGCGCGGTCGCCGGCGACGACAACCGCCAGCGCACCGATCAGAAGTCCGAAAAATAGTGACAGGAACTTTCCGAGGTTTCGCAATCTGCTCATGTCCAGGCGTAGGTTTCTTCTCGAAGCGCCCCGCTAAAGATCATGCTTACTCGGCCGTCGTCAAAGCCGCCCGTGCCTTGCCCTTATCGTTCGCGCGCTTCCCGTCCACTCTCCCGCCCTGAGTCACGACCGGCTCGGGCGCACGCTTCCCGGACACTCTCCCACCCTGGGTCACGACCGGCTCATTGCCGCGCCCGCCGGCAACCCTGCCGCCCTGGGTCACGACCGGTTCGGAATCGAGTTGCTCCCTGACCATGACAATGACCTGGGTGATGTCGTCGAACGCCCGGGTGTGAGCATTGTTGCCCGGCAGCTTGGTCAGGTCGAATACCGTGATCTGTTCCTGGGCGAGGACGTCGCGGTAGGGCTCCTGCTCGGGGTTGATGTCGCCGATGCGCGGCATCCCGCCCCAGATGAACTGCGCCACGCTGAGCGCCTTGTCATCCTGCGAAACGAACAACGCAAAACGCGGCCGCGCGTTACCCATTCTTCGGATCTGCGTGCGGAACACGTCAACGTCCACGTCGGGCGCCACCAGGAAGACGTTCTTGACCTTATTTCCGATCCCGGCCCTGCCGCCGCCGATTGCCTTGCTGCGCAGCGCCTCGAGCGTGACCCAGTTGCCCATCGAGTGCGCCAGGATATTGACCTCTTTGACGTCGCGATTGGCCGCCAATGTATCGAGGAGCTGTTCCAGCGTGTCGCGCGAATAGATCGCGCTCTCCCGGTCATAGGCATAGGCGTTCAACCGCAGCTCGCCGCGCGACGGCCAGGTGAACAGCACCGGGATGCCTTCGGCGCCCGAGTCGTGCACGACCTGGGCAAACCGGTAGACCGCATCGTCGAACCGGTTGTTGAACCCGTGCACGAAGATCAGCACCTTGTTCCGCCCGGTCTGCTTGGCGTGATTGGAGATGGCGGCGGAGAACGCCCGTTTGTCGAGATGGTCCGCGCCGACGGTGACGAAATTGCGTGGGGTCGTTCCCGTCAGCCCTGGCAATTGGAAGCCTCCGCCGCTGGGAGCGGAGCCCGGCGGGGCTGCGACCGTCACCGAAGCGTAGGACGTTTCATCCGAGCGCTCGCCGGTGAACATCTCCCCGGCATCGGTTGTCGATCGTTTCCGGTTGGTGACGGCGAGGATCTGGATGTTCGTCGATCCCTCGGCGGCTTCAGCGACAGGAGTCAGCGTACCTTGCGACGTCGTGGTGCACGCACCGCACGCAAGTGCAGCGCCCACCGCGATCACTGCCGCAATGTGTCTCGACCCCGCCATAACCCCGAACACCCTTAATCAAGGGTAAATGTTCGGACTTTTCGGGCCGACAAGCAAGGCTAATGCTGGTCGCCGCACCCGGCTGGGCCATTGAAAACACTCAAGATTGTGCCGATCCGGGACACAATTCCACGATCGTGCTCACATATCCGGCGGCACGTCCTCGCCGTCGGCCGGCGGCCGCTCGTAGAACGCCGGGTTCATTCGGCTCGCGACGCCTTCCTGGCGCAGCGTCGCGTCGAACTCGGCGCGGATCGCCGGATCCTCCATGTGGTAGGGGATCGCGTTGCCGCCCTTGTTGAGATCGATCGCCCAGATGTCGGCCATCTTCTCGCCGGGGCGGCCGGCCTTCAGCGCCGGATGGTTGTTCGGCCCGTGCCACGCGACCAGCCGCAACGGCCCCTTGCTGGTGCCGAAGTGCTGGTGAAACCAGTCGCCGCTCATCGGCGCTGCCGACACGATGCCGACCGGCTCGTAGTCCTGCCGCAAAATCTTGTCGGCCTTGCCATCCCGCCACGGCGTCGTGCCGAGCGCATCCGGCCACGTGTAGGTGTAGCCCTTGCCCTCGACGCAGATCAGCACCGCGGTCGAGTGATGCTTGTGCGCTTTCGCATAGCGCCCGGTCTCGTGCTGACCGACGAACAAATAGAAGCGGTTGCCGGCCATGTGCGGCTCGACCCGCCGGTAACCAGGCGAGCGCCGGTTGTCGAGCGGCAGCTCGCAATTGATCACGTCGGGAATCAGGTTGGTGCGCCGCATCGCGAGCCCGCGCACCGGATCGGGCGCGATGTCGTCGTTCGGCTTGAAGTAGTCGTCGGCACCGGAGAAGCGCTCGGTGAAATTATGCGGACAGTTGAAGATGAAGCCCGGATTGTCGATCAGGTTCATCACGTTCGGCGCCGACGTGCCGCACAGCAGCAGCGCCGGCGAGCTCGCGGCGTTGACGAAACGATGAAACGCGTTGAGTGGAATCGTGAACAGCGAGCCCTTCTGCCACTCGAACGAGTGGGGCTTGCTCTGGCCCTCCTGCCAGACCTCGGTAGTGCCGCGGCCTTCGACCACCAGCACGACCTTCTCGTACAGGTGCCGCTCGACGTTGAGCGCGCCGGCGCCCGGAATCTCGACGACGTACATGCCCCACAGCCCTTCGGTGCCGTAGAGCTGGATGTAGCTGCCGCGCCCGCCGAGCCGCGCCCACGGCTTCATCGGCAGGTCCTGCACGCGCTTGACGCCGATGCCGCGGAACACCGGCACGCCCTCCGCTTCCATGAAGCTGTCGTAGGGCATCGGCTTGCGCTGGAACTTGCCGAAGCCGGCGTTCTCGCCGGCCTTGGGCTCATGCCAATGGGTCTGATCGGGTGTGTCGTGCATGACGTTGTGTCGCGTGTTCTTGGATCGTCCCATCATTTGACAGTGTCAGTCGCGCGAGACAAGCTCGTGCTGACGGGACAAGGTCCCGCTGACCCGCCACTTTATTCTTCCTCCTGTATCCGCGAGTTGAGGAGTTTCGATGTCCCTGAAAATCCGACGCGTGGTCACCGGCCATGACGCCAACGGCAAGGCCGTGGTGGCGATCGACGAGGTTTCGAAGAACGTGATCTCGCGGCGCGCGAACCATGAAAGCTGCGTGATCTGGACCACCGGCGAGTCTCCCGCCAACAACGACGGCGACGCCGACGACGGCCTGCGCAAGGTCGCCACCGTCGATCCGAACGGAACGATATTCCGGCTGGTCGAATACGGCCCCGGCGTCACGCCGCGCAATCACCGCACCGAGTCGGTCGACTACGCGATCGTGCTCTCGGGCGCCATCGACATGGAGATGGACGGCACCATGGTGCATCTCAAGCAGGGCGACGTGCTGGTGCAGCGCGGCACCATCCATAACTGGATCAACCGCGGCACCGAGCCGTGCGTGGTCGCCTTCGTGCTGGTCGCGGCCAAGCCGGTCGAGCGCGACGGCAAGCTGCTGACCGCGGCGAACTAGGCACCGACGACGGCCCCGGGGTATTCAGAGAACGGCCGCGTTGAGAGGGAGGCATCATGATCGAGCTTTATGCGTGGGGTACGACCAACGGACGCCGAGCCTTGATCATGGCCGAGGAAACCGGCCTGCCGTTCAAGCTGCATCCGATCGACATCCGCAAGGGCGATCAAAACTCCGCCGCCTATGAAAGGATCAACCCGCACCGGAAGATTCCCGCGCTGGTCGATAGCGAGGGGCCCGGCGGAAAGCCCGCGACGGTGTTTGAATCGTCTGCGATCTGCTTCTATCTCGGCGAGAAGATCGGCAGGTTCCTGGGCACGCCCGAAGACCATCCGAACGTTCTCAAGTGGTCGATGTATCACGCAGCCACCATGCTACCGATCATCAAAGAGCTCAGGGGCGACACCGAAGCTTCGGTCGAGGAGCGTTGCAAGGAACAGCTCGACGTCATGAACCGGCATCTCGCGGGACGCAACTGGTTCGCCGAAGAGTATTCGGTCGCCGACATCATACCTTTCACGCGCATCAATGGGATCCGCCACGAACGCGTGAAAGTATCGGACTATCCGAATCTGGCGGCGTGGCTCAAGCGCGTTGCCGCACGCCCCGCAGTCGCAAAAGCGATGGAACAGAGGTTCGGCTGAGTCAAAGGAGATGTCTATGCTTCGGATCGTTCTGTCGGCGGCGATCGGCGCCGCCGTCCTGAGCGCGCAGGCGCAGGCTCAGTCTTGGCCGAACCGGCCCGTGCGCATCGTGGTGCCCTCGCCGCCCGCCGGCGGCACCGACATCATCGCGCGCGTGATGGCGGAGAATTTCTCCAAGGTATTCAAGCAGCAGTTCTTCGTCGAGAACCGCCCGGGCGCCGGCAACATGATCGGCATCGAGAGCGTCGCGCGCGCGGCGCCCGACGGCTACACCTTCCTGATGACGGCGAGCACGCTCTCGCTCAACTCGGTGCTCTACAAGAAGATCTCCTACGACCCGATCAAGGACTTCGCGCCGATCACGATCGCTGCGACTGCGCCGAACGTGCTGATCATCACGCCCTCGGTCCCGGCGAAAACGCTGAAGGAATTCATCGCACTGGCCAAGAAAGAGGCCGGCAAGCTGACCTACGGCACGCCCGGCATCGGTACCTCGCCGCACATGAGCATGGAGCTGTTCAAGAGCCTGGCCGGCGTCGACCTTCAGCACATCCCGTATCGCGGCACCGCGCCCGCGCTGACCGACGTGCTCAGCGGCCAGATCACGTCCATGTTCTCCAACGCGCTGACCGCCAAGCCGCAGATCGAATCCGGCAAGGTGCGCGCGCTCGGCGTCACCACCGCCACCCGCAGCGGCACCATGCCGGACATCCCGTCGATCGCGGAGGCCGGCGTGCCCGGCTACGAAGCCGTGCAGTGGTACGGTTTCCTCGCACCGGCGGGAACGCCGCAACCGATCCTGGCGCAGATCCATGCCGAAGCGATGAAGGCGCTCAACTCGGCGGAGATGAAAGAGAAGCTCGCTTCCGACGGCGCCGAGCCAGCGCCGTCGACGCCGGAAGCGTTCGCAGCGCACATCCGCAATGAAATCGACAAGTGGCGCAAGGTCGCCAAGGCCGCCAACATCGAGCCGCAGTGACGGAGAGCGCGCCGCGCGCTACTCCGGCTTGATGCCCTTCTCGTCGACGAACTTAGTCCAGCTACTGATCTCGGTCTCGAGCCGTGTTCGCAACGCGGGAGCGGACGAGTATTCCGGCGTGATGTCGAGGTTGGCGAGCCGCGCGCGCAGGCCCTGGTCGGCCAACACGCCCTTGAGCGCGCCATCGAGCTTCGCCTTCACGGCGTCCGGCATGCCCTTCGGGCCGAAGACGCCGAACCAGAACCGCAGCTCGACGTCGGCCACCTTCTTCACGCCCGCTTCCTGCATGGTCGGGACGTGCGGCATCGCCGGCGAGCGCGCGAGGCTGGTGACCGCCAGCGCCTTGAGCTTGCCGGACTCGACCAGGCTCTTGGTGCCCTGCACCGACGTGATCGTCATCGGCACATGGCCGGCGACGATGTCCGCGATCGCCGCCCCGCCGCCCTTGTAAGGGATGTGGACGGCCTCCATGCCAACCGCATCCTTGAACACCTCGAAATTGAGATGTGAAACGCTGCCGACGCCGGCGGTGGCGTAGTTCATCTTCCCCTTCACAGTCTTCGAATACGCAACCAGCTCGGCCACCGTGTTCGCGGGGATGTTGGTCGCGACGATCAGCGCCGACGGCGAGGTGGCGATGCCGGCGACGGCATCGTATTGCGTCAGCGGGTTGAAGCTTGACGCTTTGCCGCGATAGAGCGCCTGGCTCATGCCAAGCGCGTTTTCCGCGAGCAGCAGCGTGTGGCCGTCGGGCTCCGACGCCGCGACGTGGCTCCAGGCGATATAGCCGCCCGCGCCGGGACGATTTTCGATGACGACGGGTTCGCCGAGCGCCTCCTTGAGGTCATTGGAAATCTGCCGCGCCAGCGTATCGGTGGCGCCGCCGGGCACGAACGCGACGATCAGGCGGATCGGCCGCGTGGGATAGGCCTGCGCCCACGCGGTGCATGACGTCGTCGCCAACGCCGTACCCGTCGCCACTTGAAAAAACGTGCGGCGGTTCATTCTCATCGTTGTTTCCTCCCCCATACTTTTTTTGTTTTCTAGCCTCCGGCGCTGATCAGGCTCTCGATCCGCTTGAGCTGGTCCGGCGGTGTTTTCGCGATCTGGCCGATCAGCTTGTGGATCGCCGCCGCGTCGATCGGGCTGACCTCGATGCCGATTTTCTCCGCCTCGGCCAGATAGGCCGGATCCTTGTGGGTCGCCATGAACGCCTCCTGCAGCGCCTTGGCGCGTTCCGGCGGCACGTCGGGCGGCGCCGCGAACGGCCGCGACAGCGCATACGGCATTTCGAGGATTTCGATCAGGTTGCGATCCGCCTCGTTGCGCGCCAATTCGCGCGCGGTCGGCGCATCGGGAAATTCCGGGAACCGCGTGCCGCGTCCAAACACCACCATCACGCGGGCAAACCCGTTCGGCTTGAGCCAATCCGGCTTGTTGGATTTCACCGACGACAGCCCAGTGGTGCGACCGTCGACCTCGCCGCGCTCGATCGCCAGGAACAGCACCCCGGAATCCGTGTAGCCGGGGATCACCTTGATGTTGAAATCGAGCCATTCACGCAGCAGCACGCCCATGGCGTCGCTCGAGGCCCCTTCCGCGGTGCTGCCGATGATGATCGGCTGCCCGCCGGCGCGGCGTGCGTCTTCGATCGTCTTGATTTTGGAATCGCGCCGCGTGATCAGCACGTAGGCGTCGTTCGCGAGACTCGACGACGAACCGAGCCAGGTGAACTTGGTCGGGTCGAACTGGACCTTCTGGCCGGTCTTCATCAGGCCAAGCATCGCCATGTTGCGCGCGAAGGTGCCGAACGTCGAGCCGTCCCGGGGGGCCACGTTATAAAGCCAGTTGGCGCCGCGTAGCGAGCCCGCGCCCGGCATGTTCTGCACCACGATCGAAGGATTGCCCGGGATGTGCCGGCCGATGTGGCGCGCCAGCACGCGCGCATAGACGTCGTAGCCGCCGCCCGGACCGTAGCTGACGACCAGGTTGACGCGCTTGCCCTTGTAGAAATCCGCGACCTCGTCGGCCTGCACCGTGGTCACAAAAGAACTGGTCGCAAACATGGCCGCGGCCAACAGCAGCACGGCGCCTAACCTCAACATGCACGTCTCCTTTGGGTTTCCTCCCGCGAATGTTAGGCGGAAGGAGCCGGAAATGCCAATGGGATCGGCAGGGATTTAGGTCTTCGATTCGGTGAACAGCCGGCGCAGGTAGTCGAGCTGCTGTTGCGGCGCGCTTTCGATGCGCTTGAGCGCGCCCAGGATCTCGCCGGCCGTCACCGGGCTGACGTCGACCCGCAGCTTGGCGGCGTCGGCGAGATATTGCGGGTCGCGGTGGGTGGCGGCGAACGCACGCTGCAGCGCCTGCGCCCGAGCGGCCGGGATACCGGGCGGCGCCGCGAACGGCCGCGACAGTTTGTAGGGAATCTCGGTGAGTTCGATCAGCAGCCGCGCCGCCTCGTTGCGCGCGAGTTCGCGTGCCGTCGGCACGTTCGGGAAATCCTGATGCCGTGTTTCACGCGCAAACTGCACCAGCACGTGGAAGCCGCTGTTGGGCTGCAGCCACTCCGGCTTGATTGCCTTGACCGAGGAGAGATCGGTGGTGCGCCCGTGAATCTCGCCGCGTTCCATGGCGAGGAAGATGCCGCCGGAGTCGGGATAGCCCACCACCTGCTTGACGTTGAGGCCGATGGTATCGCGCAGGATGATCGGTACGTCGTTGCCGGTCGCGCCCTCGGCGGTGCCGCCGAGCACCAGCGGCTCGCCGCCCTGCCGTCGCGCATCGTCGATGGTCTTGACCGGAATGTCCTTGCGCACAATCAGGATGTAGGCGTCGTTCGCGAAGCTGGACGACGAACCCAGCCAGTTGAACTTGCGTGGATCGAACTGCGCGCTGCTGTTGTTTCCGAGCATGCCCATCAAAGGCATATTGCGCGCAAAATGCGCGATCGCAGTGCCGTCCTTCGGCGCGAGAGTGTTGAGCCAGTTGACGGCGCGGAGCGAGCCCGCACCCGGCATGTTCTGCACCACGACGGTCGGGTTGCCGGGGATATGGCGGCCGAGATGACGGCCGACGAGACGGGCATAGATGTCGTAACCGCCGCCCGGCCCGTAACCGACGACCAGCGTCACCGTCTTCCCTTTGTAGAAATCGGCGATCGCGTCGGCCTTGGCCGGCAACGCCAACAGCAGAGCTGCAACAACCGTCGTCAGCGCGAACGTGGTTGGCATTCGCCGTGCCCATCGCCTGGGCATGTTCCTCTCCCGCGTGCCTTCGCGACAAGCCTATGCGGTCCAGGGTATACGAGCAACGGTAGTAGATAGATGCGGTTAAAGGCGCGCCTTAACGCTTCACCTCTCCGCCCCCTTTCGCGTCGGACATGATCTTGCCGATGACCTCGAGCATGTCGGCGGGCGCTCCGGCGATGTCGTCGATCGCGCGCAGGACATCGGGGCCGCTGATTGGGCTTATATCGACCTTCTGCCGGGCGGCATCCTCCCGGTAAAGCGGATCATGATGCACCGCGAGAAAGGCCGCTTGCAGCGCCCTCGCCCGCTCCTCAGGGAGGCCGGGCGGTGCGGCGAACGGCCGCGACAGCCGGTAGGGTAATTCGGCCAGGGCAACGAGGGCGCGCGCCTTGTCGTCGGGCGCAAGTTCGCGTGCGGTCGGCACGTCAGGGAAATCCTGGTGCCGCGTGGCGCGCGCGAATTGCAGCAGCATCCGTACATTGCTTGCGGCACCGAGCCATTGTGGATGCGACGATGCGGTCGCCGAGAGGCCGACGAAACGGCCATCCACTTCGCCCCGGTTGACCGCGAGGTATAGCCCGGCCGAATCCGGATAGCCTGGGATGAGGCGGAGGTTGAGGCCGAGCGCGCGACGCAACACCGTCGCCACGTCGCTGCCGGTCGAGCCTTCCGCGCTGGCGCCGAGGACCAGCGGCGGTCCGCCGGGCCGGCGTGCATCGTCGATCGACTGCACCGCCGCGTCCTTTCTGGCGAACAGGAAGTACGCGTCGTTGGCGTAGCTCGACGAGGACCCGAGCCAGGTCAACTTGCGCGCATCGAACCGAACATTGGTGTTGTGGCCGAGGATGGCGAGGAGCGGCATGTCGCGTTGGAAGATCGCGATCGCGGTGCCGTCCTTCGGCGCATTGTTGGCCAGAAAGTTGACGGCTCGCAGGCTCCCGGCGCCAGGCATGTTCTGCACGATCACCGTCGGTTGGCCGGGAATGTGCCGGCCGAGGTGACGAGCAAACAGACGACCATAGAGGTCGTAGCCGCCACCGGTGCCGGAGCCGACGATCAGCTTGATCTGCTGGCCCTTGTAGAACTCGGCAACCGCGTCGGCGCGTGCCGGCAAGACCGCAAGCACGAGTGTTGCCGTCGCAACGACGATCCGCAGCATGGTACGTCTCCCCCAGGTTTCTACCGCGCAGTTTGCCATGCGACGCAGTGGAACGACAGAGGTTGGAAAATCGACCACCATTGCATTTGCTCAGAGTGCTAAGCTTGTCGAGAGCCCGGTGCCGGGACGCCAGCCCAGTAAGGAGATTCCAAACATGACGCAGTTCCGTACGGTCCTCCTGACGAGCGGCCTCGTCCTGGCGCTCTGTGGTGGCGTGGCTCAAGCGCAGTCGACCGGCAAACCTACTCAGACCCTGCAAATGCCGGCGATGCCAGACCCGGCCCGCGTGACGCTCAACCCCAAGACCACGGCTCTGCTGGTGCTCGACTACGTCGAGGACATCTGCGCCACCCAGCCGAGATGCAAGAGCCAGATGCTGCCAGCCATGACTCCGTTCATGGAGCGGGTACGCAAGGCCGGCCTGGTCGTGGCATACGGCACCCGCGCGCAGAACATGACCCATTGGCTGCCGCAGGTCGCGCCGGCCGAAGGCGATATCAAGATCGTGAACACCGCCCAGGACCGATTCTACAACACCGAGCTCGACAAGGCGTTGAAGGCGAAGAGCATCACGACGCTCATCATCGTCGGCTGGAAGGTCAGCGGCTCGGTGACCTACACATCGGTCGGAGCGATGGTGCGCGATTACACCGTCGTCATCCCGGTGGATACGACCACGGCCGCCAGCGATTACGAGACGGCCATCGGCTTCTACAACGTCTTGAATTCGGGCAATGCCAATCTGTCGAACGAACCGTTGAAGCCGAAATCCGTAACGCTGAGCCGCTCGGACCTGATCACCTTCCAATAACAGACCAACAGCCCGTGCGTGCCGACGGCGCGCGCGGGCTTGGACGTCTGCATCGGCTCAGAAGCAGACGTCGCCGCCAACCGTCACGTCCGGTTGAAGAACCGGCTGGCGTAGGTCGGATTCTCGACCTTGCTGTCGAGCATCCACTGCGCGACATCGTGGTGCTGCGGGAACCAGACGTCCGGGAAGCTCGTCAGGTACTGCAGGACCTTGCGGAACATCGCCGACATCAACGGACGGCCGCCGAAATGGCTGTGGATGCCGACATTGATGAGCGAGCCCGGCTCGCAGGCGTGCAGGTAATCGAACGTCTCCTTGTAGACGTCGAAATAGATCTGGGGGCTCGCGCGCAGTGCGCGGTTGTCGACGAAGTCGCTCCAAGGAATGACGACCACTGAGCCGCTCTTGGTCTTCTGCTGGTAAGGCAGGTTGGCATCGAGCGCGTCGGAGCACCAGCGCAGCTTCTCCTGCACGACGATGTCCATCGTGTGCTCGGACCAGCCGTAGATCGGCGTGATCCATCCGGTCGGGCGCTTGCCGCCGGCCTTCTCGATGGCGTCGAGCGTCTGCCGGATGCGGCCGCGCTCCTCCTCCGGCGTGAGCATCGCGAAGACCTCGTCCTGGAGGTAGCCGTGCCCGGCGACGTCGTGACCGGCGCGAACGTATTGCGCGACCGCGTCCGGATAGAGCTCGGCGGAGCGGCCGTTGCAGAACAGCGTCGCCTTGACGCCGACGTCATCGAGGATCTTGCCCAGCCGCCACACACCTTCCTTGCCGCCATAGGTCGACCAGTTGATGCCGGCGATGTCCGGGATGCCCGGCTTGTTCGGGGTCGTGCGCGGGAAATAACTCGGGGCCTTGCCCTCCGACCAGGTCTCCAACAGCACGCTGACGATGACTGCGACGCGGCGCCCCTCTGGCCACGCGAATGCCGGCTTACTCATGAACGAACCTCCTCGATTTCGGAATGAGATGTTTGTGTGCGGACTACTTGCCCTTGCTGGCGTCGAGCGCCTTGGCGACGACGTTCGGGGGCGTTGCGTAGATGCGGTCGATCAGCGCATGGATCTCTTCGCCGGTGGTCGGCGCGATGAACAGCTTGGTCTTCTCCACCTCGGCCAGCAACGCCGGATCCTTCATGGTGCGGTCGAAGCTGCGGCGTAGCAGCTCGGCGCGATCCTTCGGCAATTCGATCGGCGCGTAGAACGGCCGGCCCATCTTGTTCGGCGCCGACCACAGCGCGAGGATCTGGCGCTCCTCCTCGTTGCGCGCGAAATCGAACACCGACGGCACGTCTGCAAGGTCGGGATGCTTCTCGAGCGCGAACTGCACCAGGATGTTGACCTTCTTGTCGGTGATCCATTCCGGCTTGATCGCCTGCAGCGTGTCCCAGGTCATGCCGCAGCGGCCGTCGACCTCGCCGCGCTCCATCGCGATATGGGTCTGCGCCGCCGCCTCGTAGCCGTGAACGACGCGGAACTTGGCGCCGAACAGCGCGTTCAGGACGTTGGGATAGATCGTGTCGGTGCTCGCGGGCCCGCCGCTGCCCACCACCATCTCGTGCTTTCGCAGGTCGGCGAAATTCTTGACGGCCGCGGCGTGCCAGGAGATGCAGATATTGACCTCGTCATTGGCGTTGCCGATCCACGTCACCTTGGTGGGATCGAACTTCGCCTTCACGCCCATCAGCGGATCGAACGGCAGCGCGCGATGGCCGGCCGCGATCGCCGTGCCGTCCTTGGGCGCGAGGCCCTGGATGTGGCCCATCAACCGCCGGCCGCTGGCGCCGGGCATGTTCTGCACGACGATGTTCGGATTGCCGGGAATGTTGCGCCCCCAGTGGCGCGCCAGCATGCGAGCGTAGGCGTCATAGGGACCGCCCGAGGTCGAGCCGACATAGATCGTGATGTCCTTGCCCTTGAAGTAATCGTCGGCCGCCGCATCGAGCGCGCCGAACGCGAGCAACGCGGCGGCCATGCCTACGCGCATGCCGCCGACCGCAAGAATGGTCCTGCACCCCATTATGCTCCTCCCTAGTCAGAGCCCGAGACGTCAGAGCTTGAGAAGCTAGAGCTTCAGAAGTTTCTTGGCGTTCTCGTAATAAACCTTGTTCTTTTCCTCGGGCGTGAGCCCGAGCTTGTTGATCAGATCGACGCCTTCCTCCTTCAGTACGAACAGCGGCGGCGAGTCGGTGCCAAACAGGAAATGGTCGACACCGACGGTGTCGATCGCGCAGCGCGCGCCGGGCGGATGATAGCAGGTCGATTCCAGATACATCATCTTCAAGTAGTGCAGCGGCTCCTGCTTGATCAGCATCGGCTCATAGGACCCGAGGAAGAACGCTTCATCCTGCAGGCGGTAGGCGTAGTTCATGCGGCCGATCATCTCGCAGATGCCGCCGCCGAGGTGAGTGCCGACGAGCTTGAGCTTCGGGAATTTCTCGAACACGCCGCGCACAATCAGCCGCGAGATCGCGAGCGCGCCGTCCATCGGCCGCCCGATGCTCGACGCCAGCCGGTAGTCGCGCATCCGTTCCTCGCCGAACCCGACCGACGGGGGATGAATCACGACGGGGACATCGAGCTCCTGCGCCAGTTGGAAGAACGGCATCGCCTCATCGTCGTCGGGATACTTGCCCTGCAGGCTCGAGGTGATCCAGGCGCCCTTCAACCCGTCCTGCTTGATGGCGCGCTCGAACTCGCGCAGGAATTTGTCGCCGTGATACGGCACCGTCGACGCCATACCGACGATCTGCCCGTGATACTTGTTCTGGCATTCAGCGTTGAAACGGTTCTGGCGTACGCAGCGCTCGAACTGCTGCTGGGGATCCATGTCGCGCAGATTATGGATTGGGTTGCTGATGACGGTGATGTCGACGCCGCCGATCTTGGCCGCCTCCAGCGCATTCTCGATCGTGGTCGGCGAGCGCCTGTTTGTGGCGCCGATGTTGCGATGAAACTGCGTGCCCGTGAACGCGGCCATATCCTCCGGCGGCAGCACGTGGACATGGAAATCGATGATCATGCGGCGTTGCTCCCGCTTATGGGGCGCGCCGCGCGTTTGCCGCGGTCGCCCTCCCCGGCGTTACCTCTTGTTTGACAGAAGCTGCCGCCTCGGGCTTTATCTCGCAACTTTATTTTGCGATGTACATTATCATGTCAGTGAATTTAGCTACGATCGACCTCCGGCTCCTGGTGGTGTTCGACGCCGTCATGAGCGAGCACAGCGTCACGCGCGCGGCGCAGCGTCTCGGCATGTCGCAGCCGGCGATGAGCAACGCCCTCAACCGGCTGCGCTACCTGCTCAAGGACCAGTTGTTCCTGCGCACCGCCGAAGGCATGCGGCCGACCGCGCGTGCGCGCGAACTCGGCCCGCCGATCACGCAGGCGCTCAAGCAGATCCAGGAAGCGCTCGAGCCCGCGACCTTCGCACCGTCCGACGCCGGCTCGGATTTCCGGCTGACGCTGTCGGACCACGCGACCGTGGTGGTGCTGCCGCGGCTGCTGCCGCTGTTGCAAAAGGCTGCGCCGCAGGTGCGATTGCGCATCCTGCCGAAGCGAAATTCGGCGATCGAAGACCAGCTCGATTCCGGCGACGTCGACTTCGCCGTCGGCATCATTCCGAAACTGCCGCGCCGGTTCGCCCGGCAGGAGCTCTACCAGGACGAATACGTCTGCATGATGCATCGCGGCCATCCGCTCGCGGGCCGGCCGATCAAGCGCGCGGAATTCGTGGCGGCCGAGCACCTCGCGTTGCGGCCGCTCGACTCGGTCAGCGTCGTCGACCAGTGCCTCAGGCGCCACAAGGCCGGCCGCAAGGTCGTGCTGAACGTGACGCAGTACCTCGCGGTGCCCAACACGATCCGCAAGCGCAACCTGGTGGCCTGCATGCTGCGCACGGTGGCCGAGCACTTCGCCGGCGACGAGTTCTACCTTTCGCCGATGCCGTTCAATCTCGAGCCGATGAACATTTCGCTGGTGTGGAGCCGGGCGCGGACCCATCACGCCGCCAACGCCTGGCTGCGGCAGAAGCTGGTCGAGGCCTGCGCGGATTTACGCTGAAAGGATTTGCGGCAACGACGAGGTCGTGAGGCGGACTCGGTCTGCTCCCTCTCCCCATTGGGGAGAGGGGTGGGGTGAGGGGGATTAGATCCCTCGATAGGTTCGAACCCCCTCACCCCAACCCTCTCCCCTCCGGGGAGAGGGAGTCCGATCGCCTCCGTGGCAACGCTTCATCTCATATCCGCTAGCGCGACGCCTTGATCACGATCGACTGGTAGAGGTCCTGCCACTTCTTGGCATTGTCGAGCATCTCGACCGAGTCGATGAGTTGCAATGGATTGCGGGTGAACGGCGAGTCGATCTTGCGGCTCGGCGACACGAATTGCCGGCTGGCCAGGATCGGCTGCGCCTCGCCGATCAGGAAATCGTAGAACAGCACCGCGGCATGCGGCTGCGGCGCGAAGCGCGACACGCCGGCGGCGGTCGGCCGCGCCACCAGCGGCGGAATGACGAACCAGTCGATCGGCGCACCCTTGACCTTCGACTGCTCGGCCAGGAAACCATAAGCGCTGAGCCCGAGCGGGACCTCGCCGGCGACGATCAGGTTGTTCAGCACCGAGTGGCCGCGGCGCACTGAAATTCCGTTGGTCGCTACGATCTCGCGGAACAGCTTGAGCCCCTGCGCTTCGCCCAGCCCCAGCACCACCTGCGCGAACCAGTCGAAGTCCTCCGCCTCGACCGCGAGCCGGCCCTTCCAGCGCGGATTGGTGAGGTCGCGAAAGGTCTTCGGCAATTCGTCCTTGCTGACCAGCTTGGTGTTGTAGGCCTGCACGAAGGTCGCGAGGTAGACCGACGCCCATTCGCGGTTGGGAGCGACCGATCCCGGAATGAGGTCCGCGAGCAGCGGCGACTTGACCTCGGTCAAGAGCTTCTCGCGCGACAGCGGCTCCAGCGCCGAGCTCGACGCCACCATGACGCCGACCTCATAGCGACGGGCCTTGGCCTCGTTGAGCACACGCTGGAGCATGGCCTCGGAATCCCCGCGCCACGCCTTGACCTTGATGCCGTATTTTTTGGTGAAGGCCTCCGTCAGCGCCGCGATGTCCGCGACCGGGACGGAAGCGTAGAGCATCAGCTCGCCTTCCTTCTTGGCGCCCTCGATCAGGCGCTTCTCGCGGTCCGGTCCATTGTAGGTGGCGATCTCAGCGGCCTGATTGTTGTTCTGCGCACGGACAGGGGTCGGCGGCAGAGCCAGCGCGGCCATCAGCGCAACCAGAGCCCCGAAGAGGGGATTCCTTGGATGGCCGGTCATCGCGCGCACTCCGGACTGTATCAGGACATGCGCGAACGCTACCGGCCCTCGCGCTCAAAGGCAACGCGCAAGACATGCGCCGATGGTCGCACGAAAGGTCTATTGTTGATCAGCAACGCTACATGATGACGCCGCGCGGCACGTTGCTTACACTATGACACGCGAAGTGATCGTGGCTGGCTTGAGCGCCGTGAATGGCGGTTCATGTCGGCGGCAGAAGAATGTCATAGAGCGAATCAAAATGGGACGAAGCGAAATGGGGGAACGAAACGCAATGCATGTCCGGGTATTTGGGGTCGTCATCGCCCTCCTCTTCGCCACTCCAATTGCCGCGCAGGCACAGGACAAGGCGCAAGCCAGAGACAAGCTGCGCTACGGCCAAATCGCGGGCTCGGTGAAGAGCGTCTCCTCGCTCGCGCTCTACACCGCGCAGCGCAAGGGCTTCCTGGCGCGAGAGAACATCGATCTCGAGGTCGTCCGGCTTCCTGGCGTGCACCACATGATCGAGGGGCTCGACAAGAACCTCGTCGATCTGAGCCACACCGCCACGCCCTATCTGGTCGAGGGCGTGCTGAAGGGATCGGGCACCGTCGGCGTCGTCGGCGGCCCGGCCAATACGATTTTCAGCGTGATCGCCAAGCCCGGGATCAAGTCGTTCGCCGAACTCAAGGGCAAGATGTTCGCGATGTCGCTGCCAGTCGACACCATCTCGATCGCGAGCCGCCTGCTGCTGGAAAAGCACGGCCTCAAGGAAACCGACTACCGCACCACCGAGATCATCGGCACGCAGCCTCGTGCTAAGTGCCTCACCGACGGCGACTGCGACGCGGTCCCGCTCGGCCAGCCCGACGACATCGTGTTCATGGCCAAGGGCTACACCAAGCTAGGCGACTCGCTCGAGGTTATCCCAGTGCTGCAATTCAACGTGATCGCCGCCCGCCGCGAATGGGCGGCGCAGAACAAGGACCTGGTGGTGCGCTTCGCCCGCGCGTTCGGCGACGCCTATCGCTTCATGCTCGATCCGAAGAACCGCGACGAGGTCGTGGCGATCCTCAGCGCGACCACCGACGCGCCGCCGGACGTCGCGCGGGCGATGCTCACATTCAACTACGAGCCGTATCGCGGCGTGATGCCGAGGCAGGCGGAGATCAGCATGCCCGGCGTCGCCAAGGTGATCGAGCTGCTCGGCGTAACCGGCGCGCTCAAAGCGCCGCTGCCCGCGGCGGAGCGCTTCGTCGACCTGCAATATCTCAAGGCGGCGGGATTGCAGTAAGGAAAGGAACAGAAGCCGCTACTGCGTCGCACTCTGGGCGCGGTCGACGACGCTTTTCGGCGTCTTCATGATCTCCGCCACCATCGCCTGGACGGTCTCGCCATCGGCCGGCTCAACCGGGATACCGGCCTTGCGTGCATCGGCCCGGAAGTCCGGGTCGTTCATGATCGCCATGAAGGCCTTTCGGAGTGCCGCCGTCTTTTCAGCGCCAATTCCTGGCGGAGCGATGAACGGGCGCGCAAACGCCTGACGCGCGGTGAGGAAACGCAACGTCTGCTTGTCGGTCGGACTATTGGCGAGGTCCATGACGAACGGAATATCGCCGAGCGAGGGATCGGGACTGGCGCCGACCTGCAACAGCACCTTGATGTCGGGCGAGTCCCGCCCGGCGGGACGCCAGTATCGGATGCTGTCCCACGCGGCGCAGACACCGTCGACCTCGCCGCGCTCCATCGCGTTGTAGATCATCGAGGTGCCCTTGTAGCCGTGCGTGACCTTGAACTTCGTCCCGGTGAACGCATTCAGGAACTTGGGCACGATCGCGGTGGCATCGGTCGAACTGGTGGCGCCGATGCGGAGTTCCGTCTTGCGCGCGCCTGCAATGTCAGTCGCCGGCGCCGTATGCCAGACGACGCAGGTGTTGGTCAGCGGGCTGGTGCTCCCCAGCCAGACCAGTTCTTCGGGCTTGAACCTGACCGCCTCGTTGCCAAGGATCGCGTCGATGACAACCGTGTTGTGGACGATGGCGATCTCGCTGCCGCTCTTCGAGGCGCGGACGGTCATGTAGTTGGCGAGCACGATACCGTTGGCGCCGGGCATGTTCCGGATCAGCGGGCTTGGATTGCCGGGAACGTGCTTGCTGATGTGACGCGCAAGAACCCGGGCCGGAAGGTCGTAGCCGCTGCCGGCCGGCGAGCCGACATGAATCGTGATCTGCTTCTCGTCGCTCGCTCCCGCCGGAGATGCGCCGCCCAGGCAAAGCGCGGCGATCAAGGCCAGAACGGAACGCGTCGACCGCTGCATGGAAATATCCCTGTCGGAGACGGTGCCCCGAGCAAACCGGAAACATCGCCGGATCGCAACCCGTGAGAGATTTTGCCACGCCGGGCCGCGTTGCAACGGGATAGGACATGTGCGGAATTACGCCGGTTAGCTTGAAGTCTTGCTCTTGCGCCCGGGATTCAACGGTGTTCAAGACAGCGGGATGCAATGCCCAATGTCGCGCGCTCAAGGGCGGCGCTCGCGATCGAAAGGTCAGACGATGCTTTTTGGTGCGATGGATCATCTCGACATCAGCGACCATTGCACCATCGCGGAGCACTACGAGGCGCGTCTCAAGTTGTTGGAGCTCTACGATAGACTCGGCTTCTACGGCTTCCACACCACCGAGCACCACTGCACGCCGCTTGGTGGCGGCGCGTCGCCGAGCGTATTCCTTTCCGCCGCTGCGCAGCGCACCAAGCACCTGCGCCTGGGCACGCTCGTCTACGTTCTCCCCGCCTACCACCCGATCCGGCTGGTCGAAGAAATCAGCATGCTCGACCAGCTCAGCGGCGGCCGCGTCGACCTCGGCTTTGGCCGCGGCTCGGTCCCGATGGAGCTCGCCTATCTCGGCATCGATCCGGCCGACGCGCGCGAGATGTATGACGAAGCGCTGGAGTGCGTCACCCAGGGTCTGCGCGACCAGCGCATCGACTTCCACGGCAAGCATTTCGACATCACCGATGCGCCGATCTTTCAGCGACCTATGCAGACGCCGCTGCCGCCGATCTGGTACGGCGTGCATTCGATCGAGAGCGCCGAGAAGGCCGCCGTGCGGGGCTTCAATATCGTCTGCAACGAGCCGGCAGCCGACTCCGCCGTCTACATCGCGCACTTCAAGGAAACCTGGAAGAAGGCGCGCCCCGGCCAGCCGATGGCGAAGATCGGCCTCGCCCGCTTCGTGGTCGTGGGACCGACCGAGCGCGAGGCCGGCGCACTCGCCAGCCGCGCCTATGAGGTGTTCATCAAGAGCTTCCTCTATCTGCACACGCGTCACGGCAGAGTCCCCCGCCTGAGCGGTCGCGAGGCGACCTATGACGATCTCCAGGCGGGGGGCCGGGGCGTCGCCGGCACGCCGGAGCGCGTCGCCCAGGTGCTCGGCGACCAGTTGCGGGAGACCGGCGCGAACTACAGCGTTATGCGGATGGCCTTCGGCGATATGCGCTTCGCTGAAATGGCCCAGTCGGTCGAGTTGTTCGCGCAGCACGTGGCCCCGGTGCTGCGGGAACGATCAACCGGCTCGCTGGAAACCGCATAACCACGGTCCCCGCGCGCGGTAACCATACGCGGCGCGCGTCTGTAGGCCGCCCCGGAAGATTGCTATCTTCACGCCGGGGGAACATCAGGCGGTTGCCGCTTCGAACCAAGGAAATGAGCATGAAAAATCCGACACCGGGCAACAGGCCCATGCTGGCGATGACCGCGGCCGGTTTGCTTCTGGCTGTGGCGCTGACCGGCGCCCCCACGCCCGCCATGGCGCAGCATCCCTGCGAGCCATCCGCGCACCGTCTGTGCAGCCAGTTCATCCCGAATGAGCAGGACGTTACGACCTGCCTGAAACGCAACATCCGCCGCGTCGACCCCGCGTGCCGCGCCACCATGGGCGGCGGCAAAGCGGCGAAGCGCACCGCGAAGAAAAAAGCGCAGTAGTTGATCGCGACGGGATCGCGCAAGACTAGACGCAATACTTATGTCCCATCAGTCGGATCAGGGCCGCGCCCTGAATCCGATTGAGGCGCCCGAAACTCCGTGTGACACTGCCTCCGGCGCAGACGCGCGTTGTCCGCTGCGCGGGAGGGCGATCCGATGACAGATGTACCCGTCGGCAGCAGTCAGCCAGCCGAGGCGGAGCCGAGCCTGCACCGGGTCATGGGGCCGTGGCTGCTGCTGCTCTTCATCGTCGGCGATATCCTCGGCACCGGCATCTATGCACTGACCGGACAGGTCGCGAAGCAGGTCGGCGGCGTGGTCTGGCTGCCGTTCCTGTTGGCGTTCGTCGTCGCGCTGATCACCGCCTTCAGCTATCTCGAGCTGGTCACGAAATATCCACGCGCTGCCGGCGCCGCGCTTTACACCCACAAGGCGTTCGGCATCCACTTCGTGACCTTCATCGTTGCGTTTGGGGTGATGTGTTCAGGCATCACCTCGGCCTCGACTGCCTCGCGCGCCTTTGCCGCCAACATGTCGCAGGCGTTCGACCTCAATCTCGCGGGCGGCATCGGCATCACCGTCGCCGGATTGCTGTTCATGGCCGCGGTCGCAGCGATCAATTTCCGCGGCGTCGGCGAGAGCGTGAAGGCCAACGTCGTCCTCACCTGCGTCGAACTCTCGGGCCTACTGATCATCATCACGATCGGCCTGTGGGCGATCGGGCACGGCCAGGGTGATGTTTCACGCGTTCTTGAATTCAAGACGGCGACCGACGGCAGCGCGATCTGGCCGGTGGTCGCGGCAACCACGCTGGCCTTCTTCGCCATGGTTGGCTTCGAGGATTCCGTCAACATGGCGGAGGAGACCAAGGATCCGGTCCGCTATTTCCCGATCGTGCTGCTGACCGGGCTTATGATCACCGCTGTGATCTATGTGCTGGTGTCAGTCTCGGCGATCACCCTGGTTCCGCCGGACAAGCTCGGCGAAGGCGAGACGCCGCTTCTGCAGGTCGTGCAGGCCGGTGCGCCGAGCTTCCCGGTCGAGATCTTCGGCTTCATCACCATGTTCGCCGTCGCCAACACCGCGCTCATCAACATGCTGATGGCGAGCCGGCTGGTCTACGGCATGAGCCGAGAGCGCGTGCTGCCCGCAATACTGGGCAAGGTGCATCCGACGCGCCGCACGCCCTATATCGCCATCGGCTTCACGACGCTGCTGGCGTTCGGCCTCATCACCTTCGTCGGTGAGATCCCGGCGCTCGGTGGCACCACCGCGCTGCTGCTGCTGTGCGTGTTCACGGTCGTCAATGTCGCCGTCCTGGTGCTGCGGCGCGACCGTGTCGACCACAAGCATTTCCGCACGCCGACGCTCCTTCCCGTGTTGGGCGCGGTATGTTGCGCCTTCCTGGTCGGCCCCTGGACCGGCCGCGATCCGGCGCAGTACCGGATCGCCGGCGTCCTGCTCGCGATCGGCGTCGTGCTGTGGATCGTGACAGTACTGGTCAACCGCGCCACCGGTCTGAAGCCGGCGGAACCCACCATGGCCGACATCGGCGGCCCAGGGCCGGTGAATTAAACGGTCGCAACGCCGCCTGGATTGCTCCATAAGCGCGCAGCTAGTCACCAACGCGCGCTCGGAATGACGTCTCCCTCGCAAAGCCGCCTGTTCGCTCCGGTCCTCGCCTCGATCTCGCTGGTCGGGCCGATGGTCATTCATCTGTATTTTCCGGTTATCCCGGTGGTGAAGAGCGCGCTTCGTCTGACCGACGCGGAAGCGCAACTGAGTTTCAGTGTCGCGCTGTTCTTCATGGCATTCGCGACCCTGATCTATGGCTCGCTCTCGGATCGCTACGGCCGCCGGCCGCTGCTGCTGTCGGGTCTGAGCATCTTTCTGTTCGGCAGCGTGCTCGCCTTTCTCGCCGAGTCGATCGCGGTGATGGTGCTCGGCCGCGCGCTCCAGGCGATCGGCGCCGCGTGCGGCGTGACGCTGGTTCGCGCCATCGCCTCGGACGTGTACGGGCCGGGACGTCTCGTCAAGGCGATCGCTTATCTCACGATGTTCTACACCCTCGGCCCGATGATCTCGCCGATGGTCGGCGGCTTGATCATCGATACGCTCGGATGGCGAAGCGTGTTCGGCTTCGCGGTGTTCGTCGGCGGCCTCATTCTTACAGGCGCGTTTTTCGTGATACCCGAGACCCGATCACCCGACCGGCCGCCCGAGACCAACATCGTCCGGAACTCCTTCGAATTGCTGGGCCATATCCGCTTCTCGGCATTTGTCCTGCAGAGCGGCTTCAGCACCGGCACCTTCCTCACCGTCGCGACGGCGTCGTCCGGATTCATGAAGGAACTGCTCAACCGTCCGTCGGTCGAATTCGGGCTTTTCTTCGTGCTGTTTCCACTGGGCTTCCTGTCCGGCAGCTTCATCTCCACGCGCCTGACCGGCCGCGTGACCACCGAGACGATGGTGATGACCGGCGCGACCTTGTCGCTGGCCGCCGTCGTCGTGCAGTCGTCGATCCTGCTGACCGGGCACCTGTCGCCGTATGTGCTGTTCATCCCCGGCTTCTTCATCACATTTGCGCAGGGCCTCGCGCTGCCGTTCGGCCAGGCCGCCGCGATGGCGGTCAACCCGCGGCTCGTCGGGACAGCGGCCGGCCTCGGCGTCTTCATGCAGAATTTCGGCGGTGCGATCTTCTCCCAGCTCTACGGATTGCTGTCGAACGGCACGATGCTTCCGCTGGTCATGACCACGGCAGTCACGGCGATACTATCGATGATTTCGGGGACGATACCGTTTGTCATGCGGCTGAGACGCGGCGGCTAAGATTCGGGCGCGGCGCGTAGCCGGAACGAGTGCCGTGTAAATCGGCTCGAAAACTGCGCATCGCCATCAACAAGCAACAGCGGGCTGTGTACACGACTGAGCGCCGACATCGATCGGCTCTCGCTGCGCTGAGTCAATCAACCCGCCGTCCGCTATCGACAGACTGAGGATAGCCACGTTGCAAAAGTTTGACTCATGGGCGCTCGCGCCTATCGTCGTGGCATCCCGTTCGCCGAGGGCGTCTCCGGAGACGAGCCAGAGTCGGAACGGGAGCGGCGTCCTGCGGGCTGGCTCGTAATCACGCCCCCGGGAGGCGCCTTGGCAAACCGCCCTTCCGCCACTACGAGCGGAACGCGCGAATGCGCCGATGTGAAGCCGAAGGGCAAGCTCATGTGCAATGCCCGAAGGGTTCACCAAGGCGGGCCAGGGGCCAATAAACCGCCGCGGTGGAGCGCCGAGAGGCGAGCGTCCCCCGGATGCGCGGACTGCGCAAGCTGTCCGCGAGGGGACGCGAGGGCGAGCGATCGAAAGCGCGTTCACGCGCGCCTTCGACGCGCTGTGCCCTGCCCTGCGTCACTGGCCCGCGAACGGGTGCCTCGCAAGCACCCGAGCGCCTGCCGGCGCTCCGCTCCCTCACATAGTGAGGAGCAAACAACAAACCTCGGAGGTCTTATGACTCGCGAGAAGGATGAGATGTGTTCGATTGCCAACGACCCGTCATTCCGGGGCCGAGCGAAGCGAGGAGCCCGGAATCCATACGCCGCAGCCGTGGTTATGGATTCCGGGCTCGCCGCTGGCGCGGCGCCCCGGAATGACCGGAAGGCGACGCAACCGCCCTCAATCCATCGCCACCCTGGCGCGCTCGACGATGTCCCTCGGCGCTTTGAACACGGCTTCCAGGTCTCGCTGCAACTCCGCGCCTGTGGCGGGATCGATCTGCGCCTTGGCGCGCTCCGCGTCCTTGAGGAACGCCGGATCCTTGACCAAGGTATCGAACGCGCCGCGCAGCGCCGCCAACCGATCGGCCGGGATCGCCGGCGGCGCCAAAAGCGCACGGCCGAACGACGTGCCCGCCGAAATGAACTCGATCACGCGCTTGGCCGTCGCGTCCTCGACCACTTCCTGCATCAGCGGAAGATCGGGCAGCTCGCGGTTCCGCCGCAGCCCGGTCTGGATCACCGGAATCATCGTGCCCTTGGCGATGTCGTCGGTGTGCGAGGTGCGCCATTGCAACCAGGCGCTCGACACCATGTCGAGCTCGCCGCGGATCAGCGCCAGCACGTAGTCAGCCGAGCCCGGATAGCCGCAGATGATCTTGAACTGAAAACCGCCGAGGTTCTTCATCATCGCCGCGGTCTGGTAGGCCTGCGATGTCTTGCCAGTGCAGCCGACGCTCGACATCGTCTTGCGCATCTGGTCGATCGATTTGGCCGGCGAGTTCGGCCGCCGCATCATCACGGCGCCGACGTCGGCGAAGTTGCCGATATAATTCATCTCCAGCATCTTCCATTGCCCGACCTCGGGCTGGAGAATCTCGGTATGCGCGAGCGTTTCCGGCAACAGGCCGATGACCAAACCGTCGCGCGGCGTATTGGCATAAAACTGGCGCGCGGCGCGCACCCCACCGCCACCCGGACGGTGTTCGATGATGACGTTCGGATTGCCCGGGATGTGCTTCTTCAGGTGGTTCGCGGCCAGCGTCGCATACATGTGATACGAGCCGCCGGGCGGGTGACCGAGCATGATGGTGACGGTCTTGCCCTTGTAGAATTCCTCCGGTGTTTGCGCGGCAACCGGGGCGCCAGCGCCGGAAAGCGCGGCCGCACAGACACCGGCGCACAGCGCGCGGCGGAGCTTGGTCCTCGCATCCATGTGCGGTTCTCCAATTCGACGAAAATCGTCGGCGGCGAGCTTACCAAATGGATACGACGTGCAAACGAACGGGCGTGGCGTCAAACCGCCGCGCCCGCGGCCGTCATGCTTTAAGGATTGACGGGCTGGCTCATGAAATCGCGCTTGCCGAGCTCGACCCCGCAATGGCGCATCAGGTCATAGGCGGTCGTGCAATGGAAATAGAAGTTCGGCAGGATGAAATTGAGCAGCAGCGCCTGCCCTTTGAACTTGCGCTCGTTGCTGCCGAGCTTGAGCGTGATGTCCTTGTCCTCGGTGCCGTCGATCTGGCTTGGCGTAAAGCCCTTCACGTAGTCGATCACCTTGTCGACGCGCGCCTTGAGCGCGGCGAAGTCCGCTTCGGTGTTCGGCATGTTCGGCATCTCGGTGCCGGCGAGTGCACTGCAGCAGCGCATGGCGTGGGTGGTCGCCTGCTGCACCTGGCGCGAATAGGGATACATGTCGGGGAAGACCCGCATGTTGAACAGGAAGTTCGGGTCGAGCTGCTTGGCTTCGATATGCGCGACCGTCTTGTCGATGCAATTGGACTGGCCGGTAAGAAACTGCACGAAAATCGGGACCGATACTTTGTACATGGAAATCGTCATGGTGGCGTCCTTGGGTCTGTTTGTTAGAAACGATGCGGCGCAGATTAGCGAGGTTCCAACCCAACTCAAGCGCTAGCGCAACGTTTGCGCCCGTCGGCATCTTGGCCAGACCATCGCGGCTTGCTAATCCAGTCAGGACATAACCGTTGCGTATCGGCACAGCATCGAGGGGAGCACAGGACTTGAAAGCGACCGTGGTTCACCAATTCGGCCCGCCCGAAAACCTGAAATACCAGGACTGGCCGGACCCGGTGCCGCGCCCGGGCGAGGTCAGGATTCGCGTTCATGCCGCGACCGTCAACCGCGTGCTCGACGTGAGCCTGCGCGCGGGCAAGGAGATGTTTCGCAAGCCGATGCTGCCGCTTATCCCGGGCGTCGACTGCGCCGGCATCATCGACGCGATCGGCCCGGGCGTCACCCGCCGTAAGGTCGGCGAGCGCGTCGCGGCCGCGGGCGGCATGCCGCTCGACGTTTGTCCAGAAGACGGCAACGACTACACCGGGCCGGAAGGTATGATGGGCATCAGGCGGCAGGGCGGCTTTGCCGAGCTGGTCTGCGTCCCCGCCTGCGCCACAGTCGACGTGCCGGCCGGCCTCGACTTCCGCGACGCCGCCGTGGTGATGCGCCACGTGCCGACATCCTGGAACCTGCTGTTCAATATCGCCGAACTGAAGCAGGGCGAGACCGTGCTGATCATGGGCGCCGGCGGCAATCTCGGCACCATCGGCATCCAGCTCGCGAAGAATGTCGCCGGCGCGACCGTGATCGCCGCCGCCGGCTCCGACGACCGCTGCGCGATCGGCCGCTCAGTCGGCGCCGATCACGTGATCAACTACAACTCCCATAACATCCAGGATGAGTTGCTGCGCTTGACCAATGGGAAGGGCGTCGACGTCATCTACGACAACATCGCCAACCCGAAGGTTCTTCCGCTCGCGTTCATGGGGCTGGGTTTCGGCGGACGGCTGGTGACGGCGGGCGCGCATGGCGGGCCGAACGTCACCATCAACTTCGCGCATCTCTATCACAAGCAGATCACCATCCGCGGCCGGCCCGGCAACAATCCGGACGACCTGCCGAAGTGCTTCGCGGCCGCCGCGGCGGGCAAAGTTAAGCCGCAGATCGAGCGGATCATGCCGCTGTCGCAGGCGGCGGAAGCGCATCGGCTGACGGAAACCGGCGAGGTGCCCGGCAAGATCGTGCTCGATCCGACACTCGACGGATAGAAGACGTCAATGGCGTCCGGGGAACGGGCGCCGGCACATGGAGGAAGTCATGCGGCCTGCGACGGTGGTTCGCTGGATCGCGGTGGCATGGGCGGCGGTGTGGGCGGCGGTGTGGGCGGCCGCGATCGCCCTGCCCTCCGGCGCGCTCGCGGATCCCGCGGCCACGTTCTTCCGCGGTAAGCGCATCAATCTCTATGTGTCGTCGACGGTGGGTGGCGGCTACGACCAATATGCGCGGCTGCTCGCGAAGCACATCGTTCGCCACATCCCGGGCGAGCCGACGATGGTGGTGCAGAACATGGTCGGCGCCGAAGGCATCCGCGCCGCCAACCACCTCTACGCGGTCGCCGAACAGGACGGCACCGCGATCGGCGCGCTCTCGCGAAACATCGGCACCGTGCAATTGTTCCAGCCGGGCATCCAGTTCGACGCGCGTCGCTTCCAGTGGATCGGTTCGCCGCAACAGGAGATCGGGCTGTTCATCATCTCGACGCGCAACGGATTGCGCTCGCTCGACGACCTGAAGACGCGCGAAGTGACCGCAAGCTCGACCGCGCGTAATGCGCCGTCGTCGGTCTATCCGCGCATGCTGAACGCGTTCTACGGCACGAAGATCAAGCCAGTCGAGGGCTATCCGGGCTCGCCGGAATCGCTGATCGCCCTCGAACGCGGCGAGGTCGAGGCTTACGTGTCGGGCGGCACGAGCGCCGCGACACTTGGGCGGATGCTGCCATGGATCAAAGCCGGTACCGCCAAAGCGGTGTTGCAGATGGGCATGACACGCGGCGACACTTTTCCGGATGTGCCGACCGCGATCGAAGCGATGACGAGCGTCGAAGCCAAGCAGATGTTCGAGATCCTGTTCACCGACCAGGTTATGGGACGGCCGTTCGTCGCGCCTCCCGGCGTCCCAACGGAACGCGTCGCCGCGTTGCGCGCGGGCTTCGAAGCCACGATGAAGGACGCGGCTTTCCGCGCGGAGGCCAAGGCGCAGAAGATGGAGATCGATCCCGTCGCCGGTGCCGCGATCAGCGCGCTGCTTGAGCGCGTGCACGCCGTGTCGCCGGACGTCATCGCACGTATTCGCGACCTGATGAAATGACATGTTTGAAGGAACCCTGAGATGCTTGAGCTCTACCACGGCGGCCACACCACCTGCTCGCGCAAGGCGAGGCTGTGCCTGACGGAAAAAGGCCTCGCCTACACCAGCCATTTCCTCAACCTGCGCGGCTTCGAGCAGCACGCGCCCGCCTATCTCAAGCTCAATCCCAATGGCGTGGTGCCGACCCTGATCGACGACGGCGAGGTGGTCGTCGACTCGATGCTGATCAACGAATACCTCGACGAAAAATACGACCAGCACACGCGGCTGCGGCCGACCAATCCGCTCGACAAGGCGCGCATGCGGGTGTGGACCAAGCTCGCCAGCGACCAAGGTCTGTCGGCGCTGGTGCCGCGCGTGTGGCCGGCCTTCAAGGCGTACACCGACAAGCTCAATCCGGGCGAATTGCAGGAGAAGCTCGGCCGTATCCCGCTCACGGAGCGTCAGGAGCGCTGGACCAAGGTTGCGCGCGGCGGCTTCGGCGCGCAGGATCTCGATGCCGGTCGCAAGGCGGCGGCGCTGATCATCACCCGCGTGGAATCAGGGCTCGGCAACGGTCCATGGCTGATGGGCGAGCAGTACACCCTCGCCGACATCGACCTCATTCCGTTCATCGATCGCTTTACGGACTTCTATCCGGACATGCTCAACGCGACCGCAACACCGAAGATCAGCGGGTGGCTTGCACGCATGCGCGAGCGGCCGGCAGTGAAAGCGGTATGGGCGACCGACGAGGCGCCGGCGCAGGCGGCGTAGCGCCGTCAATGCAGCGGGTCGCGGCCGGAGCCGGACAATACCCAGGCCGACGTCACGCTCTGCGCGATCTGGTCATAGAGCGCCAGAGCGTCCTTGATCTGCCCGTCAAAGCACATCATGCGCGCATGCACCATTGTGCGCAGAGCCTCGTCCAATTGCTGTGGTGACATGCCGCTGGTTTCGAGCATCAGCATGACTTGAATGTCGCGGCCCGCGCATCCGCGGGCGAAGGTTCCGCCGCCTGCCAGCCCGACAGTTACCGTGCCGAGCCAGACTGTCGCGACACATAAGCAATATCCGATGAGCTTACGCATGGATGACTCCTCTCTTGCCGAAGGCAAGCTGGAGGCGGCCGCCTTTGTGCGGCCGCTCCAGGACCCAGCTGTTACGGGAGGCGCTCAGGCCCTTCCGGAATCTGGAACCAGTTCCGTTCGGCGTCGGTGAACGGCTGCGCGGCCTGTTGACGGGGCGCGCGTTGCGCATCCGCAACCGACACGAGCGACGTCGTGAGAACGAGTGCAGCGATCAGAGCGGTAATGGTCTTCGCGAACATGGTCGTCTCCTGTGATGACGTTCACACCTTGCTGGTGCGAGCGCATCATCACCGAATGCGTGGGTGCGATAAATTATCCGGATGTCCCGCGACCGAGTTCCACAACGGATCGCCGGATGCGCGGAAACGAGGACGCTGGAACGAGAACTTGCGGTTCCATGCACAAGACGCGCTCGATACTCAGGTATCGGCCGTCGAGAACCGCCGACAGAACCGGATGCCGCCGCGCGCTGTTCGAAAGCTCATACGACAACTTCCGCTGGCGGGGACACTGCGCCAATAACCAGCAGCTTCAGTCTCATAAATTATGCGCGTGAACTGTGAGCCACATCACCTTGCAGCGGCAGCGGGAGTCCTAAGATCCGACACGGATATCGGGCAGCGCGTCGTCGATACGCAAAGGATGTACGCCCATGCTCACTCGCATCCCTGGCAGATCAATTCCGGTCTCTTACTCGCTCGCCGCGTCCGAACATTCGCCGGCGGGAAACACAGCGCCGAAGCAAACCAGCGTCGACGCCAATTCCCTCTGCGCGCATCTCACGCCGCGACAACGCGACGTCCTGGCGGTGATGCTGCAAGGGAAAAGCAACAAGGCAATCTGCCGGGCGCTGAACCTGGCTGAGCCAACGGTCAAGAACCATGTCACCGCGATTCTCAAAACATTGAATGTAACCAACCGCACCGAGGCCGTTATCAAGGTGAGCCAAGCGTCGGTCACGACTTTCACGTCGCTGCTCTCGTACAGTTGCACGGCCGCTTGTTACTCGCCGCCCAAGCAGCGATGAGCGCCATGCCGAGAACTTCTCACGAGCGCGTCGGCCATACTTTTCGCCCGGCATCGCCGAGAGCGCTGTTGTCAGCCGGCACATCCTCCAATGTCCTACGGGAGAGACACTTCAAGGCTTTCATCGCAGATGCCCTTCGGTCGTGGTCCCGAGACCGCTGGATGATTCATAACGTGCGTCAATGGGAGCACGATGCGAGCGCACTGAAACAGTGCGACCAGTAACCCCAGAGTAGGAGTACGACGATGTTCCCGAAGACAATGTTTGCAATCCTCACCGCCCTTGTGCTCACCACGTCCTACGTCTCGGCCCAGACGCAAATGGATCGCCGCGGCTGCGTGTCGGCCAGCACCGAAGAGGGCGCCCTGAGCGCGTATCCGGCCTGGCGCGTTTGCTAACGTCGCTGGTGGCGACATGAGGCTGGGATGGCGCAGGCGGCGAGCCCAAAACTCGCCGCCCGCTCCACGCGATCAGTCCTGATGAATGCAGCCGTGGTCGATGGAAATCGTTTCAGCGCTGGCGACCGCCGGGCACCGTTCGCGCTCTAGCTGCGGATCGCTTCGTATTGCGGCAGCTCGTTGGTCTGATACCCCTGGATCACACGCTCGGAGCCATAGCCCCAATAATTCCGCAGCGTTTCCGGCCCGTGCATCTTCGGATAGAGCGGGAATTCCTGGTGCCATGGGCGTGGATCGAAGTAGCCGAGCGCCTCGTCCTTGAGCTGGTCCATCTCGGTGAAGATCTCGACCCGCACCAGATCGGAATTGCGGTGATAGGTCGCGACGTTGTGGCCGATGACATGGCGACCAGGACCCCAGACCAGATGGACCTTGTTGCGCGCCAGCCAGTCGCCCGCCTTATTGATCTCCGACCAGTCGAGCACCTCGAACGCGATGTGATGCAGCTGCGGCTTCTCGTCGATGATGAAATTCAGCGTGTGATGGTCGGTGTTGCAGCGCATGAACACGAAGAAATCGCCGCGCCAGTCCGAAACGCGGAAACCGAGCACCTCGGAATAGAATTTCACGATCTGCTGCACGTCGAGCACGCGATAGGCGACGTGGCCGAGCTTGAGCAGGTTGAAGTAGCCCGGCTGCGCCGGCTCGTAGAATTTGTATTCGGCGTAGAGGTCGATCGGCGTGCCCTTCGGGTCGAAGAGCGTGACACACTCGGCGATGCCGGGAGAAATGCCGCTGCGCTTCTCGGACTTGATGCCGAGCTTCGACAGCACCTTGACTACGTCGTTGAGGTCGGTGCCGGGCGCGATCTGGAACGACAGCCGCTTGAGCTGCCCCTTCTCGCCCCGGACCAGCTCGATCGCCTCGAAGCCCTGCTTGCTGACGAGGATCGCGCGGTCCCTGCTCTGCTCGGCGACGCGCAGGCCGAGGATGCGGCCGTAGTAGTCGACCTGCCCTTCCATGTCGGGCGTCGAGATCGTCGCGTGGCCGAGCCTTCTGACCTTGATCATGGCTTCCTCCCTGCGTCCTCTCCATCGTCATGCGCGGGCTTGACCCGCGCATCCATCTTTTTGCGAAGAGATGGATTACCGGGACAAGCCCGGCAATGACGACGATAGAGTATCGCGTTCGTCACGATATTCTAGCCGCCGATCTTGTGCTGGCGTGCCGTGATCTTCAATTCTCCAAGCACGTCGTTGCGGCCATACAGCGTATCGCCGGCCTTGACCGGACCGACACCGTGCGGCGTGCCGGTGAAGTACACGTCGCCGGGATAGAGCGTGTAGAACGACGACGCGAACTCGATCAGCCGGCCGCAATCGTAGATCAGGTCCGTAGTGTCGGCGGTCTGCCGCAGCTCGTCATTGCAATGGAGCGTGATCCGCATGTCGTCGGGATTGGCAACCTCGTCGGCAGTCACCATCCACGGGCCAATCACCGAATAGCCGTCGATCGACTTGCGGAAGCTTCGGTCTTCGGAGCCACGGGTCGTCATGTCGAGGCCGAGAGCATAGCCGGCGACGTAGTCCTTGAACTTGTCCTTCGGGATATCGCTGCCCTGCTTGCCGATGATGATGACGAGCTCGATTTCGTGCTCGTTCGGACGATCGGGGAAGCGCAGCGAAATGCCTTCGGACGGGCCGACGATCGACGAGTTGGCCTTCAGGAAGATGCCGGCCTTTTCAATGTTCGGCGGCATGCGCGTGGCGTCGGCCGGCAGGTCGGTGCGGGTGCGCATCTCCTCGATGTGCTTCTTGTAGTTGGTTGGCGCCGCCATCGCCTTCGAGGGGCGCGCAACCGGCGACAACAGCTTCACCGACGAAACGGGCCTGCCCGGCGCCTTCGCCGCCATCTCCTCGATGCGCGAACGCCACTGCGGCAGAGCGGCGATCACGGCGTCGCCCTTCATGTCGTAGCGCGCACCCTTGCGGATTTCATCCTGGGCCGCGGTGACGTCATGCACCATGTCGCCCTTCACGACACCGAGCCGGTCCTCATCAAAACGACAGAGCTTCATAGGTCTCAATCTCCCTAATTCGATACGCGCGGACGCGCGGCCCGGCTCGTTCTTGCTGCCAAGCAGGCAGGGAAATCAAGCCGGGAAGGCAGAAAATTTGGCGCAGCGCGGCGCTGCCGGTTAGATCCGCTCCAGGATGTGGAACCCGCGATTGCGGTCGATCAGGTAGATCAGTCCCCGGTCGTCCACGAAAACGTCGTTCGAGAGCGGATGGTCGAAGCCCGGCGGCGCGTCCGGCACGAAGCGTGCAACCTCCTTCGGCGCGCGGGGCACGCCGATGTCGATGACGCGCAGGCCGTTCCTGAACCAGGCGGCTGGAACCTCGGTGCCGGTGATGTTCTCGATCGGCTGGTGGCAACCCGCGTGCTTCACCGCAGGCGAGCCATCGAGCTCCTCGATCTGGAACGACGCGAACGGCACCGGGCGCTCTTCCTGGGTGATATCGACCACCCAGAGGAACGCCGGCGGCCCCTCGAACTGGGGCATCACGTCTTCGTCGGCGACCAGCAGTATCTTGCGGCCGGCGATCTCGAACGGGACCGGAATCGCACTGTGGGTCGGCGACGGGAATGGCGGCGACCAGTCGAGGCCGGACACGAATTTCGGCTTAGACATGTCCTCGATATCGAGGATCACGAAGCCACCCAGCCAATAGCTGGTGTAGAGCCGGTTACCGAGGCGCAGCGGATGGTGACAACGGTGGTGCGTCGCCGACCAGGACGGCGTCTCACCGCCGGCGATCCATTGCCCCGGCATATGCCAGTGCCCGACCAGGTCCGGCTTCACCGGGTTCTTGAGGTCGAAGATGCCCATGACATTGCCGACATAGCCCTCGAGCGTCGGCGAGCCGTAGAGATAGCGGCCGTCGAACGAGAACCGGTGCATGCCGGTGCCGGCGGTCTCCCAGCGCGAGATCGGCTTCGGCTTCGACGGATCGCTGACATCATAGACGCCAAAGCCGCCACGCCAGTCCGGCGAAGGTTGTCCGGCCTGCTCGTGGTTCACGATCATGATGCCGTCTTTGGCATGCACCTTGTGCGAGTGCGTGCCCTTCGGCATTCCGATGGTCGCGAGTTGCTTGGCGTTCTTCGGATCGCGCACGTCGAAGATGCTGGTGCCGTCCGGCGACGACATGTGGCCGATATAGGCGATGCCTTTCTCGACCGTAACCTGTCCCCCGCCCGCGCAATCGACCCAGGCGACTTCGCGAACCCCTTTTGCTTGCGGCATTCTGCAGTGTTCCTTGTGCGTTCGCTGCGTGTTTTATTTCTGGGCCGCTTGGCGCGCGCCCTTGAGACGAGAACTTTCAGCAGTTTCCGACTGAGTGCAAGAGCTATGGGGCAGGCCGCCTCAGAAATTGGTCCGGTCCGCGCCCTTAAGGCCCAGCATCTGCCGCGCCTCCGTCGCCGTCGCAGCTTCGTAGCCGAGCTCATTGATGATGCGGCGGATCTTCGCCACCTGCTCGGCATTGCTCTTGGCGAGCTTGCCCGGGCCGATGTAGAGCGAGTCCTCGAGGCCGACACGCACGTTGCCGGTCATCATGGTGGCGTTGGTGGAGAAATTGAGTTGATGGCGGCCGCCGGCCAGCACCGACCACAGATAGTCGTTGCCGAACAGCCGATCGGCGGTGCGCTTCATGAACAACAGGTTGTCGAGATCGGGCCCGATGCCGCCGAGGATGCCGAAGATCAGCTGCAGGAACACCGGCGGCTTGAACAGGCCGCGGTCGATGCAATGGGCGAGATTGTAGAGGTGGCCGGTGTCGTAACACTCGTGCTCGAATTTGACGCCGTGGCCCTCGCCGAGCAGCTTGGCGATGTGCTCGATGTCCTTGAACGTGTTGCGGAAGATGTTCTGATCGGAGTTAAGCAGATAGGGCAGCTCCCAGTCATGCTTCCAGGTCTTGTAGCGCCGCGCCATCGGATAGAGCGCGAAATTCATCGACCCCATGTTGAGCGACGACATCTCGGGTGACAGATCGGTCGCAGCCGCAAGGCGGTCCTCCAGCGGCATGGTCACGCTGCCGCCGGTGGTGATGTTGATGACGGCGTCGCAGGCTTGTTTGATACGGGGAACAAACTCCCGGAACACCTTGGGATCGGGCGACGGACGGCCGTCCTTCGGATCACGCGCATGCAGGTGCAGGATCGCCGCGCCGGCTTCCGCCGCGTCGATCGCCTGGGTCGCGATCTCGTCGGGCGTGACCGGCAGCGCATCCGACATGGTCGGCGTGTGGATCGCGCCGGTGATCGCGCAGGTGATGATGACCTTGTTGGCGAGCTGGGGCATTGGCGCTTCCTCGTTTCCGGGTCGTCACGCGTCGTCCGCGCGCGCCTTCTTGAGATGCTGCACGACTTTGGCACGCAGCGCAGCCTGCTGCTCGGGCGTCCAGGTGCGGAAGCCCTCGCCTGATTTGAAGCCGAGCTTGCCGTCGGCCACAAGCTTTTCGAGATAGGGCGACGGGCCCGGGCGATGCTCGATGTCAGGCAACACGGTCTGATGGATCGCGAGCGTCAGGTCCGTGCCGACAAGGTCGGCGTTCTCCAGCGGTCCCAACACCGCCAGCCGTCGGCCGAACGCCGCCTTGATCACGGTGTCGACGGTTTCGGCGTCGCAGATGCCGCGCTCGACCAGCGACACCGCCTCGCGCCACAGCGCGTGCTGAAGCCGGTTGCCGATGAAGCCGGGCACGTCCTTCTTCACATGAGCGGGTTGCTTGCCGGCAGCGGCGTGCAGCTTCATCGTGAATTCGATCGCCTGCGGCGAGGTCCATGCGGTCCCGATCACCTCGACCAGCGGAACCAGCGTCGGCGGATTCCACCAATGGGTCCCCAGCGCGCGCTCGCGCCGCGTGAGGCCGCCCATGATGTCGGTGATCGGGATGACCGAGGTGTTGCTGGCGAGAATCGTGTCCGGGCGGACATGTTGCTCAATCTCGGCGAACAGCTTCTGCTTGAGCGGCAGATTTTCCGAGACCGCCTCGACAACGTAATCGGCATCGCGCGCCGCTGCCGCGAGGTCATGCTGCGGCGTGACGCGCTCGACCGCGCGCGGATCGTCACCGAGGTCCTTGAGGCCCGCCGTGATGCGCGCCTTGGCGCTGTCGAGGCTTGCCGCGATGGCGTCGGTGATGGTCACCTCGTGGCCGGCGACCGCGAACACCTGCGCGATGCCGTGGCCCATCAGGCCCGCGCCGATCACTGCGATGCGGGCTTTGGTCATGATCAGCCCGCCGTATAGCCGCCGTCGGCGTAAAGGATGTGGCCGGTGTAGAAGTCCGACGCCTTGGAGGCGAGGAACAAGAGCGGCCCGGCGAGATCGGACGGCTCGCCCAGGCGGCCCTTCGGCACGCGGGTGAGGAAGCCAGCGCGCACCGTCTTGCCGCGTTCGTCATCGGCGAACATCCATTCCGTCAGCGGCGAGCGGAAGACTGTGGGCCCGAGCGCGTTGACGGTGATGCCGGTATTGCCCCACTCGCAGCCGAGCGCCTTGGTGATGCCGTCGATGGCCGACTTCGAGGCGCAGTAGGCGGTGTAGCCGGCCGGATGGCCGAGCAGCCCGCGCGCCGACGACATCAGGATGACCTTGCCACCCGCTCCTTGCTTGAGCATCTGCCGGCCGGCGGCCCGCGCCATCAGCCAGGACTGCGTGACGTTGGCGTCCATCACCTCGAGAAAATCTTCCGCCTTCTGGTCGACGATCTTCGACACCTTGTTGATGCCGGATGCGACCACCAGGATGTCGACACGGCCGAACGCTTTCACCGCAGCCTCGACGATGCGGTCGCAATTGGCTTCGGACGACGGCCGCACCGGCACGGTCTCGGCCTTGGCGCCGAGCTGCGCGCATTCCTGCGCGACCTTGTCGAGCGCGGCGGCGCCGCCGGCCGAAATCACGACATTGGCGCCCGCGCCCGCGAGCACCTTCGCCGCCATCGCGCCGAACGCACCCGACGCGCCGGTGACGATGGCGGTCTTGCCCTTCACGCTGAACAGCGACAGCGGGTCTTTCAGGTATTCGTCGGACATGGCGTCACCCTATTCACATTTGCATCTTAAGTGCCCCCCACCCCTGACCCCTCCCCGCCATTCGCTACGCGAATGGGAGGGAGGGGAACCGAAGCGCCGGTGCTCGCCTCACTTGTTTCGACTTGCACCGGCGGTTGCCGCTCCCCTCCCCCCGCATAGCGGCGGGGAGGGGTCGGGGGTGGGGGGGCGTTTGTCGAGACCCGCGCTACTTCACCGGCGCGACCGCGACCGCGATCGTGCAAACCTCTTGGCCGCGATTGACGATCTCGCGGCTTTCGTTCGGTCCGATGTAGACCGTATCGCCAGCCTTCGCGACCGTCTCCTTGCCGCCGGCGATCACCGTCAACTCGCCGGCCAGCACGTAATAGATCTTCTCCGGCGGCGATGCGTCCGGACCGGCGCCGCCGCCGGGCAGGAAGTGCGAGATGCCGAAGATCAGCGATTGCGAGCCGCCCATCTCGGCGCCGAACAGCCGGTACGACTTGTAGTCGCGATGGTTCGGCGCTTCATAGGCTTTCGCCTCGGAAAATTTGCGGACGATCATCAGAACTTCTCCCCCTTGTCGATCCGGAATTTCTGGGTCGGGTCGGTGATCGCGACCAGCCGCACGATGCAGCCGTCGCCGCGCTCCCAGTTCCACGGGAAGAACGCAAACGTGCAGCGCCGCCCGGTGACCTTGTCGATGTCGCCGCCGATATTCTCGATGCCGAGGATGCCGTTCTTGAACAGGATGCGATGCACCGGCTCCCATTCCGGGAAGTCGTCCTTCCAGTCGCGGCCGCCCGACCACTCCTTGTATTCGTCGGCGAGGTGCGGATGCAGCGGCCCGTTGCGCTGCGGGCCGATCGCGGTGGCGAGCGGATGATCGTTGGCCTGGGTATCGTGACCGACGACCTTGACCTTCTTCTCGACGAACCATTCGCCGGCCGACGACACGAAGCCCGGCGCGCGGCAGAAATAATCCTCGCTGTCCTCGTAGAGCTTATGCCAGCCGGTATTGACGATCACCACGTCGCGCGGGCGCACGATCTTGCCCGCCGCCTTTTCGAGGTCGTCATAGGTGATCTGCTCCCACTTCTTCTTCGGGATCGAGACCACGATGCCGGAGCCGAAGAAGTGCGGCAGCGGCACCTCGTCGATGAAGGCCGTGCCCTGCACCACATGCGCAGGCGCATCGATGTGGGTGGTGTTGTGCATCGAGGTGGTGATGCGCTGCGACAGCACGCCGGACTTGGCGTGGTAGTGGATGCGCTCGATCTTGACGTCCTCGAAGTACGGCCAGTTTGGCGACTGGTAACCGAAGCGATGGGACAGGTTGTAGAACTCCAGCCCCATGCTGTTGTTGTGGTTCTCCTCGAACATCACGCCACGAATTTTCTTGGCCACGGCCACTCTCCTCACTTGTCATTCAGTAATAAGTTCCGCTGACGACCAGCGGCTCATTTGCCCGGCGTGTATTCCTCGGGCTTGGTGTTCGCAATCCGGATCAGCGTTTCCGCCGCCTTACGGTCCTGCTTCAGGAACGCCGCGAAGCCGTCCGGCGTGGTCGGCGCCGACGCCACTGCCTGCTTGTCGAGGAACGCCTTGAACTTCGGCTCGCTGAACAGCTTTCCGAATTCGCTGCTCAGCCGTTCGACGATCGCGGGCGGTGTACCCCGTGGTGCGGCCAAGCCCCACCAGCCCTGACCGGGGAAGCCCGGCAGTCCGGCTTGATCCAGCGTCGGCACATCAGGGAACAGCGCCGAGCGCTCCGGCAGGCCGATGCCCAAGGCCTTGACCTTGCCGCTCTCCAAGAGGCCGGTGAAGTTGCCGACGCCGAAGCGTGTCACCTGCACGTCGTTGGCGGCGAGCGCCTGCGCCGCGGGTCCACCGCCGCGATAGGGCACGCCGACGATCTTGGTGTTCCACTGGTTGTTCATCCATTTCAGGAACAGGTCGGGGAACGAACCTTCGCCGAGCGTCGCGTAGTTGAGCGCCGCGCCCGACTGCGCCTTCGCCTTGAGGTCGGCGACCGAATTGACGCCGAGCGCCGACGACGCGAACAAGCCCTCGGTGAGGAAGAATAGCCGCGCGACCGGCGCGAAGTCCGTATCGGCGTTGTACGGCAGCTTGGTGAACAGCAGCGGGTTGTACGACATGGTCGAGTGGTAGATGACGCAGATGGTGTAGCCATCCGGCGTCGCGCGGGCGCAGGCCTGGCCGCCGAGGATACCGGCGGCGCCGCCCTGGTTCTCGATCACCAGCGTCTGCTTCAACCGCGGCTGCAACTCGTTTGCGGCGGCGCGCATGATCACGTCGGTGACACTGCCGGCGGCGATCGAGACGATCATCCGGATCGGCCGCTCAGGATAGCTCTGCGCACCCGCAGGCGATGCGAATGCGACAATCGCGGCGCAAGACAACGCGCGCAGGGTACCGGTCATGCCATTCCCTCCCGCTATCTTTGTTCTCGTGGGCCGTCAGTGAACCAAGACTTCGCCGATCAGGCCGGCGTCCCATTGCGTGAAGAACAGCCGGCCGTCGGACATCGCAGCGATACAGCGCGCGCCGCTTGCCGGCGTCGGGATCGCAAATTCACCGAGCACGTTGCCGGTGGGCGTCATGCAGCCGATCTTGTTCACGGCGTTCGCCGTGTACCAGAGATTGCCGTCGCGCCCGACGGTGACGCCGCGCAGCGACGAGGCTGGCGTCGGCACCGGATGCTCGGTGATCTTACCGTCGCGGTCGATGCGGCCGAGGGCGTTGGTGCTGGTCTCGACGAACCAGATCGAGCCGTCGGGATGCGTGATCATCGCGCGCGGCTGGCTGTCATGGCTCGGGATCGGAAACTCCGTCACCTTGCCGTCGGTGGTGATGCGGCCGATGCGGTTGCCTGATGCCTCGCTGAACCAGAGCATGCCGTCGCGCACCATGATCGAGAGCGGCCGCGCGCCCGGCGAGATACCGTCGGAGAATTCGGTGATCTCGCCCTTGGGCGTGATCCGGCCGATGGCGCTCACCTCGGTTTCGGAGAACCAGACATTGCCGTCGGGTCCGAGGATGATGCCGTCGGGGCCGGCCTTCGGTGTCGGCAGCGGAAATTCAGCGATATCGCCCTTCAGCGTGATGCGGCCGATCTTGTTCGCCGCCTTCTGCGCGAACCAGAGATTGCCATCGGCCCCGACCGTGATGCCGATCGGCGTCGCCCTGGGATCGGATAGCGCGAACTCGGTGAACGCACCGCTCGCCGGATCGAGTCGGCCGATCTTGCCGGTGCCGCTCTCGCAGAACCACAAGGCGCGATCCGGCCCTTCGGTGCAGATGTAGGGGCCGCTTCCCGCGCTCGGGATGCGATGCTCGCGAATGGTGACATCAGGTGCGGGCACTTCCGTCCTCCCGGTCCGCGGACGTTCACCGCCCGTCGCAAATCTGTACCGCAATACGATACATCTGCTCCACTATGCGAGCATAACCGACCGGCCGCGTCAATCGCGCGGCGGCGCCAGCTGCTCGCTCAAGGCGCGCTTGGTCGCGAGCAGGCTCTTTGCAATCCGCGCCTGCTGCTCGGCAAAGCGCTGTGCCGGAACCGGCACCGAAATCGCGACGTGGTTGCCGGTGAAATCCGTCATCACGATACCGGCGGCGCAGATGCCGAGCGTGTGTTCCTCGCGGTCCAGCGCGATACCGGCCTTGCGCGCCGCCTTGAGGTCCTTGAGCAGGTCGTTCAATCGCGTGATCGTCTTCGGCGTGCGCTGTTCGTAGCTCTTGCCGATCAGGCGCGCGACGGCGTCATCGCTCAATTCCGCCAGATAGGCCTTGCCGTTCGCCGTGCAGTACAACGGGAACGCGTCGCCCACCGCCGACACGGCACGCAGGCGCTGCGGCCCGATCACCTGATCGACGAACACCATATGATCGTCACGGACCGTCGCAAGGTCGACGGTTTCGTTCAGGTCCTGCGACAGCTTCACCAGGAACGGCCGCGCCGCCGAAACGAAATCCGCGCCGACCGACATCGCCAGCCGCTGGATGGTCGGACCGAGCCGGACGCGTCCCGTTGGCGACGCCGCGATCACGAATTTTTCCTCTTCCAGCGCCGCGACGATCCGCTGCACCGTGGAGCGCGCAAGGCTCACGCGCTGCGCAAGTTGTCCGAGGCTGAGGCCCGACGCCTGGTTCTCGAGCGCGCGCAGGATCGCCGCCGCGCGGCCGATGACCTGAATCTGGTTCTTCCCGTTGGGCAGAGGACGCTCCCGTGGCGGTGCGGCTGTTTCGCACTCTGGTACAGCTGGACCAAACTACGGTACAACAGACCCCAAGGGAAACGCACGAGGAATGAATGGTCAAGAAGATCGCGCTGGAGGAGCACTTCCTCTGTCCCGGGTTCGAGGACTACTGGCAGGCCACGGTCAGCGACGTCGATCCGAACATCCTGAAGCAGGTGGTGGCACGGCTCTCCGACTTTGGCGAGTTACGGCTGAAGTCGATGGACGGCGCAGGGATCGAACGCGCGGTGCTGTCGATCGCCGGCCCCGGCGTGCAGGCCGAGCCTGACGCCGCCACCGCCGTCAAGATCGCGCGCGCCGGCAACGACTTCCTCGCCCGCGAAGTGCAAAAGCGGCCGGATCGCTATTCCGGATTCGGCCATTTGCCGATGCAGGACGCGAAAGGCGCCGCCGACGAACTCGAACGCTGCATGACGCAGTTGAAGTTCGCCGGCTGCATGATCAACGGCCACACCAACGGGCAGTATCTCGACCATCCGTCGCTGGCACCGTTCTGGGAGCGCGCCGACGCGCTCGGCGCGATCATCTACATCCATCCGACCGATCCGGTAACGCCCTCGCCCGCGCTCGACGGTCATAAGGGTTTACGACGTGCAACATGGGAGTGGACCTTCGAGACCGGATCGCACGCGCTGCGGCTGGTGTTCGGTGGCGTGTTCGACCGCTATCCGCGCGCGCGCATCGCGCTCGGCCATATGGGCGAGACGCTGCCCTACCTGCTCTGGCGCTTCGACAGCCGCGCCAAGCTCTATGGCATCAAGCTGGTCAAGGCGCCGTCCGACTACATCAAGGAGAACATCCTGGTGACGACCTCGGGCATGTGCTCGGCCGAGCCGCTCGACTGCGCGATCGCCGCGCTCGGTCACGACAAGATCATGTTCGCCGCCGACTATCCGTTCGAGCAGGCCGAGGAAGCCGGCCACTGGATGGACAATGTCCCGCTCGCCGATAAGGTGCGCGCCGACATCGCCTACGACAACGCTGCCAAGCACTTCAAACTATAAGCCACTTGAAACTGGACAAGGCAGGAAAACCCTCATGAGCGGCCCGAACGATCGGATCATCACCGCCATCTCGACCAAGGAACTCGAGCGGCGCTGGGCGGCGACGCGCAAGGAGATGCGCGAGCGCGGCATCGACGCGCTGGTGATGCAGAACAACTCGGACTGGCTCGGCGGCTACGTGAAGTGGTTCACCGACATCCCGGCGACCAACGGCTATCCGAAGACGGTGGTGTTCCACGCCAACGAGCCGATGACCATGGTCGAGATGGGCGGCTTCAACACCGTGCGCAATCTCAAAGGCGCCGATCCGGTGCACCGCGGCATCGGCGAGCTGCTCGGCTCGCCCTCGTTCCTCGCGGTCAACTACACCGACAACTACCACGCCGACTGCATCGTCCCGGGTCTCAAGAAGTACGGCACCATCGGGCTGGTCGGCCCCGGCAGCCTGCCGCACGCGTTCGTCGTGCGGCTGAAGGAGAGCCTGCCCGGCGTGAAATTCGTCGACGCGACCGAGTTCGTCGACCTGCTCAAGGCGATCAAGAGCGAGGAAGAGATCGTCCTGATCAAGCAATGCTGCGAGATGCAGGACAATATCTTCGCCAAGGTCGCGGCCGCCATCAAACCCGGCATGCGCGACATCGACGTCACCGGCCTGGCGGAATACGAAGGCCGTCTGCTGGGCAGCGAGCAGGGCATCTTCCTCGGCTCGTCGGCGCCGGTCGGCCAGCCGGCGCGGTTCGCGCCGCGCCACTTCCAGGGCCGCACGCTGCAGAAGGGCGACCACCTCGTGCTGCTGATCGAGAACAATGGCCCCGGCGGCTACTACGCCGAGATCGCGCGCACGCTGGTGCTTGGCACGGCGTCGAACGAGATCACCGACGGTTTCGAGGCGATGCGGGAAGCGCAGGACTACACGCTATCGCTGATGAAGCCCGGCGCGTCGTGCGCCGACATCGCCAAGGCTCACGACGACTACATGAAGCAGCGCGGCTTCGAGCTGGAGATCCGGCTGTACGCCCACAGCCAGGGCTACGACATGGTCGAGCGGCCGATGCTGCGCGCCGACGAGACCATGCCGCTCGCGGAGAACATGAACTTCGCCGTGCATCCCGGCTACAACACGTCGACGATGTGGATGACGATCTGCGACAATTACATGGTCGAGGCCAAGGGCGTCGGCCCCTGCCTGCACAAGACCGAGAAGAAGATTTTCGAGATTGAGTAACTCCGGTCGTCATGCGCGGGCTTGACCCGCGCATCCATCATCTTGCGAAGAGGGTGGATTGCCGGGTCAAGCCCGGCAATGACACAGGAGGGACCACGAACCAATCGACCGAGCCAATATCATGCCCCGCCTGCTCATCCTGCTCACGCTGCCGCCCGCCGTCCGCGAGTACTACGCGGCGCGCATGAAGCAGCGCTTCCCCCAGCTCGAGATCGACACCGCCGATCATTTCTCCAAGGCGACGCCGCTGGCCGCCGAGGCGGACATCCTGCTCACCTTCGGGCCGATGATGCGCGACGAGGTGTTCGCCAACGCGCCCAAGCTCAAATGGGTGCAGGCGCTCGGCACCGGCGTCGACGGCGTGATCGACCAGCCTTCGCTCGGCAAGCACGTCACCGTCACCAACATCCGCGGCATCCATGGCGCCCCGGTGTCGGAAGCCGCAATCATGAGCATGCTGGCGCTCTCACGCGACCTGCCGCGTTCGGTGCGCGCGCAGGACCAGAACAGCTGGACGCGCTGGCCGCCGAAGTTGCTCGACAACAAGACTGTCGGCATCTATGGCATCGGCCTGATAGCGGAAGCGCTGGCGCCGCGCTGCAAGGCGTTCGGCATGACCGTGGTCGGCTACTCCTCGACCAAGCGCGCGGTGCCCGGCTTCGACCGGATGTTGCTGCGCGACGAGCTGATCGCGACGGCGAAGGAGCTCGATTATCTGGTGCTGCTCGTCCCCTACTCCGAGGAGACGCGGCATTCGATCGGCGCCGATGTATTCGCGGCGATGAAGCCATCAGCCTACTTCGTCAATCTCGCGCGCGGCGGGGTGGTCGACGAGGATGCGATGATGGCGGCGCTCAAGGCCGGCCAGATCGCCGGCGCGGCGCTCGACGTGTTCCAGACCGAGCCGCTGCCCGCGGATCATCCGCTATGGTCGATGGAGAACGTCCTCATCACGCCGCATCTCGGTGGCTTCTGCGACGTCTATGCCGATCTGGCGCTGGTGACGGTCGAGCACAATATGGAGTGCTTCCTGCGCGGCGACATCGACAGCATGCGGGATTTGGTCCGGAAGTAAGGAGCGAGGCGCTCCGTGGCGAAGCGAAAGACGGCGAAACGAGCAGCGACCAAGCGAAAGGCACCGAAACGCGCGTCGGCGAAGCCCGCTGTTGCCGAGTCATCGCCCGCGGCTGACCCGTTCGACGCCATTCCTGTGCTCGAAAGCACGCCGGCCGCGGGCGAGTTCTCGCTGCACGACTTATTCCAGCAGCAGACCATGGACATGCTCGATCGCTCCGATCTCGACGAGGAGCAGAAGCAGAGCATCCTGGTGGCGATGAACTGCCCGTGCTGCGGCGGCAGCGGGCTCTCGTTCACGATGAAGCTGAAGCGGAAGAAGTAACCAATATCTTGCAGTTCGTAGGGTGGGTTAGCGCCCTAGGGCGCGTAACCTACCGGCTGAATGTGCCGCAAGTCCCGCGGTGGGTTACGGCGCTTCGCGCCTAACCCACCCTACGAACGAAGCGTTACCGCGCCCGTCCCACCGCGATCACCAGATTGCCATAGGCATCGACCTCGCAGGCGTCGCCGGGCAGCAGCACCGTGGTCGAGGCGTGCTCCTCGATCAGCGCCGGCCCCTTGATCCGGTTGCCGGCGACCAGCGCCGCGCGCCGGTAGGTCGGCGCGGGCCGGAAGCTGCCGCCGACATACATGCGCCGCTTGCCGGTGAACGCCGCCTTCGGCGGCGCGGCGGCGCCACGCTTGATCTTCGCCTGCGGCGGCTTCTTCATCGCCCCGGTGACGGTCGCGCGCAGGCTGACGATCTCGGCATTCTCCTGCGGCGCCGAGGTGCCGTAACGCAGCTCATGCATTTCATCGAACAGCCGCTTGATCGCCTTGCGGTCGCGGCGCTTGAACACGCTGTCGGGCAGGTCGACAGTCACCGCGTGCTCCTGGCCCTGGTAGCGCATGTCGGCGGCGCGCTTCACCACCACCTTCTGCGGCTTGACCGACGTGTTGGCGATTGCGTCGCGGCCCTGCTTTTCCAGCGCGCGGTAGATCTTCTCGATGCGATCGAACGGCGCCTCGTCGAGCCGCATCAGCGCGGTGCGCACGAAATCGTAGCGCAGGTCGGAGAACAGCATGCCGAACGCCGAGAACACGCCGGGCGCGAGCGGGATGATGACCTTGCGGATGCCGATCTCGCGCGCGACCTCCACCGCCTGCAACGGCCCGGCGCCGCCATAGGCGACCATCGCGAAATCGCCGGCGTCGAGGCCGCGCTCGGTGGTGACGCCTTTCACCGCATAGGACATCGCGGTCGCCGCAATGCGCAGGACTCCGTCCGCCGCCGCGGTGACGTCGAGGCCAAGCGGCTTGGCAATCGTTCCGATCGCGCGCTCGGCGGCGGCAACATCGAGCGGCATCTCGCCGCCGAGGAAGCGGTCGGCGCCGAGGCGGCCGAGCACCAGGTTGGCATCGGTGACGGTCGGCGCGGTCCCGCCGAGCGCGTAGCAGGCCGGCCCCGGTGACGCGCCGGCGCTCTGCGGCCCCACGCGTAGCGCGCCGTGCTCGACGCGGGCGATCGATCCCCCGCCGGTACCGACTTCGAAAATATCCATCATTGCGATCTGCACCGGCAGCGCCCTGTCGTAGCCACCGATTAGCGCCTTCGAGGTGGTGAGCGCCTCGCCCTTGTAGATCACGCCGGCTTTCGCGGTGGTGCCGCCCATGTCGAAGGCGATGGCGTTGTCGATGCCGAGGGTGTGGCAGAGCGCCTGGGTGCCGATCACGCCCGCGGCCGGGCCGGACTCGAGCATGCGGATGCATTGGTTTTGCGCCTGCGCCGACTCGTAGAGGCCGCCGGTCGACTGCACGATCAGGAACGAGCCGCGAAAACCTTCGCTGCGCATATGCGCGTCGATCTCGCCGACGTAGCGCCGCACCTTCGGCCCGATATAGGCGTTAGCGACCACGGTCGAGCAGCGCTCGAACTCGCGGTATTCCTGGCTGAGCTCATGCGAGGCCGAGACGAACATCCCGGGATGGTTCTTTTCCAGGATCGCCTTGGCGCGCGCCTCGTGCGCGGGGTTGGCGTAGCAGTTGATGAACAGGATCGCGCAGGCTTCGATGCCGCGCTTTTCAAGCTCGACGCCGAGCGCGGCAATCTCGGCCTCGTCGAGCGGCGTCTCGACCTCGCCGTCCGATAGCACACGCTCGTTGACCTCGAACCGCAGGGCGCGCTCGACCAGCGGCACGTGCTTCTGGAAGAACAGGTTGTAGGCGTCCGGCCGGTTGATGCGGCCGATCTCGTAGACGTCGCGGAAGCCGGTGGTGATCAGCAGCGCGGTCTTGGCGCCGGCGCGCTCCAGGATCGCATTGATCGCGACCGTCGAGCCATGCAGGAAAAGTCCCGCCGCGCGATAATCGCTGCCGGCCTTCTCGACTCCGCGGTTGATGCCGTCGACCAGCCGCTGCGGCGTCGACAGCGCCTTGCCGAAGGTCAGCGCCCCGGTCTTGTCGTCGAACACCGCGATGTCGGTGAAGGTGCCGCCGATATCGGCGGCGAGGCGCATCTTGGCTTGCGACTTGGAACGCG
>Ga0075420_100000050_pt1 | contig 65342 bp, 62 predicted proteins | sample SoiMetdeltSBSDD4_FD_75296 | JGI IMG/M metagenome (GOLD analysis project Ga0075420, IMG submission 75296) | Bulk soil microbial communities from a Populus tree surrounding site in Tennessee, USA - Soil MetaG P. deltoides SBSDD4 | ecosystem: Environmental > Terrestrial > Soil > Tree plantation...
GATCGCCAAGAAGTACACCAACCGCGGCCTGCAGTTCCTCGACCTGATCCAGGAAGGCAACATCGGCCTGATGAAGGCGGTCGACAAGTTCGAGTACCGCCGCGGCTACAAGTTCTCGACGTATGCGACATGGTGGATCCGGCAGGCGATCACCCGCTCGATCGCCGACCAGGCGCGCACCATCCGTATCCCGGTGCACATGATCGAGACGATCAACAAGATCGTCCGCACCTCGCGTCAGATGCTCAACGAGATCGGCCGCGAGCCGACGCCCGAGGAGCTGGCCGAGAAGCTCGGCATGCCGCTCGAAAAGGTGCGCAAGGTCCTCAAGATCGCCAAGGAGCCGCTCTCGCTCGAAACCCCCATTGGTGACGAGGAAGACTCGCATCTCGGTGATTTCATCGAGGACAAGAACGCGATCCTGCCGATCGATGCGGCGATCCAGTCGAACCTGCGCGAGACCACGACCCGCGTGCTGGCGTCGCTGACGCCACGCGAAGAGCGCGTGCTGCGCATGCGCTTCGGCATCGGCATGAACACCGACCACACGCTGGAAGAAGTCGGCCAGCAGTTCTCGGTGACCCGCGAGCGTATCCGTCAGATCGAGGCCAAGGCGCTGCGCAAGCTCAAGCACCCGAGCCGGTCGCGGAAGCTGCGGAGCTTCCTGGATAACTGACGCCGTCAGTTGGTCCTGCTCAAAATACAAACGGCCCGCCTGAGGCGGGCCGTTTCGTTTTCATCGTTGAGTCGAGGATTGCGCTACTTCGCGGCGCGCTGCACCGACTTGATCTTCATCGGCGGAACGCCGGACTTTTCCGCGATCGCGCTGTCCTGCTCGCTGATGGCGACGCGTGCCGCATCTTCGTCATCGTCGAGGCCGCCCAGCGCCGCCATCGGAACCCGGCGGTTGGAACGCTGCGTGCCATCCTCGTAGACGACGTTGAACAGGGCAAATTCACCCGAAGTCCGCGTGCCTGGTTTTCTTGCCATGGTGCCGCTCCTTTTCGAGTTGCAGAAAACAAAAACCCGGCGCCGAAGCGCCGGGTTCAGCCGTAGCGCGTTGAAGACGCGCGTGAACGGCTTATGGCAACCGTCGATTAGACGGTCTGCAGATTGGTCGCTGCCGACTTGCCGCTGCGACGATCGGCTTCAACGTCGAACGAAAGCTTCTGGCCTTCGTTGAGGTTGCTCATGCCGGCGCGCTCGACTGCCGAAATGTGAACGAACACATCCGGGCCGCCGTTGTCCTGCACGATGAAGCCGAAGCCCTTTTGGGCATTGAAAAACTTAACGGTACCTTGAGCCATAGTTGCTCTCCATAAAACGCACAAAGGCGTCTGCCGCCCGCACAACCATTTGCGCGGGTCGATATCCGAGTTTGCGTGTTCTTGGGGAAGGCCCTTACGGGCAGATCAGTCAAGGCAGGCAACACGAATAGCGGCTATATGGGCCCTCATTGCCGGAATTGCAATGTCATTCGGCCGGAACAAGCGCCGGATGTGCCTTTTCAGGTCACTCTAGCAGTTCCTTGGGCGGCTTCCTCGGATCGTAGGTTAACGGCGCGTTGTTCTGGACCATCCGCCAGAACAGCGCGCCGACAAAGAGGGCGCCGATCAGCAGCAGGAACGGCTTGACGTCGCCGGTCATCAGGAAGCCGGCCAGCGGCGCGCCGACGAAGACCAATATCCATAATGCGACGCGGACCTTCAGCCAACGATGAAGCCTTGCGGTGAACCCCGCCCGGAATGTGATCGGCGGCCCGTCGCGGACGGCGGCGTGCGCAACCAGGCGAGCATGCAGGTCGTGCATGAAGCCGCGATAGGCCGCCCGCTGTGCTTCGGTGGGAATTGCGAACTCATTGCCGTCGGTCACCAGCAGCTTCAAGCGGTCGGCGAAGGTGATGTGACAGACCCGGACGAAACGATGGCCGCCTGGCCCTCTCTGCACACAGACATCGACGATGTTCTTGAACGGCGCGCTGTCGGGCTTGCCGTCGAACGTCCAGGCAATAGCGTCCGGCGTGAGCGTCACGCCGCGATTGGCGGAGTACATCAACGACTGCCGCGCCGACGTGGTGAAGCGGACGTCGTGCGTGCGCGCGGACGTATCGCCTTCGCCGGCGGTAGCGTTGGTGGTGTGGTCGCTGGCGGCAGTCGCGTCCATATTCGCGCGAGCGTAATGTCACGCGCGGGACTTCGCCAGAGCCGTCAGTGTCCGCTAGTGGCGCGCGCTTTCGGCGACGCGCAGCAGGTCGAGTGCGCGCCACGGTTTCTGCATGAACAAGGTGTCTGCCGGGATTTTCGACACGTCGCTGCCGGAGGTGAGGACCACGCTGACGTGGGGCAGCTTCTTGCGCGCCAATATTGCAAGCTCGACGCCATTCATGTGCCCGGCGAGGTTCACGTCGACAAAGATCATCACCAGCGTGTCGCGCAAATGTTCCATAGCGACCGCTGCCGCCTCGGCGGTTTCGCATTCGACGACCTTCAGGTCGCATTCTTCCAGCAGCGCGGCGACGAGGCTGCGCTGATCGCCATCGTCTTCAACGACCAATGCGGTTGGTTTCAGCAACTGTCCCATCGGGCACCTCCGACATGTTTTGAGTTAATGCCCCAGGCTGGATAGGGTTCGGAAAATTGTCATTGCCGGCGGATGTTCGTCGGGCACGGGTCGCGAAATCGGAAATATCTTGGGTTTTTGGCAGGTTTCTCAGCAGGCATGTCGAAACGAGCCGTGATTGAGGAGGCGCTGCGCCGTCTGGCGCCGGGGATGCCGGCGCATGAATTCGGCGCGGTGGTCGATCATGCGCTCGACAGCCGCGGCCTGCGCTCGGCCACGCCCGAAACCGCGGCGTGGCTCTCGCTGGTCGCCTATGTGCGGCACGCCCTGACCGACTACGACGATCTGCTGACGCAGGGCTACGACCAGGATAGCGCGCGATTTTTCGTGGCCGAGGAGATCGAGCGGGTGCTGGCGGCATGGGGCGCGCGGCGGAAGCTCAACTCCGGCGAGTGATCGCCGACGATCAGAAGCCGCAACTCGTGCGCACCAGCAGCGTGAAGCCGTCGGTGCCGAATTCGCTCGACAGCGTGCGGTCGAAGCGCTGGAGCCAGCGCTCCTGCGCCCGATAGGCGAGCTTCTCGCGCTCCTCCGGGCAGGCGTGCGGCAGCTTGGCGGCGTGTTGCAGATGATGGACGACCTCGTGCACCAGCACCGACATTTCCGCGGGCGTCGCGCCGCGCCAGCCTTGCGGCAGATAGATGGTGCGGGTCGCGGAGTCATAAATGGCGACGGTATCGCTGTCGCCGCCGGCCGTGCGCCGCGGATCGTGGTTGAGCAGCCCGCGGTAGCGCAGCGCGTCCATGTGCGCCGTCGTCGTAAACGTGACGGTCGGCAGTTCTTCGCTCGCCGGCAGGTCGAAGGTCTGCGTCAGCCAGCCGATGATCTCGCGCAGCAGCGCCGGCGTGACGGTGGTTGCGGGATCGGAATCGGCGCGTGGGAACACGAACGGGTCGGGTGGCTGCGGCGCGTTGGTGCGGGCGAATCCCAATTCGACCAGCGGCGGCGTATCGCCGTCGTTCGCGTGCTCGGCGGTCGCGAGCTCGGTTCCTGAAGGCCCGATCGCGAGCAAGGTCGCAAGGACAGCACAGCTAAACGCTTGCCTGAGCATGGCGCCCTTTCAGTTGTCGCCGCCGGGACACAGCGGCGCATCGCCCCGATTCGCTCGAGGCGTGACTTATGCTTGCGCATCCGCCCGAACTGAATCATCCGGGCGTCTTGCGTCGAAGGTCATAGAAGCAAGGGCCGGGCCAGCACGCCGGGCCACTATGGTGCCGCGGGCGAGGATGATTCAGTGCAGAGAGAACCGGCGATGGCGGGGGCCGTCTTGGTGCTTAGGTCTTGCCCGATCGTCGGGCAGCGGAAATCGACCCTCGACCCGCATCCACATCCACCATCCCCCCGTATCTCCACCAAACCCCGCGCCGCTCGGGTGGCGCATGACACGGGAGATATCCATGAACCGTCGATTGGCCGGCATTTTCCTGGTGCTGGCGGTGCTGACCGTCGTCGTCTGGGCGTTCCTCGCGATCGCTATCGCGCCGTCGCCGGCGCGCGCGCAGGCGATGGAGGATTACGCGAGCTGGCCGCTGCTGCGCTCGACCTTCCCGTCGACCGGCGGCAATGGCTTCACCATCAAGGGCTATGATCCGGTGATCACCGGCGGCAAATGCGTGACCACCTTCATGGCGGTCGAGCCGGGCGACAATCCGAAGGTCTATGCCAACGTCATCGAGTTCGAGGCGGTAGCGGCGCAGGGCGGCACGCTCTGCCGCGACGGCAAGTGGCGCGCCTTCGAAGGCGGTGCGAGCGGCACGACGCCGTTCCGGTTTTTCTTCAAGGATGGTGTGTTCCGCGCGTCGCAGTGACGTTGCCGCCGACACGCAATCCTTTCGTCAGAACCGATCCCAGACCGGCAGCGGCCCGAAGCGCTCGACCAGGAAGTCGATGAACACCCGCGTCTTCGCGGCGAGATAGCGGTTCGGCGCGAACACGGCATAGACGTCGAGGCCGGTCGGCGCGTAGTCGGGCAGGACGACCTTGAGCTTCTTCGCCGCGATGTCGGGGCCAACCAGGAACGTCGGCAAGAGCGTAATGCCGTTGCCGTGCAACGCCGCCGACCGTAGGATGTCGCCGTTGTTCGAGCACAGACAGGAGGTCACTGCCGCCGAGAGGGTCTCGCCGCGGTGCGTCAGCTCGAAACGCTGCGCCGCCTGCGAATGGCCGAAGGTCAGCGCGCGGTGGTTGACGAGATCGTCGGTCGTTTTCGGCGTCCCATGTCTGTCGAGATAAGCCGGCGATGCCACGAGCACGCGCCGCGCGGATGCGAGCTTGCGCGCAACCAGGCTCGAATCCGGCAGTGCGCCGATGCGGACCGTCACGTCGAAGCCTTCCTCGATCGGGTCAATGAAGCGGTCATTGAGGATCAGCTCGATGCGCAGCTCAGCATAGGCGGCCATGAACTCTGCGATCGCCGGTCCGAGATAAAGCGTGCCGAACGACATCGGTGCGTTGATCTTCAACAGCCCTTTCGGCTCATCGTGCAGGCGCGCCACCGCGCTCTCGGTGGATTCAACCTCGGCGAGGATGCCGACGACGCGCTCGTGGTAGGCGCGGCCGGCCTCGGTCGGCGTGACGCGGCGAGTCGTGCGGTCGAGCAGCCGCACGCCGAGCAGGTGCTCGAGCTCGTTGACCGCCTTGCTCACCGCGGAGCGGGTCAGGCCCATGCGGCGCGCGGCCTCGGCGTAGCTGCCCGCCGAAACCACGCGGGCGAAGGCATTCATGGCGTCCAGCTTGTCCATGACAATTGGTTCCAATTTGGAACCAGAATGTGCCAGAAATGCCAGATTGTCGCAAATATATAACGGACTAAATCTATACCCGAAGCCGGGCCCCTAAGCGGTTCCCCCGGCAACTCGGGAGACAATCCATGCTCAACCTTCGCAAATCCGAAGACCGTGGCCGCGCCGACTTCGGCTGGCTCGATAGCCGCCACACCTTTTCGTTCGGCCACTATCACGATCCCAAGCACATGGGCTTCGGCCCGTTGCGGGTCATCAATGACGACCGCGTCGCTGCCGGCGGCGGCTTCCCGACGCATCCGCACGCCGACATGGAGATCATCTCCTACGTGCTGGAAGGCGCGCTGGCGCACCGCGACAGCATCGGCACGGGTTCGGTGATCAGGCCGGGCGACGTGCAGCGCATGTCCGCGGGCACCGGCATCCGGCACAGCGAGTTCAACGCATCGCAGACCGAGCCCGTGCACTTCCTGCAGATCTGGATCGTGCCGGAGAAGAAGGGGCTCGCGCCGGGCTATGAGCAAAAGACCTTCGACGCCGCGAGCAAGAGCGGCAAGCTTCGCCTCGTCGGCTCGCGTGACGGGCGCGACGGCTCGGTGACAATCCATCGCGACGTCGACCTCTACGCGACGTTGCCGGGCGACGGCGGCACCGTGACCCACGAACTGGCAGCCGGCCGCATCGGCTGGGTACAGGTCGCGCAAGGTACGGTGACGCTGAACGGGGAGGCGCTACGCCCCGGCGACGGCGTGTCGCTCGATGCCGGCGCGACGATCTCGCTCACCGGCACCTCGGACGATGCCGAAGTGCTGGTGTTCGACATGGCTTCGCAAGATAGGGCCGCCTCCTAACGCGGTTCGCTGGCGGCTCCCAAGGCCGCCAGCTTTTTTGTGCCTCCCAATCTTCAACCGCACCCACGCATCGCATCTCAATCCTGGAGAACGACAATGCCCAACTTCCTCGACCTGCTCACGCCCGACAACAGCCAGCTCATCTTCATCGACCAGCAGCCGCAGATGGCGTTCGGCGTCCAGTCAATCGACCGGCAGACGCTGAAGAACAACGTCGTCGCGCTGGCGAAGGCGGCCAAGATCTTCAACGTGCCGACCACGATCACCACCGTGGAAACCGAAAGCTTCTCCGGCCACACCTATCCGGAATTGCTCGCGGTCTACCCGACGCACAAGATCCTCGAACGCACCTCGATGAACTCATGGGATGACCAGAACGTTCGCGACGCGCTCGCGGCAACCGGGCGCAAGAAGATCGTGGTGTCGGGGCTGTGGACCGAAGTCTGCAACCTGATGTTCGCGCTCTCGGCGATCAAGGACGCGCAGTACGAGATCTACATGGTCGCCGACGCCTCGGGCGCGACTTCGGTGGACGCGCAGAAATATGCGATGGACCGCATGGTGCAGGCCGGCGTCGTTCCGGTGACCTGGCAGCAGGTCCTGCTCGAATGGCAGCGCGACTGGGCACGCAAGAAGACCTACGACGCCACGATCGCTCTGGTTCAGGAGCATTCCGGCGCCTACGGCATGGGTGTCGACTATGCCTATACGCTGGTGCACAAGGCCGCCGAGCGGGTGAAGCACGGCGAGCGCATCGGGCCGAACCCGGCCAAATAGCGCGCGAAGCGGCGCTCCAAGTACCATCCAAGTAACGTTCTTGGTTGGGCAACGGACCGGTGGCGAAAGCCGCCGGTTCTGCTTTGCCGCGCGTCACGTGCGCTGCTTGCGTCAATCCACCTTCGGCGCAGCGCCGGTTTTTTCCTCGACGATGCAGCAGCTCGAGATCCAGCCGGACAGGCCGCGCCACGTCGCCTGGCACCACGGCCGCGAATTGTCCTCGGCCGCGCGACAAGCGCCGAGCGTGATGCCGGTCGCGCCCGCAGGGATCGGGATGACGATCGGGTATTTGACGGCTGGGCCGCTGCGCAGATTCTGGAAGCCGCCGGAGACGTTGGACAGAACACGATAGGTCGCGGGCGGCGTCACCGCCTTCGGCCGCCCGACCACGGGCGGGCTTTGCGGGCTCGGCGCTCCGCCGCTCGGTGCAGGGGCGGGCTGTGCCACGGGTGGCGGGGCGGCGCTTGGCGGAGGGGCGGCCGCTTCCCGCTCGGGGCTGCGCGGTCCCTGCGGTGCGCCCGTCGCCGGCGCATTCTGCCCGACCCGTTCGGACATAAGATTGATCGCGATGATCGCGCCGCCGAGCACGACCGCGACCGAACCGATCACCGCCGCCATCCGGCGCGCGCTCCACGATGACGCCTTCGGCGCGTCCGGATAGCCACGCGCCAGCACCACCTCCATTGCGGCCTTGTCGGTGCCGACGATGCCGTCGATCGAGCGCGTGAGCCGCTCCATGTGCTGGCGGAAGTCGCGGCCGACGTCGATCGGCGCGGCGTTGATATAGGCGAAGTCGCGGATGCTCTCGGGGAGATCGGCGGCGCCGGGCATGGTCGCGTTGTCGACCAGCACCGGGATCACGGTAAGACCCTGCTTGAGCGCGGCCTCGATCTCGACCTTGACCGGATCGGCCTCGTCGATGATGCGGCTCTTGCCGTCGGCGCTCTTGCCGAGCCAGGTCGGCCCGATCACCGCCAGCAACACGTCGGCGCCTTGCAGCGCGTCCTGGATGTGATGGCGGAAATCGGTGCCGAACGGAATCCGGTCGATGTCCATGAACACCGACTCCTCGCCATAGCGGTCGACGAGCCGGTCGAAGATACGTCCGGTGATGGCGGCGGAATCCGAGCGGCGGTACGAGACGATGATCTTGCTCATCTCTCAGCGTCCGTCACGGCGTTCCGCCGCCCTAACAGGTGCGACTACTCCAGGCCCTGGACGATGCGGAAGTCGCGCTCGCCAGCCTTGTTGAACACCTTGAGCGCGGCCTGGTAGCCGGCGCCGTCATGGCACGCGACCGCGGCATCGACACTCGGAAATTCAACGATCACGATGCGCTGCTTGAGGCCGGCCTCATAGGCGTGGTCGGCGTTGCCGCGCGCGAGGAATTTGCCGCCGGCGGCCAGGATGGCCGGTCCCGCGAGCTTCGCGTATTCCGCGACCGCCTCGGGATTAGTGATCGAACGATAGCACGATACCCAATACGCCTTCGCCATTTCCGTCTCCGTCGCCTCGTTGGCCGTTTAGCCCTTTCCGTCCGGGCGGGCGGAGACTAGCGCGGCATGAGGGGGAAGGGAAACCGGGCTAACTAAGGCGAGCCCAATCTATCTCCGTTACCCTGAGGTGCGAGGCCCACAACCCGTTCAACTTCTGCTTCGGCGTTCAATGGGCCGAGCCTCGAAGGGCGACGGCCCCGTTGGTCGCCACGGGGCCGTGCATCCTTCGAGGCTCGCCATAGCGCGTCGAAGACGCGCGTTGACGCGCTTATGGCGAGCGCCTCAGGATGACGGGGAGAGGTTAGAGGGTGCCAAGTAGAGTCTGATGACGTGGGAAATTTTCGTCACGAAACCTCGACGATCTCGGCCTCCGACTGTCCGGCCTGCACCACGTCGCCGACCGACTTGCCGAACAGCGCGCGCGCCAGCGGTGCGGCGTGCGAGAGCGTGCCGCGCGCCGGATCGGCTTCGTCCTCGCCGACGATGCGGAAGGTCTGGCGGCGGCCGTCGTCGCGCTCGATGGTGACGGTCGAGCCGAACTGCACGTCGCCACCGGCAATCGGTGGCGCGATCACCTGCGCGGTGGTGCGGCGCGAGGTCCAGTAGCGCAGGTCGCGCGCGGTGCGCGCGAGCGTGGCGCGGTCGTTGGCGGCCTGCGCCTGCGCATGCTCGCGGTGCACGCGCTCGAGCGCAGCCTCGATGGTCGCGAGCCCTTCCGCGGTGACGAAATTCGGGTTTGCGGAAACCGGCCGCTCCGGGAGGTTCTCGACGACGTCGTTGCCGTCAGGCTCTTTTACAAACGCGCTACTCATGACGGTGTCCCCGCCTGTTGTCCTGGCTGTTGTCTTGGCCGGAGTGTGGGTGAAATGCGGCGCGGATAATCCGCCGCCGCAGCCCCGAATATGGGGAGGGCGGGGCGCGGTTTCCAGGGTGCCGGTCGCGCCGCGGGATGGGGCGTCCGAACGCCGAAATCGTACCAGCCAAAGCTGTATCACGATGCGATACGCGGGCTTCCACCGCATGGCTTGATGGAGGGACCTGGGCTATCGTGGGCTCCTAAGAGTTCAACAAACGTTCCGGGGAAACGCCATGCTCGTGTCCAAGCTGTGCAGAGCCGCAGCCGCGCTGAGCGCAGTGCTCACGCTACTGTCCGCGCCCGCCGCTGCGCAAAACTTTCCGAACCAGCCGATCCGCATCATCGTGCCGACGCCGCCCGGCGGCGTCGCCGATCTGCTGGCGCGCGCGGTCGCGCAGGGGATCCAGGCCAACACCGGCAAGACCGTGATCGCCGAGCAGCGCACCGGCGCCGGCGGCGTGATCGCGGCCGATTTCGTCGCCAAGGCGCCGCCCGACGGCTACACGATCTACATGGGTTTTCATCCGACCCAGTCGATCCTGGTGCACTTGCAGAAGCTGCCTTACGACCCCGCGAAAGATTTCGAGCCGATCACGCTCGTCGGTACCTCGCCGAACATTCTGGTGGTGAATCCGTCGCTGCCGGTGAAGACTCCGACGGAACTCGTTGAGTACGCGCGCAAGAACCCCGGCAAGATCTCGTTCGGCTCGCCTGGCAACGGTTCCTCCGGTCACATGGTCGGCGAGCAGTTCAAGATCATGCACAAGCTCGACCTCGTGCACGTTCCCTACAAGGGCGCGGGGCCCGCGATGCTCGACCTTGTTGCGGGTCACATCCAGATGATGTTCGACATTGTCCCGGTAACGCGCGAGCAGCTCGCGGCCGGCAAGGTGCGCGCGCTCGGCGTGATGTCGCCGCAACGGCTGCCCGTGGTGCCGGACGTGCCGACCATGAAAGAGCAGGGCATGGCCGAGCTCGAGGGCGGTCCGTGGTTCGGGTTGCTGGCGCCCGCGAAAACACCGCGGCCGATCATCGACTGGCTCAACGCCGAGACCAAGAAAGCGATGGCGGCTCAGGACGTCCGCGCCAAGCTTGAAGCGCTCGGCATGGTGCTGCCGCTCGGCAGCCCGGAGGATTTCAGCAAGCACATCGCCGGCGAGACGGCGCGCTGGGGCGACATCATCAAGCGCGCCGGCATCAAGCTGGATTAGGCGACGTGGTAGGTGACTTGGGCGGTGGCCCCGTCCGTCAGCGGCGGCCGCGCGCGGCTTTCTTCTGCTCGTGCTTTTCTTCTTTGCTCGGCGGCGAGCCGGTCCGGCGGAGGCTCTTGATGCGTGACGGCGGCAGGCCGGACTTCTCGGCGATCTCGCGGTCCTGTGCCTCGATGATCGCCTTTGCCGGTTCGTCGCCGTCGAGGCCTCCGAGCGCAGCCCCGGGCACCCGGCGGTTCGAACGCTGGGTTCCGTCCTCATAGGTGACGTCGAACAGCACGTATTCGCCGACGTTTCGGGTTCCGGGTTTGCGGGCCATTGTCGTTGGTCCTTCTTGTCTTGGTTTGCGCTGGTCTTGGTTGCGCGACCTGGACTTGGTGCGCGACCGCGGGGCCTTAAAAAGCAAGAAGCCCGGCGGGTTTAGCGCCGGGCTTCCAATCCTTCAAGCCGTCGTTCAGGCCGACTGCAGATTCGTCGCCGCCGACTTGCCGGTCTTGCGATCCGGCTGGACGTCGAACATGACCTTCTGACCCTCGACCAGGCTACGCATGCCGGCGCGCTCGACCGCGGAGATGTGCACGAACACATCGGGGCCGCCCGCATCCTGCTGGATGAAGCCGTAGCCTTTCGTGGTGTTGAAGAACTTCACGGTACCTGTTGCCATTGAATGGCCTCCTTCAGAAAACGCTCAAAGGCGTCAATGGCCCGCAAAACCATTCCGCGGGCCGCATATCCGGATTTGGCGTTGTCTTGGGAAAGCCCCCAAGGGGGGTATACCAGTCAGGCAAAATCTCGAACGCGGGGGGATATAGGCGGGGGCCCGAAAATTTGCAATCGGGGCGGGCGGCATTGTTAACGGGCGGCAGCGGCCGTTGGGCTCACCGGATGGGCCTGAAAATAGGCCTTATCCTCGGCCGATTGCACCCATCCCGGCTGCCCGCGCCAGTCGGTAAAGTGAGCGCGCATGTCGGCGCCGTAGCGCACGCGGAAGAGCAGAGTGCGCTCGCGTCCGTTCTCATATTCGTGCACCTCGCCCGGCGGGTGCACCACGAACGAGCCCGGCGCCACCTCGACCGTCTGGGTCGGGGTCCGCATCATGCCGCCGCCGGTGAAGCAGAAATAGATCTCGGTCGCCTCCGGATGGCAGTGGTTGGGGCTGAACTGCCCTGGCTCCCAGCAGGCGACGGTGGTGTCGCCGGTCTCGACTTCGGCCAGCACCTTTTCGACGTGCTTCTTCGGGTCCCAGGCCTGTTCGCGTTCGAGATTGAAGACATGCATGGCGTCACCTCCGGCACGGATCATACACCACTTCATTGGTGTTGAGCGCGCGCCGCAACGTTTGCCTGCGCCGCGGCGCGCTGGCATTCTCGCTTCATGACACACGCAGGCCAATCCATCACGCAACACCCGCCCGGGCGCCGCTGGTACGTCGTCGCCGCGCTCATCGCGATCGCCGGATGGGCGGCAATGGCCGTCTTCCTGGTGTCGCGGATCGGCGATTCCACCGACAGGATGATGCGGGTGCTGGTGCCGGGCCAACAGGAAATTTACGTCAAGGAGCCGGGCACCTACACGATCTTCCATGAGTACCAGAGCACGTTCGAGGGACGGGTCTACGACGTCGCGACGGTGTCTGGGCTCAGCGTCGCCGTGCGGACCGTGCCGGGCGGTGAGGAGGTGCCGCTCAGCACAGCGAGCGGGACCCGCTACCGTGTCGGCTCGAGCGCCGGCCGGTCACTGTTCAATTTCGAGGCGCGCACCCCCGGCACCTACCGGATATCCGCGGCATATGACGGAGGCCGCAAGGAGCCGCAAACCGTGCTGGCGATCGACCGCGGGTTCGTCGGCGATCTCGTGCTCACCATCCTTGGCGCGCTCGCAATGGCGTTCGCCGGTATGGGCGCCGCGGTCGCGATTAGCGTGCTTGTCTTCGTCAAGCGCCGCCGCGCGCGCATGTCAGCCGGCAGGCCGTAGTCAGGCCCGCCCGCTTGTCGGGCCGAGCCATTTGCCGCAGGTCTTTCCGACCCGATCGCGATCGTGCAATGTGCGGCACGATCCTCCACAACATCCAAGAAAATAGCGGGGCTGGAAAAAAATGAAAGTTGGGATCTTCGATCACGTCGAGCGCGCGTCCGATCGTTCGATGGCGCAGACCCTCGACGAGCGCCTCAAATTCGCCGCCGCCGCCGATGAAGCCGGCGTCTACTGCCTGCACATCGCCGAGCATCACGCGACGCCGCTCAACCTCGTGCCGGTGCCGGGCGTCTATCTCGGAGCGGTTGCGCGCGTGACCAAGCGGATGCGGCTCGGACCGCTATGCTACCTGCTGCCGCTCTATTCGCCGCTGCGGCTTGCCGAAGAAATCTGCATGCTCGATCATCTCAGCAACGGGCGGCTGGAGATCGGCGTCGGGCGTGGCGTGTCGCCATATGAGCTCGCGTATCACAAGATCGTCCATGCGGATTCGCGCGACATCTTCATCGACGCGTACAACTGCCTGATCGCGGCGCTGACCAGCGAGCGGTTCAGCTATGAAGGCAAGCACTACACTTATAAGGACGTGCCGATGGCGCTGCGGCCGCTGCAGCAGCCGACCCCGCCGTTCTGGTACGGCTCGTCGAACACGACAGGCGCGGCTTGGTCGGGTGACCATGGCATGCATTTCGTCGCCAACGGTCCGACCGACTACGCCAAGGTCAACATCGACGCTTATCGCGAAGCGCTGGCCAAGCGCGGCGGGCCGGAGCATCCGAAGCCCGAGTTCAAGAACGGCGCCGCGATCGGCGCGCTGCGCCACATCGTGGTGGCGGAGACTGACGAAGAGGCGCGCAAGCTCGCCAAGCCGAACGTCGACTACCACGTCGGCAGCCTGAATTGGCTGCGCAAGCAGCATGCCCAGAACGAAGCGCAGGTGAGGGGGCTCGTGCCGCGCGGCATGACTTTCGAGGAATGGGAGAAGGACGGCATGGCGATCGCCGGCAGCCCGAAGACGGTGCTGGCCGAGATCGAGCGCCAGGCCGACAAATTGGGGATCAACTACCTTTTGACCTATCTGTTCTTCGGCAATCTCACGCTCGAACAGGCGATGCGTTCGCTGGAGCTGATGCGCACCGAAGTGATGCCGAAGCTGGAGAAGATGTGAGCGCTTCACCAAGCACGGGCGTCATGGCCGGGCATAGCCCGTCGCAGACGGGCGTAAACGCCCTGGTGCCCGGCCATCCACGTCTTTGGTGACAACGAACGAAGTAAGACGTGGATGCCCGCGACAAGCGCGGGCATGACGAAGTGGGGGGTAGTTAATGTCCATCATCATCACCGATGCCGATGCCGAGCGGCTGCTGTCGATCCCGGAAGCGATCGAGGCGATGCGCGTTGCCTTCGGCGATCTTTCTGCCGGGCGCGCGGTGAACCCGCCGCGGATGCGCTACAGCGGCAGCACACCCGACCCGACACGTCGCTACGCGGCCAACATCCAGGCCGGCTCGGTCGAGAGCGCGGGCGTCGCCTGCGTGCGCGCGGGGTCGGCGTTCACGCCGGTGCAGACCCTCGACGGTCGCAAGGTCAATGTCGCCGACGACGTCAACTACACCATCGTCATCCTCTACGACCTGGGCACCGGCGAGCCGCTCGCCTTCATGCATGAGACCTACCTTTCGGGGCTGCGCGTCGGCGCGACCACGGCGTTGGCGGTGTCGATCGCGGCGCGCGAGGATGCCGAGGTGCTCGGCCTGTTCGGCACCGGCATGCAGGCGATGCCCAGCTGCCGGGCAATCTGTTCGGTGCGGCCGATCAAGCGCGTCAAGGTGTTCAGCCCGAACCCGGCGCACCGCGCCGCGTTCGTCAAGGAGATGGCGGGCGAGAGATTCGAGGTGGTCGCGGTCGACGATCCGCACGAAGTGGTGCGCGGCTCGCATGTCGTCGCCTGCAACACCAATTCGAGAGTGCCCGTGCTCAAAGGCGAATGGCTCGAGCCCGGTCAGATGCTCGTCACCATCGGCAATTCGGATGTTTCAAACCCCCGCCACGAGGTCGACGAAACCACTTTCGCGCGCGCCAGCGAGATCATGATCAACGACTGGGACAGCGTTGCCGCCAACCGTCAGATCGAGTTGTCGGAGCCGATCGCCAGGGGCGTGGTGAAACGGGAGAACGTGCACGAACTGGGCGATGTCATCACCGGCAAGGTGACGCTCAAGCGCGATCCCAACAACATCATTTTCTACAAGAACAACACCGGCCTTGCGATCCAGTTCGCGGCCTGCGGCGCGATCCTGCACCGGAAGCTCCTGGCCGAGGGCACCAACCGGACCATCCCGACGGAGTGGTTCGCGAGCGGTAAGCCGCACATCTAACGCCTTGGTAACGCTGTTGGCTGGCGCGCTTCACCGCCACACCGATACGTGCTTCATGCGACCAATGACATCTATTGCCGCTTTGCTGTTTGGGTCGGCAGCGCTGATAGCATTGGCAATCAGCGTTTGGGTTCGGCCAGGCGTGCCGCTCGGACGGCTGTTCTGGATTTTGACGGTGCTTGTGGTCGCGTCGCCATTGGTTCCGTTGGCCTTGCTGCTGCTTACTTCCGCCGACCCTTACGGCTATGCGTTGCTCGGCGTTGCTCCATTGCTGTTTACGTTTTTGGCGATCGCTGCCGGCTGGCTCTTTGGTGTCGTGGTTGCGCTGATCGTTCGGTTCGTCCGCGCCCGAGCGAAGCGAACCTCCACCGCTGCATAGTGCGCCGCAGCAAAACCCGCCGCCTCCTTACTCGACAACCTCCGCCATTCCCGTCATGCTGGTGGTGTTTATAGGAAAGTTATACGGGCTTCTCCGCCATGGCCGGGATGGTGAGACGCCTTGGGCGCGCGTGCTCCGCGCCGATGGCGAAGTTTTGGTCTGAGCGCAGCGCGTTTGCGCGCACGCTGATCGTCGCCGGTCTCGTGATCGGCGCGATATGGCTCGTGGCGATGAGCCGTTGGGTCCTCACCGACAGTGTGGTGCCGTGGGATTCCAAGAACCAGTTCTACGCGTTTTATCGCTTCCTGGCGTCCGCGCTCGAGACCGGTGCCTCGCCGTTCTGGAATCCGTATCACTACGGCGGGCACCCGAGCGTTGCCGATCCACAATCGCTGATCTTCGCGCCGCTGATGGTGCTCTATGCACTGTTTGATCCTGCGCCGTCGTTGCGGACGTTCGATCTCCTGGTGCATGCGCATCTGCTGATTGGCGGATTGTCGGTGGCGGCGATCGGCGCGCGCGCACGCTGGCCGGTGGTCGCCTGCGTGCTGGCGTCTGTGGTGTTCATGTTCGGCGGCGCAGCCGCGGGGCGGCTCCAGCACACCGGCATCATCCTGAGCTACGCGTTGTTCCCGCTGGCACTGCTGCTGTTGCAGCTTGCGCTTCAACGCCGTTCCCTCTGGCTCGGTGCCGCGTTTTCGTTCGTCGCCGCGTCGATCGCGCTCGGCCGCAACCAGGTGGCGATGCTGCTCTGTTTCGTGCTGGCGGCGGCCGCGGTCGCCGAGGTGGTGAACGCCGCGCGGCCGCTCGTCTATCTGCGCGAGCGCCTCGCGGTGCTCGCCGTGATGGCGGTTGCCGGCGTTGCCCTGATCGCGGCGCCGATGCTGCTGACCATGCAGTTCGCGGCGCTCTCCAACCGCCCGGAGATCACGCTCGACCACGCGATGCTCGGCTCGCTGCATCCCGCCGGCCTCGCGCAGCTCGTGGTCGCCGACATCTTCGGCTCGCACGGCAACGACTATTGGGGACCGAATGTCGCCACCGAGCCGCTGGTCGCACTCACCGACGACAGCTTCAATTATCTGTTCGTCGGCGCGGTCCCGGTCATCCTCCTGCTGTGGTTCGGCATCGCCGGCGGCGGCGCGTTCCGCCGCGGCCGTATGCTGCTCGCCGCCACTGCCGCGCTGGCGCTGCTCTTCGCCCTGGGCCGCTACACGCCCGCGTTCACCTGGGCGTTCGACTGGGTACCGGGCGTCAGCCGGTTCCGCCGTCCGGTCGATGGCGGTTTCATCTTCGTCGCGATGCTCGCGCTGCTCTGCGGCGCGCTGCTCGCGGAGTACATCCGCGAGGGGGTGCCGCGCGGGCGGCTGCTGGCGGGGATCGCCGTCGCAATCGTGGGCCTCACCGTGGTGGCCGCGGGCGTGATCTTCTCCGGCCGCATCGGTCGTTCCGGCGATGCGTTGATGGCCGTTGCGGCGAGCATCCCGATCGTTGCGGCGGTCATCCTGATGCTGGCGCTTGCCCGCGGCGAACGAATGCGCGGCATTGCCGCCGTCGCGGTGACGGCGATCGCCGTTGCCGAACTGGTCGGGTGGAACGCCGCGTTCCGGCTCAACGCCGAGCCGCACGCAGCCTATGCCGTGCTGGAGCAGCCATCCGGCCCCGCCGCCGCCGCTCTCGATCTGGTCGAACGGTCGGTGCGGGAACGCCGCGACAATGGCGAACGTCCACGCGTCGAGGTGATGGGGCTTGGCGGCCCTTGGCAGAACGTGGCGATGGTGCGCTCGCTCGAAGCGGTCAATGGCTACAATCCGCTACGCATCGGCATCTATGACCGGCTGGTCGCGCCCGGCGAGTCGACCTGGCGGATGGAGCTGCGGGATTTCCCGGCGTCGTTCGATGGTTACGACTGCGCGCTCGCACGCACGCTCGGTCTTGAATATGTGGTGCTTGGACGCCCGATCGAGGAGGTGACGCATCTTGCGCGCCGGCCGGTCGCGGACGTGTTGCGCGCGGGTCCGGATGTGTGGGTGTACCGGCTGAAGGATCCGGCACCGCGCCTGGTGTTCACGCGCCGCGTTCAGGTGGCGGATGCCGACGCGGTGAGCGGACCGGGCTGGCTCGCCGCCAGCCCCACACCCGACCGCGTGCTGATCGACGACGACACGCCGCCGAGCGCCAGCTATGCCGGGGCTGTGTCAGCGGGGCGTGCCCGTATCGCGACGTGGCGTCCGTCGCGCATCGAGATCGACGTCGACTCCGAACTCGGCGGTGTGTTGGCGCTGCACGAGACCTGGTATCCGGGCTGGGTCGCCGAGGTCGACGGCCGACGCGTCCCGATCCTGCGGGCGGATGTTCTTTTTCGCGGGGTTGAAGTGCCGGCCGGCCGGCACCGGATTGTCTTCCGCTTTGCGCCCTTTACACCGGACAATCTGCGCGACGCGCTCCGGCGCACGCTGCGCGGACGCTCGTAATCGCGATTGCCAGCATGACGCCTACCAGAATAGCGTCTACCAGACTCCGACCGCGCGGCCGATGTCGAAGACGACTGCGCCCAAGGCGCAGATGACAAGCCCTCCGCCGACCAGCGTCAGCAGCATTGCTGAATTAGCGCGCAGGAGGGTCTCTTTCTCAACCAGGTGTGCCATCGCGGTCACCCTGCAAATTGCAAAACCGAACCCCGGACGCGCTTTATATAACGCCCGAGTCGGCATGGATGCCAAGCACAATGCGACAAAGCAGGGTTGCGGATGTCGCGCATCTCACGACGGTTGCCGGTTATGGAACCGTTATGTCGCGTATACCTCCCGTGACAGTCCGGGCCTTGGTTGCTAGGAAAACGGGGCCAATTCAATCGGGGGAAACAAAACAATGCCGCTCAAGCCGAACTGTCCGGTCATCGCCATCGAAGAGCACTACTGGGACAAAGAGCTCGCCGCGCATGCCGCGACCGTCGAACGCAACGCTTCGATCACCGATCGCCTGTTCGACATGGGCGCGCTGCGGATCAAGGAGATGGACGAGGCCGGCGTCGACGTGCAGGTGATCTCCCACGGCGCGCCCTCCGCGCAGCGGCTCACCGGTTCGGACGCCGCCGAGATCACCGCGCGCGTCAACGATCGCCTGGCCGATTTCTGCGCCACCAACCCCAAGCGCTTCGCTGCCTTCTGCGCGTTGCCGACGATCGATCCGGTCGCGGCGGCCAACGAGCTCGAGCGTGCCGTCACCAAGAAGAACTTCAAAGGCGCGATGATCCACGGCCTTTCGAACGGCGAGTTTCTCGACCATCAGAAGTACTGGCCGATCTATGAGCGCGCGGAGAAACTAGACGTGCCGATCTATTTCCATCCGTCGGTGCCGCATCCGGCGGTGATGGACGCGTACTACAAAGACTACGCGAAGGACTTCCCGATGGTGATCCGCGCCGCCTGGGGCTTCACGGTGGAAACCGCGACGCAGGCGCTGCGCATGGTGCTTTCGGGCGTGTTCGACAAGCACCCGAACCTCAAGATCATCCTCGGGCATCTTGGCGAGACGCTGCCGTTCCTGGTGTGGCGGGTCGACAATGCGCTGGCGCGGCCGGGCCAAAAGTCGATGAGCTTCCGCGATATTTTCTGCAATCACTTCTACATCACGACCAGCGGCAACTTCTCGAATCCGGCGCTGCTGTGCTGCGTGCAGGAGATGGGTATCGACCGCATCCTGTTCGCGATCGACTGGCCGTTCGTGCCGAACAAGCTCGGCACCGACTGGATTCCGCACATCCCGCTGTGCGAGGAGGACAAGGTCAAGCTGCTCAGCGGCAACGCCCAGCGGTTGCTCAAGCTCTAGCCGGCAGCTCTAGCCGGCGAGGCGGCGCCCCACTTAATCAAGCGACGGCCAGAATCCCCTGGCGGGACGATTGGCCGTCGACGTCGTGTTCATCTGGTAGCCGGTGGAGGCGAACGGGTTGGTCGGTTGCGGCTGCGGCTGTGCCGCAGCGCGTCGGGCCGGCGGCCGCTTCGCCTTCGCGGGGGCCTTGCGCGCGGTGCGCTTACGTTTCGCTTGCACCGGCTCTTCTGCTTCCGCGACTGACGGCACTTCGCTGGCCGGCGGTTCGTCGCGCGTCTCGGCGGCGTCGGTTGTCGCCGGAATGCTGCCGACCTGCGGGACATCGGTGGCCGGCTCGATCGCTTTGTCGGCGACAGGAGCGGGCGCCGCCGGTTGCGTTTCGATCAACGGCGCGCTTGCAGCAGCGGGCTCCGGCGCAGGTGGCGCCGGTGCGGCCTCGGCGGCTGTCTCAGGGACGTCGCCGTCGGGCGGCAGCGGCGGGTCGACCACCGCGCGCTCGTCAACGGCGTCGGCATCGCTAACGGCTGGCTGCGAAGGACTCTCAGGTTGCGCAGGAGCTTGTGCAGCGGCCGCGGTCTGCGTCGGGGGTGCCGGCGGTTCGATCGGCTCCGCAGGCTGCGGCAGCGCCACCGGGACTTCGGCCGGCTGTTGCAGCGCCACCGGGATAGGTGCGGCCGGGATGTTGGCAAACGGATCGTCGAGACGGCGCGCGGGCATATCGAAGATGCGATTCCGGCCCTCGGGCGCGTAAGCGAGCAGACGCGACGCTTCGAGCGGCCCGACCTTGCTCTGGTGAGAAATATGCATGGCGGCCGCAAGCCCGAACAGGGTAACGCCGAGCAAGGCGGTCGCCATCACCGCGCCGATGATGAAGCGAAGGTCTGGCAGCATATGGCTCACCCCTGCGCGCCGCTTCCAAAGGGGGGCAATGTCCGGCGGCGGGCCGGCGCGAATCCCGATTGGCGGGCAGCGACTCAACACAATGCATAACTGAGTCGCTGGTGCGCGACGAACAAAAGCAGCACACGCATGACGAGTCCCATGCAAGCAGGGCGAGTCCCGCGCCAGGCCTGCAAGCAAGCATCCCAATCGGTACCGGACGGCCGCATTGTCGCGCCCGGCACGGCATTGTATGGGATGCACACCCGACAGGCCGTTGCGCGCTGCCGCGGGGCCCGTAGCTCAATGGTTAGAGCCGGCCGCTCATAACGGTCTGGTTGGAGGTTCGAGTCCTCCCGGGCCCACCACCCACTCCGACATCGGTGGAGCTTCCCCGCCGGCAGCAAATAGCCCCGGGTTGGCGGGAATTGCCGCGCTCAAAGTGAATCGCCGTCCGGGGCGCCGCGCCGATTCACACGCCGCTCGAATCTGGGTTCATCATCAGTTCAGGCAAATGCCGCTAAAGTCGGTTGCATGGGCATCGGCAGGCTCGAATCGGTTAACCGGGCAAGCAGGCTTTGAGGCCCTCCTCGGAATGGAGCGGAGAAAATAGTGTCGCACATGAAAACGATTGCCGCGATTGTTGCGGGTGCGGTCAGCATTGCAGCGGTGCACTGTGCCGCGGCGCAAGAAGTCAGTGCGAACGATACGGCGCGCTTCATTGCCGGCTTGCCGCCTTCGGAAAGCTCGCCGCTTGCTCGGCTGACCAAAAATCCGAAATGGCAAGCCTATGCCCAATCGTTCAATACGAACTGGGAGGCGCTTGAAAAGCGGCAACTCGTCCACGTTCGCGGTTGGTCGGAGAAGCATCTGCAGAACCGAAAAGCGCCACTTTACTACATGTTCAGCGGTCCCGACTTTCTCTATGCCAACGCCTTCTTCCCGGAAGCCAGCACCTATCTGATGAGTGGTCTAGAAACTGTCGGTCCAGTCCCGACTGTGTCGGAACGCACGATCGCGGCGTTGCCTCGGATCCAGTCCGCAATCGGCAGTTCCGTCAAGCTCAGCTTCTTCATCACGTCTCAAATGGGCGGTCTTGCAAGCGGCGATTTGCCGGGCGCGTTGCCGATTCTCCTCGTCTATGCCGTGCGTTCCGGCAAAACCATCGAGGACATCACGCTCATCAGCCTCGATCAGGAGGGCAACATTCAGCCGCCCTCCAACGGGCGGAACGCGACGCCAGGCGTCAAGATCACTGTCAGGAGCGGAGACGGTCCACCGCAGACGATCTATTACTTTCGCACTGACGTCTCGAACACAGGCGTGAGTAACTCCGGGTTCCTCGCGTTTGCTGGCAAGCTCGGACAAGGTCAGGCGTTTTTCAAGAGCGCGTCCTATCTCGTGCATGGGAGCGGGTTCTCCATGGTGCGCGATTTTGTGCTCGCCCACGCTCAGTCGATCGTCCAGGACGATACCGGGGTGCCGTTTTCCGCCCTCAGGCCGGACCAGTGGCAGGTATCTCCGTTCGGAGTCTATCGGAAGCCAATTCCTGTTTTCCGAGGCCACAATCAGCCCAGACTTGCGGAACTGTTCAGCCGCCGCAATGCGCCGCCTCTGGATTTTCGGATTGGTTACGGTCGTGGTTCGAGCCTGATACTTGCTTCCAAGAAGGCGAGCGTGGCTCAGAGCGTGACTGAGACTTCAGTTGGCGTGTCTAGGCTTGGACCCGGGCGAGCCCGGGCCGTCGAGCATGTGACACTGGATACGAGGGATTGAGGCCAGCTGGTTGAGCCCGCTTGGTTCGCTGATAACGAGATGAGAGATTTCTGGTAAGTCGCCGGCGTGATTGGGGATTGCTTCAATCCATTACGTGCTGACGAGCCGACAAAACGGCAAGAGAAATTCGAAATCACCCGGGGTAGGATGAGTTGACCTGCCAGGCTTGGACCCGCCGCGCCGACGAGGTGATCGAATGACACGGACCGCATCGCTGCTGATGTTTTTCGCCGCAACGACGATCGCGGCGACGATCCCACGATACGCGCGTTCCGCCGAGATTACCTTGATCGGCCCGGGCGGCATCCGCGCCTCGGCGACTGCGCTGATCCCGGGTTTCGAAAGGGCGAGTGGGCACACGGTGAAGGCGACCTTCGGCTCCGGTGGCGGCACCAAGGCGCGCGTGATCAAGGGCGATCCCTTCGACGTCCCGATCGTGCAGCCGCCGCTTGAGCCGGTCATTGCGTCGGGCCATGTGATCAAGGATAGCGAGACGCCGCTTGCGGTAGCGCCGATCGCCGTCGCCGTTCGCGCCGGCGCCGCGAAGCCGGACATTTCGACGGCCGACTCCGTGAAGCGGATGCTATTGGCGGCGAAGTCGATCACCTATCCGAATGTCGAGGGCAGCGCGGCGGGCGGCGCCGCGGGCGTGAGCATCAATGAGACGCTGGCAAAGCTCGGGATCGTGGAAGCGATGAGATCAAAGACCAAGCCCTCCGCCACTGGCTTTGCTACCGCCAGCATGGTTGCGGCGGGTGAGGCTGAGATTGGCTTGGTCTTCCTCAGCGAAATGATCCACGAGCCCGGAATCACCATCGTCGGCATGCTTCCGCGGGAGATTTCGACGCCGACGGGACTTGTCGGCTTCGTCTCCGCCCATGCGAAGGAGCCCGCGGCCGCCAGGGCGCTGCTCAACTACCTCTCCGGGCCCGAGGCGGCCAAGGTTTACAGGGACACGGGCATGGAACCGGGCCGCTGAGACTGGCAGAAACCGTCATCGATCTCTTCTTTTCCCTGTTAGCAGGGAATGTTGATGTGGAGACGGGTTCGACAGCGACTGCGGCCGCCACCACGCACTCTTGCGCCAGTGGAGATTTCTCCGACGCTCGCAAATGGCGCCCCAATCGGTGCTCTCGGATCGCTTCGCCAAGGCTAGTGATGCGACGGTTGGTTAGGCCATCTCATTAAGTAACGTCGTAGCAAACTACCGATGGAAACAGCCACCGCGGGCCATCAATGATCAGCGAACACGACCGTAAGATTCTGGGAACGCTGCCGGCCTGGAATCCGACTGGCGACATTGCCGCGCAGCGCCGCGCCTGGGAGGAACTGGCGGTCGTCTACAATCGCGATCTTCCGGCGATCGGTGCTCTCGAACAAAATATCGAGTTGCGTCCGGGGCTGCGCGCCGACGTCGCGGTGCCGAAGGGGGCTGGTCCGCATCCGGTGGCAATCTACCTGCACGGTGGCGGCTGGTCGTTTGGCAGCCCGGCTTCGTATCGAGGGCTCGGCATGCAGTTTGCCGCAGCGGGCCATGTGACGATCAATCTCGATTATCGGCTGGCGCCCGAGCATCCGTTTCCGGCCGCATTGGAAGACACGGTCTTCGCGATCGGATGGGCGGCTGACAATGCTCGACGATGGAACGGCGACGGCCGACGCATCGCGATCGGCGGCGATTCCTCGGGAGCCAACCTGGCGGCCGGCGCCCTCATCTCGACCACTCCCGAGCTGCGCTCGCTTGTGCGGGCGGCTGTGTTGTTTTACGGCGTCTACGATCTCAGGGCGACCGCGGCGCGCACCCGATCGCTTCCTGGATTGCAACGGCAGTTGAGCAGCTACCTTTCGGGCAACGATGATTTGTTCGACGATCCGCGCGCAAGTCCGCTCAATGCGGTAGCGCAGGGACTGCTTCCACCGTGCTTCATCATCGGCGCCGGCGCCGATACGTGGTGTCTCCCCGACGCGCTGACGCTCGCCCAGGCTTTGTCAGCGGCCGAAAGCCCCTACGAGCTCCATGTAATGGAAGGCATGCCGCACGGGTTCATGCAGATGAGCGCGCTCGACGGGTGCCGCGCGGCGATGCGTTTAATGTGGGAGTTCTTGGCGCGCAACGTCTGAGTGTGCCGGCGTTGAGGCGCGTCGCTGGCCTGACCGAATGGCTGTGCACATTTCGGGTCACCACTTCGGAACCGAACACTCAGCTATGGCGAAACCGCAAGCCGGGCTTCCTCGATCACATCTTTGGGCGTGCCGTAGAGTTCACCGATCATCTTCTCGATCTCGGTACCACTGACCGGGTTGGTGTCGAGCCCCTGCCGGTTGGCATCGGCGAGGAATACCGGGTCTTTCAGCGTGTCATCGAATGCCTTCCGGAGCGCGAGCGCGCGATCCTGCGGAATACCGGGCGGGGCGGCGAAGGGGCGTCCCATGACTTGGCGGCTCAGCACCATCTTGAGAATCTGCTTCTGCCGTTGGTTCGCGAAATCCATGATAAGCGGCACGTCCGGCAGTTCTTCCGACTTCTGCAGCGATAGCTGCACGATGAGATTAAGCTTCTTCTCCGCGATCCAGCCTGGCTGCGTCGATTTGAGGACACCCCACGACCAGCCGCACCGTCCATCGACCTCGCCGCGCTCGATAGCGAGGTTCATCTCGGAGGTGCCGCGATAGGACGAAATGAGCTTGAGCTTGGCCCCAAAGACATTTTTCATCAGCGCGGCAAAGGTATCCGGGTCGGCGCCGGCACCGGTGCCGCTGACGGTGATGGGCTTCGTCAGAAGATCATCCCAGGTTTTTACCCAAGATGTATGCCACGTCGCGCAGACACTGAGCTCGTTGGTGGCGCTGCCAAGCCACGTAAACTTGGTCGCGTCGAACTGCGCCTTGTTCGTTCCGATCAAGGCTTCCATCGCCATGCCGCGTGCGAAAGTACCGAACACGGTTCCGTCCTTAGGGGCGACATTGTAGATGGTGTTGGCGGCGTTGAGACTTCCGGCGCCGATGATGTTCTGCGGGACGAGCACCGGACGGCCTGGAATGTGTCGGCCCATGTGGCGGGCGAGGAGGCGGGCGTAGACATCGAACCCGCCCCCTACACCAAAGCCGATGATGACCCTGACAGTGCGGTCGCGATAGAAGTCGGCGACTGCGTCGGCCCGCGCACAATGATTGGGAGCCGCGGTGAGAAGAGCGATCGACGCAGCGGCGATGACCCAACGGTGCATGGCATCCTCCCCTTTGACGGCGGCTCGCCTATGGACGCACGTCCTCGGTGAACCAATCAGTCGGCAAGTCGCGGCCGAGCCCTTGCTCCCTGGCTTTTCGATAGACCACCGCGCCGGTGACTGCGAATTGATAGCCAAGCCCGAGATTGTTGATGAAGCAGGTGATTTCCATCTCGCTTTGGCGCCCCTGCGCCTTGCCGCAAATGACTTCCGCAATGGTTGGGAACTTGGTGATATCGACGTCGGTCGATTTCGTGGACCTGCGTTCGCTGATGGCCGGATCGTCGGCCAAGTCGACGCTGAGTTCCATGATCGGTTTGGTGTCGCGGGTATGGATAACGACGCGGTCGGCCGTCCGTACCGCGTCCATGTCGATCTCGGGCTTGCGGATGGCTCCGACATGCATGCCCGCCTGAAACCACTGCTTGAAAAAAATCGCGTTCTCGCTGCTGGTGGCGCAGAGCGCGACATCGGCTCCCTTGAGAGCGTCCTCCGGTTGGTCGACAGGTTTCACTTCGATATCGAGCGTGGCTGACATTTCATCGCAAAAGGCCTTGCGACGCTCGCGATTGGGGCTGAAGCACCTGATCGTCTCGATGTTGCGCACCGCGCAGGCGGCCATCAACTGCGTTCCGGCCTGTGAGCCTGAACCAATGATGCCGACCGCCTTCGCGTTCTCGCGCGAAAGATATTTCACCCCGAGGCCACTGGACGCACCGACGCGAAAACGCTGCATCACTCCGTCCGGGATGATCGCCAATGGTTCGCCGTTTTCGGTGGAGAACAGGAGAACCAGCCCCACATAGCGGTCATTCGGCGCGGCCGGCACTTTGACGCGCCGAAACTCGTTGCCGACCTTTTGCATCGAGACGATGTCGGAATTGATGCGAACCGCTCCGATACCCAGTTTCGGAATCACGCCGTCCATGGATTTCAGGCTGTAGTGTGAATCGCTGCGTCCCGAAGGGACAAGGCAGTCGGAGCGTGTTCGCGACAGGCCGCGGCCCTCCGCGAGCTCGACGTAGGATTGCTCCAGCGCGGCGATGCATTCCGGCATCGTCAGCAATTGTTCCACGTCGTTGTTCGACAGGATGAGGGTCATGATGGCTGCCTACCGCGCGAACAGGTCATCGAAAGTGAACCTCCGCTTGGTCAGGCCCTGTTCGTGGGCGTAGCCGGTGATGGTGTCGATGTTTTTCACGTTCCGTTCGGTGGCGCCGTATTCCCAAGGGTCGGCACCGACAATCTCCTCCTGCTCCTGCCACGCCGCCCGATACCAAACGAGCGGCACCAGGCGCGGATTTTCCATGCGCTTCATGCCGATTGCTTTCGCCTCGTTGAAGGCTCGAAGCATGTTGACCGCGACCCACGGATGACGTTCGGCGAGCTCTTGCCTGATAGCGAGGAGGTGCATGATCGGAAAAATGCCGGTCTTCCGGAAATACGCGATCTCTTCTTCCTTGAAGTTCGGAAACAGTTGCGCGACGCGCAGATCATTTTTTCGGATCGGTTCGATGCGGTCCGGATGCAGCACCGCATCGAGCTCACCGGTCGCCAGCATGGCTTCTACCGATTGGCCCTTTTTGAGCCGGTTGATCTTGACGCCCGGGGGCTGCGAGAACTCCAAGATCTCGTCGAGTTCGCAAAACCATTCGATCGATGTCTGTGGTACGCCGTATTCGTGTTCGAGGATGCCCCGGATCAGAACGATATTGGTGAACTGGAGTTGCTTGACGCCGATCTTGCGGCCCACCAGATCGGCCGGCGCGCGAATGCCTTTGCCGGTGTTGATGTAGATGAAGCCATGGCCGAAGCGGCGGCTCAGAAAAACCGGTATCGCAATGGCGGGAAAGCCCTGGTCGCGTGCGATGACGAATGAGGATACCGAGACTTCCGCGATATCGAACTCATGCCCGCGCAGAAAACGCGAATGGCGTGTGATCGAATCCATGTTCGGCGCGACGGTGAGGTCGATCCCCTCCGGCCGGACAACGCCCTCTTTCAGGGCGCGGACGATCTCCAGGTCGGCGCAGGCTAGCGTGAGTGGCAGAAGTTCTGGCATGCCGTCGCTTTCTCTTCGGTAGGAGCGGCGGGAGAAATCCGAGCCGCCAGTCAATCGTGCCTCGCGAACCGCGCTGGTCGGTGGTCGCCTAGGTAGGATGCAGTTGAGCGTCATTCGATCTTGAGATTGAGGTTCTTGACCAGTTTCGACCACACGGCGTCTTCCTGCGCGATAACGGACGCGTACTCCTCCGGAGTGCTGGGAGTGACGTCCCCGCCCTCCGATCTGACGCGCTCGACGATGTCGCTCGAGGCGAGTGACTTGCGCAATTCCGCGTTGATCAGATCGACGATCGGACGCGGCGTGCCGGCCGGCGCCAGCAGGCCGTATGTCAGCGCAGCCTCAAATTCCGGAAGGCCCGATTCCGCGACAGTGGGAACGTCCGGGAGCACTTTTGAACGATTGGCGCTGGTGACAGCGAGCGCGCGCAGTGTGCCGCCTTGAACGTTCCCAAAGGCCGAACCGATCACGCCGAAACCGAGCTGGACATGCCCGGCGACCATGTCGTTGAGAAACGGCGCCGTGCCGCGATAGGGGACGATTGTCACATCGAGGCCGGTGCTCGACTTGAACAGCTCCGCGCACAAATATGAGACGGTGCCAACGGCGCCGGTGGCGAGCGGTACCTTTGCTGGATCCTTTTTGGCGAGCGCGATCACGTCCGATACGGAACGGCCCGGGAAGGACGGATGGGCAAGAAGCGCAACAGGCATGGAGGCGATCAGGCCGATCGGCGCAAAATCGGTGCGTGGTGCATACCCGGCATTGCTCGACAGGCTCGGGTTGATGGCGAGCGTGCCGGTATAGCCGAGCAGCAGCGTGTATCCGTCCGGCTCGGCTTTAGCGACAGCGCGCGTACCGACATTGCCGTTGCCGCCGCCGCGGTTATCCACGATGACCTGTTGCTTGAGTGCAACTGACAACTTCTGGGCCACCAGACGAGCCATGGAGTCGACGCCGCCGCCCGCTGGATAGGGCACAACCAGCATTATCGGGCGTGACGGGTAATTCTGGGCGGTGGCGGGCGAAGGGACCGGCGTACCGAGCAGTGTCGCGGTGAGCGCAAGTATGACGCATCTGCGGTTCATCGACGTGCTCCTGTGTCGTCGGTTGCGCCGTGCATGGTCAGCCGAAGTGTGCCCGTTGCGATGTCGTCCGTGTAACCGCTCCGCTATCGCGGGCAAGGGCAACGCATCGGAAGCTGACGTTGCGATTCAAGCATTGCCGCCGTTCAAGCCGCGCGCTCTCAGCAACGACACAAAATCCCTCATCCAGACATCGTAGTCAGGTCTGCGCCAGGCCGTGACCAGATTGCCATCCGTCACCGCATGGCCCGGCTCGTGGACCCAGATGCAGTCAGCCTCGCGCACGTCAGCTTCGAGCACGACGTTCGCGCTGATCCGCTTGTTCTTGATGCCGGCCTGATGAAGTGCTTCGAGAATGACATTCGGCCCGTGGCAAATCCCCGTCACCGGCTTGTCGTTCTCGACGAAGTGCCTGGCGATCTCGATACATCTGCGGTTCGCGCGGAGATATTCGGGGCCAGGCCCGCCCGGGATAACAAGCGCGTCGAAAGTCTCCGGATCGACGTCGTCGAAGCTAACGTCGACGTCGATGATCCAACCGGGTCGCTGCTCGAACGTGTCGACGGCGCCGGCGGCTCCACCAGCGAAGATGACGACCGTGCGTGTCGGCTTCTTAACGGGGGCCGCGACGACGACGTCGTGGCCCTCTTCCAGCATGCGGTAATAGGCGTAGTCGTGGATGCCCGAGCTTGTCGACTCTGCGAGCATGAACAGAATGCGTGCCATGATCAGGCACTCCGCCGGAGTTCGGCTCGTTTGTGCGTACGCAGCAGAGACAGAAATTCACGGATCCAGATGTGCTGGTACGGCCGCCCACTCACGGTCACCACATTGCCTTCGCGGATGGGTTCGCCGCGGGATTCGACAAACGTGCAGCCACCCATCTCGAGCCGGGGGCGGATCAGCGGATGTCCAGCCATGCGCTTGCCGGTCACACCGGCGCTGACGAGCAGGATCGGGCCGCGGCAAATGGCGGAGATCGGCTTCGCGGTATCGAGGAAATGCCGAATTAGTTCGATGCAGCGCGGGAAGTTGCGCAAATAAACCGGCGCCCGGCCTCCGGGCAGAAGAAGCGCGTCGTAGTCGGCAGGATCGATGTCGTCGAACGCGGCGTCGGCACGCAGCGGGTACCAGGGGCGCTCGATGCCATGATCCCAGCCAGGCTCCTGCTGATGGAAGACGGTGAACAGCGTCTTCTTCGTCGGCGCAGCAACCGTGACGTGGAAGCGCTCCTCGCGCATCCGGAACAGACCGTATTCCGCTTCCGGGCCGGCGCCGTCGCCGGTGATGATCAATACATTCGGCATGCTGTGCTTTCTCCCGAGGAACAAGCGTAAGTCCTGCTACCCCATGAAACAAATGTAATTTTCTGGTCGATTGATATATTTAATTCATCACATGGAGGAAGGGCGACATGAAGATCGATATGCGCGGCCTGGAAGCTTTTCTTTGGATTGCCGAGTTCGGCTCGTTTCGCCTTGCCGCCACGCACCTGAACATCTCGCAGACGGCGGTCAGCCATCGTGTCAGCAAGTTCGAGCAAACCCTGGGCGTGCGCCTCTTCACGCGAACGACGCGGCATGTCGCCTTGACCAAAGTCGGGACTGAAATGCTTCCAGTGGGCCGTGCGCTGGTCGCCGACTTCGAGAAGCAAATTCGGGTGATCAAAGCGCGGCATGTCCGCAACGCCAATGAACTGGCGTTGGCTTGCGTCCCGACAGTGGCGATTCAGCTGCTCCCGACGGTGTTGGCGGAGTTCACCCGCCGCCGTCCGAAGGCGCGGGTGCAGGTGTTCGACAAGACGGCCATGGAGATCGGGGACATGGTAGCGGCTGGTCTTGCGGAATTCGGCGTGACCCTGCTGGGCGTGGGCCGCTGGAACCACGTTACGTATCCGCTGATCGAAGAAGAGTTCTTGCTCGCCTGTCCTGCTACTCACCCGCTGGCAGCCAAAAAAACCGTCCGCTGGAAAGACCTCCAGGAGACGCCGCTGGTCCGGTTCACGACTCCTACCGTCAACCGCCTCGTGATGGATAAGGCGCTCGCAAAGCAATCCAACAAGCTGAATTGGGTCTACGAGGTGCAGCATGCGATGACTGCTTTGATGATTGTGCAGGGCGGCCTTGCGTTGGCCGCCATTCCGAGACTCGCGGCGCAGAACCTTCCTGCCGGGCTGACGGCGGTGAAGCTCTCGGGTCCGAAGATCACCCGGGTCATTGGCATTGTCCGGCGGCGAGGCGAGCCGACCTCAGAGCTTGCTGGCGTATTTCAGAATGTCCTCAAGGCGCATGCAGAAAACTTATCGAAGTAACCACGCCGGCAGCATCCTAGTTGCGGATGGCAGTCGGGCTGAGCGCTTCGCGTGCGGCGGAGCAACCCGCTTTTCGTCCGAAAACAGCGCCGGATGTCAGGCCTGTGCCGCCCGGATAGCTGACGCTGAAGATGCCCCCGACCATTTCACCGGCGGCATAGAGCCCCGGGATGGGTTGAAGATCGAGGTCGACGACTTGCCCTGTCGAAGGCTCGATGCGCAGCCCGCCGAAGGTGAAGGTTATGCCGCAGCCGACGTGATAGGCCTCAAACGGCGGCTCGTCGATTTTTAGCGCCCAGTTCGATTTGGGAATCGCCAGTCCAACGGTTGAGCGTCCATCTTTGGCCCCCGCCTTGAACGGGAGGTCGGTCTGCACGGACGCGTTGAAGGCGCGCACCTCGGCGAGGAACGCGATCGGATCGACGCCATCAAGCTTGGTCGCGAGTTCTTCGAGGGTGTCGGCTTTGACTTTCGAAACCTGTTTGATGCGATAGTCCTCGCGCAGCAGGTGAAGGACCTTCTTGTCAAAGACCTGCCATGCAAACTGCCCGGGCTGCTCCATCAGCATCTCGCCGTATCTGCCATAGGTATAGTGCTTGACGTCGGCTCCCTCGTCGGCGAAGCGCTTGCCCTCTGCATTGATCATGATGCCGTAGGGATACGAGTGCTTCTGATAGCCGCTCATGACGATGAGGTCGCCGAATTCGGGTGCGTTGGCGTCCCACGCGACGGCATTGCAGCCGCTCCAGTTGCCGAACGGGGCGGCGCCGATATCGAGCGCCATCCGCAGACCATCGCCGGTATTGAAGCGAGTGCCGCGAACCTTCACCAGATCCCAGCCCGGTCCGAGATAGCGCGCGCGCCATTCAGGGTTGGCCTCGAATCCGCCGCAGGCGAGAATGACGGTGCGTGCCTTGATCTCCGAAAGCATTTGATCGGATTTGACCCGAACGCCGTTGACCGCGTGACCGTCGAAAATCAGCGACGTCACGCGCGCGCCATAGCGGATCTCGACCCCGTTCTGGACGGCAAGCTGAATTTCCCTCTCGACAAGCCCGGCGCCGCCACCGACGACCTCGCTTGAGAGGCCCGGCGACATTCTGAAAATGTCTCCATCCTTGTAGGCGTGCGTCAGTCTCGGGAGAAAACGAACGCCCTTGTCGGCCAACCACTTTGCTGCGGCGTAGGAGTTCTTGACCAGCTGCTCGCAAAGTTCGGGATTTGTCCGGTAGCTGGTGATGCGAAACATATCGTCGAAAAAGGCGTCTTCGGGATACGTTCCAAAATCCAACCGGGACAGTTCGGCTTCGCTCAAATCCTTCAGAATGGGTCGAAGATCATCGCCGCTGTCATAGGCGAAGCGCATCGATCCGGAACTGAATCGGGTGTTGCCGCCATATTCTTCCTGCGGTGCTCGCTCCAGCACCAGCACCTTCGCCCCGGCTTCATTGGCGGCCAGCGCCGAGCATAGAGCCGCGTTTCCTGCCCCCACGACGATGACATCGAAATCCACTTGTAGCCCCTATGGTGGAGATGCTGTCCACGCTTCCAGAACAAGCGCTGATGCGTCCGGTCCGCAATCAACAGACAGGCATGACCTGTCCAGTCTTTCGCTCGAAAGCGGGAGCGTAGGTCCTTCCCACCAGATGAAGCAAATCGATTTTTGTGCTCGATTGATCTCTTTTTTTCATGAGGTATCCGGGACAATGCCGCGTATAGGCTCCGCCCAAACAATGTGAGGGAGGAGGTCTTCATGTGGCGCTCATTCTCGCGAGGACTTACCGCGGCGCTGCTGCTTGCGGCCGTTTCGGGCGACGCTCTGGCCCAGGATCCAGCCAGCTTTTACAAAGGGAAGACGGTAACGCTGGTGGTCGGCTATGGGCCCGGCGGCGGCTACGACATCTACGCACGCGTGCTCGCCCGTGTGCTGGGCAAGCATATTCCAGGCAACCCAACCGTTATCATCCAGAATATGCCCGGTGCTGGTTCGCTGCGCGCGGCCAACTATCTCTATAATGTCGCGCCGAAGGACGGGAGCGTATTCGGCACCTTCGCGCGCAACATACCGCTGCTGGGTCTGATCAAGAGCAAACAGAACGTACAGTTCGATCCGCGCAAGTTCACCTGGCTAGGTTCCTCGTCCAGCTTCGCGAACGACGCATACCTTCTGATCGCACGACGTGGCTCGACCGCGAAATCGATCGAGGACCTGCGCAGGCCGGGTGGCCCTCCGTTGATAATTGGGAGCACCGCAGACAGTGCGTCGAGTGACTCCAACACAATGGCCGTTGTGCTGCGCGACATACTCGGCTTCAACCTCAAGCTGATCACAGGCTACATCGACAGCGGCCAGCTTTTCATGGCTATGGAGCGCGGCGAGATTGAGGGTCGCACCGTCAGCTTGTCAGCAGTGCAATCGAACAAGGCGGAGTGGATCAGGCCCGGTGGACCGGTGCAGGTTCTGTTGGTTTTCGGCCGACAGTCGCGTCATCCGAATTTTCCCGATGCGCCGTTGGCAGCCGAGGTCGCGAAGTCCGCGGCAGACAAGCGTCTGATCGAGATACTCGAAGCGCCTTACATGCTATCCCGGCCCTACGCAGCGCCGCCGGACATGCCCGTTGATCGCGCGAAGGCGCTGCAGGCAGCCTTCGTTTCTGCGCACAAAGATCCCGAATACCTGGCCGACGCCGAGAAGCTCCAAATCGACGTCAGCCCGATCGGTGGCGATCAGGCCTTGTCTCTCATCAACCGGATAGCGGCTACGCCCAGTGATCAATTGCAATGGCTCGCGCAGGTGATGCGGGGCGGCGGTTGACCACTGCTTCGGAGCCGCGCTCACGCGACGGGGCTCTTCGACGCGCCGTGCTTAGCAGCCGAGCGCTTATAACCAAAAACTATTAGAGTCGGACAAATAAATACTACTGCATCATTGGGGGCAGGACCTAAAACAGCAATGTATCGCCAGCGACAATGGCGGACGACTGGAGGAAAGATATGGTCTGCGTCCGCACAGTGCGCGTACGCACCAACAACGCGACTGCGGCCGTGGAACGGTGCGTTGCTGCATATTCCGCTCCGGCCTTCAACCCGAGGTCCGGATGACACTTAAAATCGAGGGCGATTGCCAGGCTGGGAGCCTGGCCTCGGCAGCGCCTGCCGCCTTCTTTGATGCCCCACAGCCTGAGGGCGAATAAGACCGACACGGGAGAACGCTATGACGGTTTTAGCTTCGGGCCGTGTTTTATTGTTTGTTACGGCGTCGCTGGGCATGGTGCTCGCGGCGGCATCGGCGAATGCGCAGTCGGTCGAAGACTTCTACAGCGGAAAACGAATTCGTTTCATCGTCGGTTCCAACCCAGGAGGTGCTTATGACGCCTTCGCTCGTGTGATGGTTCCGTATCTCAGAAAATACATCCCCGGACATCCCACCTTTGTTATCGAGAACAGGCGTGGTGGCGGTGGGTTGTACGCTTCTAATCATCTTTACAATGCCGTGCCAAAAGATGGCTCGGTCATTGGTTTGGTCGAGCGCGGCTCGGTTGTGGATCCGGTCTTCAACGCAAATGGGAACTCGTTTTTCGATTCTCGAAAGTTCAATTGGTTGGGATCTCCGAGCCAGGAAGTTGGGCTTGGACTGGTGCGTCAGCCATCGCCCATCAAAACGATGGCAGATTTCAGGAAATACGGGCTGATCGTCAGTAGCTCGACTCGCTCGTCACTGTCGTCAATTTATCCGCGTCTCTTCAACGGGATGTTCGGCACAAGATTCAAGGTCGTCGAGGGCTACAAAAGCGCGACTGAGGCGCTTATCGCGCTTGATCGAGGTGAGGTCGAAGGACATATCGCGCCGGCTTCGTCAGGCGTTTTGAGGGCACAGATTTCGCCTTGGATTGAAAGTGGACGAGCGAAAGTCGTTATGCAGATCGGCTTCAAAAAGGACCCGGCCTATCCCGATGCTGAAATGATAACCGACTTCGCCGAGACAGCTGAAGATAAGGCGCTGTTCCGTCTGATGTTCGCTCAGCTCGCCATGGCCTATCCCCTGGTGGCGCCTCCTGAGGTTCCAGGTGACCGTGTGGAAGCGTTGCGCAAGGCCTTCGACAGCACCGTGATCGATCCTGATTTTCTTGCCGCCGCAGGCAAATGGAAACTGCAAGTCAATCCGGTATCCGGCGTCCAAATTCATGAGCTGCTCGATCGAATCTATGAGACACCATCCGACGTGATCGATCGGTATCGTCAGCTGACCGCTGACTCAGCGAAGTAGATACGGCATGCAGATCACGCGTGTCGAAGCAGGCCCGCCGATCTTGAGGGTTTCATGCCTATTTTGAATCTCGGCGACACCGATCTTTACTACGAAGTCGCGGGGAGCGGCCCTGCTTTCGTATTCAATTCCGCGACGGCGTGGCATGGCGAGCCATGGAAACTTTATCAGGTGCCGGAATTCTCCAAGGATCACACGGTCATTACCTACGACCAGCGCGGTACTGGAAAGTCCACAACGAGGAGTGGCGACTTCTCTACCACGCGACTCGCCGCGGATGTTGTCGCGCTGCTCGACCACTTGAAGATCAAGAAGACCATCGTGCTCGGCCATTCGAATGGTGGGCGTATAGCAGTGGCGTTGGCAACCGACTTTCCCGACCTGGTCAGCAAGCTCATTCTCGCGTCGTCTGGTACGACCTACAACGGCGCGCCTGGCGTGCCGATCAAGATGTGCGCGGAGCTGGTCAGGAATGGCTATGAGAAATATACGCTCGACCATGTTCATGCGGTCGGCTTTACCAAGACTTATTATGAAGCCAACAAGGAGGTTTGCGACAAGTTCATTGCGGTACGCATGTCGAATCTGCCGTCGCTGGAATCCTTTCTGGGCTACGTCGTCAATCGCCAGGAATCCGATACGTCTTCAAAGCTCAAGAACATCGACGTTCCGACTTTGATCATGATCGGAGAGGACGAGGATCACCACGCTACGGGACTCACTCACCTGCAGTCCGCCAAGTTGCTGGCGAAGGAAATTGCGGGTGCGAAGTACGTCATGCTGCCTGGCCAGGGGCATCATTATCCGTTTGTTGCGCCGGAGATGACCAACAAAGTCATTCGCGAGTTTCTTTCCGGATGAGCGGTTGCGTCGGGCAGCGAGATTAATCCCACGGATCGTGCCGCCAATACTTCGGCCTGCCGCAACCGAAAGCGCCGACGCGACCGTAGGTCGCAGACACCGAGTGGCCGGCGATGCCGTTTCGCATCGCGCAGAGATAGCTGCCGTTTCCTCCACTGAATCACATCGAGCACGCCTATAGCGTCGGGAACGCAGCCACATAGGCTATTTGTTCGCTGGGCGCACATCGGGTGGCTCGACTTGACACTCAGTGACGCCCAAAGATAGTCACGAGGCCGGTGAAGCAGAATAAATAAATGTGCGCTCTTCGCACGCTCGGCATTCGTCACACGCACGGTCGATGGGCGGCATGATGCCCGTCAGTTCGGCCATGAACAAAAAAAGCGTCGACATTCAAAAAAGTCGAACATAGGGAGAGCGATGATGGCACGATGGCGGTCTGTTGCGGATAAGTCTTGGCCGTTCCGCAAAGTCTTTGGACGCTCTTGCCTATCGTCGGTTGCTCTCACGCTGTTTGCCGTGGGCGGGCTGGGCACCGTTTCTATTGGGGTGCAGCCTGCGCTTGCACAGACCGATTTTTATTCCGGCAAAACCCTCAGACTTATCGTTGGCGCGTCCGCTGGCGGGGGGTACGATCTGTATGCACGCGCGCTCGCGCCATTTATCAGCGCGCATATTCCTGGAAGGCCCAACGTCGTCGTCCAGAACATGCCTGGTGGAGGCGGGTTGACGTCGGTCCTCTTTCTGGATGCAAGCGCGCCGAAGGATGGCACCGTTGTGACAACCTTCAATTCCGGCGTTCTTACCGATGCATTCACGTCTCAGGATAAAGCGCGGGTCGACTTGAGGGCGCTCGGATGGCTCGGCAGCGCAAATCGCTCGTTCCGCTTTTGCTATTTCTGGCACACGTCTGGGATCAAGACATGGGCAGATCTTGATCGCGACAGGCAGATCGCGATGGGCGCGATCGGCATCAACAGCGGCGCCTACAACGATATCGCGCTTCTGAAGAACCTGCTGAAGAAAAACGTTCGTCCGATCCCGGGCTATCCGGGCCGCTCGGAGGTGCATCTCTCGATTGAGCGTGGCGAACTCGACGGCGAGTGCGGATCGAAAGAAGGGATTCCCGAAAGCTGGGTTCGCGAAAAGAAGATGAACGTTGTTGTTCGCATGCTGCAGGACAAATCGGATGAAATTCCCGAAGGTGTCCCGTGGGTTGGCGATTTCTTGAAGGACCCTCAGGACCTGGCTGTGCTGCGGCTCCTGACCGCGGCCATGGACCTTGGACGGCCATTCGTCATGTCGCGTCAGGTACCTGCGGAGCGTCTCGCGCTCCTGCAGAAAGCATTCGCCGCTGCGGTGCAGGACAAAGCCTTTCTTGAGCTGGCGGCGAAAAGGAATATGGACGTCAGCCTCGTCAACGGCAATGCGGCGCAGGAATTGGTCACGAAAGTTCTCGATGCGCCGAGGGACGTGGCGGAGCGAGCCAAGGACATCATCAAATAGCGTCGCGCTCATTGCTCGATGCGCTTGCCGGATGAAGTCAGGTGTACCGGGCGCGCGGGCTGACATAGATTGGAAATGTCGCCTATCGCCGAATTGCAGGAAAGCACTGGCATGAATGTGCATGAGCCATCGCATCGAACTGGAACGCTTCAATCGGGAGATGTTGCGCTATTTTACCGTGCCTTTGGGCCGGAGCGCAGTTCGACGGGGAAAACGCCCATCATCATTCTGCATGGCAGTAACTACTTCGACTCTTACGACTGGATCGGGGTTGCGTCCGGACTGGCCCAGGATCGTCCGGTCGTCGTGTTCGACCACCGCGGCTTTGGGCGTTCGGGATGGAGCGAGCACAAGGACTATTCGCTCGATGCGCTGTTCTCCGACATCGTAAACGTATCCGCCTATTTTGGCTTCGGGCGGCCCGCGATCATGGGGCATTCGATGTCGGGGCGCCTCGCGATCTTCTTCGCGGCCTATTTTCCGAAGCATCTGTCCCAGGTCGTCGTTGTCGACACGGCGATGGGCAAAGGTAATCCCGGCAATCACAACGTCTCGGTTGGAAACGCTCCAAAAGTTTTCGAGACAATCGAGCAGGCGATGGCTCATCTCGCCAAGAAGGAAAATCCGCCGCGCTTTTCTCTCGACAAGAAGCGCGCCGAACTTGCCATGAAGAAGGTAGACGGTGGATTCGTGCTGACGCGCGATCCCGATCAGAAGAACACCCAGTCGCAGGCTCCGGGCGCCACGCTTCCCAAGTATACCAACGTCGATTCATGGGACGCTCTCGGCGAGATCACGTGTCCGGTCACCTTCATCAGGGGAAGCAGGTCCGATCGCAACAAGCCCGAGCACTACGCCCGGATCGCGCGTGACTTCCCGAAGGTCGGTGTGGAAACAATCGATTCCCGCCATGACGTCGCATACGAGGCGCCGGACGCGTTGATCGAAACCGTCAAACGCATCATGATCGACCGGCCCGCATAGCAGCTCTCACGAGCGAGATACGCCGGGACTGCGTGTGCGAGCGGCAGCAATACACAGGAAGCCCAAAGGGTAGGGACGATGATCATTACAGATTCAGGATTGCATGTTTGGCAGGCGCCGACACCGGAAAAGCCTTGGAACCTGGCCAGGGCCCATCTGAAGGAGCCGATGAGCTATGAGGACCTTCGGGTAAGAATGAAGGAGGCCGGTGTCGATCGTGCCATCCTCGTCCCGCCTTCGTTTGCCGGCGGCTATCCCGAATATTCGCTTGAGGCCGCCGCCAAGTATCCCGAGCAGTTTGCTGTGATGTCGGCCATCCCGTTGAACAAGCCGGAAGGCCGCCAAGTTCTTGAGCGCCTCGTCGGCCAGCCGGGCATGTTGGGCATACGGCTGACCTTCCACCACGAATACGACGAGAGCTGGATCAGGGATGGAACGGCGGATTGGTTTTGGCCTGTCGCCGAGAAGCTGAACCTACCGGTGATGATGAATGCGCCTTCCATTCACAAGGATGTCGCGGGGGTCGCGGAACGTTATCCCGGCCTGCGCCTGATCATCGACCATATGGGCCGGTTGAAGGGAATGAAGGACGAGAAGCTGGGTCTCGGCCTCGCGCCGACGATCGGGCTCGCCAAATATCCGAACGTTTATGTGAAGCTGACGGCGACGCAGGGCTGCAGCTCCGAAGACTATCCGTACCGGAACATCCATCCCTATCTGAAGCAGCTGGTCGATGCGTTCGGTCCGCGCCGGTGTTTCTGGGGAACCGATCTGTCAGCGATGATCAGCCGGACGAAGTGCACCTACCCGCAGGCCGTCACGATGTTCACCGAGGAGATGGACTTCCTCTCCAAGGAGGATCTGGAGCTTGTGATGGGGCGCGCATTGGCGGAATGCCTGCCATGGCCGGTCGCTCCTGAACTGGCGCGCCGAAAGGCGGGCTGACGCGTCGCTGCGAAGCCTCGTCTCGCTGTTGCGATTCCGCGAGACGAGATGTTTTGCGCTTCGAGCTTCGGCAGCTCCAACGTTCACAACTCGCGCGTCCTGCTCAATCCATTTGTGCGCAGGACGCACAAGTCGCGCTCGGATTGACCGCCCAATGCGACACTCCTATCATTTGCGAAAGTCGCCGATGCTTCGGAGCCGACGGCCGATACAAGGGAGGTAGCTGATGCGAATTCTCAATTGTCACGTCCATTGGTTTCCGCGGTCTGTTTTCGAAGATCTGTGCGAGCGCAAAGGCAGCTATCCACGCGCGGAGCGGAATGGCGTCGGCGGCTATGACGTGCTCGCAACGTACGGACGCGTCGGCGTGGTCGGGTATCGGCGCAAGATCTGGTTCGATCTCGACGATCACTTCCGGCATTTTGATTCGACCGGACATGAATTCGATTTCATCTGCTCGCTCGGGCCGTTCTCGACTTTCTTCTCCGAAATTCCGCTGGCTGACGGCATCCGATACGCGCGCATGTACAACGACGAGATGGCCGAGGCGCAGCGTCGGCATTCCGGTCGCGTGTGGGCGACCGGCGTGGTGCCGTTGCAGGACACCAAAGCCGCTGTCGATGAACTCGACCGTATGGTGCAGCAACTCGGTCTGATCGGCGTCAACATTCCGAGCTGCATCGGCCGGGACAATCACATCGATCATGACCGGCTTGAGCCGTTCTACGACCGCATCGAGCAGCTCGGCGTTCCGCTGCTGATCCATCCAACCGACAACGCCTTCATCGACATCATGGATGGTTACAACGGTGCGCTGCACCTGGCGCTGGGGCGTACCTTCGACGTCAGCCTCACGGCTGCACGGCTGATTTTCTCCGGGATCATGGAGCGGCATCCGAAGCTGAAGGTTTACATGTCGCACACCGGCGGCGCGCTGCCTTATCAGGCGGGTCGCATGGATAAGAGCGCCTATCCGGCGAAGCTTCCAAAAGACCCGAGCGTGTACCTGAAGACCTTCTATACCGATACGGTGTCGCCGCATGCGGCCGGCATCAAATTCGCGCTCGACTTCTTCGGTGTCGACAACATCATGTTCGGTGACGACCATCCATGCTGGAAGACCGAAGTCGCAATCGAAATTGTCGAGGAGCTGGGCCTGTCCAAGGCAGACCAGGAGAAGATATTCGGTCTCAATGCGCGTCGCTTCTTCGGATTGCCCGAGAAGGTGTCTCCGAAAGCGAAGCAGGCGGCGTTCGCCTAGCGGCTACTTCGGGCGCGCTTTCGCGCTTCGGCTTGTTGATCTGCGGCCGGCGCGGCAAGCGCCGGCCGCATTTGTTTGGACATGGTGGTGTATGTGGCGGTGCATCGACATCGCGCGGTTTCGGACACTCGGTGCGACAACGACGCATGTCCATACAAATGCGCGTGCGCTCAGCGCACATTATCGACGCTGCTTGACTCATTATGGTCGGTGCGCACACTCCCGTTGAATAAGGGGAGGAAAGCAATGTGCGCAAAGCGCACAACGCGCCGGTGGCGTCGTCCTCACCAGTGGTCTGCGCCGTTGGCGTGCGGGTGAGGATGAGTGCCCATGACTGAATACCGACTCTATGACGAGCTCGCCGATGCGTTTGTGGGAGAGGGCGTCGACACGCATTTCACGTTGCTCGGCGACGGAAATATGCATTGGGCGACGATCATGGCCGAGCGCCATGGCGTGCGGACCATCCATGCGCGCCACGAGCATTGCGCGTGCGAGATGGCAAGCGCGTACGCGCAAGTGACCGGCCGCGTCGGGGTTGCTTCAGTCACCCACGGCCCTGGTCTGACCCAGACGATGACGGCGCTTACAACGGCGGCGCGCGGCGAAATCCCGCTGGTTCTGTTCGCCGCGGAGGCGCCGGCCAACGCAACCTGGACCATTCAGCACATCGACCAGGCGCCTTTGGTGCGGGCTTGCGGCGTCGAATATGTTCAGGTTCAGAGCCTCAACCATGCCTACGACAGGGTACGGGAGGCATTTTGTATCGCTCGGTACGAGCGCCGCCCCGTGGTGCTCGGCGTTTCCGATGACTTGCAACGATCGCCGATGTCGAAGCAGACGGCGTATGTCCCTTCGTCCGCGTTCGTGCCCCGGCCCGCTGCCATCATTCCTGATCCGGAATCAGCGCGAGCGGCCGCGGAAATAATCGCGCGTGCGGCGCGTCCGATCATTCTTGCGGGCAGGGGCGTGATGCAGGCCGGCGCGAAGGGCGCGGTGATCGAACTGGCCGAGCGCAGTGGCGCGTTGCTGTCCACCACGCTGCCGGCGCGCGGGCTGTTCGAAGGCGAGCCGTATCACATCGGGATCGGCGGCGGCTGGTCCAGCGATCTGGCCACTGCTCTGTTTGCCAATGCGGATCTCGTGATTGCGATCGGCGCCAGCCTCACGGGCTTCACAACACATTTCGGCAGGCTTTATCCGAAAGCCAACGTTCTGCAAGTCGACGCCAATCCGAGAGCGGTGCGGGATCACCGCGCCGTTGCCCATCACCATTTGCGCAGTGACGCGAAGCTCGGGGTTGCGGCAATCAACAGTCACCTGGCGGCAGAGGCAATGCCGAAGCCGGGATATCGAACCGGCGACATCAAGGAGCGCATCAAGGCGTCTTTGGATGCGATCGACGATATCAAGATAGAGCCCGGCACCATCGATCCCCGACATGCGGTGCGGGAGATCAATCGCGTCGTGCCAAAGGATTGGTTCCTGGTGGGCGGCAGCGGCCACTGTGCCTACTTCACCGCGACGAATACGGTCGGGCGACCGCCGGAGCTCTACGCAAGCATCAGGCATTTCGGTGCGATCGGTTCGGGTCTGTCGCACGCGATCGGCATCGCGGCAGCGCGGAAAGACCGCAAGCTGTTGCTGATCGACGGCGACGGCAGCCTGATCATGCACATCCAAGAGCTGGAGACGATCGCACGCCACGGTTTGCAGATGCTGATTGTCGTATTGAATGACGGCGCCTACGGCTCCGAAGTTCACAAGATGCGGATGGATGGATTTTCCGATCGCGAGGTCCAATTCGGGAGGCCCGATTTCGCCAAGATGGCGCGCGGCTTTTCGTTGCGGGGCGAATCCATCTCCGATCTCGGCCAGATCGATGCGCTCTTCCAGAAGCACCTGGCCGGCAATCAGACAGAGATATGGGACATCCCGATCGCAGGAAACGTCATGTCAGCGCCGTTCCTGCGCGAGGCGCGTGAGAAGAAAACACCCCACTGAGCGCGACTGAAGCGCTCGTCCAGGCGGATCGTCTCCGCTTGGTCGGCAGCGCGCGGGCGCTCCGGCACAGGAGGAGGAGCAAATGCGGTTTCACTTCGGGACAGTGCGGCTCGCTCCGGCTGCACCGGCAGTGCTCTTACTTTTGGCGCTTTCCGGTTCTGCGACCAGCGTCGCGCAAGAGGGACGTGCCTATCCGAGTGAACCGATCCGGATCATCGTGCCGTTCGGGCCGGCCAGCGGCCCGGACTTCGCCATCCGCGCGTTGCAGGCATCGCTGCAGGACGTCATCAAACAGTCGGTGCGCGTTGAAAATCGGCCGGGCGCCAACAGCATCATTGGCACCCGTGCGGTCGCAACCTCGGCCCCGGACGGCTACACATTGCTGGGCGCAAGCACTGGCTTTTCAACCATTGCAAGCACGGCGGCACAGCTGGGCTTCGATCCGCTGAACGACTTCGCGCCGGTCGGCCTCACCGCGCGGAGCGCAGGATATCTGCTGGTCGTCAGCAGCAAATCAACGATCACCTCGATGCAGGAACTGGTCGCGCAGTCGAAGAAGACACCGGTCTTCTATGGCTCCCCGGGTATCGGAAACACGCTGCATCTCGCCGCCGCGCTTTTTGCCGAGAAGACAGGGGGTGCCTTCAAGCACGTCCCGTATCCTGGCGTGGCCGACGCGGTTTTGGCCGCCGCCCGCGGGGAGGTGACCTTCGTGTTCGCGACGCCGCCGGCAGTGATGAGCCAAATCCAAAGCGGCGACCTGAGAGCCATCGGTTACGCCGGGTCGTCGCCGTTCGCCGAGTTGCCGACGGTGCCGCTGATTTCGAGCCTCGCGCCGGAATTCAGATTGGCTGAGCCATGGTCCGGCATCTTGGCGCCCGCCAAAACGTCGGACGCGACGGTCGCCATTCTGAATGGTGCCTTGCGCGACGTTGCCGTGCTTCCAAAGTATGCTGCCACGCTGCAGGCGGGCGGTTACCGGCCGGAGGCCAGTTCGCCGGCGGAGTTCAGAGCGTTTCTTGCGCAGAACATCGCGGATTGGCGTGCGGCGGCGCAAGCCGCAGGGGCGAGCCCGAAGTAACTGGTTCAGGTCGCTGACGTGGCGCCGCCGACGGGAGCGGGCCGCGTTACATCAACGCCGTTCCGAGCCGCTCGCTTGCCTCCAGCAGTGGGCGCAAGAATTTCTTGGTGAGCTGCTCGACCTCGTAGCGGCTCGAATAGGTGCTGACGCAGAGCGAGGCGATTACGCCGCCGCCGGGCCGGCGCACCGGCACGGCGATCACCCGCAGCCCAACCTCGATCTCCTGGTCGTTGATCGCGTAGCCCGATTTCCTGATCCGCTCAATCTCTGCCCAAATTTCTTCGCGAGAGGTCTTGGTCTTTTCCGTCAGCTTCTCGATGCGGTCGGACTTCAGGCGCGTCTCGATCTCGTCGTCGCTTCTGGCTGCGAGCACCACCCGGCCGGTGGCGGTCGACAGCGCGGGAAGGTGGGTGCCGACGCGCGTGAAAATTCCGACGATGCGGCGTGGCGTCGAAGACGCGATCGTCAATGACTCGGAGCCCTCCAGGATAGAGAAGGCGATGGATTCGTCGGTCTTGTGGCCAAGCTCCTCGACAATCGGCTGCGCAATTTGAGGTAGCTGCATCGAAGAAATGTATGCGTGCCCCAAGCGAAGCACGCGAGACGTCAGCTGGAAGCGCTTGCCGTCGAACTCCGTGTATCCGCAGGCCGTCATCGTCAGCAGATAACGCCGCGCCGCGGCGCGGCTTAGGCCCGTCTGCTTGGCGACATCCGACACCGTCATCTGCCGGTGGTTTGGCGTGAACGCCTCCAGAGAGCGCAGGCCATTTGCCAGGGCCGAGACCAGATCATCGTCGGTGTCGTTCGCCGCAGCGGCCCGATGTGTTCGCATAGCGCACAAATATTCCAGTGTTGACAGACACTGCGCTGAATTCTACTTGAAAAAGCCTGGAACTGGGAGGAAAAAATGTGCGGACAGCGAACACGCTGCCGAGTAGGTTTAAGCGCAGGTGTCCTGCTGGCGATGTTGTTGACGCCGCCCGCGCTGGCCCAGGACGGCGCCGCTGCTGACTATCCCAATCGCACCATCCGCATCGTCGTCGGTTTCACTCCGGGGGGCGCGCCGGACATTACCGCGCGGATTATCGCGCAAGGTTTGCAGGAGCGGTGGAAGCAATCGGTCGTGGTCGAGAACCGCCCGGGCGCCGGCAGCGCGATCGGCGCCCAGTTTGTCGCGAACTCCGCTCCTGATGGTTACACGCTGATGTCGATCACCAACGCTCACGCGGTAGCGCCGGCCATCAACCCGAAGCTGGCGTACGACGCCTTGAATGACTTCGCGCCGGTCACGATGACGTCGTCGGCGCCGAAGTGGGTGCTGGTGTCGCCGTCTCTGGGCGTCAAAACGCTCAAGGATCTGATCGCACTCGCGAAGCAGAAGCCGAATGCTCTCAACTATTCCTCCTCGGGTGGCGGCAGCTTCATGCATTTCGGCGCCGCGATGTTCAACGATGCGGTCGGCATCGAGGCACAGCACATCCCGATGAAGGGGCCGCCGGAAGCATTGACCGAGATTGTCGCCGGCCGCGTGCAGTACGCGATCTCGCCGATTGGCGCGTCCTCCGGATTGGTGCGGGACGGTCAACTGCTCGCCCTCGCGGTTATGGACAACAAGCGTTTGCCCGACTTCCCGAATGTCCCGACCGCGGCCGAGGCGGGTTTCGCCGGCATCGAGCAAACGACCTGGACGGCTATCCTCGCGCCGGCGAAGACGCCGCCGGCGATCGTCGCCAAGCTCAACGAGGCTATCGGACACCTGCTGCAGCAGCCCGACACCAAGAAAAAGTGGGCGTCGTTCGGGATCGACGCGGTGCCTACGACTCCGGAAGAACTTCGAAAGATCCTGACGCAGGAAATCGATGACTTCACGAAGGCCGCGCGGCGCGCCAACATCTCAATTCAGTAATTAAAGGGGACTCGCTTGAAAAACCTCAGCGTCGCCGTCGATATCGGCGGGACCTTCACGGACCTTCTGGCGTTCGATTCCGAAACCGGAGAAATCCATCAGGCGAAGTGTCTCTCGACGCCGCCGGACTTTGCCACCGGCGTGCTCGATGGCGTTGAAAAGGCGGATCTTGACCTCAAAGGCGTCGAAAGCTTCGTGCATGGCTCGACCGTCGCGATCAACACCGCGATCGAGCGCACCGGCGCCCAGACCGCGCTAATCGTCACGCGCGGCACCCGCGACGTCTATCAGATCGCGCGCGGCAACCGGCCGGAGTCCTACAACATCCTGTTCCAGCGGGCCGAACCGCTGGCGCCGCCAAATCTTACGTTTGAGATCAATCAGCGCACCACCGCATGGGGCGAAGCCATCGTGCCGTTCGATGAGGCACAAGCCAAGGACGTGGCGAAGCAGGTGCTCGACAAGAAAGTCGACGCTATCGCCATCTGCTTTCTGCATTCCTATCAGGATCCCGCCGACGAGGCGCGGATGGCCGAAATCCTCCGGGGACTCGACGGTTCGAAGTTCATCACCACGTCGCACGAGATTTCGCGCCGGTCGGGCGAGTATGAGCGCATCTCGACCACGGTGCTGAACGCCTATATCGGGCCGCGCACCAGCAAGTACATCTCCAACCTGGAGGGGCTGCTCAAGGATGATGGCTTCGGCGGCCGGCTTCTGATCATGCAGTCGAACGGCGGCTTGATGTCCGCGGATTCCGCGAAGCGCGTGCCGGTGGCGATGATGGAATCCGGGCCGGTCGGCGGCGTCATCGCCGCGGCTCAGATCAGCACCAATCTCGGCTACGAGAATTCGATCGCGTTCGACATGGGCGGCACCACCGCCAAGACAAGCCTTGTCCACGGCAGTGAACCCGACGTTGCCGAGGGCTATTACATCGGCGGCTATGCCAGCGGGCAGCCGGCGATGATGCCGGTGGTCGACATCGTCGAGGTCGGCACCGGTGGTGGCAGCATCGCGTGGATCGATGAGGTCGGCGCGCTCAAGGTCGGTCCGCAGAGCGCGGGCGCGGCGCCCGGACCGATCTGCTATGGCCGCGGCGGCACCAAACTCACGGTCACCGACGCCAACGTGATCCTGGGCCGGATCGGCACCGACAGCTTCCTCGGCGGTGAGATGCAGCTCGATCGCGATGCCGCGCTCGAGGCCGCGGAGGAATTGGGCAGGCCGTTGGGTCTCAGCGGGATCGCGACCGCGCGTGCCATTGTCGAGATCGCGATCGCGAAGATGTCGTTGACGGTGCGTGGCGTCTCGGTCGAGCGTGGCTTCGACCCGCGCGACTTCGTCATGGTGGGCATGGGCGGCGGCGGGCCGATCCACTCGGTGCCCATTGCACGCCAGCTCCACATTCCGACCGTCATCATTCCGGTGCTGCCGTCGCACTTCTCGGCGTTCGGCATGCTGATGAGCGACATCCGCCACGACTATGTGCGTACGCAACTTGTCGCGTTCCAGAAATTGAAGTTCGACGAACTCGAGAAGATCTTCGCCGATATGCTCGACGAGGCCAATGCGATGCTGGCGGCCGAGCGTGTGAGCAAGGACGACGCGAAGTTCCAGCGTTATCTCGATCTGCGCTACGAAGGCCAGGAGTTCTCGATCAAGGTGCCGGTGTCCGCCGAAGAACTTGCCAAGGGCGATCTCAAGACCATTCGCGAGCGCTTCGATTCGATCCATGACCGGAGCTTCGGGCACGCGGCGCCCGATGAGCCGATCGAGATGGTCAACGTTCGCTTGTCGGCGCGGGGCATCCGCAACAAGATGCAAATGCCGCCGATCAAGACCAATGGCAAGGTCGCGGCGAGGACGACCCGCAAGGTTTGTCTGGAAGGCGGCGATCAGTTCGAGGATTGTCCGGTCTATTCACGCGACACGCTGTTCGCGGGTGCGGTGGTCGAAGGGCCGGCCTTGATCGAAGAATACGGTTCGACCACGGTCATGTTCCATGGCGACCGCGCTACGATATCGAAGACCGGTGAAATCATCATCCAGTTGAGGGCTGCACAGTGAACGTCGTCAGCAAGGACATCCGCACCCGCCTCGATCCGGTGACTCTCGAAGTCATCCGCAATGCGATGCCGGCCATTTCCAACGAAATGTCCCAGGACCTGCAGCGCACGTCCTACAACATGATGATCTACGAGGTGTGCGACTACAGTTGCACGCTGCTCGATACCAAAGGCACGCTGATGTCACAGAACATCGGCGGTGTGTCGCACTTCATCGCCGACATGGGCGTCGTGATCCAGGACGGCATCGACCGATATGGCCTGGATGGGTTCCAGCCCGGCGACGTGATGATCACCAACCATCAGGCCGTGGCCGGTCAGCACCTCAACAACATCGTCATCTACACGCCGTTCTTCCTGGATGGGAAATTGACCGGCTTCCCGGCGGTGCGCGCCCACTGGGTCGACATCGGCGGTTTGTCGACCGGGTTCGGCGCGCTCGGCGCGGGCGATCCCTGGTCCGAAGGTCTTCAGCTCAATCAGCTCAAGATCTATGAGGCGGGCAAGCCGGATGCCAAGCTGCTGCGGGTCATTTCCGACAACATCCGCTTCCCGCAGGCGGCGATGGGCGATCTGCGGTCGCAGATCGCGGCGTGCCGTTTGGCCGAGCGCCGGCTGGAAGAGCTCTACAAGCGCTATGGCGCCGACACCATCGCCGAGGCGATGGAGGTCATCTATTCCGAAGCAGAGCGTAAATGCCGTGCGGTGGTCGAGACCATTCCGGACGGCGTCTATGAGGCCGAGAACTTCATCGAGGCGCCGGGCGCCAAGGAGCCCATCGTCCACATCAAGGTGAAGGTCACGGTGTCCGGCAGCGACATGGTGATCGACTACACCGGAACGCAGGCGCAGACGTCGGGTAACAACAATGCCCGCACGCTGGCCGCCGCCTACATCGCCTACAAGGGACTGACCACGCCACTCGAGCCTGCCAACGAAGGTTCGTTCCGCGCCCTGAAGGCGATCGTGCCGGAAGGCTGCATCATGATGGCGAAATATCCGGCGGCGATGGCCGACTGGGCGAGCCCGCTTCCGGGCGCGGCCGATGCCGTGCTCAAGGCACTCGCGCCGGCTATCCCGGAGCGCATCCCGGCCGGTCACTTCGGATACATGATGATCGGGCGTTCGTTCACTGGCTACGATCCGCGGCGCGGCCGCAACTTCGTGCTGCAATCGATCGACGGCGGTGGTTGGGGTGGACGGCCGACGCAACAAGACGGTCCGTCTGCTTCGGTCGGCATGTGCCAGGGCGACGTTCGCAATGCGCCGATCGAGAGCATCGAGCAGAAATGCCCGGTCATCGTCGAAGAGCGCGGCTTGCAGCCGGACACCGGCGGTCCCGGCAAGTTCCGCGGCGGTCTCGGCATCAGGTTACAGGTGCGGGCGCTGGAAGAAGGACGATGGGGCCTGCCGCCGCATCGCCGCTGCTTCTATCCGCCGTGGGGCCTGTGGGGCGGCAAGCCGGGCCGTGGTGGCGCGAACTGGGTCAAGACTCCCGAGGACAACGAATGGAAGCCCAACCACATCTATCGTTTGCCGGTTACCAAAAACACGGTCATCCGGGCCGAAACGACCGGTGGCGGCGGGTTTGGCGATGCGCTGGATCGTGACCCGAAGCTGGTCCTGACCGATGTGCTGAATCGCTATGTGAGTAAGAAGGGCGCCCGCGAGGATTATGGCGTCGTCATCACTGACGGTGACGAGATCGACATCAAGGAGACCGAGGCCCTGCGCGCGGATATGCGCAAGCAGGCAAAAGCGGCGATCGCATGATCGCGGTCGCCAACCCGGTACGCGCCGCGCTTGCCGCGGGCCAGGTATCTCTCGGCGTCGGCGTGCGGGGGCTGCGCAGCGGTGAGATTGCTCCGATCATGAAGTCTGCTGGTTTCGACTGGCTCTTCATCGATCTGGAGCACGGGCCAAGCTCGGTCGAGACCGCGTTCACACTCTCGGTGGCGGCGCTGAGCGCCGGCATCGTGCCGATGGTGCGCGTGCCGGCGGGCGAGATGGTGCTTGCCGCGCGCTGCCTCGACGGTGGTGCGCTCGGCGTCTTCGTCTCGCATGTCGACACCGTCGCTGACGCGGAAGAGGCGGTGCAGGCGCTCCGGTTTCCGCCGCTTGGACACCGTTCCGCCGGCGGCAACTATCCGCAACTCGGATTCCAGGGCGGCTCGGCGAAGGATGTGATTCCCGCCATCGAGCAGGCGACAATGATCATGGCGACGCTCGAGACCGCAAAGGCCGTCGAGAATGCGGCGGCGATCGCCGCCGTGCCCGGCATCGACGTGCTGACCATGGGAATGAATGATCTCAGCGTCGACATGGGCATCCCGGGGCAACTCGGTCACGAACGGATGGCAACGGCCGTGCAAACCGTGGTGCAGGCGGCGAACGCTGCCGGAAAGTTCGTCGGCTTCGGCGGCGTCTACCAGCCGGACCTGATCAAGAAGTATGTCGGCCTCGGCATGCGCATGATCCTGTCCGGCAACGACGTCGGGCTGCTGTTCGCCGCGGCCAAGGAGCGGGCGGCGTTCGTTCGCGGTTGCATGACATGACTGCGTTCGGCAGCGGAGCGTTCCGCTACGAACTTGCGTCCGCCGGCCGCAATTGGGGCGAGCTTCCCGAAGGCTGGCGGTTCGGCGACGTCGCGGCCGTCGGCGTCGACCGGCATGACCAGGTCTACGTATTTGCCCGCGCCGAGCATCCGATGATGGTGTTCGACCGGGACGGCAAGTTCCTGCGATCGTGGGGCGAGGGCGAGTTCGTGCGCCCGCACGGGGTCCATATGGGACCCGACGATTCCATCTATTGCACCGACGACGGCGACCACACCGTTCGCAAGTACAGTCTCGATGGCAAGCTGTTGCTCAAGCTCGGAACCTCGGGAAAGCCCGCGCCGTTCCTGAGCGGGCTGCCGTTCCACCGCTGTACCCATACCGCGCTGGCCCCGAACGGCGATATCTATGTTTCGGATGGCTACGGCAACGCGCGGGTTCACCGCTATTCCCCGGACGGCAAGCTGCTCTCGTCGTGGGGCGAGCCGGGCACCGGGCCCGGTCAATTCAATCTCGTACACAATATATGTTGCGATGTGGACGGCTGGGTTTACGTCGCCGACCGCGAGAACCATCGCATTCAGGTCTTTGACGGAAACGGCAAGTATGAAACGCAGTGGAACAACCTGTATCGTCCCTGCGGTTTGTGCATGTGTTGCGGCGCAAAACCGCGCTTCTTTGTGGCTGAGCTGGCGCCGGGCCGTGAGTTCAGCAACCGGGACTGGCCCGGCCTCGGCCCGCGCGTCAGTATCCTTGATGGCCAGGGGCAACTCCTGGCGCGTCTGGGAGATTACGGTGGGCCGGATGCGCCAAGCCCGTTCATCGCGCCGCATGGGATCGCGGTCGATTCCCAGGGTGCTATCTATGTTGCGGAACTGTCCCATGCGGTGATGGGAAAGAAAACGCCGGGCGAAACCGGGCGCCCGCTGGTGACGTTGCAAAAGCTTTCGCCGGCGCCAGGGAAATCTTGAAGTAAGGACAGACGATATGCCGTTTGCCACGCTCGACGGGATCAAGACCTACTACGTCAGCAAGGGATCGGGACCGCATCTGTTGATGATGGCCCCGCGTGGCTTCGAGTCCACGCTGCAGAGTTGGGACCATGGCAAATGGCAGGACATGAATGCCATCGAGGCGCTGTCCAAGCATTTTACCGTCGTCGCCTATGATCGGCGCGAGGCCGGGCAGTCCGGCGGCCGCGTTGAGGTGCTCACCTGGAAAGTCTTCGCTCAGCACGCAAAGCTGTTGCTCGAGCATCTGGAGATTGAGCGGACTTACGTTCTCGGCGTCTGCATGGGGGTCGGCGTTGCTGCCGAGTTCGGCAGTCAGTATCCGGAGGCATCGACCGGCCTGATCCTGGCGCAGCCGGTCGGTGGCTATCGCTGGCAATTGCGGACGCACGCCTTCTTCAATCGGCACATTGCTTATGCGCGACAGCACGGCCTCAAGGTCATTCGCGATCGGGCGAAAGGTCAGAATTTCATGCGCGATCCGGAGGCGGGGCCATGGACTTCGGCAATCGCCAACGATGCCGCCTTCGCGGAGCGGTTCGTCAAGCAGGACCTCGACACCTATTTGTCGATTCTCATCCAAAGCCGTGACGCGTTGTTCCCTGACACCTTCGTGTCGGGGCCGCGGCCGGAGATTCTGACGACGATCGACGTCGCAACGTCGATCTGGCCGGGCGACGACGCATCGCACGCCGCATCAAGCGCCCACCAACTGCGTGAGCTCATGCCGCGGATGGAATACTGGGACTTGCATCCGTCAAAGCAGACCGCCGAGAACATGCTAGAGCGTCTCGTCGCGTTTAAGCGAACCGTCGAGACGACGGGCCTGCCGCCAAGCCCGCCGATGCCCGGGCCGGCTATGCCACCGCCAGTCTGAGGTGACGCAGCAGTCAGCAGAAGGCCGGAACGAAGCGGGACACGCAACGTCCCTGGGTGCCGAAAATCTAGACAGCCCTGACTCCGCTGACTAAAGTCACCCGTCGACAAAGGGCTGTGCCATGCTGCTGCGTGCGCTCGCGGACCGAATTTCGGAAGTGACATACGACGCCCTGCCGGCACAAGCGATCGACGTTGCAAAACAGGGTATTCTCGACACCGTCGGCGTCACCCTGGCGGGCGCGCAGGACGAAACCACCTCCGTCGTCGCGTCAGTGCTGCGCAAGACCGCCGCGGCGGGCCCCGCGCTGATCTTTGGCACATCGGATCATGTCGACGTACTGAGCGCCGCGCTGATCAACGGGACGGCTGCACATGCGCTGGACTTCGACGATTGCAGCAATTCGCTTGGTGGCCATCCATCGGCGCCGATCCTGCCGGCGCTTTGGGCGATCGCGCCCGGGTCGAGCGGCAAAGCGTTCATCGCTGCCTATGTCGCCGGCGTCGAGTGTGAGACGCGGCTCGCCCGCGCGGTGCATTTCCATCATTACGAGAAGGGTTGGCACCCGACTGCCACGCTCGGAACATTCGGCAGCGCCGCGGCTTGCGGCCATTTGCTGGCGTTGAGCCCGGATCAGCTCGCCGCGGCGCTCGCGCTCGCCGCTTCCATGGCATCGGGCATCAAGGCCAATTTCGGGACCATGACCAAGCCGTTCCATGTCGGGCATACGACACGTAACGGTCTGCTCGCCGCGCTATTAGCGAAGGAAGGCATGACGGCCAACGCCGGCGCGCTCGAACATCCGCAGGGCTTCTTCGCCGCCTACAACGGCCCTGGCACATTCAACCCGGATCGCATTCTCGAGCATTGGGGCGATCCCTTCGATCTCGTCGATCCCGGCATCGCGTTCAAGCGCCATCCCTGCTGCGGCAGCACCCACTCCGCCGTCGATGCGATGCTGCATCTGCGCGAAGCGCATGCGCTTTCGCCGGAGCGTATCGCAAAGATCGAATCCTGGACGCATCCGCGCAGGATCGCGCATACCAACCGACCCAATCCGCAAAGCGGTATCGACGGTAAGTTCTCGATCCAATACGTCCTCGCGCGCACGCTCATGCACGGCATTGTCAGCATGGAGCATTTCAGCGACGCCGCGGTTCGCGACCCGGCGACGCGTGCTCTGATGACGCGTGTGCACGCCGTACCAGACCCTGCGGCGAAGCGCGAGACTGACGAGCATTTCTATTGCCGCCTGAAGATCACGACCACTGCTGGCGAGACCTTCGAGCACCTGGTCGACCGCCCGGTCGGCCGCGATCGCGACCATCCGCTGCCCCCAGGCGCGCTGGACGCAAAGTTCCGCGATTGTGCGAAGACCGTGCTCGACGGCAAGGCGGTCGAAACGCTCCTGGCCCAGTGCAAGACGCTCGAGACGATGCCGGACATGGCCGACGTCGTCACCGTCATCGCGAGCGGAGTGATTCCGTCGGCGAGCGTGACGCGCAGCCGCGCCTATGCATGACCTGAACGAAACCAAGGACAACATGCCAATCATCGAGCTTTCGCGAGAACGGCCCGACGTACTTGTCGTCGGAGCCGGGAATGCCGCGCTTTCTACCGCAATCTCCGCCAGCGAGAACGGCGCCCGTGTTCTGATGCTGGAAGCAGCCTCGCTGGAGGAACGCGGCGGCAATTCACACTTCACTGGCGGCGCGTTCCGTTTTGCCTATTCCGGCGTCGAGGACTTGCTCAAAGTGCTGCCCTCGATGGCGAACGAGGATCTCTCGAACGTCGACTTCGGCAGCTACACCGAGGCGCAATACTTCGACGACATGTTCGAGCTGACACAATACCGGACCGATCAGGATCTCTGCGAAATCCTCGTCCGCAACAGTCTCGAAACTGCTGCCTGGGTGCATCGTCAGGGCGTCAAGCTGCAGCCTGGGCTCGGCAGGCAGGCCTACAAGGTCGATGGAAAGTTCAAGTTCTGGGGCGGGCTCGCGTTGCACATCTGGGGCGGCGGCCCGGAAATGCTCAAGGCGCTCTACGCAACGGCCGAACGGCGCGGCGTGCGCATCGTCTACGAGACGCCGGCGGTCGCGCTTATCCGCGAGCGCGGGCGTGTGACCGGCGTCGTGGCCGAGCATCTGGGCGAGCGGGTCGAGATCAAGGCGGGCGCGGTCGTGCTCGCCTGCGGCAGCTACGAGTCGAACCCGGAGATGCGCGCGCGCTACCTTGGGCCGGGCTGGGACCTCGCGAAAATCCGCGGCACGCGCTTCAACATGGGTGCCGGGCTGAACATGGCGCTGGCGATCGGCGCGCGGCCTTACGGAAATTTCTCAGGCTGCCATTCGGTCGCCTGGGATATCAATGCCCCGCCCTATGGGGACCTGACTGTCGGCGACCAGTTCCAGAAACACAATTATCCGTTCGGGCTCCTCGTCAACGCCAAGGGCGAACGCTACGTTGACGAGGGCCTGAACTTCCACAGTCACACGTATGCGCGGTATGGCGGCGAGATCATGCGGCAGCCCGGCATGTTCGCCTGGCAGGTATTCGACGCCAAGGCGCATCCGCTGCTGCGTGGCGAATACCGTATCCGCCGCGTCACCAAGGCGGAGGCGAACACGCTGGAGGAACTGGCGCCGAAGCTCGAGGGTGTCGATCCCGAGGCGTTCCTGCGCACGGTGCACGCCTACAATGCCGCCTGCACCAGCGACGTGCCGTTCAATCCGAACCTCCTGGATGGACGCAGCACTAAGGGACTCGCGATCGAGAAGACCAACTGGGCGGTCGCGCTCGATACGCCGCCCTATCACGCGTATCACGTGACCACCGGCGTCACTTTCACCTTCGGTGGCGTGAAGATCTCGAAGCAGGGCGAAGTGGAGGACCTCTACGGCCGCGTGATCCCGGGTCTCTATGCGGCGGGCGAGATGGTAGGCGGGCTATTCTACCACAACTATGCGAGCGGCACCGGTCTGATGTCTGGCGCGACCTTCGGGCGACTCGCCGGGCGCAACGCGGCCGTGTTCGCGCGCGCGCCTGCGCTGGCGTAGACCCGGCGTTGCGCTGATTACCCGGCCTTGATGCTCGCGAACTTGATCACCTTGGCCCACTTTTCGGTTTCCTGGGCGAGAAGCGTCCCGAAATCCGCGGCGGAGCCACGATTGATGCTGGCGCCCAGATCCGCGAAGCGCGATTTCATCTTCGGATCCGCGAGGCCAGTGTTGATCGCGCTATTGAGCCTGTCGATGATTTCCGGCGGCGTGTTCTTGGGCGCGCCGATCCCATACCAGGCGCTGGCCTCGTAGCCCGGGACGGAATCGGCCACGGTCGGCACGTCCGGCAATGCTTCGGCACGCGTCGCCGTGGTGACGGCAAGTGCGAGCAGTTTCCCGCTTCTGACTGGCTCAATAGCCAGAGATATCGGAGCAAACGACACCTGCACCTGTCCGCTCAGCAGATCAGGCAGGAAGCTGCTTCGATAGGGAACGTGGAGCATGTCGACGCCGGCCATCATCTTGAAAAGCTCGCCGGTCACATGTCCCGCGCTTGCGTTGCCTGCGGACGCCATATTGATCTTGCCGGGATTGGCTTTGGCGTAAGCAATGAACTCCGGGAGGGTCTTGGCCGGGAACGATGGATTGAGCGCGACGATAAAGGGCGCGATGCCGACACAGGACACCGGAGCGATGTCGCGGATGACACTGAAGGTGAGTCGTTCAGAGAGGCTGTGACTGATAGCGGCCGACGGGCTGATCAGGAGCAGCGTGTAACCGTCCGCCGGCGATTTCGCGACCGCCTCGGCACCGATATTGCCGCCGGCGCCGGGCCGGTTGTCGATGACGAATGTCTGCCCAAGTTGCTCCGACAGGCTTTGGCCCACGAGACGCGCGACGATGTCGGTCGCATTGCCTGCCGGAAATGGGACGATGATGCGCACTGGCTTCGACGGGTAGGATTGCGCCCACGCGGAACGCAAGACGGCCGGCAATGCAACAGTGCCCGCCGCAAGCTGCAGAAATCGGCGGCGGGGGAACTTCATAGCCATACGCGATACATCCTGAGCGATCAGTGGAATCTAAGATTGCGGATCAGGAGATCAGCATAGCCGCCAGCGCTCAGCGCCCAAAGAATTTCCGCACTGTTTCGTCTGCGACTCTTTGCACGAAGGTCTTGGTGTCCTGGTCCAGGGCGCCGAAGTAGTCGTAGGGATTCCCAACCGCCGATTTGCCGTAGAGGCTTCCGTACACCACGGCACCAGCCAAGTACTGGCCCGCGAGGGTCGGATGGCTCCCGTCGTAACCCATTTGCAGCTTGATGTCTGGCTTCTGCTGATAGGCTATCTTGTACGCCAGCCCGACCGGAATGATGAGCGCACCGATCTCATTGCCGACGGACAGCATCATGTCTTCCGTCCTGCGAAACATGTCGCTGTCGGCGAGCGGGTTGGGCTTCACCACTGCCGGGAGCCACAGCAGCACGGTTCGGCCGCCATGTTTCTTGATCACGGCATCGAACGCGATCACCGTTTGCCGATACTTTTCGCGAGCGGCCTCCGACATGGCCTCCTGAATGCTGCCACCGAGAACGACTAGTTCGAACGGCTCCTTGAAACCGACATTGGCGGGCGTCACCAGGAATTCGATCGGATAGTGGTGCAGAAATGCGCTGGTGATGTGCACCGACTTGTACCCGTCCCGTACCTGGAGAGGCGGGGTCGCGGCGGCCGCGATCCGGTGCGTATGGGTCTGAAGCGCGCCGTTGTAGTAGACGAGACTGTTGCCGATGAACAGAACGCGCTTCGGGGTCTCTACCGGCGACGTTTTCACCACCGGTGCCGGTGCGGATTGACCCAACGCAGCAGGAGAGAAAAAGGCGAGGCATGCCGCCGTCGACAGGGCGGCGACACAGGCTTGTACTTTGACACTCCGGCGCAAGCTCATCTTGTTCTCTCCTTGACGTGCGAGAAGATCGAAACCGATGCTTTAGGATTGCCCGAGGACGTGCGCACGGACGGGCACGGTCATCGACCCGATAAGGGGGCTCTCGAGAGTGATGACGTCGCCTGGTTTTACGGGGCCGACGCCGCTGGGCGTCCCCGAATAAAAGACGTCGCCTGGGTACAGAGTATAGAAGGACGAGGCGAACTCGATCAGCCGGCGAATGCCATAGACGAGGTGGCTGGTATTGGTCTGCTGACGGACGTCGCCGTTCACTTTGAGCAGCAGCGGGACATCGTCCGGATCGGGAATCTCGTCGGCGGTGACCATCCAGGGCCCCAGCACGGCGTAGCCATCAGGTGATTTCCGGAAGCTTCGATCCTCCGGCCCGCGGATGGTCATGTCGAGCCCGAGACAATATCCGGCGACGTAGTCGAGCGCCTTGTCATGGGCGATGTCCGTTCCCTGCCGACCCATAACAATGACGAGCTCGAGCTCATGGTCGGTCCGACGCTCCGGGAAGCGCACCGGAATTCCCTCCGACGGCCCGACGATGGATGAGGACGCCTTGAGAAAAATTCCATCCGTGCCGATTTTGGCGGTATGTTTCGAGCCGCCCGCGACACGCGCCGCCGCCATCTCGGCGATGTGGTCCTGATAGTTCGTTGGTGCGGCCACGGCCTTGGGGGGGCGGGCGATGGGAGAGAGGAGTTTCACATCGGCGACGGGAATTCCGCGGACTTTTGCGGCCTCGGCGGCCAAGCGATCCCGCCATTCCGGGAGTGCCAAAATGATCGCATCGCCCTTTGCGGTGTAAGGTGTCGCCGCTCTGATCTGCTCTTGAACTGCGGTTACATCATGTACGAGATCATTCGAGACAATCCCAAGGCGATCGTTGTCAAAACGGCAAATGCGCATACGGCGTTCCTCTTGTCCGACAGGTCGCCCGCTGAGCGCCGTCGGGATTTTCGATCCAGGCCGCCGCGACCGTGCGGCGGCACCTCTATATCATCGCATGTAGCGATGAAGTCGCAAACAGGACGATGGAGAAGACCCACCATGTTTGTCGCGAAACTGCTCGTCCTGATCGGCCTTGCTCTCGGCCTCTCCCTGTCTCCCTGCCTCGCCCAGGACCCATTTTACAAGGGCAAGCGTATCAACGTGCTGATCAATTTCGATGCCGGGTCCGCGCCCGACATCGAGGGGCGGGTGTTCGCACGCCATTTCGCCAAGCACATCGATGGGCAACCCCAACTGATCGTGCAGAACAACTCGGGCGCGGGCGGGGTCAACGGCACGCAGTATCTGGGCGAAGTCGCTCCCAAGGATGGCACGGCCTTCGGCTATCTCACCGGCAGTGCCTGGAACTTTGCAAGCCAGCCGCAACTGTTTCGGGTCGACTATCGGAATTATGAGTTCATCGGTTTCCAGGGTGGGACTGTTGTCTATTACGTCCGTACCGATGTGCCGCCCGGCATCAAGCAGCCTGCCGATATTCTCAAGGCCCAGGGCCTCATCTCGGGCGGCATTGCCGCCACCACGGGTCGCGACCTCGCCATCCGGCTCACGCTCGACATCTTGGGCGTGCCGTTCCGTCACGTCACGGGCTACCGGAGCGGCGAGCGCGTACAGCTGGCGATCCAGCGGAGCGAGGTGCATTTCTCCGCCGCCACGACGCCGGGTTATCGCGGCACGATCGAGCCGGCAATGGTGAAGCAAGGCAGCGTCATCCCGCTGTTTGCCGATCCGATGTGGGACGGCCAGACGTTCAGCAATTCGCGGCAGCTCGATGGTCTTGCGATCGAGCCGTACCAGGAGTTTTACAAGCGCGTGAAAGGCGGGGCGTCGCCCTCCGGCATCAAATGGGACACCTATCTGGCGCTGACTACGCTGAACGGAACGATGCAGCGGCTGTTCGCGCTGCCCCCCGGCGCGCCGCCGGCAGCCGTTGCGGCGTTGCGCACAGCGCTCGGTCGTCTCGAGCACGACAAGGCGTTCGCCGAGGATATCATCAAGACGGTCGGGTACATGCCGGAGTACGAGGCCGGACCCAACACCAACGACAAGGTCCGCGCCGCCCTCGGCGTGCGGTCGGAGATCCGCGATTTCGTGGCGGACTACATCAAGGCCGGTAATTGAACCACGCAGGCCGGTGCTCATGTCGCCTTGAAGGTGTTCCGCTCCTGGGAGTGGCACTCGCACATCGCCCAGATCCGCCGGAACGGACCCCGGTGTGCAAGAATCTCGCCCTCGATCTCGGCCATTGCCTCGTCGCTCAGATGTTCGAACTTGCCCATGGACGCAGCGACCCACGTGCGTTGCGCATTGTCATCGAGGATGTAGGTGGTGCCCAACATCTCCTCGACGTCGCGGCCGGCGACGACGATCCCATGCGCCTTCATGATGGCTGCGCGACGAGAGCCGAGCGTCCGCGCCAGTGCCGCACCGCGTTCGCTGGTGTTGATGAAGCCGGAGTACGGATGGATCGGAATGCCGTCGCGGAATATCGACGCCAGGAAATAGGTCGGCCGCAGTTCCTGCTCGGACACGCCGAAGCTGGTCGGATAGAGGCAGTGGAAATGAGCGACGCTGCCGACATCGGGGCGCGCCTTGAAGACCTCCAGATGGATCGCCATTTCGCCCGGCAGCGGTGCCTTGGTCCCATGCTGACGGCCTTCGAGATCAACGATCACGAAATCATCCCCGGTGACTTGTGGGCCGAGGCTGTGCGGCGAGATCAGGATGCGATCCGGGACGCTGGTGCGGGCGCTGATGTGGCCAAAGCCTTCGATGAAGCCGCGGTCGTAGAAAAAGCGCCAGGCCTTGGCAAGTTTGTCGGCAAGCGTGGCATTGTCATCCATGATGGCGTCCCTTGATCCTATCGACGTTTCCTCCGCCCTGGCAGTCCAGGACGGAACTCGTTGTTACTTCACCACCTCGCGCGCGCGGGCGATGACTGACGGTTCGGCGGAAAAGAGCTTTTCGACGAGCGCCTGAACTTCTTCGCCAGAACGCGGATCGAATTCAAGTTTCAACTTGTCGACGGTGGCAAGAAACTCCTTGTCCTTGAAAGTGTCATCAAAGGCTTTGCGCAGGGCCGCGACCCGATCCTTCGGAACACCGGGTGGCGCGACGAAAGGACGACCGAATTCGAGTTGGCCGAAGATCAATTCGAGAACCGCGCGGTCATCTGTGTCTTTGACGAAGTCCCAAATCATCGGAACGTTCATCTTGTTGAGTTGGGCATCCCCCTTCATGCCGAGCTGAACGATGACGTTGGCCTTGCGTTCCGAGATCCAATGCGGGGCCTGCACGGCAATATTCGAATATTGCAGGCCGCAGATGCCTTCGATCTCGCCACGTTCAAAGGCGATCATCGTGTCCGGCGAGCCCTTGTAGCCGGCGACGATTTTCAGCTTGGTCTTCAAGAGATTGTTGATCCAGACCGGCATGTCGCCGATGGCAGTGCCGCGGCCGGCGGCACCGACGACGAGCATTTCCGTGAACGCCTGATTGAAATTCTGTACCTTGGCGTCGGGGCGAACGATGCACGTCCCGCCATCTGCGGTACTGGCGCTTGCGAGGTAGCTGAATTGCCTCGAGTCGAATTTCGCCTTTTCCGCGTCGCCAAAAATCGGCTCCATCACCGCGCCGCGGAAAATCGATCCGATGGTTGTGCCGTCTTTTGGCGCCTGGTGATAAAGCGAACGCGTCGCGATCAGACTTCCTGCGCCGGGTACGTTTTTGACGATGATCTTCGGGTTTCCGGGGATGTGGTTGCTTAGATGGCGCGACAGGGCGCGGGCGTAGATGTCGTAGCCACCGCCGGCATTGCCGCCGACGACGAGGTCGATGTTCTTGCCCCGGTAAAAGTCGGCCACTGGGTCGGCCTGCGCCGCCGTCGTCGTGCCGAGTGTAAGTCCGGCAAGGCCAGCAAGTCCGGCAAGGCCGAGTGCCAGGGCGCGCCAGAAGGCGCCGGGTCGGCTCGAAGGCATGTCGCTGCGTCTGGTCGTGTTTTTCATCATTTTCTCCTTGGACATCCGCGACGAATGATCTGTCAGGCTGCGCCGATCCAGCCGAAGTCGGTTTCTGTTTCGAGCTGCATCAGCCGGTCGAAATTCTCGCGCGCGTTCGGAAGCTCGTCGGTCAGGGCGAGAAACTTCCCGCGGAGCTCGCTCTCGGTCATCGGTCGGGTCGGCGTTCCCGGAAAATCGTCAAGACGCATCTCGAGCCGTCGGCCGTCGCGGAGCGTGATCACCATGATGCAGCCCCAGTCCGACATCTCCTTCGGCGCGGAGTCGTCGAGGACGATCGTCCCGCACAGGTCCATGATGGTGCGCGACTGGAACGCCGCGTCGCTGAAGGTCTCGGGAATTTGCGGATCGCTGACCAGTGCGGCCGCGACGCACCACGGAACGCTGTATTGCGCCATGATGAGGTCCTGCGGCTTCAGGATGTTGTGCAGCTGCGCCATTTTCCCGCTGCCGCGGATATGAATGCCGGCGACGTCGTCCAGTGTGAAGCCGGCCTCCGCTCGCAAGGCGAGGGCGGCTTCGATCGGAATGTGCGCGGTGATATGACAGGGATAGCGCTTGAAGCAGATGTTGCGCGTCTCCCATGTCTCGCCGAGCCCGGCGGTGAGACGCTCAGGGGCGCGGTCCGCGCAGAACACCTGCAGGAAGCCGTATTTGCCTTCGAGGATGGTTTCCGGTCCGGTGAAGCCGTCGCGCGCGATGGTGGCGGCGACGATACCGCTTTCGGCGGCCCGGCCGAGGTGCAGCCGCTTCACCATGCCGCCGGTGCCGGACTTGGCGAATTCGAGCAGCCCGCAACTCAGCGAGCCGGCAATGCCGAGCGCGTTGATCATCCGGTCATGGTCGAGGCCGAGGAGGCGCCCCGCCATGACGGCCGAGCCGAACGGGCCGGTCAGGCCAGGCGCATGGAAGCCGAGCTTCTCGCTGCTGTGCCGGCTCGCCGAGCCGATGCGAAATAGCACTTCGCATGCGGCGACCAGCGACGTCAGGACCGCCGCACCGCCGAGCTTGCGCTCTTGCGCGAGCGCCAATGCGGTTGTGGCGAGGATCGCGCCCGGATGCACGCCGGCGCCCGGCCGCCGCAATGTGTCGAGCTCGAACGCATGGGCCGATGTGCCGTTGGCGAGTGCTGCCGCGGCGGCTCCGACCGCGGGGCCGGGACTGCCGATAATGCGGGAGGAAGCATGGGCCGAAGCGCCGCGGGCGTAGGCGGCGATCGTCTTGCTCCAGGGCAGCCGCGCGCCATAGGTGCACGCCGCAACCGTGTCGATGAAACAATACTTGGCGCGGAGCAGGACATCCTCCGGGATGTCTTCTCGCTTCAGCGATACCGCGAAGTCCGCAAGTCTGCGTGTCTCGTCAACCAACGCGACATTCCCCCAAGCTAGTCATGCGCCTGTGTGCACGTTGGCCGCGACAGCAGGGCTGGCCGCTTCGGCGAGTTGCCCATCTTCGGCGAGGCTGCGTGTTGCCCCTGCGATGTGGGCTCGCATCAACTGGTCGGCGCGCTCGGCATCGCGGTCGCGCATCGCCTGGACGATTGCCTGGTGTTCTTCCAGCGCCTTGAACGAGCGTCCGGGCCGGAAGCTCGACCGATAGCGATGGATGCGCACGAGATAATACAGTTCGTCGCACAACATCTGCACGAGACGCTTGTTGCCACTGCCTTGGGCGATCCGGAAATGGAAGTCGAGGTCGCCGGCACGCTGGAAGTAGGCTTCGCCGCGCTGCCGCTGGACTTGCGTCTGGTGCTTTTCGAGGAGCCTGGACAGGTCGTCGAGCTCGCGATCGCTCATCCGCTCGGTAGCGAGGCGGCAGGCCGCGCCTTCGAGCACTTCGCGCATCTGGAAGATTTCGACGACGTCGTTCAGCGACAGGGCGATGATGCGGACGCCAAGATTGGGACTGTGCTCAACGAGCTTGCGTCCCTCGAGACGCCGCAGCGCCTCGCGCAGCGGACCGCGGCTGATTCCGAACTGACGAGCAAGCGGCGCTTCCCGGATCCGCGCGCCCAGCGGCAACTCGCCCTTTTCGATCGCCTCGATAAGACGATCGAAGGCCTTTGCCGCAAGTGAATCCGCAGTCAGCGCACCGCCGAAATCGCCAAGCCGTGCCTTCTCGCCCGGTGACGTCTTGTCGTCGTTGGTTCGCAGCGGAGCGTTTGCAAGACGCATGGAGGTCATGGGGAGCCGCCTGTTCCGGGGGCACACTATTGGATGCCGATCAACTGTCAACACTTGACAGTTCTTCGACGGCCTCCTTAAGGTCGCGCGCCGTCAGCAACCGAAGGCAAGGACAATGGGTGCGCCTGCCCGCTCGTGCGGGCCGCTGAATGCGCTGAAGGGACGTGAGCATGAAGTTTCCGGTAAGGCGGGTCGTGACCGGCCACGACGAAAACGGTCGCGCGATCGTGAAGATCGACAACGTAATGTCCAACACGCGCTCGCTGCGGCCTGGTCATGCTTCGCACGTCGTGTGGTCCGAGCCGCTGGAGGTCGACAACGACCGCGATGCCGATGGTTCGCAGGGCAAGTTCAGCCGCGTGCTCGAGAACGGCACCGTGTTCCGCATCATCAAGCTCGAACCGAACGTTCAAGGTGCGCTCCATCGAACCAATTCATTGGACTACGCGGTCGTCATCCATGGCGAGTGCGACATGGAGTTGGACGACGGTCGCGAGGTGCATCTGCAGGCCGGCGACGTGCTGGTGCAGCGCGGCACCACTCACAGCTTCCTCAACCGCAGCAACGATATCTGCCTCATCGCCATCGTCTTGATCTCGGCGAAACCGGCCACCGTCGGCGGCAAGGTACTCCCGGCGATCGACTGAAACGCCCGTGTGTCTGTCGCCAATATTCTCCAGCGCCATCGATCCTACCCAGGGCGGTTTGAGCGGCGCTCCTGTCATCGCGTTACTGCCGCCCTCGCGCCAATCATGAGAAACCACCATGCAATTTGATCAACCCGAGGGGCAGCCGGACGATAAAATTGCCTGGGTGAGCGACGTTGCCGCGCAGATGCTGCGCCGCTTCAAGTTCCCCTATATCAGCCTCTGCCCGGGCGCGAGCTATCGTGGTCTGCACGACTCGCTCGTCAATCATCTCGGCAATCAGATGCCGTCGATGGTGGTGTGTCTGCACGAGGATCATTCGGTAGCGATCGCGCACGGCTACGCCAAGGCGACCGGTGAGCCGATGGCCTGCGTGCTGCATGCCAATATCGGCCTGCTGCACGGCATGATGGCGCTCTACAATGCCTGGTGCGACCGCGTGCCGATGTTCGTTCTCGGCGCGACCGGCCCGATGGATTCGTCCGAGCGCCGGCCGTGGATCGACTGGATCCATACCTCCGCCGATCAGGGCGGCCTGATCCGTGACTTCATCAAATGGGATAACCAGCCGACGTCGGCCGAAGCCATGATCGAGGCGATGTGCCGCGCCAATATCGTGACGCGGACCGAGCCGACCGCGCCGGTTTACATCTGTCTCGATGCCGGCCTGCAGGAATCGTCGCTCGCGAATGTCCCGGAGTTTCCTGACGTTAGCCGGTTCCAGCCGCCGCCGCCGCCGCGCGCGACGGCAGCATCGCTGGCGAAGGCGGTCGAGTTGCTCCGTTCCGCCAAGCGGCCGCTGATCATGATCGGCCGGGGCGATCTCACCGTCGAGTCATGGAATGCGCGCGTAAAGCTTGCCGAGCGTTTGGGGGCCTGCGTGATGACGGACCTGCGCCATCACGCGACGTTCCCGACCGATCACCCGGCGCATGTCGTGCCGCCGTTCGGCCACCGGAAGATGGACCTCGCCGCACGCCAGATCGTTGCCGAGGCCGACGTGGTGTTGTCGCTCGAATGGTGGGATCTCGGCACGACGACGAATGCCGAGCCGGACTCGCCTGCGACCAAGGCCAGGGTGATCAGCGCGACGCTCGATCCCGCGCTCCATAACGGCGCGCACATGAACTACATGCGTCTCGGTCCGGTCGATGTCCCGATCACCGCTTCGAGCGACACGCTGGTCGTGGATTTGCTCGAGGCCCTCGGCCCCGGACAACGCGAGCCGTGGCGCGCAAAGGCGCCGCCGAAGAAGTATCCGGAGACCACGAAGCCGACCATGGCGTCGATCGCGCGCGAGTTGCGTGACGCGGTTGAGGACCCCGATCTCGTCAGTATCTCGGTATTGTGCCGCGCCTGGCCGAGCGAGATCTGGCCGTTCCACAATCCGCTGGCCTATCTGGGCCGCGATGGCGGCGGTGGGCTCGGGTCGGGCCCCGGCATTGCAGTCGGCGCTGCGCTGGGTCTGCCCGATCGCCTGAATGTTGCGATCGTCGGCGATGGCGACTTCTGCATGGGCGCTTCTGCGGTCTGGAGCGCGGCACACTCGCGCATTCCGGTGTTGATCATCGTCAACAACAACCGATCGTACTTCAACGACGAGATGCATCAGGATGCCATCGCGCGCCGGCGCAACCGGCCCGCATCGAACCGTTGGATCGGGCAGCGCATGGCCGACCCTGAGGTCGACATTTCGAAGCTTGCGGAATCGAAAGGCGCCGTTGGCATCGGGCCCATCAAGTCGAATGAAGAA
>Ga0075420_100000051_pt1 | contig 64697 bp, 54 predicted proteins | sample SoiMetdeltSBSDD4_FD_75296 | JGI IMG/M metagenome (GOLD analysis project Ga0075420, IMG submission 75296) | Bulk soil microbial communities from a Populus tree surrounding site in Tennessee, USA - Soil MetaG P. deltoides SBSDD4 | ecosystem: Environmental > Terrestrial > Soil > Tree plantation...
CGGCATCGCGACATCCAGCTCGGCGAGCGCTGGATGGACGCCATGAGCGTCGACTACTCCTGCCTGTTCCCGACCGGCATGCTCAACATCGGCATGCATCCGCAGAAGGAAATGGAAGTCGAGCTGTGTTGGGCCTACAATCGCTGGCTCACCGAGAAGGTGCTGCCGGAGTCCAACAACCGCTTCTTCTCGATGCTCTGCATCCCGTTCAGCGATCCCGAGGCGTCGCTGCGCCATGTCGAGACCTTCGGCGACCGCCCCGGCGTCGGCGGATTCATGGTCACGACCGTGCGCCACCTGCAGGTCAACGACAACGCCTACATGAAGCTCTACCGCGCGATGGAAGAGCGCGGCCTGGTGCTGTCCTTCCACTCCGGCCCGAGCTGGTCGGAAGGGGTATTCAAGTCGTGCAACCGCTTCCTGTCGGTGCACGCGCTCGGTTTCTCGTTCTACAACATCCTGCACTGCACCAACTGGGTCATCAACGGCATGGGCGAGCGCTTCCCCAAGCTGCCGGTGGTGTGGATCGAATCCGGCCTCGCCTGGGTGCCGTTCCTGATGCAACGGCTCGACCACGAATACATGATGCGGCCGTCGGAAGCGCCGGTACTCAAGAAGAAGCCGTCGGACTACATGCGCGACATGTTCTACTCGTCGCAGCCGATGGAGATCCAGGACCGCGAGGCGATGGAGTGCACGTTCCGCATGATCAACGCGGAGACGCAGCTGCTCTACTCGTCCGACTATCCGCACTGGGACTTCGACCTGCCGTCGACGATCTGGGACCTGCCGTTCCTGTCGGAGAAGGCCAAGCACAACATCCTGGGCGGCACCGCGGCCCGGCTGTTCAAGCTGCCGCCGCGTAACGAGGCGCAAAAGGCGAACCTGCAGAAGTTCGGCAACCTCGTCACGGCCTAAACAAATAACAAGGCGTCAAACAGGAACCGCCTCCCGGGGAAACCCGGGGGGCGGTTTTAATTTGGGCGGGGCTTTCGCGCGCCGCCCAAGAAAATGCACGCTGCTCAGGCAGCCTGCGGAGCCTTGCGCTCGACTAGAAGCGGGAGCCGTTGATGGGCCGAATAGCAATCCTAGCGCTGCTGCTGCTCCCGCTCTCGGGCTGGGCGAGCGATCCGGCCGCGGCTGAGGCCACGGCCGAGAGTGCCGAGAGACACATGCAGGTCGCCCGCTACTACGTCGGGCGAGGCGACTACGCCGGCTCGCTCAATCGTTTCAGAATCGTCCTGACAAAATCCCAGTCATCCCAATTTACCGAGGAGGCTTTGGCTGGCCTCACCGAAGCGTACTTGGCGCTCGGCATCGCGTCGGAAGCAAGGACAGCCGCCGGCGTGCTGGAATGCAAATTTCCCGACGGCGAATGGACCATGAAGACGAAGGCGCTTCTGAAATCCGCAGGCCTTACACCCGCCGAGAACCCGGCGTCCTGGATCAACCGCGCTTGTCCATGATGTGCTGAAGCAGCCCGGTCGGAAACAGCTCGGCCTCCCCTGCCCGGAACCGTGCCAGCGCGACCCATGCGACGTCGTTGCGGACGCCGCCGTCCTCGTAGGAAAAACCCTCACGGCGGTAGGCGCTCTCATCCGCGAGCGCCGTTTCGAACACGAAGACGATCTCGTGTCCGGCCGCGCCGTGATGCGTGTAAAGGTTCTCGAGCACGGTCAGCAGCACCGGCTCGGTGACGGCGAGCCCGAGCTCCTCGGCAAACTCGCGCTTGAGCGCATCGGCGGCGCGCTCGCCGAATTCGATCGAGCCACCGAGCGGCCGGTATCCCTTGATGGCGCCATCGTCGCTGCGCACGACCATCAGCAACAGTTCGTCGCCGCGACGGACAACGCCGATCGCGATCGGCCGGACGACGGATGGTGGGCGCCACGTGGACATGGGCTGTCGGTCCAATCGCAGTCGTAGCCCGCATGAGCGAAGCGACATGCGGGAACGTCAGCCCCGGATTTCGCCATGCGCGCAAGCGCGCGTATGGTTCATCCGGGCAACAGTTGCAGCAGGCGTAGGGCGGATTAGCGAAGCGTAATCCGCCAATCTGGATACCTTGGCAACAGGGTGGGTTACGCGCTCCGCGCTAACCCACCCTACGAAGTCGGAACTACCGCCCCAGCGTCTGCGCCATGATCTCTTCGCAGCGCTTGCCGGCTTCCGGATCGGCGACCGAGAAGTCGCCGGCCGCCGCCGCCTTGAAGCGGTTGGACGGCATGGTGGCGATGCCCCAGCGGCACGGCCGCATCGGAAACTCGCGCCAGTATTGGGCGTCATGCGCCTCGTAGGTTGCCTCGTCCACCTGCTGAACTTCGGCGGTGTACTCGACCACGAAGCCGTTGGGATCGACGAAATAGCTGAACACGTTGTTGCCCGGACCGTGCCGTCCGACGCCCCACTCGACGTTGAAGCCGTGCTTCTTCATCCGCCCGGCGCCGCGCATTAGCCCATCGATGCTGGGAACCTCAAAAGCCATGTGGTTGAGGGTCGGGCCGCTGCCCCGCGCCATCGCGATCGAGTGATGGTCGGCGCTGCAGCGCACGAATTCCATCATATCGGTCTTGTCGGAAAGCTTGAAACCGAGCGTATCGATGAAGAACGCCGTCTGCTGGTCCATCTTGGCGCTGTTGAGCACGACATGCGACAGCTTGTTCGGCACCGAGCCGTCGTTGTTGGAGGTCTGGTGGCGGACCACGTCGGACGCGATGTTGAGCATGTGGCCTTCCGGCGTCTTGAACTGGAAGCCGTAGCCGCCGCCAGCGCTGCCCGGCAGCTCGGCCGGCGCGGCGGCGATGGAGACGCCCGCCGCCTTGGCCCGCTCGTAAAGTGCGTCGACCGCCTCGCGGTTCAGCGCGGCGAAATGCACGCCGAGCAACCCGGCGGTGGGCCGCTCCCGCAGCGTCACGGCATGGTGCTCGATGCCGTTGCCGCGCAGGTGGATGGTCTCGCCGTCCGACGACACCGGCTCAAGTCCCCAGACCTTGCTGTAGAAGGCCACCGACTGGGTGAGATTGGGGACGGCGAGCTCGACACTGCGCAGTCCGGTGATGCGTGCGTTATTCATTGAGGGAACCTCGTCCAGGGCCTATCGGTTGGAATTCATCTAGCACAAGTTAGCGGCCGCGTGCAGCACCTCTCGGCCCCAAGGATCACCCAAAAATCACCCAGCGATCAGGACGGCAAGGCCACGCATTTTTGCGGCGGAACGCCGGCATGGACGGTCTGGCCGATGTGGAATTCCGCCTCGGGCTTGGTGCGGACGCGGATTTCCGCGTCGCCGGCATCCACCAGATAGTCGACCACCTCGCCCAGGAACACCCGGTGCAGGACCTTGCCGGTGAGCGCATTGAGGCCGTCGCCGGGCCGCTCCCCGGAGAGGGTGAAGTCCTCCGGCCGGGCCGAGACCAGCACATCCTGGCCGGCCGCGACCTCCTGCCCAAAGATGCAGCGGAACGGGCCGTGCCGGGTCTCGACCACGGCGACGTGCTCGGCCGCCCGCACCTCCGTCACCTTGCCCTTGAGGAAGTTGGCGGAGCCGATGAAATCGGCGACGAACTGGGTCTTGGGCTGCCGATAGATCTCCTGCGGGGTGCCGCGCTGGATGATCTTGCCGAAATTGAACACAACGATCTCGTCCGACAGCGCCAGTGCTTCCGACTGGTCGTGGGTGACGTAGACCGTGGTGATGCCGAGCCGCTTCTGCAGCTGCTTGAGCTCGACCCGCATCTGTTCGCGCAGCTTGGCGTCGAGGTTGGAGAGCGGTTCGTCGAGCAGCAGGATCTTCGGCTCGCGCACCAGCCCGCGCGCGAAGGCGAGCCGCTGCTGCTGGCCGCCGGAAAGCTGCGTCGCCGGTCGGTTCTCGTATCCCGCCATCCGCACCATCTCCAGCGCGCGGACGACCTTCTGCTTCACCTCGGCGTTGGAATATTTGTGGTCGCGCGCGACCCGCAGCGGGAACGCGACGTTCTCGAACACCGTCATGTGCGGCCAGATCGCATAGGACTGGAACACCATGCCGATGCCGCGGTCGCTCGGCGGGATGAAGATGCCTTTGTCGGTGTCGCACACGGTCTCGTCGGCGATGACGATCCTGCCGGCGTCGGGGCGCTCCAACCCGGCGAGGCAGCGCAGCGTCGTGGTCTTGCCGCAGCCGGACGGACCGAGCAGCGTGATCAGCTTGCCGGTTCCGATGCCGATATTGATGCCGTCGACCGCGTTCACCACCACGTTGCCGGGCGCAACGAAGGTCTTGCGGAGATTTTCGATCGCGAACATGGAGCGGGTGATCCCTTACGCAAGCGCTGAATAGAATAGCGCAGCGGATGCGCTGTCGGCTTTATGAAGACTCGTGCCGCACGGTTCCCTCCCCCCTTGCGGGGGAGGGATAGGGAGGGGGGTAGCCGCATATTCGGAGTGTGCAGTTACCCCCTCCCCAACCCTCCCCCGCAAGGGGGGGAGGGAGTTGACCGCGTACGCTGCAACGTTGCCCTTTCCACTGAAACGCATCCCCTACCCCGCCGCCGGCGCCTTGGCCGAGGCCGCTTCGCTGCGGCGCTGCACCCGCAATTCGAGCCAGCGCAGGCCGGCGACGATCATGATGAGCGGAATGATCTGGATGACGCCGAGCGCGGAGACCGCGCCGTAGCTGCCGCCCTCCTCCCACATGGTCAGGCTGATGGTGCCGAGCACGTGCGTGCCGGGCCCGACCAGGAACACCGAGGCGCCGAGCTCACGCACCGCCAGCACGAAGACGTAGATCCAGGCCGCCAGCAGCACGGGCGCCAACAGCGGCATCAGGATCATGAGGAATATCTGACGCATGCGCGCGCCCGACACCTCGGCGACCTCTTCCAACTCCTTGTGAATCTGTGTGAGCCCGCCCGAGATGAACCGCATGCCATACGGCAGGTAGAGCGTGACGTAGGCGATGAGCAGGATCCAGATCGTGTTGTAAACCGGGATCGGCAGCATCAGATAGGCGAACAGGATCGCTGCGCCGACGATGACGTGCGGCATCGCGATCGGCGTGAATGCGATCGAGTCGAGCAACCATCCCGACTTCGGCGCAGCGCGCAGCGCGATCCACGCCATGACGAAGGTGAGCCCGACCACGATGGTCGCCGACATCGCGGCGAGCGAGACGCTGGTCTTCACCGCATTGAGGAAGACCGGATAGTGCAGGATGAACTCGTAGTTCTCGAGGGTCGCCGGCGAGCTTGAGCCGATAAACGGCTGCGCCAGGTTGCGGAAGAACGACTGCCACACCAGCGTCAGGAGCGGCAGGCCGAGCGCCAGGAAGAACATGAACAGCAGCCCGATCGCCACCGGCCAGCGCCATTTGCGCAACTTGATGCGGCTCGGCGTGTAGCCCTTGCCGGTGATGGTGGCGAACGCTTCGGCGTTGCGGGTGGCGCGCCGATAAAAGAACACGGCGACGATGCAGATCAACAACAGCGTCATGCCGAGCGCGCTGGACAATCCGAACTCAGGCGGCGCGCTCTGGGTCGCGGCCTGGATTTCGGTGGTGAACACGTCGATCCGCGCCGGGCGGCCGATCAGCCGCGGCACCTCGTATGACGACATGCCGAGCATGAACAGCAGCAGGGCGGTCGAGAGCAGCGCCGGGCGCAGCAGCGGCAGCGTGATCTTCGGCATCACCTGCCAGTAGCGCGCCCCCGACACCAGGGCCGCCTCTTCAAGTCGGACATCCAGCACCCGCAGCGCCGGCCCGAGCGCGAGATAGGCGAGCGGAAAGTAGTGGCTGGCCAGAGCCCAGATCATGCCCTGCATGGAGTAGATGCTGAACGGCGCCTCGGAGAGGCCGAACCAGTCCTTCATCAGCGCATTGACCCAGCCGATGTTCGGGCTGAGCACGAAGATCCAGGCCATCGCCGTGAGCAGGCCCGGGATCGCGAACGACAGCAGCGCCAGCGAATGGAACAGCGGGCCGAGCGGCGCGTCGGTGCGCTCCACCACGAACGCCACCACGCCGCCCATCAGCAGCGTCAGCACCGCAGTGCCGGCGGCGAAGATCAGCGAATTGCCGAACAGCCGGACGATGTGCCAGTCCGAATACGCCTGGATGAAATTCGATAGCGAGGCCGGGCCGGGTCCGAAGCCGGTGTCCTCGGTGAAGGCGGTGTAGAACAGCGCCGCCAGCGGCACGAACACCAGCCAGCCGGCGACCAGCACGCAGGCGATCAGCGCGAGGTTGCGCGGACGGATCAGCGCGGCGAGCGCGCGCGCAAGCACGCCGCGGCCGCGCGATTCCATGCCTGCCTGTGCGACGCTCACGCCTGCTCCCCCTCGAATGTCATCAGCGCGGCCTGAACAGTTCCTGGAACCGGCGCTGCCAGACCTTTTCCTCCTCGGGCGTCAGCAGCACCGGGATGACCTTCTTCTGCTGGAGCATCGCGACCGTCCCCGGCGGATTGTCGGCCACGTCGCTGCGCGTCGGCAGGCGCCCGAACTTGGCGATGAACTGCTGGGCCTCCTGGCTGATCATGAAGTTCGCCGCCAGCTTCGCCGCATTGGGATTGGGCGCCAGCGCGCTCACGCCGACCTGGCCGAACATCAGCGCGACCGGGTCCATCGCCCAGACATCGATCGGGCCGCCGGCAAGCTTCACGTTCATCGACAGGTTGACGTAGTTGTTGAGCGAGATCGCGTATTCCCCGGCGCCGGTCGCGCGCGCCAGCGCGAGATGACCGTCGGTGACGACCGGGTTCAGCGTCGCGACGATGCCCTTGATGAGTTCGGTGGCGCGCTGTTCGCCGAAGTGCACGAACATCGCCTTGAGCCATTCGTTGTCGGTGCCGTCGATCGCGACGCGCTTCGCCCACTGTTTCTTGGTGAGGAACTCCTCGTAGGTCTTCGGCAGCTCTTCGGGCTTCACCAGCTTGGTATTGTATGCCGGGCCGTTGTAGTTGGCGTACATGCCGTACCAGCGACGGTCCGGCGCGATCGCATCTGCATTAAGCGCCTTGCCCTCCGAGAGATCGATCTGGGCCACCATCGGCGGCGGCATCTTGTTGATGGTGGTGGTCTGGATGATGTCCCACGCCTTCAGCTTGGTGCGGAACTCGATCGCGGTGCGGCCCATCAGCTGCGTGTCCGAGCCGCGCACATAGTCGACTTTGATGCCGGTCGCCGCGGTGAAGATCTTGAACAGCGGCAGGCCTTCCTGCTCGTTCATCGAAGAATAGACGACCAGCGGCCCTTCCTTCTGGGCGGCGGCGAGCAGCGTCGGGTCGAGCCAGGGGCGCTTCGCCTCCTGTCCGGCGGCGGGGGCAAGACCAAGCGACAGCGCCACCGCGCCAAACGCGCCCAATCGGCATACATTATTGAGCATTCCACCCCACTCGCTTGTTGGTTTTTGCCGTCTGGACGAGCGTTACGGCACCATAACAAAGGCCGCAAGATTGACAAACGGTCACAGGGCCGCCGAGTACCCATACAGCATCCGCAGACATACAGCGGAAACGAACGCGTGCGCGCAGGCACGTCAGCGAGCGACGGAAGCGGCTCGCTGCGTTTTAAGTTCTAAACTGAGGCTTAGCGCTTCCGCAGCAGCGTCTCGAAGGTCTGCCGCAGGCGCTTCTCCTCCTCCTGGGAAAACTGCGTCCGCACCACCTTGCGCGCCTCGACCTGCTTGACGATGCCGGGCGGATTGGTCTCGACGTCGCCGCGCGTCGGGAGCCGCCCGAATTTTGTGTAGAACACCTGGCAGTCGCGGCTCAGCATGAAGTTGGCGGCGAGCCGCGCGGCGTTCGGGTTCGGCGCGCTCGCGCTGACGGCAACCTGCGCGAAATAGAGCGGCACCGGATCGAGCGGAAAGAATTCGATCGCACCGCCGGCGAGCTTAACGTTGAGCGTGAGATTGACGAAATTGTTGAGCGCGAACAGGTACTCGCCCGCCGCCACCGAGCGCGCCATGGCGAGGCGCCCGTCGGTCAGCACCGGTTTCAGATTGGCGGCGATCTCGCGCACCAGCGCGGTGCCCTTCTGCTCGCCGTAGAACTGCATCATGCCGCGCAGCCACTCGATGTCGGTGTGGTCGATCGCGACCCTGCCAGCCCACTCTTTGCGTCGGGCGAAATCCTCGAAGCTCGTCGGCAGGTCGGCCTTCGAAACCAGTTTCGTGTTGTAGGCCGGCGACGTGTAGACGGTGTAGACACCGTACCAGCGCCGGTCGGGGTCGCGCGCCAGCGCGTTGATGTGTTTCGCCTCCGGCGGATCGAACTGCGCCAGCAATGCCTGCGGCATCTTGTGAGCGTTGGTCATGTGCACGATGTCGAACGACGGCTGCTTCGCCCGCGTCTCGATCGCGATGCGCGAGATCAGCGAGGCATCGTTGCCGCGGATGTAGTTGAACCTGATGCCGGTGGCGTCCTCGAAGATCTTGAACAGCGGCAGGCCTTCCTGCTCGTTGGTCGAGGAATAGACCGTGAGCGGCCCTTCCTTCTTGGCGGCAGCGAGCAGCTTCGGATCGAGCCAAGGAGCAAGCGGGCCGCGTGGCTCCTGTGCCCGTGGCTCCTGCGCCCCCGCCGGCAGGCTACGGGACAGCACGAGACCGGCAAGGCCCGCAACCGCACGTCTTCGCGAGACTTCCATGATCGCCTCTCCACCGCTTGGCAGACCAGAAATCCGACTTATGGCGAGGAGCGCCGCCCGCCAGCATAGCCTCGCCGGAACACTCGACAAATGGCCACATTGCCGCTGTCAGGCGTGATCAGGCCCGGACGGGATTGTTGCGGCATTTGCGATCATGCCACGCGGGTTGCGAACACCCGGCCGGGCCGACTATCTATGCGGCGAGAGGCACGCCCGGGGAGACGACGACACCGTGGATTCCGTGACTGAAACGCCGGCGAAGAAGGGTGGCTTTACCGTCGAACTCGCGCGCACCGGCGTCGAATATTTCGTTCCCGAAGGCGAGACTATTCTCAACGTGCTACTCGATGCCGGCATCGACATCGACTACTCATGCGAACTCGGCATCTGCGGCGCCTGCGAGCAGCGCGTGATCTCCGGCGTCCCCGAGCACCACGACTCGATCCTCAGCGAGGAAGAGCAGGCCACCAACACCCGCGTGATGATCTGCTGCGCCGGCTGCAAGACCGACCGGCTGGTGCTGGATTTGTAAACGCCGCGCTTCTTGCTCTCTTGACCCTCATGGTGAGGAGCGAGGCAGAAGGCCGAGCGTCTCGGACCACGAGGCCAAGCTGTGGCGACACGCCTAGGCCGCCCTCGTCCTTCGAGACGGCCCCATAGCGCGTCGAAGACGCGCGTGAACGCGCTTATCGGGCCTCCTCAGGATGAGGGCGGAGGAGGAACCCGTCGCAACATCAACACGCTAGTTTCAAAACAAAACGGCCCGGCGTTGCGCCGGGCCGTTGTTGCATCGTGCGTATCCGCTACTGCTTGAGCAGCGGAACGGAATTCGGATCGGCCGGTTTCGGCAGCGAGACCAGATAGGCGTGGATCTCGGTCAAATCCGCATTCGACAGGATCGCCTCCGTGTAAGGCGGCATCGCCCGGCTGCTGTTGCGGACGAAATTGTTCATCGCCTCGAACGGCATCACCTCGGGGGTGAGCGCGGGGCCGGCGAGGCCGCCCTGGCCGACGAAGCCGTGACACTGCCAGCAGCCGTGCTTGACGAACAGCTGCTTGCCCTTCTCGGACGCGGACGACATCGAAGCGAAACCGAGCACCAGGCCCGCGGCAATTGCCGCGAGCCAGACCTGACTACGAACAACAAAACGCATTGCAGTGTCCCCCTTAGCGCGGCTGGTTCCAGACGTCGATCAGCGCCGGCTCGCCGGCGCGCACGACCTGCACCGCTTTCGCCAACACGGTGCCGAGTTCGGCCGGATCCTTGATCGGACCGGCGGACCACCAGCCCATCGACTTCGCCATCGCGGCATAGTCGATGTCCGGGTTTTCGATCGAGGTGCCGACCGGTCCCATGGTCTTGCCGAGATTGGCCACGCGGTTGCGGCGGTTGGACAGCCGCTGCACGTGCATGACTTCCTGATGGTAGCCGCGGTTGTTGTGGATCATCATCAGCATCGGGATGTTGTGATGCGTGGCGGTCCACAGCGAGCCGGGTACGTACATGAAGTCGCCGTCGCCCTGATAGGAGAACGAGAAGCGTCCGAGCGACTTGTTGCCGAGCGCGGCGCCGATCGACGCCGGGGGCCCATAGCCCTGGCCCGCGGCACCGGAGCGACCGAGCCACTGGTAATGCTTGTCGATCGGGAAGTATTGCAACGGCCACGGCGCAGCACCGCTCGAGGAGTTTACCATCGACCAGTCGAGGTCCTTGATGTGCGGCCACAGCTCGGCCGTCATCCGGGCGATGCTGATCGGCGAGGCGTCCCAGCCCAGCGCCGCCCGCTGCTTCATGCTCGCGCGGGCCTGGGCGTAGGCCTTGCGCCGCGCCGCACCACGTTGCTCGAACACCGTCTTGCGGTCACCGGTGATCGCCTGCTTGACGTATTCGATCAGCAGCGGCAGCGAGGCTTGCGCGTCGGCCGGCATCAGGATGTCCACCGGCATGAACCGCTGGAAGTCCTGCATGTTCGACTTGGTGTTGAGCTCGACGCTGTTGATGTGCGCGAGCTTCACGTCAGGCCGGTGCCGGGATTCCATGATCCCATGGCCGTCATGCTCGCCGTTGTCGACCCAGCCGCCGACGGTGGCCCAGAAATCGGTGAGCTCGAGACCGAGGATGAAGTCGGCGTTGCGGATCACCGCCGGCCCTGCCGACAGATAATGGGTGTTGGGGAAGTTGACGCGGTTTTGCTGGTTCACGACCGGGCACTGGATCAATTCGGCAAGTTGAACCAGCGAGTCGATGCCCGCCTGCGTCCGCGCGCAGCGGTCCGCGACGATGACTGGATTCTGCGCATTGACCAGAAGCTTGGCGGTTTCACGCAAGGCGGCCGGATCGGCGTGCGGTGGCGACGCCGGAATATATTTCGGCGTGTAGAGGTCCTTCTCCTCGGGCTTGATCGAGGCCTGCTGCACGCCGGCGTCGAGCGCGAGCATGACCGGACCGTAGGGAGGGGTCATCGCATATTTGTAGGCGCGCACGAACGACTGCGAGAAGTGCTGCAGCGAAACCGGCTGGTCGTCCCACTTGGTGAAGTCGCGCACCAGCGCGTTGATATCCTGCGCGGAGTGAACGGTCGGCACGCCCGGCGGACGCTTGGAGGCGTCGAGATCGTTGCCGCCGATCATGATCAGCGGCACCCGGTCGGCCCAAGCGTTGTACACCGCCATGGCCGCGTGCTGCAGGCCGACGGTGCCGTGCATCAGCGCCATCTGCGGCTTGCCGGTCGCCTTGAAGTGGCCGTGGCACATCGCCACCGACGCTTCTTCATGCGTGACCGTGAGGAACTCCGGCATGGTGTTCTTGCCGTAGTTGATCAGCGACTCGTGCAGGCCGCGGAAGCTCGATGCCGGATTCGAATAGATGTATTCGATCTTCATCGACTTGATGACGTCGACCATGTAGTCGGACGCCGGTCGGCCCGGGATCTGCGTCGTCGGCTCGCGCAATCCGCCGGTTTCCGCCGCGATCTGAAGTGTGTTGGGCATGACCGCCGAGGGCAGCCGCTTGTTCGCGGTTGCGCCGGGGCTCGCCTTGGCGCCGGTGGCGACGGTCGTGGCCGCACCAGCAACCGCGACACCTGCCAGGAATTTGCGACGGCTTACATCCGGACGCGCGTCTTTGCGTGCCATTCGTTGACCTCCCTGAATATCACCAGTCTCGCTCCGGCCGGTGATTTGAATCGAATAAAATTACAATACTACCGATCCGACGCGCTGGAAAGGTCGCTTCGCGTATACGTTGCCGCGGGCACCGGGGCCGGGACCGACGGTCTCAGGTGACGACTCGAGCGCGGCGTGCGCGTCCACGCGTCAGCTTGGGCGCCACGCGTCAGCTCAAACGAAAACGGCCCGGCATTGAGCCGGGCCGTTGTTGCACCGCGCGTACCGCTACTGCTTGAGCAGCGGGATTGTATTCGGATCGGCCGGCTTCGGCAGCGACGTCAGATAGGCATGAATCTCGGTCAGATCCGCGTTCGACAGGATGGTCTCCGGGTAAGCCGGCATCGCCCGACTGCTGTTGCGGACGAAATTGTTCATCGCCTCGAACGGCATCACCTCGGGGGTGAGCGCGGGGCCGGCGAGGCCGCCCTGCCCGACGAAGCCGTGACACTGCCAGCAGCCGTTCTTGACGAACAGCTGCTTGCCTTTCTCGGAGGCGGAAGAGACCGACCCGAGCCCGAACACGAGACCCACGGCAATCGCCGCGAGCCAGACCTGATGACGAACAAGACGCATTGCAGTGCTCCCCCTTAGGAAGTGTTCCGCCTTAACGCGGCTGAGTCCAGACGTCGACCAGTGCCGGCTCGCCGGCGCGCACGACCTGCACCGCCTTCGCCAGCACGGCGCCGAGTTCGGCCGGATCCTTGATCGGACCAGCGGACCACCAGCCCATCGACTTCGCCATGGCGGCGTAGTCGATGTCCGGATTTTCGATCGAGGTGCCGACCGGTCCCATGGTCTTGCCGAGATTGGCCACGCGGTTGCGGCGGTTGGACATGCGTTGCAGGTGCATGACCTCCTGATGGTAGCCGCGGTTGTTGTGGATCATCATCAGCATCGGGACGTTGTGATGCGAGGCGGTCCAGAGCGCGCCGGGCAGGTACATGAAATCGCCGTCGCCCTCGATGGAGAACGAGAAGCGTCCGAGCGACTTGTTGCCGACCGCGGCGCCGACCGATGCCGGCGTGCCATAGCCCTGGCCGGCGGCGCCGGAGCCACCGAGCCACTGGTAGTGCTTCTCGATCGGGTAGTGTTGCAGCGTCCATGGCGAGATGCCGAAGCTGGAGTTCACCATCGACCAGTCGAGATCCTTGATGTGCGGCCACAGCTCGGCCGTCATCCGCGCGGCGCTGATCGGCGACGCATCCCAGCCCAGTGTCGCCCGCTGTCGGAAGCTCGCGCGTGCCTGGGCGAAGGCCTTGCGCCGCGCCGCGGCGCGTTGCTCGAACACCGTCTTGCGGTCACCGGTGATCGCCTGCTTGACGAACTCGATCAGCATCGGCAGCGACGCTTCCGCGTCGGCCGGCATCAGGATGTCCACCGGCATGAACCGCTGGATGTCCTGCAGGTTCGACTTGGTGTTGAGCTCGACGCTGTTGATGTGGATCAGCTTCACGTCGGGCCGGTGGCGGGATTCCGTGATGCCGTGGCCGTCATGGTCGCCGTTGTCGACCCAGCCGTTGACGACGCCCCAGATATCGGTGAGCTCGAGGCCGAGGATCACGTCGGCATTACGGATCACCTGCGGCCCCGACGACAGATAATGGGTGTTGGGGAAGTTGACCTTGTTCTGCCGGCTCACCACCGGGCACTGGATCAGCTCGGCAAGCTGAACCAGCGAGTCGGTCCCTGCCTGCGTCCGCGCGCAACGGTCCGCGACGATGACCGGGTTCTGCGCGTTGACCAGAAGCTTGGCCGCCTCACGCAGCGCGTTCGGGTCACCGTGCGGCGGCGTCGGCGCGACGTATTTTGGCGTGTAGAGGTCCTTCTCGCCGGGCTTGATCGGGGCCTCCTGCATGCCGGCATCGAGCGCGAGCATGACCGGACCGTAGGGAGGGGTCATCGCATATTTGTAGGCGCGCACGAACGACTGCGAGAAGTGCTGCAGCGAGACCGGCTGGTCGTCCCACTTGGTGAAGTCGCGCACCAGCGCGTTGATGTCCTGCGCCGAGTGGACGGTCGGCACGCCCGGCGGCCGCTTCGAAGCATCGAGATCGTTACCGCCGATCATGATCAGCGGCACGCGGTCGGCCCAGGCGTTGTACACCGCCATGACGGCGTGCTGCAGGCCGACGGTGCCGTGCATCAGCGCCATCTGCGGCTTGCCGGTCGCCTTGAAGTGGCCGTGGCACATCGCCACCGACGACTCTTCGTGCGTGGCCGTGAGGAACTCCGGCATGGTGTTCTTGCCGTAGTTGATCAACGACTCGTGCAACCCGCGGAAGCTCGATGCCGGATTCGAATAGATATATTCGATCTTCATCGACTTGATGACGTCGACCATATAGTCGGACGCCGGACGGCCCGGAATCTGCGTCGTCGGCTCGCGCAACCCGCCGGTTTCCGCCGCGATCTGCAGCGTATTGGGCATCACCGCCGAGGGCAGCCGCTTGTTCGCGGCTGCGCCGGGGCTGGCCTTGGTGCCATTGGCGACAGTCGTGGCCGCGCCCGCAACCGCGACACCTGCCAGGAATTTGCGACGGCTTACGTCCAGACGCACATCTTTGCGTGCCATTGATGACCTCCCATGGAAAAATCGCCGGCCTCGTTTGGAACCGGCGACTTAAAACGAATATAAAGTCAGCACTACTACCGATCCGAAACCCTGGAAAGGTCGCTTCGTGTCATGGCACCATAACGTGAAGCTATGCCGCGTCGGTGCGACGCGGAGCCAATGCTTCTCCGGGTCGCTACGATTGACTTGAGGACCGACCATGGCGTTCCGACAACTTCTCCGCGCGATCATTGCTGGGTTCGCCGTGATGTCGACGGCTCCCGCGCAAAGCCAGGACGCGATCGAACAATTTTTCCGCGGCAAGTCCATCAACATCTATGTCGGCTCGTCCGCAGGCGGCGGCTACGATACCTACGCAAGACTGGTCGCGCGGCATCTCGGCAGGCGGATACCGGGGCAGCCCTCCATCGTCGTGCAGAACATGCCGGGCGCCGGCAGCAACAAGGCGGCGAGCTACCTCTACAGCGTGGCTCCGAAGGACGGCACCGCGATCGGCGCGATCTTCCCCGGCGCGGTCCTGCAGCCGCTGCTCGGCGACACCACGGTCCAGCACGAGCCCAACCGGTTCATCTATCTCGGCAGCGCCAACAGCGACGTCTACCATTGCTTTTCGCGCACCGACGCCCCCGCCAAGAACTTCGCCGACGCGTTGCAGCGCGAAGTGATCCTGGGCGCCAGCAACGAGGGCGGCACCACGCGCGACCTGCCGGCGATGATGAACAACCTTGCCGGCGCGAAATTCCGCATCGTCACCGGCTATGCCGGCAGCAAGGAGATCGGGCTCGCGGTCGAGCGCAACGAAGTTCACGGCGCCTGCGGCATCGGCTGGACCGGATTCAGGACGCTCTATCCGCACTGGTTCGAAAAGAATCTCGTATCGATAACGCTGCAGCTTTCGGTCAAGGGACACGCCGAGCTCAACGTGATGGGCGTGCCGCTGGCGACGGAGTTCGCGCGCACCAAGGAAGACCGTCAGGCCATGGAACTGGTGCTGAGCCAGGGCGTGTTCGGGCGCCCGTTCGTGCTGCCGCCCGGCGTGCCGCAGGAACGTGCCGACGCGTTGCGCCAGGCGTTCATGGCCGCGATGACCGACCCGGCGCTTCTGACCGATGCCAAGAAGGCGAACCTCGATCTCGAAGCGCTGTCCGGCTCCGACCTGCAAACCCTGGTGGCGTCGCTCTACGCCTTGCCACCAAGCATCGTTGAGCGGGCGAAGCAGTCGATGATCTACAAAGCGCGATAGAACACGTCCCCGAAACGGGGTACCAGTTTTCGGATAGGCCACGCTCGAACGATAATGAGCGGCCACGGGAGGATCGTTATGCGCCAAGGAAGCGTGCGCCAGGGGAACCTGCGTCGAGGAAGCCGGCGATGAGAGCAGGCATCATCGCTTTCGCCGCAGCACTCTGCATTGCCAGCGGCGCCGGCGCGCAGGACCCGGTGGCGGATTTCTATCGCGGCAAGACGGTGCGGATCACGGTCGGCTCGGCGGCGGGCGGCGGTTTTGACGGCTATGCGCGGCTCGTCGCCCGACATTTCGGTAAGCACATCCCCGGCAATCCGACAGTCGTGGTGCAGAACATCCCGGGTTCCGGCAGCAACAAGGCCGCCTCCTACGTAGCCCTGCAGGCGCCGAAGGACGGCACCGCCATCGGCGCGATCCAGCCCAGCGCGGTCCTGCACAAGCTGCAATCCGACCAAACGCTGCCGCACGATCCGCAAAAGTTCATCATGCTCGGCAGCGCCGCGAGCGGCGTCTATCTCTGCCTCGTGAACGCGGACGCGCCGGTGAAGTCCTTCGCGGAGACTTTCACCAAGGAAGTCCTGATCGGCACCCCTGGCGAAGGCGCATCCCTGCGCATCATGCCGGTCCTGCTGGTCAACGTCCTGGACGTGAAGCTACGGCTGATCGGCGGCTACGCCGGCTCGAACGAGATCCTGCTCGCGATGGATCGCAAGGAAGTGCACGGCATGTGCGGCATGAGCTGGTCGAGCATATCGATGCAGCGGGGCGCGTCGATCAAGGACGGCTCGCTGCGCGCCATCGTGCAGGAAGACCTCCAGGGCCATCCCGATCTCAACAAGCAGGGTGTGCCGCTCGCAACCTCGTTCGCCAAGACCACCGAACAGCGGCAGGTGATGGAGGCGATCTACAGCCAGAACATGTTCGGCCGCCCCTACGTGCTGCCGGAGGGCGTGCCGCCCGACCGCGTCGCGGCGCTGCGCAAGGCTTTCATTGAGACGATGAACGATCCGGCGCTGGTCGCCGAGGCGGACAAGGCCGGCATGGAGCTCGGCGCGCGTGACGGCGAAGAGGTGCAGACGCTGGTGAACAAGCTCTACGCCCTGCCCGCAAGCGTCGTCGAACGCACGAAAAAGGCGATGATCTACAAGCCGAAATAACGGCGGCAAGCAGGCTCGAGGAGGACGCGCGATGGTGACGCCGGTAGCGATCTTCAGGACTCTGCTCGCGGCCGCCGCCGCGATGCTGGTCGCATCGCTCGGGCATGCGCAAACGGCCGAGCCGTTCTTCGCACGCAAGACCGTCACCATCTATATCGGGTACACCGCCGGCGGCAGCTACGACCTTTATGCCCGGCTGATCGCGCGGCACCTCGGCAAACACATTCCCGGTAGCCCGACCGTGGTTGCACAGAACATGCCCGGCGCCGGCAGCATGAAGGCGGCGAACTACGTCTACCAGGTCGCGCCCAAGGACGGCACCGCGCTCGGCGTGATCGTGGAATCGGCGGCGCTGGAGCAGGCGCTCGGCAACAGCGCGGCGCAGTACGACGCCGCCAAGTTCACTTATGTCGGCCGCGTCGCGACCTCGAACAACGTCTTCATGCAGTGGCACGCCTCCAAGGTGCAGTCGATCGCGGATTCGCAACGCGTCGAATCCACGCTGGCCGGCACCGGACCGGGCTCGATCGCGGAAACGATCCCGCGACTGTTCAACGCGATCATCGGCACCAAGCTGCGCCTGGTCAGCGGCTATCCCGCGTCGACCGAGGGCATGCTGGCGATGGAGCGTGGCGAGGTCGACGGTGCGAGCTCGTCGTGGGCGGCGGTTTCCGTCACCAAGCAGAATCTGCTGAAGGAGAAGAAGATCAGGATCATCCTGCAGACCCAGCCCGAACGTCATCCGGACCTTCCCGACGCGCCGAGCATCACCGAATATGGCGACACGGCCGAGGATCGACAGGTCACGGCGCTCTATGCCAGCGGCAGCGGCGTCGGCCGCAGCCTGATCGGCCCACCCGACTTCCCTGGCGAGCGCCTCAAGGTCTTGCGCGATGCGTTCAATGCGATGGTCAGGGATCCCGACTTCGTCGCCGACATCAAGAAGCTCAATGTCGAGCTCGATCCGCTGCCGGGCGAGCGCGTGCAGGAGTTGATCACGCGCACGCTCGCCGTTCCGGCATCGGTGCGCGAGCGCGCCAAGGTCGCGTTCGGGCGCTAGTGCCCCGTTTCCGAAGAATATGCCTGCAGCACGCTGTGGCACAAACCTCGAAAGCAAGAGGCACCGGCACCTCTGTGATCTAGTGCTGCTTTTCGATTTGAAATCCTAGCCGAGGTTGCTGCGACTGCAGTAGGGACCCGCAAATCGGCAGCACTAGATGTACGTTGCAGAATAGCGAAGATCAGTCGTTGCGGTTGGGCGGATTGCGCGCGAGCTCGTTGCGGATGAACGGATCCGGATCCGAGCCGACGTAGCGGCCCTGGGTGTCGTAGACGTCGAAGGCCGGATTGGGCGAATGAACCCGACCATCTCCGATCTGCGCACGGGCGAGGTCGCGCCGCTGTTGGGCGGTCAACGGTCCCGACTGGGCAAACGCGCCGAGTGCCGGGTTGCGCCACCGATCGCCGTAGACCTGCGCGGATGCCGGCGAACTCGAAACGACGATAGCAAGGGCCGTGGTAGCAAGAAGAGTTTCAAGGAGCGCTTTCATGACCACGTCTCCATCGTGAGGTTAAGCCCTCCGTTCCTCACAGTCCCCACTTTCCGTGCCTAGCCCAGTATCGCTTCGATCACGTCGAAATTTGGTGGCGAATGCATCTTCACGAAGTCAACTTGGTGAGCAAGTCGCGTCAGGTGAAACGTCACTTCGAACGCAGCGGAGAATGCGCGGATGCGCTTGCAGTCACGCGATATAAATTTGGAGTCAAATATCGAAGTCAAATAGAAACGAGAATGTAAACGTGCGCACTCACGACGCTGACGAATACGGGTACATTCGCAGTCCGAGCGCAACCTCCGTCATCCATGATGCGCCCGCAGCAAACTCTCACACGAACCTTGGAAACAAGGAGGCACCAGCAACGCTGGCTTCGCGTGCCGCTTGACACAAATTTGGAATCAAATGGATGCGTGCTTGATGTAGACGCGTGCGTTCACGATGCGGCAACGCACCGAGACTCCGACGCAAGGGAACGACCTCACTTGTCGTCGCGGCCGGCGTCCATCTGGATCATCGAGCGCACATTCGGATCGGGATCCCATCCCTGACATCCGGCCCAGGTGCGAGCGGCGCACGGCTTCGCCGTCGATGGGTGTGCGACGTTCGCCCTGGCATGACGCTGCACGGACGACTGCTGCGTGCTTTTTACGTGCTCTCGCTTCTTGCTCTGTGCCTCGCCGGCCGCCGGCCACATCAGCGCGAGCGTCATCACCGACACTAAAATCCGCATAAAGCGCCTCCATTGCGTGCACCTCATGCCAGCGTCCGCCGCTGCCGGGCGGCGCTGATACGAAGGTCGTCAATGGAAGAACACCGGCGGAGGGCTATGCGTCCATCGCCGCCGGCAATGGCGTACGGCCGCGGATCATGTCGGCGGCCTTTTCCGCCATCATGATCACGCAGGCGTTGATGTGGGCGGAGACGAGATCGGGCATCGCCGACGCATCGACGACGCGCAGCCCTTCGACGCCACGCACGCGCATCTCGGGATCGAGCACCGCAGCCGGCGTCGTCCCCATCTGACAGGTGCCCGCCGGATGATGCGCCGTGATCAGCGTCTTGCGCAGCCACGAGTCGATCTCGGTATCGCTCTGCACCTTTTCGCCGGGACTGAGCTCCTCGCCGCGATAGGGATCGAGCGCCCGGTGGAAGGCGAGTTCGCGCGCAAGCTTGAAGCCCTGCCGCAGCGTGGGCAGATCGTTGGGCGCCGTCAGGAAGTTGTAGGAAATGCGCGGATGTTCGCGCGGATCGGATGAGCGCAACAGAACCACCCCGCGACTGTCCGGATGCAGCAAGGTGGGCCGGATACCGTAGCCATCGGTGAACGCCGGGTAGAGCAGCGGGAACCAGAGATGCGGATGGTGCGACGTGCCGCGGAACATGAACTCGATGTCGGGCACCGTCAGCTCCGGCCGCGTCTTGACGAAGGCGTGCAATCCGCCGGGCACCACCGTCGCCGGACCGGTGCCGTGGAAATACGCCATCAACATGCTCACGGCCATGCGGTCGAAGCGCATCTCGCCGTGGAATACGCCGGGACTCTTGCGCGAATAGGTCATGTAGGAGCCGATGTGGTCCTGCAGGTTCTTTCCGACCGGCAGATCGGCGACACACGTGATGCCCACCTGGCGCAGATGCTCCGCGGGCCCGATGCCGGAGAGCATTAGCAACTGCGGCGAGTTGAACGTGCCGCTCGCGACGATGACTTCTTTCGCGTCAGCTCGCCGAAGGTCGCCGGTGTCCTTGACGTATTCGACGCCGGTCGTGCGCGTGCCCTGGATGAGGAGCCGCATCACATGCGCATTGGTTTCGATCGTAAGACCGTGCCGGCCCCGGGCGGGACGCAGGTAGGCGCGCGCCGTCGACGAACGGCGGCCGTCGCGGATGGTGTATTGGCCGCGGCCGAACCCTTCCTGCTGCTTGCCGTTGTAATCCTCGGTCAGGGGATAGCCGGACTGCTCCGCGGCTTCGAGCCAGGCATCGAAGATCGGATCGGGCGTCTTGGCGAATTGGGTGCCGAGCGGCCCCTCGCCGCCGCGCCAGGTGTTCGCGCCGTTCTCCCAGGTCTCCGCGCGATTGAAATAAGGCAGCACGTCGGCATAGGACCAGCCGCGTGCCCCCTTCTGCGCCCAGCGATCATAGTCGCCGCGATTGCCGCGCGTGTAGGCCATCACGTTGATCGACGACGAGCCGCCGAGCACCTTGCCGCGCATCGCCTCGATGCGCCGGTTGTTGAGGTTGGGCTCCGGCTCGGTCTCGTAGCCCCAATCGAACATCGCCTTGTCGTGCATCCGCCCAAGGCCAAGCGGGATCGAGATGTAGGGGTGCCGGTCCGGCGGCCCGGCCTCGAGCAACAGCACGGTCGCGCCGCTGTCCTCGGTGAGCCGGTTGGCGAGAACGCAGCCGGCGGATCCTGCTCCCACGATGATATAGTCGTAGCTGCCGTTCACGCCTGCCCGCCTCGCTGTGACGTTTCGTGTTCTTGTAGTGTTTTTGCCACCTGCTTGTTACGCAACGATAGTCGGCACGTATAGTGCGTTCAAGTTGCCGAAGGCGTGTTAACCGGTCGCAGCTTTGCGGCGCATGATCGGCGATTAGAACTGGATTTATCGCATCGCACCGGCCATCATGCCGGCCTGCAACAGGAGCGTGAATAATGACGTGCCTACGCCACTGGTTATTGGCGCCGCTGGCGGCGACCCTGATGGTGGCGTTGTCCGTCGCGTCGCAGGCGCAGGATGTCGCGGCATGGCGCGTCGAGTGCACCGGCGACGGCAAGGTCCTCGACTGCCGCGCGGTGCAGCAGCTGTTCCAGCGCATCCCCAATCAGGGTGACCGCTTGCTGGTGGCGGTGCTGGTGCGCCGTCCCACCGACCCCAAGGCGGCCGCGGCACAGATGACCATCCAGCTTCCACTCGGCCTGAACCTGACCGAGGCGATCCAGGTCAAGGTCGACGGTGGGACGCCAGAGCGCCAGCCAATCCAGACCTGCACCAATATCGGCTGCTTCGTGTCGATGGCAGTCAACGAGAAGCTGCTCGCCACCATGCGCACCGGCAAGGAATTGAAGATCACGGTCCAGGACCCCAGCAAGAAGCCGGTCGACCTGTCGCTGCCGCTGCTCGGCTTCGGCCTCGCCTTCGACAAGGTGCGATAGTCGGACGTTTGCTCTCGGCGAACCTGCCGGCTGTCATCGCCGCATGACGCAGCGCATGGGACCTAATCTTTTACCCTTGCCGACATCACCGTTCATTCGCCGCACCCCGGCGACCTCCCCAGCGTGGCGATGATCGAGTAACGTGTCGCGGGGAGAGACGCAGCCGGCGGACTATCCGAACCGAGGAACCGACGCGCCGCGGACGACACCAACGGGAAGTCGGGTCATGCGCACATTGACGTTGGCCGTCGCGCTAGCGGTCGCGGCACCCGGTCCGGGCGCAACGGCGCAGGACTTCCCGTCGCGGCCGATCACCTTCGTGATTCCGCTCGGTGCTGGCGGGGTGTTGGACGTCACGGCCCGCGTCATCGGGCCGAAGCTGTCGGAGCGGCTCGGCGGCCGGACCGTCGTGATCGAGAACCGCACCGGCGGCGGCACCGTGATCGGCGCCCAGGCCGTCGCCCGCGCGGCGCCCGACGGTCATACGCTGCTGTTCGCGCCGAGCGGCACGCTGACCACCAACGTCACGCTCTACAAGTCACTGCCCTACGATCCGGTGAAGGATTTCGTGCCAATCGCCCTCTATGTGAAAATACCATTCGTGCTGGTGGTCCATCCGTCGCTGCCGGTGCAGTCTGTCGCCGACCTGATCAAGCTCGCGAAGAGCCGGACATTGTCATACGCCTCGACCGGAACCGGCGCCGTGCCGCACATGGCCGGCGAGCTGCTCAAGAGCATGACCGGCATCGAGATGACGCACGTGCCCTACCGCGGCGTGACCCAGACGCTGACCGACGTCATCGCCGGGCATGTCGATATGACCTTCGCCTCGCCCGAATCGGCGATGCCGGCGATCAAAGACGGCCGCGTGCGCGCCCTCGGCGTGTCGTCGCTGACCCGCGTGCCGGTGTTGCCGGAGGTGGCGCCGATCGCCGACAGCGGCCTGCCGGGATTCGAGGCGGTGTCGTGGCATCTGGTCGTCGCACCGGCCGGGACACCGGCGCCGGTGGTGAGCGTGTTGCATCGCGAGCTCAAAGCCATCACCGGCGCTCCCGAGATGCAGCGCATGTTTGCCGACATGGGACTGATCGCCGTCGACACGCTACCGGTCGATGAATTGCGGCGCGTCCTTGCAGACGAGATCGCGCTGTGGGGCAAGCTGGTGCGGCAGGCCGGGATCGCCGGCTCGCAGTAGCATTAGATTTTGGCGATGCCGGCCACACGGCGGCCGGCTAACGGAATCAGTTGGCCTTGATGTTGGCGTCCCTGATCACCTTGCCCCACTTGGCGATCTCGGCCTTGATTTGCGCCGCGAATTCTTCCGACGTGTTGCCGACCGGATCGACGCCGATGGCGGCGAAGCGCGCCTGCACGTCGGGCGTCTTCACCGCCGCGACGATCTCGCGGTAGAGCAGATCGACGACCGGCTGCGGCGTGCCGGCCGGCAACAGCGCGGCGACGAACGTGTTCGCCTCCTGGTCCTTGAAGCCGGCTTCTTCCATGGTCGGCACATCGGGCAGCGCAGGCGAGCGCTTTGCCGCCAGCACCGAAAGCGCCCGCAGGTTGCCGGCCTTCACCTGCGGCACCGCCGGCGCCAGCGTCGTGAACATGATCGGCGTGTGGCCGGCAACGATCGACTGGATCGCCGGGCCGGCGCCGGGGAACGGCACGTGCACCATGTCGACGCCGGTCACCAGCCGGAACAACTCGCCCGAGAGATGCGGCGTGGTGCCGACGCCGGCATGGGCGAAGTTGTTGTACTTGCCCGGATTGGCCTTCATCACCGCAACCAGCTCCTTGACGGTCTTCGCCGGAACCGTCGGATGCACGATCAAGGTGTTGGCGATGTCACCCACCATCGTCAGCGGGATGAAGTCCTTGTAGGGATCGTAGGTCACCTTGGCATAGAGGCTCGGGTTGACCACGTAGCTCGATGACACGAACAGGATGGTGTAGCCGTCGGGCGCCGCACGCGCGGCATTGCCCATGCCGGTATTGCCGCCGGCGCCGACCTGATTTTCGATCACGAATTGCTGGCCGAATTTTTCCGAGAGCTTCTGGCCGACCAGTCGCGCCACCACGTCGACCGGACCGCCGGCTGCGAACGGCACGATGATCCGGACCGGCTTGCTCGGATACGGCTGAGCTGATGCGGGAGCGGCGTCCGCCAGCATGGCAAGTGTCGCAAGGCCGGCGATTGCGGCGGCCGCGACCGTCTTCCTGGTGCGGCCGGGCATCAGTTGATCCTGATGTTGGCTTCCTTTGCCACCTTGTCCCACTTCAAGCCTTCGCTTCTGATCCGCGCCGCGAATTCAGCCGGGGAATTAGCGATGGGGTCGAAGCCGAGCTTGCGCAACTGCGCGTTGACCTCGGGCAGCGCGACGATGCGCACGATCTCGCGGTGCCAGCGCTCGATCACCTCCGGCGGCGTGCCGACGCGCATGACGATACCGGTGACCGTATCGGATTCCTGGTCGGGGACGCCGGCCTCCGCCATTGTCGGCACGTCGGGCAGGCCGGCATTGCGTTTCGCCGCCATGATCGCGAGCCCGCGCACCTTGCCGTCCTGGATACTGGCGATCGCCGGTGGCAGCGCGGTGAAGCCGACCTGGGTGTGGCCGGCCATGACCGCGGTGACCGCGGGTGCCGCGCTTGGGAACGGCACCATCGCGAGATCGAGCCCGAAGTGCAGCTTGAACAGTTCGCCGGCGAGATGCGGCGTCGAACCGATGCCGGGCTGCGCGTAGCTGAACTTGCCGGGCGACGCTTTAATCAGCTGGACCAGCTCCTTGACCGACTTCGCCGGCACAACGGGGTTGACCGACAACACATTCGGCGACGCCGCCACCAGGCTGACCGGCGCGAAATCGTCGATCGCGTACGGCACCTTGGCGTAGAGCGATGGGTTGACGATAAAGCCCGTGCTCACGACCACGACCGTGTAGCCGTCGGCCGGCGCGCGCAGTCCGGCGGCGACGCCGATATTGCCGCCGCCACCGGCGACGTTCTCGACCACGACCTGTTGTCCGAAACTTTCGCTCGCCTTCTGCGCGATGATGCGGCCGATCACGTCGGTCGGGCCGCCCGGGGCGAACGTCACGATCATCCGGATCGTCTTGCCGGGATAGGTCTGCGCCGACGCCGGCCCCGCAATCGCCAACGCTGCAAGCACAAAGAGGCCGCGGATGGTGGCTGGCACGCTATCCTCCCTCGCACTTTATCTTTTATGCGGACATCATCGCGCCTGCGGACGGGCGAGTAAATGGGTCTCGTTGCCTGCCGCCCCCCTGCGAAACGCGGCTAGTCAACGTGGTGCGTTTTGTGATTATGGAGAGCGGACAACAACGAGGGTCAGGAAATGGCTGCCAGGAAGGTGACGCGTCAGGATCTCCGTGATGCTTCGGAGAAATACAAGAACTGGGGCAAATGGGGTCCGAACGACGAAATCGGCACGCTCAATTTCACCAGCCCCGCCGACATCATTGCCGCGGCGCAACTGGTGAAGAAGGGCAAGGTCATCTCGCTCGCGCTCAATTTCGACCACACCGGTCCGCAGGGCGCCAAAAGCAAGTACCCGGCGATGGGCCGCACCAATCCGATCCACACCATGCTGCGCACCGGCACCGACGCCTATTCCGGCGTGCTCGACAAGCGCGGCATCCGCGCCGCCGACGACATGGTGACCATGCCGCTGCAATGCGGCACCCAATGGGACGGGCTCGGCCACGTCTTCTATGAGGACTCCATGTGGAACGGCTACGACTGCCGTGAAGTGACCTCGGCCGGCGCGCAGAAGTGCGGCATCGAGAAGACCAAGAACAAGATGGTCGGCCGCGGCGTGCTGCTGGACGTCGCGCGTTACAAGGGCGTCGAGTCGCTCGACGACGGCTACGGCATCACCAATGACGATCTCTACAGCACGGCGAAGAAGCAGAACGTCGCGCTCAAGCGCGGCGACTACGTCATCGTGCGCACCGGCATGATGGAGCGCTGCCAGAAAGCCGGCAGCTGGGACGGCTATCCCGGCGGCGATGCGCCCGGCTTCGCGTTCGAGACGCTCGACTTCGTGAAGGACACCGAGCTTGCGGCGCTGGCCAGCGACACCTGGGGCTGCGAGGTGCGTCCGAACCAGAGCGAGGAAGGCATCAACCAGCCGTGGCATTGGATCACGATCCCGATCATGGGCATGACCATGGGCGAGATCTTCGAGCTCAAGGCGTTGGCGGACGACTGCGAGGCCGACAAGGTCTACGAGTTCATGTTCGTGGCGCCGGCGATCCCGATCACCGGCGCGGTCGGCTCGCCGGTCAATCCGCTGGCGATCAAATAGGCGAAGTCCTTGGGCACGCCCGCATGATGGTCGTGCGGATACACTGATGGTGAGGTCATGTTCGGGGCAAGGATCAATCTGCTACGGGTGCGGCGCGGACACGACCACCATCCCGTCACCTATATCGAGCTGTTCTTCGACCTGGTGTTCGTGTTCGCGGTCACGCAGCTTTCGCACGGCCTGCTCAAGCACTTCACTGTGCTCGGCCTGGTGCAGACCGCGCTGCTGACGTTCGGGATCTGGTGGATCTGGGTGTTCACCGCCTGGATCACCAACTGGTTGGATCCCGACCGCCCCGCGGTGCGGCTGATGCTGGTCGGCCTGATGCTCGCCGGGCTCGTGCTCGCCTGCGCGATCCCCACTGCCTTCGGGGACCGCGGACTGGTGTTTGCGCTCGCCTATGTCGGCATGCAGGTCGGGCGGACCGGCTTCATGCTGTGGGCGCTCAAGCGCCACGATCCCGGTAACTTCCGCAACTTCACGCGCATCTTCGTCTGGTTCGCGGTCGCCGCGCTATTCTGGATCGCCGGCGCGTTTGTCGACGGCACCACCCGGCTTTGCGTCTGGGCGATCGCGCTCGCGATCGAATATGTCGGGCCGAGCGTCTATTTCTGGGTGCCGGGCCTCGGCCGGTCGAGCACCGCCGACTGGCAGATCGAGGGCGCGCATCTCGCCGAGCGCTGCGGCCTCTTCATCATCATCGCGCTGGGTGAATCGATCCTGATCACGGGCGCGACCTTCGCCGAGCTGACCTGGACCCCGACCACGATCGCCGCATTCGTGGTCGCGTTCACCGGCAGCGCGGCGATGTGGGCGGTCTACTTCAACATCGGCGCCAAGCGGGCGAGCCGCCACATCGCGGCGTCCGACGATCCCGGCCGGATGGGACGCAGCGGCTACACGTATCTGCACGTGCTGATCGTCGCCGGCATCATCGTGGTGGCGGTCGGCGACGAGCTCGTGCTGCACCATCCCGACGGCCATACCGGAATCGGCACGGTGGCGGCGATCGTCGGTGGACCCGCGCTCTATCTGATCGGCAACGCCCTGTTCAAACGCCTGTCGATATCGATCTTGCCGACGTCACACCTGGTCGGTCTCGGCCTGCTGGCCGCGCTGGCGCCGGCCGCGGCGATCGTCACGCCGCTGGTCCTTTCGGCCGCAACGACTGCGATCCTGATCGCCGTCGTGACCTGGGAATGGCTGTGGGTCGACCGCGGCAAGACCGCGAAAGCACCATCGCACTGACAGACTAAAAAGCGCCGAAGATCGGCACGGAAGGGTGGAGACGAACATGCTTGGCCACAATCGCAAAATGACCGGCGCCGAATGCCTCGCCGAGATGCTCAAGGAATACGGCGTCACCCACGTGTTCATGGTGCCGGCGGTGCTGCGGCGCACGTTCGTGGAGATGGAGCGGCGCACCTCGATCGCGCGCATCCACACCCATGGCGAGAAATCCGCCGCCTACATGGCCGACGGCTATGCGCGTGCGTCGGGCAAGCCCGGCATCTGCATGGCGCAGGTGATCGGTGCGCTCAATCTCGCCGCCGGTCTGCGCGACGCCTGGCTGGCGCATTCGCCGGTCATCGCCATGACCGGCGGCCGCGACGCCAAGACCAAGTTCCGCAAGGTCTACCAGGAGATCGACGACATGCCGGCGTTCGAGCCGGTGACGAAATTCAACGCCACCGTCGACGACGTCGCGCGCTTCCCTGACATGGTGCGGCAGGCGTTCCGTACCGCCACCACGGGCACGCCCGGCCCGGTGCACCTGCAGTTCCGCGGCAACGAAGGCCAGGTCGACGCCGACGAAGCCGAGATGGAGCCGATCGCGGAGCCGCGCTTCGGGCGCGTTCCGCCGTTCCGTCCCGGCCCTGACGACGCCAGCGTGCGCGCCGCGCTGGTGTGCCTGGAAAAAGCCGAGCGGCCGGTGATCGTCGCCGGCGGCGGGGTGCGCGCCTCGGGCGCACACGCTGAGCTCGTCGCACTCGCCGAGGCGCTGCAGATCCCGGTCGCGACCTCGCTGAACGGCAAGGACACGATCCCGGGCAATCATCCGCTCTCGGTCGGCGTCGTTGGCTCCTATTCGCGCGAGAGCGCCAACCGCGTCGTCAACAAGGCCGATCTCGTGTGCTTCATCGGCACCGAGACCGGCGGCATGACCACGCATTTCTGGGCAGTGCCGCCGATCGGCACGCCGGCGATACAGATCGACATCAATGCCGAGGCACTCGGTCGCAACTATCCGCTGCAAGCCTGCGTCAACGGCGACGCCAAGGTGACGATGTCGCGCATGCTGGAACACGCCGACCGCAAGAGCGCGTCGCGCCGCGACGTGTGGGCGTCCGAGGTGCGCGCGATCTGCAAGGACTGGCTGGTGCAGTACAGGCCGGCGATGGAGTCGGATGCGGTGCCGATCCGCCCCGAGCGCATCTGCCACGAGCTGACCAAGCACGTGCCGGACAATGGCATCGTCGTGGTCGATACCGGGCACGGCGGCATGTGGATGGGCGGCTTCTTCGACCTCACCTCGCCGAAGCAAAGCTATATCCGCAGCGCCGGCCATCTCGGTTGGGCGTTCTCGGCCGGGCTCGGCGCCAAATGCGCCTGCCCGGACCGGCCGGTGGTGACGTTCACCGGCGACGCCGGCTTCTGGTACCACATCGCCGAGATCGAAACGGCGGTGCGCTGGAAGATGAACTCGGTGACGGTGGTGAACAACAATTCCTCAGGCAACCAGTCGAAGCGCGGCTTCGACCGCGTCTATGGCGGCAAGCAGACCGAGCAGGCGCTAGAGCTGTGGCACTACACCAAGGTCAATTTCGCGAAGATCGCCGAGGACATGGGCGCGATCGGCATCCGCGTGGAGAAGCCCAACGAGCTCGGACCGGCGATCCAGAAGGCGCTGAAGGCGGACCGTCCCGTCATCATCGACGTCGTCACCGACATCGACGCGCTGGCGCCGCTCGCGGTGAGCTAGCGGAGCGTGTCCGGGCGCGCGGCACGGCGTAGCCGAGCGTGCGCGACCCGGGATCCAGCTTTCCTTCCTAGTAGAACAGAAAGTCGTTTGCGCTCAGGCTGGCGATATTCGTGTTCTGGATCGTGACGCTGTTGCCGTCATCGTAGGTGATGACGACATCGTTGCCGACCTGCTGCATGTGATCCTGCACGTCCTCGAAGTCGCTGAAGATCTTCTCGTCGAACTGGATCCTGTCATAGTCCGCGAAGTCGGTGATGATGTCGTGCCCGATCACGACCGAACCGTTGCCATAGACATCGAAGTTGAAAACGTCGCCGCCAGCACCACCGGTCAGCAGGTCGTCGCCGGAACCACCGTCGAGATAGTCGACCCGGTCGCCGCCATCGATGGTGTCGTTGCCGCCACCACCCCAGATGTTGTCGATGCCGCCATTGCCGAACAGGATATTGTCGGCGCTGTTGCCGGTGATGTGGTCGTGCGTGTTCGAGCCGTTGACGTTCTCGATGCCGATGATGTTCTCCGGCGTGCCCTGCGGGACCGGCTGGTGGTGGAAGCCGCTGTTGTAGTAGCCGGTGCTGAGATTGACGTGAACGCCGCCCTGCGACGAGGAGAAGTCCGCGGTATCGCCGTTGCCGGCGCCGCCATCGATCAGGTCGGCGATGGCATCGCTGTGCAACGTATCGTCGCCGGCGCCGCCGAACAGCTTGTCAGCACCGCCGGCGCCTTTGAGCACATCGTTGCCGGCTTCGCCGTAGAGTGCATTGGCGCCCGCGTCGCCTTCCAGGAAGTCGTCGTAGGATGAGCCGCTGAGATTCTCGATGTCGTAGAGCTTGTCGAACGACGCGGTTCCGCCGGAGCCTTCGCCGAGCTTCAGGCTGACCTGCACGCCTTCCTTGCTGTCGCCATAGGCCGCGGTGTCGATGCCGTCGCCACCAAACAGCTTATCGGCGCCGCCACCACCCTTGAGCACGTCGTTGCCGTCGAGGCCGTGAATGACGTCGCGCAGGTTCGTGCCGAAAATGACATCGTTGCCGTTGGTAACGCCGTCATCGGCATCGATGATGTCGCCAATGGCGTAATTATACTTGGGATTAATCTTGCCGTAGACGGTAGCCATGACTTGTTCCTTTTACGCTGCGGCCCCATCCGGCCTGGTTTCATCTCCGTTTAGTCGGAAGCGCGGCAGTCGAGTTCACCGCCGGAGATGAACGTTCGGTAACAACCGCGATTGTGTGATGGCGATCACACTTTCCGATGTGCGCGGAATCGCGAACTCACTCGTCATCCTGATGCGTCCCAAAAGGCGAAGCGCCCAAGCGCAGCGACACTCCCTTTCTATGGAGTCATCGCAGTCGGACAGCGGCTATAGATGATGGGTGTTAGGCTGCGGATGCAGCGGCCGGGCGCTCGCTGTTGCGGGCCACGTGACTGCCGACGAAGGCATTGATCGGCAAACGCACGGCGCGCGCCTTGCCGTCTTTGTAGTGTCGCTTGAAATAGATCGCGGTCTTCTCGGCGGCAATGCGGCGCGCCTCATCAACCAGAAAACGCGTGACCGCGTTGGATTCGGCCGCGAACGCGTTGACCACCATGCAATCGCCGCGCAGGCTCTCCTCGAATGTCAGCGCGCGACGGCCCTTGGCCCAGGCCTTGGCATGCTCCTCGCTGGCGAGCGCCCAGCCCATGAAGCCCAGCACCTGGCCGGCGCCGTCGACGGCGAAGCAGAAGTGCTTGCGGTTGATCTGTCCCACCAGAATGCGCGACCAGTCGCCGAACTGCAGCTTGGCGAAGGCCGGCTTGGTCATCAGATAGCTGACGGCGCGGCCCAGCGCGGCGGCGGGACTATCCGGCCGAACCAGTCGCATCGCTTGCTCCGCATCGGCGGTTGCCGGTGCCATGTCGGTCTCCCCTGCCTGACGGCAGCATCGACGCCTCCGGCGACCCGATCGCGGGCGCCAGAGCCGTTCCATGGTTGGTCGTGGCCCGATGCCAGCGGGTTCAAGGCGAGAACGCACGATCATGGGACTTGAGCCCCAACCGCCGTCACATCCGGAAAATGCCGAACCGCGTCGGCGGCGGCGCCGGCGCGTTCATCGCCGTGGCCAACGCCTGGCCAAGCACGGAGCGGGTATCGATGGGGTCGATCACGCCGTCGTCCCACAGCCGCGCGGTAGCGTAATAGGCGCTGCCCTGCTTGTCGTATTGCGCACGGATTGGCGCCTTGAACGCAGCATCGTCGTCGGCGCTCCAGGTGCCACCCTTCGCCTCAGCCGCTTCCTGGCGGATGATCGCAAGCACCGACGCCGCCTGCTCGCCGCCCATCACCGAGATCCGCGCATTCGGCCACATCCACAGGAAGCGCGGATTGTAGGCCCGCCCCGCCATGCCATAGTTGCCGGCGCCGTAGCTGCCGCCGATGATCACGGTGTATTTCGGCACGTTGGTGGTCGCCACCGCGGTGACAAGCTTGGCGCCGTCCTTGGCGATGCCCTGCGCCTCGGCCTTCTTGCCGACCATGAAGCCCGCGATGTTCTGCAGGAACACCAACGGAATGTTGCGCTGGCTCGCTAGCTCGATGAAGTGCGCGCCCTTGAGCGCGCTCTCCGAGAACAGAATGCCGTTGTTGGCGATGATTCCGACCGGAAATCCGAAGATGTGCGCGAAGCCGCACACCAGCGTCGTACCGTAGTGCTGCTTGAACTCCTCGAACTCGGAGGCGTCGACGATGCGGGCGATGATCTCGCGCACGTCGTAGAGCATGCGCGGGTTTGCCTGCACGATGCCGTAGATGTCGGACGCGGGATAAAGCGGCTCGCGCGGCGCGCGGATCGCCAGCCACGGATGCCGCACTGAATTGAGGTTGCCGACCAGCCGCCGCACGATCTCGATCGCGTGGCTGTCGTTCTCGGCCATGTAGTCGGTGACGCCGGACTGCCGGCTGTGCACGTCGGCGCCGCCGAGCTCTTCGGCGGTCACCACCTCGCCGATCGCGGCCTTCACCAGCGGCGGGCCGCCGAGGAAGATGGTGCCTTGGTTGCGCACGATCACTGCTTCGTCCGACATCGCCGGCACATAGGCGCCGCCGGCGGTGCAGGAGCCGAGCACCGCCGCGATCTGCGGAATGCCGGCCGCCGACATCTGCGCCTGGTTGTAGAAGATGCGGCCGAAGTGCTCGCGGTCAGGGAAGATCTCGTCCTGCAACGGCAGGAACGCGCCGCCGGAATCAACGAGGTAGATGCACGGCAGGCGATTGTCGCGCGCGATCTCCTGCGCCCGCAGGTGCTTCTTCACGGTGACGGGATAGTAGGTGCCGCCCTTGATGGTCGCGTCATTGGCGACGATCACGCAGTCGCGCCCGCTCACCTGACCGATGCCGGTGACGATGCCGGCCGATGCGACGTCGCCGTCATACATGCCATGCGCGGCCAGCGCCGACAGTTCCAGGAATGGGCTGCCGGGATCGAGCAGCGCGGCGATGCGGTCGCGCACCAGGAGCTTGCCACGCTTGGTGTGGCGCGCCCGCGCCTCGTCGGTGCCGCCGCGCGTCGCCTTGGCGAGCTTGTCGCGCAGGTCGTCGACCGCCCGGCGCATGGCGTCGGCGTTGCGCGCGAAATCCGGCGACGTGCCGTCGATGTTCGATAGGAGAACGGCCATCCTCGCCCCTTGATCTTAACCTTTGTTGAAAAGTTCGCGCCCGATCAGCATGCGGCGGATCTCCGAGGTGCCGGCGCCGATCTCGTAGAGCTTGGCGTCACGCAAAAAACGCCCGGTCGGATTCTCGCTGACATAGCCGGAGCCGCCGAGCAACTGGATCGCGTCGAGCGCCACCTTGGTGGCGCTCTCGGCGGCGTACAGGATCGCGCCGGCGGCGTCCTCGCGCGTGGTCCGGCCGCGGTCGCAGGCCTTGGCGACGGCATAGACATAGGCGCGGCTGGCGTTCATCGCGACATACATGTCGGCGAGCTTGCCCTGCACGAGTTCAAATTCGCCAATAGCTTTTCCGAACTGCTTGCGCTCGCGCACATACGGCACGCAGACATCGAGGCACGCCTGCATGATGCCGAGCGGCCCGGCCGCCAGCACCACGCGTTCGTAGTCGAGGCCCGACATCAGGATGTTGACGCCGCCGCCGACGGTGCCGAGCACGTTCGCCGCCGGCACCTCGCAATCAGCAAACACCAGCTCGCAGGTGTCGGAGCCACGCATGCCGAGCTTGTCGAGCTTCTGGGCGGTCGAGAACCCCTTCATGCCCTTCTCGATCAGAAACGCGGTGATGCCGCGCGCGCCAGCCGCCGGATCAGTCTTGGCGTACACCACCAGCGTCTCGGCATGCGGGCCGTTGGTGATCCACATCTTGCTGCCGTTGAGCACGTAGCGGTCGCCCTTCTTGTCCGCCCGCGTCGTCATCGCGACCACGTCGGAGCCGGCGCCGACCTCGGACATCGCCAGCGCGCCGACATGCGCGCCGGAAATCAACTCCGGCAGGTATTTGCGCTTCTGCGCCTCGGTGCCGTGGCGGCGGATCTGGTTGACGCAGAGATTGGAGTGCGCGCCGTAAGACAGTCCGACCGAGCCCGACGCGCGCGAGATCTCCTCCATCGCCACGCAGTGCTCGAGATAGCCGAGCCCTGCCCCGCCCCATTCCTCCTCGACCGTGATGCCGTGCACGCCGAGCGCGCCGAGTTCGGGCCACAGGTCGCGCGGGAACGTGTTGCTGCGGTCGATCTCGTCGGCGCGCGGTGCGATCTTGTCGGCGGCAAAACCGCGCACGCTCTCGCGCAGCAGATCGGCGGTCTCGCCCAGGTCGAAATCAAGACCGGTGTTGCTGCGCATCGCGTTGGTCCTACTGACGGTGCACCCGCACTGCCCTCATCCTGAGGAGGCGCGAGGCGCCGTCTCGAAGGATGGCAGCAAGTGCGGCCATGGTTCGAGACGCGTCGCTTTCGCGACGCTCCTCACCATGAGGTCGGAGAATGGGCCTGCTCATTCGTTCTATGATATGACAGGACGTAGAGGACGGACAGCAATGAGTGAACAGCCAGTTCTAAAGATCATCTCCGGTGTCGGCGCCAAGGGGCCGGCCTGCTTCCTGCTGGAAGCGCAGGGCAAGCGGCTGATGCTCGACCTCGGCTATGGGCCACAGCCGGGGCTCTACCCGAATGTCGACCTGGTCGGCCGCGTCGATGCGCTGCTGCTCAGCCACAGCCACAAGGACCACATCGGCGGGCTGTCGCTGCTGCCGAAGATCGGCAATCCGCCGATCTTCACGACCGAGATCACCGCCAAGAAGCTGCCGGCCGGAACCACGGTCCATTCACTGCCGCTCAACGGCCGCGGCGACGTGCTCGGCATCCCGGTCGACACCGGCCGCAACGGCCATGCGCCCGGCGGCATCTGGATGCGTTTCCACGCCGGCACCGGGTTGCTCTACACCGGCGACTATTCGACCGAGTCGGCGCTCTATGCGTTCGACAAGTTCCCGAAGTCGCGCACGGTGCTATTCGATTGCTCCTATGGTGACGACGACACCCCGCTGGCCGAGCGCCTTAAGACCCTCTCGCCGCATCTCGCCGACGATGTCCTGCTGCCCGCGCCCGCCGACGGCCGCGGGCCCGACATCGCGCTGCATCTTTACCGCGCCGGCAAGACGATCCGGTTCGACGATGCCACCCGCGCCGCCGTGATCGATCTGATCGGGCCGGCGCGCGGCTACCTGCGCGACGGCGTCGAGGAAGACCTCGCGCAGCTTGCGGAGGCGGCGCTGCCGGCCGGCGAACGCGACGGCGCGACGTTCTCGACCGCCGCCGACGGCTCCGGCGGCACCACCGCGGAGCTGATCGCCCAATGGGAGAACAAGCCGCAGCCGGCGATGGTGTTCACGGGTTACATGCCGCCCGGCTCGCCCGCCGACCGGCTGGTGAAGGACGGCCGCGCCAAATTCCTGCGCTGGAACGTGCATCCACGGCTCACCGACACGATCGCGTTGGCGCAGGCGACCGGCGCCGCGACGCTGATCCCGGCATTCTGCGACAGCAAATTCCTGCCGGCGCTGCAGGCTGCGCTGAAGCCGGCGAACGTGACGATGGATAAGGTGCTGACGCTGGTTTGATCCAGCTTCGTGTGTCCCGGGCGCAGCGCAGCGTGAAACGGTGCGCTGCAGACCCGGGACCGTTCCGATCTCCGTGTATCCAATCCAGGACCGCCTTTGGGACGGTCCCGGCTCGCGCTTCGCGCGTCCGGGACACGCGACCCTGTGCTAGCGTCGCGCCCGCCGTTTCTTCGTCGCGCCCGCATCCAGCTTCGCCGTTTCCAGGTCGACCACCACGCCGTAGTGCTCGGCCGCGACTTCCGGCGAGACGTAGCCCTGCCGCACGTCCTCCGCGACCAGATCGGCCGGCCGCTCGTGCGGGTCGCCGTAGCCGCCGCCACCGCCGGACCGGATGCGATAGGCGTCACCGGGACGCAGCGGCGTCGAGAGCACCTTGCCATTCGGGAAATCGGTTTTCCAAGCACCGTCGCGGCGCAGGCCGACCGAGTTGCCGGTGCCTTCCAGGCCGCCGTCGAGGCCCCACGGCCTGCAATGGGCGCGCTCGAACTGGGTGTTGAACACCATGTTGGTGCGCGCGCGCACCACCCGCTCGACGCCGAGCCCGCCGCGATGGCGGCCGGCGCCGCCGGAGTCCGGCACCAGCGCATAGCGCTCGACCACCAGCGGGAATTTCGCCTCCGACTGCTCGTTCGGTGCGTTGTGAGTGTCGCCGTCGTTGATCGAGACGGTGCCGCCGACGCCGTCCTCGCTGCGCTTGGCGCCCCAGCCGCCGCCGAGCGGACCGAAATTGGCAATGAAGAATTCCGACGTCTTCGGATTGATCCCGTGCAGATGCGACAGCACCAGGTCGGCGTGGTGACCGGCGATGACGCGATCCGGGATCGCTTTCGACAGCGCCTTGAACACGGTGTCGATGATGGTCATCGGATAGGTCATCCAGTAGCGCATCGGCGCCGGCCGCGTCGCGCTGACGATCTTGCCGGGCGGCACGATCACCTTGAGGCTGCGGAACGAGCCGTCGTTGATCGGATAGTCGGTCGGCGAGGTCAGGCACTTGTAGGCGACCTGCGCGCAGGCGTAACCGGTGGTGATGCCGGAATTGTAGAAGCCGCGTACCTGCTTCGACACTTCGGACAGGTCGACGGTGATCTCGTCGCCCTTCACGATCACGCGCACCTTGATCGGCACCGGCTTGCCGATCTCGACGCCGTCGTCGTCCATGTAGGACTCGGCCTCGTAGACGCCGTCGGGGATGGTGCGGGTGCGCTCGCGCGCCATCGCCTCGGCATTGTCCATGATCGCGGTGATGGCGTCGGCGACCGCGTCGCGGCCGTAGCGCTCGATGAGCTGGAGGAAGCGCCGCTCGCCGGTCTTCACCGCCGTTATCTGGGCGCGCAGGTCGCCCATGGCGCGGGTCGGGATCCGCACGTTCTGCCGGATCATGGCGGTGAGCGTCTCGTTAAGCTTGCCCTGGTCGTGCAGCTTCATGATCGGGATCTGCAGGCCTTCCTGGAAGATCTCCGTGCTCATGCCGCCGAGATTGCCGCCGATGTCGAGCCAGTGCGCCATGCAGCAGGAAAAGCCGACGAGCTTGCCGCCGTGGAAGATCGGGATCGAGAGCGTGACGTGGTTGAGGTGACTGCCGGTGAGATAGGCGTCGTTGGTGACGTAGATGTCGCCGGGCTTCATGTTCTCCCGGCCGAAATGCTTGATCTTGGCCTTCACCGTCTCCGACATGCCGCGGATGAACATCGGCAACCCGATGCCGATCGACACGGTGTCGCCATCCGGCGTGAACAGCCCGGTGGTGAAGTCGAGCGCCTCGTAGATGATGATGTTGTAGGCGGTGCGCATGAGGTTGGTCTTCATTTCCTCGGTCACCGCAATGACGCCGTTGCGCACGATCTCGGTCACCACCGGATCGGGCTTGCGGCTATTTGTTGACTTTCTTTTCTTCTTCATTTGCGGCGTCATCCCTCAGCGCGTGTCCCGGATGCGGTGCAGCGTGTAGTGAAACGGAACGGTGCACCGCTGGTCCGGGACCGTTCCAAGCTCAGAATATGTAACGGTCCCGGGTCTGCAGCGCATCATTTCGCTTCGCTCATGCTGCGCTGCGCCCGGGACACGAGGCTCTCATTCTGCGGCACTGGCGACGTTCGGCTTGTCCGGATCGAGCGCGGCCAGCCGGGGCGCGACCTCGGCCATGAACCGCTCCATCGAGCGGCAGCGCTGCTCGAGCGTGCCCCAGTCCTTGCCGTAGATCAGCAGCAGTTTGCCGAAACCGCCGACCTCGTCGTAGACGTTCTTGATGCCGTCATAGACGGTGTCGGGATCGCCGCAGATGAAGAAGCCGCGGTCGATCAGCTTCTCGAACGTGAGATCGGCATTGCTGCCGCCCGGCGGGATCACATGCTGCATGCGGTTATAGGCGTGCACCAATTCGGCGTCGCGCAGGTCGCGCTTGGCCTCGGCCACCGAGTCGCAGACATAGACCACGCGACCGACGCGGGCGCGGCTGCGGGCCGGCGCGGCGCCGAGCTTGTGCTCCGAGCTCATATAGATACTCAGCATCTCGCGGAGCTGGGGCACCGTCGGCGTCCAGCTCATCAGCGGCAGCAGGCCCTTTTCGGCGGTCAGCTCCAGGGTGGTGTCACTGCGGCTGCAGGCGATGCCGACCTCCAACTGCGTCATCGGCTTGGGGATGATGTGCCACTTCTCGCCCTGCCAGACCGTGCCGTTCCAGTCGAACGGCGCCGGCGCTTCCCAGGCTTTGAGGATCAGCTCGACCGCCTCGCGGAACATGACGCGCGGATCGTGATCGAGCGTGCCGCGCTGCTTGTTGCTCTGCGCATTGATGCCGACGCCGAAGCCGGCAATGTAGCGCCCGCCGGTGAGATGGTCGCACACCGCACAATCGGTCGCGATCTGCAGCGGATGAAAGAACGGCAACGGACGGATGCCCGGGCCCATCTTGATCTGCTTGGTCAGCGCCGCCGCCTTGCAGATGAAGAGATCGGCGGAGGGAAGCTGGTCCGGCCGTTGATAAGCGAGAAAAGTGCCGTGCTCGCTGATCCAGGCTTCCGAAATTCCCAGGCGATCGGCTAGGATGACCTCATGCAAGTCCTCGTCATAGCTGACCTTCGCCAGCGCATTGTTGCGGTTGCCGTTCGAGAACAGTCCGATCTGCATCCTTGGCTCCCTAATCGCCGTCAATCGTCGGTCTTCGGCCGTCTGGCTGTCAAGCTGACGGTGCGCGCATGAGCGCGCTGGGGGACCTTGCCGGCTTCGTCACGAGCGCATCCGCCGCCAAGCTGCCGGAGGCAGAGCAGGCGATGCTGCGGCGGCACGTGGCCGACACGCTGGTCGCCGCGGTCGCGGGCGTACAGACCACCGAGGGCCAGGCGCTGCGCAAGGTGATGCCCTGCATCTCCATCGCCGACGCCGCCGGCATGATCGCGGCGGTGATCCGCCACACCGAGATCGACGACATCTATACCCGATCCTGCACCACGCCTTCGTCGGTGACGGTGCCGGCGGCGCTGGCGCTGGCGATCGAGCACAGCGAATACGACCCGGACACGGTCGCGAGCGCGATCTGGATCGGCACCGAGCTGATGACGCGTCTCGGCGTCGCGATCGACGGCGCGCGCATCCTGTACCGCGGTATCTGGCCGACCTATTTCACCGCGCCGTTGGGCGCGGCCGCCATCGCCGCACGGATGCTGCATCTTTCGCAGGAGCAGACCGCGCATGCGCTGTCGCTGGCGTTGATGCTGACGGCCGGACGCTCCGGCCGCTTCCAGGGCGCGCTGCCGGGACGCTCGGTGATTCTGGGTATGGCGGTGGCGAACGGCATCCGTGCCGCGCAAGCCGCTAAGGATGGCGTCGGCGGCGACCCGGCGCTGCTCGACGGGCCGTGGCTCAAGGACGCGCATGGCATCGATGCCAAGCTCGACGCGCTGACGGTGGGGCTCGGCAGCGGCAGCATCTATCCGCAGATGACGATCAAACCGTTCTGCTCGGCCAAGCAGTCGATTGCCGCGATCGAGGCCTTCACGAGCATCGTCGATGAGGGCGTGGCGCCGGACAGCATTAGCAAGGTGGTGGTCAAGGTGCCGCCGCCCTACGCCCGCATGATCGCGATGAAGGCGGAAGCGGGCGCACGGGCCTCCACCATCCTCAGCGTCGCATTCCAGATGGGTCTCGCCGCCTATCACCGCGAGCGGCTTTACGACATCGAACGCGCCGATGCGATGGCGGAGACCAAGGCGCTCGCCCTCGCCGGTAAGGTCGAGATCGTTGCCGACGAGTCGCTGGCCGAATTCTTCCCGGCGAATTTCCCGGCCGAGGTGGAAGTGACCGCCGGCGGCAAGACCCTGCGCAAGCGCGTTACCGCCGCGGCCGGCGATCCGGGTCGCGCGTTCGACGACTCGGCGCTCGCGGATAAAGCGAAGCGCATCCTTGGGCCTGCGGCGGCACAGATCATCGAAACCGGGCTGAACGGCTTCCGCAGCGAAGAGACCTGCAAGCGTCTCGCCGACGCGATGTGGCAGGTCGCGGTGGATTGACCTGAGAGCGGCGACGAAGCAACCGGGAGGATGGCGTGGCGAAGCGCAGCAAGAGCACGAAGAAAATCCCGGCCAGGAAGGGCCGTTCCGCCTCCACCAACGCTGCGTTAAGAGCCGTGATCGACGATCTCGTCTCCGCCAACCGTATCCTCTACAACGAGGATATCGTCGACGGTTACGGCCATATCAGCGCCCGCGATCCGCGCGACCCGAACCGCTTCCTGCTGTCGAAGGCGCGCGCGCCGGGTCTCATCGTCGCCGCCGACATCATGGAATTCGGCATGGACGGCGAGCCGGTCAAGAATGACGGACGGCCGATCTATTCCGAACGCTTCATCCACTCCGAGATCTACAAGGCGCGGCCGGACGTGAACTCGGTGGTGCACTCGCACTCACCGACCGTGTTGCCGTTCAGCGTCACCGACCAGCCGTTCCTGCCGATCCGCTCCGGCTTCCTCTATCCCGAGGTCCCGGTGTTCGATACCCGCGACGCCGCCGGCTGGACCGACCTGCTGATTTCCAACCCGATGCTTGGCAAGGCGCTGGCGGAAAAGCTCGGCAACAACACCGTTGCGCTATTGCGCGGCCACGGCAATGCGGTGGTCGGGCCGAGCGTGCGGGTCGCGGTCTATCGCGCGGTCTATACCGAAGCCAATGCTAAGCTGCTGCTGCAGGCGAAGCTCCTGGGCGGGCCGATCAAGTATCTCGCACCGGAGGAGGCCGCGATCATGAACGCGACGCGCGCCACGGTGCGGCAGGGCCACGGCAGCGACCGCATCTGGGAGCTGCTAAAATCGGAAGCGATGGGGACTTCCGGCAAGCGCCGGCGTTGAGCTAGACAAGGGCGCAGACCCCAACCAGCGCAGCGGCCGCCATGACCGACCATCCTCAGAAGCCGCAATTGACGCTCCGTGTCGGCGTCACCGGCCATCGCCCGAATAAACTGTCGAACGCCGACCTGCCGCGCATCGGGCAACAGTTGCGTGACACGTTTGCGACGATCGAGGCGGCCGTGGCCAAAACCTACGAGGCCAACAGCGAGGTCTATGCGGGCGCGGCGGCGGCCGGCGGCAAGCCCTACCGCATCCGCCTGATCTCCGGATTCGCCGAAGGCGCCGACCAACTCGCGACGGCGTCCTGCCCCGCGGACTGGACCGTCGAGGCAATCCTGCCGTTCCCGAAGGACGAGTATCTCAAGGACTTCGAGGCCTCCGCGTCCGGCGACGGCCGCGACGTGCGCGACGAATTCGTCAAGAGCCTAGCGCGCGCCAGCGTCGTGACCCAACTGCCGACGCCCGAGGTGCGCAACCACGGTTACGTCCTGTGCGGCAACTTCCTGCTCCGGCAGATCGACGTGCTGGTCGCGGTCTGGGACGGCGAAGCGCCCAAGCCCGGCGGCACCGGCGCGATCGCGCAGAAGGCTTGCGATGGCGGCATCCCGGTCGTGTGGATTGCGACCGGCGGCGACCATCCCATTGCGCTTATCGAGGCGTTCAGCGACGGCAAGCCGCTCCGCGCCAAGGAAGCGTGGGGCGCGCAGGCTCTGCAGCGGTCGCTCGATCCGATCCTGGCGGCGCCGTCCGCGGATGCATTCGGCCAGCGCTCTCAGCGCCAGCGGCTCGAGCAGTTCTATGCGGAGACCTGGCCGGAGCCCACCTGGGCATCGAGCTTCGATCTGCTCAAGCGCTGGACCACGGGCCAGCGTCCGTTGCGGCTGACGATTCCGACCGAGCCGCGCGCGGCCATGGTCGCGCAGTTCTCGCAATTCGTGGAGGAAGCGCCGGCGGCGGGCACCTTGAGCCAGCGGCTCAAGGACGTGCTGGCGCCGCGCCATGCCTGGGCCGACGCGCTGGCGGTGCGGTTCTCGCATCTTTATCGCAACGCCTATGTGCTCGCGTATCTGCTGGCTGCGGCGGCGGTGCTGATCGCCGTGAGCGGCGCCTATGTCGAGCACGCGATCCTGAAATTCATGCTGGTCGCGCTCGAATTGGGCGTCGTCGTCTCGATCATCCAGCTCGTGCGCTACGGCGGCAGGAATGCCTGGCACGAACGCTGGATCGACTACCGGCTGGTGGCCGAAAGCCTGCGCTATGCCCGCTTCCTCGCCTATGTCAGCGAGTTCGGACTGGTCAACCGCAAGGACCTCACCAGCCAGCCATGGACGATCTGGTACATCCGCGCGACCTTGCGCGAGGTCGGCCTGCCGAACGCGGTGCTCGATCGGGCCTATCAGCGGCCACTGCTGCAATCGGTACTCCGCAGCGAGGTCCGCGAGCAGCGCCATTGGCACGAGACCAACACCAACGCGATGGCGAAGGTCGACCACTTCCTGCACCATGCGGCCGAGCGCTCGTTTCTGTATACCTTCGGTGCGCTGTGCGTCAGCCTGGTCGCGCTGGTGTTGATCATCGTGCTGCTGCCGGAGGCGCAGGAACACCACGTCCTCGTGCTCATGAAGCCGTGGCTGCTGCTGTTCGCCGCCGGCCTTCCGGCACTGGGCGCAGCGCTGGCCGGCATCCGTGTACAGGGCGAGTTTGAAGACGCCAAAGAGCGCTCCGAGCACATGATCGCGGAGCTGAACGCGCTCGAGGCCACCTACGAGGCGCAGCTCCGGCAGCAGCCGCAGCTCGAACGCACCGGCGAGATCCTGATCGAAACCGCCCGCGTGCTGTCGGAAGACCTCGCCGCCTGGCAGGAGCTTTACGGCCGCAAGCGGCTGAATTTGCCGGCGTAGAGTGTATTCAGGCGAAGACACTCGCGCTCACTCTATATCCGTCATCCTGAGGTGGCCGCGTAGCGGCCCTCGCTACGCTCGGGCACCTCAGGGTGACGGATTGAGATTGAGCGATTTAACAATCACCCCTCCTGCCCGACCGACTCCCGCAGCACCCGCTTCACCTCGGGATCGACCTTGCGGATGCGATCGAAGATCGCCTCGATTTCCGAAGGCGCGACGACGTCCGGCTCCTCCCCGGTGATCGCCTTGAAGTCGCGGGCGAAGGCCGCATCCTGGCCGGCCGCCTGGAAGGCGTTGCGCAATGCCTGCACCGCTTCCGCCGGCGAGCCCTTGGGCAGCAGCATGCCGCGCTGCATCTTGGTCGAGATGTCGTTCATCAGGAACAACGCCTGATACTTCGCGCCGGTGGGCTCCTTGCCGAAGACCTCGCGGTAGAACTGATAGAACGTGATGATGCCCTGCTTCTCCAGCAGCGGATTGCCTTGTGCCTTGCCGTCGGGGCCGATCACGGGATGGTGGAACAGCGCGATGCCGATGCCTTCCTTGATGATCTGCGGAATCACCTGAGTCTGGAATCCCGGCAGCGAAGAGCCGGTGAAATTGACCTCGCCACGCAGCATCGCCTGGTTCAGGTGCGCGGTACCCTGGAAGCCGGTGACCATCTTGTAGGGCTTGTCCATGATCTCAAGCGCAAGCCGCAGCCGCGTGTCGTGTGAGGTGGCGCGGCTGTAGCCGCCGGCAAACACGTTGGCCGCGTTGGCGAAGTCGGCGGGCTTGGTGTAGCCGCCGGGCACGATGTCCTTGCGCGCATAGACCACGTTCCAGCCGCGGCCGCCGGCAATCGGCGTGAACACATCCTGGATCTTCACCTTCAGCACCGGATCGTCGGTGATCGACGAGGTTGCGCTCATGGTAAAGTAACCGACCGTCAATCCGTCCGGCTTGCCGGCGATGCCGAGGCCGAGCTGGTTCATCGCATTGGCGCCGCCCGCGCCCGGCACGTTGCGGATGATGATCGTCGGACTGCCGGGGATGAAGCGGCCAAGGTGCTTCTGGAAGACGCGCGCCTCGGTGTCGGCATTGCCGCCGGCGGCATAGTTCACGAGCAGCGTGAGGGTCTTGTCGCGATAGAACTGGGCCGAGGCAGGAGACGCCGTGAGTGACGTAGCGAGTGACGCCGTCAGGACCATCGCGGCTGCGAGCACAGCGAACCTCGGCATGTGACCCTCCCTGCGTTTTTGTTTCGTCGTCTCTCCGTCCCGAATTACTTTCCCGTCAATGCGGTGAACTACTCCACGAAGCTCTCGAGCAGCTCGACCGGATCGCCGTACTGGCTCGCCGCCTTCACCACCTGCGGGTCGCGCAGCGCCATCAGGAACCCGTTGTCGATCATCACGGTGTTGCCGACCTTCACCGTCATGTCGAACACCACGCAGTCCTGGTGGGTGTGAGGCTCCTCCCACTTGGGCACCTGCCGGTGCATGAACTCGCTCGGGCGGTCGGCGTCGGTGCCGAAATGCAGCGCGCCGGGCGCGTTCGATCCCGCCGGATAGGCCTTGAAGCGCGGGTATTTCGGATTGAAGCCGCAGCCGAGCTCATGCAGCGTGGCGTTCACGCCGACCAGCATGTCGCGAACGATTTCGGCTTCCATCGAGTTGCCGTGCACCTTCTGCACGACGCCGTCCTTGTATTCGATGCCGACCTTGTCGCGGAACGGCTTGTCGAAACCGATGGCCCACTGGGGAAAGACAACGCCGCCCATGTCGGGCTTCTTGGCGGGATCGCGCTTGAAGCAGGTACGGCTGTAGATGTTCGGCCCGTGCGTCGGCAGATGATGCACGTAACAGCCGTCCTCGTCGGCCTTGTCCTTGCCGCGCCAGCGGTTCTCGGTGTGCAGGTTCGCCACCATGTCGGGCGTGAACTTGATCGCGAGATTGGTGCCGCGTGGATCGGAGAACGTCATGTCGAAGTCGCGGTCGGTCGGATACATGCGCGCAGTGGCGCGGATGATCTCGCCGACGAGATCGACCGGGAAGCGCGCCTGCGGCGTGTTGAGCAGGTCGAGATTGCGGAAATACGTGATCTTGACCCAGCGCTGGCCCTTCTCTTTGCGCAGCTTCAGGAACAGCGGCGAATTGACCGAGCAGAACCAGGTCGAGACCACGAACGTCGCCTGTTCCACCAGCGCGACAGCCTCGGGCGGGCAGTCGTGGAGCTGCGTGGTCGGCGCCATGAACTCCATCGGGAACACGCCGCGCGCATTGGCGATGCCGGAAATCGCGTCGACGATACGCCGGTCGAGCAGCGGATCGGTCAGGAACAGAACCTTGTCGGTCGGCCGGATGGCGTAGACCTTGATCAGATTGTCGACGGCCTGGAAGTAATTACGGGTGTCGGTCTGCGGCAGCACCGCCAGCGCCGGCATCGCCGTCGCGTATTTCGAATTGACGATGTCTTCGTACGTCGGCGCACGGAAAGCCATGACATCTCCTCCAATTCTTGATTTTGGAGGATTGTCGCAGCGATCGGGTCGGAATCAAAGAGGCTTGAAGCGCCCGCTCGCCATCGCCCGGTCGTAAACGACCGACGCCGCCGCCACGTCCTCCAGGCCGACGCCGAGCGATTTGAACAAGGTGTGCCCTTTGCCGTCGCGCTTCACCGGCGGGCCCGTCACGATCTGATGCAACGGCTTCACCCGCGCCCAATCAAAGATGCCGGTCTTGGCGAGATCGATGAACTCGCCGGCTTCGGTCTTCGCCTGTTCGATGTGGTCGGTGACAATCAGCGACGCCTTGAGCACACAGTCGGAGTCGACCTCGCGGCGATTGGCGGCGTTCGCGCCGATCGCGTTCACATGCGTACCGCTGGCGAGCCATGCCCCTTGGATCACCGGTTCCGCGGAACCGGTCGCGGTGACGACGATATCGGCCCCCTTCACCGCCCTTTCGACAGACGCCGCGGCGCGCACCGGCGCGCCGCCCAGTTCCTTGGCGATTTGCGCGCAGAAGGTATCCAGCTTGGCGCGGTCGCGCGCGGCCACCGCCAGTTCGCTGAGCATGCCGATCGCCTTGAGCGCCAGCGCCTGGGTGCGCGCCTGCCGTCCGGTGCCGATCAGTGCGACCCGGCTGGCGCCAGGCTTGGCCATCTTCTCGGTCGCGACCGCGCTGGCGGCGCCGGTGCGGATCGCCCCGAGCGCATTGGCCTCGATGATCGCCAGCAGGCCTTTGCCCTCTTCATAGAGCAGCACATGGAAAGGGCCGCCGCCGTAAGACTTCAGCGCAAAGCGCTTGGAGGCGCGGTCGCCGCCCCCCATCACATTGAGGCGGAGGTTGCCGAACGGCCAGCGCGTGCGCGGCACGATGTTGGCCTGCGCCTTCGCCTCGGCCGCGAACGCATCGCGCAGCGCCTGGATGCACGTCGGCATGTCGAGGAATTCGACCACGTCGGATTCTTTGAGATAGAGGGGCACGGTCGATTCCTTTTGCTGACGATCTGCAGGCTACAACGGAGTCAGGAAAACTCGGGCCGCTCGTTCAGATAGTGCTTGCGCATCTCCGGGCGGAATTTTTCCATGATCGCGCGGTTGAGCGCGACCGGCGGCTTCTGCTCCGCCGGCAGCATCGACTTGTATTCGACGCCGCCCAGTTCCTCCTTGAACGTGCGTTTGGCTTCCGCAAGCACCGCGGGATTGGCGAAGCATTCGACCACCGCCGCCGCGAACGCTTTGGATCCCGCCACCGCGCCCTTGTGCGCGATCGAATGCGCCAGCGTCACGCCGCCGGCCCAGTGGTGGAAGGTAACGTTGGGCACGTTGGAGGGATAGTAGAACTTCGCCATCGGCACCTTCCACGAGATGTCGCCGGCGTCGTTGGCTGACGTGCGCGGCGTCGAGGATCCGCGCAACGGCGCGGTCTCGCGCTTGAGGCCCTCGACCTTCACATTGGCTTTGCCTTGCAGCACCCGGGCGAGCGCGTCCTCTTCCGCCGTCCAGGCCGGCATGCCGATCGGCTCGATATGGCGCTGCAGCAGCTCCGCGAGCGTGCGGTTGCAGCGCAGCGGCCAGACCGCGCTGAGCACGTCCACGGTCACCTCGGTGTTGCTCATCAGTGCGGCGCCCTGCGCGATCTTCTTCGCCTGCTCGAACAGCTTCACCGCGCCCTCGGCGGTCTGGTCGCGGAAGAACCACCACACCGCGGCGGTGCGCGGGATGACGTTGGGCTGGTCGCCGCCATTGGTGATGACGCGATGCACGCGCATCTCCGGCCGCATATGCTCGCGATACTGCGCCATGCCGACGTCCATCAGCACGACGCCGTCGAGCGCGTCGCGGCCGTTCCAGGGCGCAACGCCGGAATGCGCGGTCTCGCCGTGGAAGGTAAAGGTCGCGGAGATCAGCGCCGATTGCAGCAGGCCGTGGGTCGCGCTGAATTCGCCGCCGATATGGTTATGGAAGGCGAGATCGACGTCGTCGAACCAGCCGTCGCGCACGAAATAGGGCCGGCTGACGAGCTGCTCCTCGGCCGGACCGCCGAACACCTTCAGCGTGCCCTTGAGGGCGAACTTGTCCATCGCCTGCTTGGCCGCCAGCGCGGTCGCAACCAGCACGGCGGCGTTGACGTTGTGGCCCTCGCAATGGCCGGGCGCGCCTTCAACGATGAATTTCGGTTCGGCGACGCCCGACACCTGCGAATTGTCCGGGCAGGAATCGTATTCGGTGTGGATCGCGACCACCGGGCCGCCGGAGCCGTAGGTCGCGCAGAAGCCGGTCGGGAAGCCGGAGATGCCGCGCTCGACCTTGAAGCCGCCCCGCTCCAAGAGATCGGTCATCAGCGCGGCAGTCTCGAACTCCTGCATGCCGAGTTCGGCGAAATAGAAGATGTTGTCGCCGGTGAGCGCGATCGCCTTGGCGTTGCGGTCGACATAGTCGAAGACGAACCGCTGTTCCGGCGTCAGATTGGTGACGCTCATGTTTGTTTCCCGCCCCCTCGTTGCATTTTTTTGTTTTTTAGATTCGACCCCTCCGCTCGTCCCCGTCCCCGATTTAGCCGGGGGTAAACTCCATCGAGGACCCAGGAGTCGCTACAGAAGAAACTGGATTCCCGCTTTCGCGGGAATGAGCGGAAGATAGAGCCTGCCCGAAAAGAATTGCATCAACCGACGTATTTCTTCAGGAACGCAAACACCTTCGCCCAGCCGTCGGCCGCCGGCTCCGGACGGTACGACGGGCGCGCCCAGTTGAAGAAGGCGTGGCCGCAGCCGTCGTAGCGGTGGAATTCGTAGTCCTTGCCGAGCTTCTTGAGCGCCGCCTCGGTCTTGTTGACGTGCTCGCGGTTCGGGTTGGCGTCCTCGTTGCCGAAGATGCCGAGCAGCGGCGCCGCGAGCTTCTCGGTAAGATCGATCGGCGCGACCGGCTTGCGCGCGTCGAGCTGTTTCGCCGGGTCGTCGACCACCACGTTGCCGCCCCAGCAGTCCACCACCGCGTCGATACCGGACAGCGAGCAGCCCGCGAGATAGGCGTGCCGGCCGCCCGAGCAGAAGCCGATGACGCCGACCTTGCCGTTGGAATTGGGCTGCGCCTTGAGATAGGCGATCGACGCCGCGATGTCGCCCATCACCTGGGCATCCGCAACGCCGCCGGCGGCACGCACCCGCGCGCCGACGTCGTCGGGGCTGCCGGGCCCGTCGCGGAAATAGAGGTGTGGCGAGATCGCCGCGTAGCCGTGATGGGCGAACTTGCGACAGACCTCGATGATCCACTCGTCCCAGCCCGGCAGGTGCATGATGACCACGATTCCGGGAACCTTTCCGCCGCGCGTCGGGCGCGCGTAATAGGCCTCGCCGGTGTCGCCGTTATGGCCCTTGAACGGGACGACTTCGGCTTGCAGACCCTCGTACGACATGCGGCAGCACTCCCTGGCATTTGCTGGAACCCGGCCGGCACAATATCATGGGGAGAATGGCTGCAAAGCCGTGACGGCGCCCCATACAAGGACCGCCGCGAGGATCGCGACCATGCTCCGAAAGGAACAAAACGACCTCCTCACCCAGACCGGGCCGGGCACGCCGATGGGCGCGCTGTTCCGCAGCTACTGGCTGCCGGCCCTGCTCGCGAGCGAACTGCCCGAGAACGAATGTCCCCCGGTGCGCGTGAAGCTCCTGTCCGAGCGGCTGCTGGCCTGGCGCGACACCGACGGCAATTACTCACTGATCGACGAGTTCTGCGCCCATCGCGGCACGTCGCTCTGGGTCGGCCGCAACGAAGAAGGCGGGCTGCGCTGCCCCTATCACGGCTGGAAGTACGACCACACGGGCCAGTGCATCGACGTGCCGTCGGAGCCGGTCGAATCCGGCTTCTGCGGCAAGATCAAGCTGAAGTCCTATCCGCTGGTCAAACGCGGCGACGTGCTGTGGGCCTATATGGGCCCGCCGGAACGCCAGCCGCCGCTGCCGGAGTTCGAATTCGCGATGGTGCCGAAAGAGCAGACCTACATCTCGAAGCGGCTCCAGGAATGCAATTGGCTGCAGGCGCTCGAAGGTGGGATCGATTCCAGCCACACCTCATGGCTGCACCGCGGCGAACTCGAGATCGACCCGCTGCACCGCGGCTCCAAAGGCAACCAGTACAATCTCAGCGACGCGCGGCCGCATTTCGAGGTGGTCGAGAGCGACGGCGGCCTGCTGATCGGTGCGCGCCGCAACGCCGACGGCGGCAAATATTATTGGCGCATCACACAGTGGATCATGCCCTGTGTCTCGATGATCGCACCGCGTGCCGACCACCCCGCCGGTGGCCACTTCTGGATACCGATCGACGACGAGAACTGCTGGGTCTGGAATTGGGATTACCACACCACGCGGCCGCTCACGCAGGATGAGATCACCGCCATGGACAACGGCGCCGGCCGTCATGTCATTTATGAAAAGGGCGATGCCAACGGGCGCTCCTGGCGGGCGCAGGCCAACAAGGACAACGACTATCTGATCGACCGCGCCGCGCAGAAGGCGGGCATCACCTACAGCGGGATTGCCGGCTTCGCCATGCAGGACTCCGGCATCCAGGAACTGATGGGACCGATCGTCGACCGCACCAAGGAAAATCTGGTTTCCTGCGACAACGGGATCATCATGGCGCGGCACCGGCTGATGCGCGCCGCCAGGGCGCTGGCGGAAAAAGGCGAGCGGCCGCCCGGCATCGATCCCGCGCACCAGCGCGTGCGCGCCGCGGCGATCGTTCTGCCCGCCGATGCCGTGTATAAAGACGCCGCCAAGGACGCGCTGCAGGTTCGCCCCGGCATGGCGCACGCGCGCGTCTGACGCGCCGACGCGAGAACGGCATAAAGACATAAAGAAATAAGGAAGGAACACCCATGGCCAAGATCGTGCTCGGGCTCGGCACCTCGCACACGCCGATGCTGCTCGCTTCCGACGAGACGCTCGAGCGCTTCATCGAGACCGACCAGAAGATGAAGCACCGCGACAAGGACGGTCGCCCGGTCACCTATGGCGAACTCCTGGAAAAGGCCGACCCGAAGATGGCGCACCTGGTGGCGCCGGCGAATCTCGTAGCCCGGCAGAACGTCGCGCGCGACGGCATCAAGCGGGTGGCGCAGACCCTGGCCAACAGCAATCTCGACGCGCTGATCGTCATGGGTGACGACCAGAACGAAAGCTACAAGGAGGATTGCCGCCCCGCCTTCGCGATCTACTACGGCGACAGCATCCGCAATTCGAACGAGCAGCACGAGGAATACAGCAAGCGCTTTCCCGAATGGTACGTGCAGAATCGCCAGGCCTTCTTCGAGGACGAGGGCCCGCGCGATTATCCCGTGCATTCCGGCCTCGCCGTGCATCTGCTCGAATCGCTGATGGACATGGGCTTCGACATGGGGGCATCGAAATGCCTGCCGGAGGGCGAAGGCGAAGGGCATGCCATCGCCTATGTGCACCGCCGGGTGATGGACCCGCGCAAGCCGGTCGCGGCAGTGCCGATCTTCCTCAACACCTATTTCCCACCGAACCAGCCGCGGCCGAAGCGCTGCTATGAATTCGGCCAGGCCGTGCGCAAGGCGGCGGAGGCATTCCCCGGCGAGGAGCGCGTCGGCATCCTGGCTTCCGGTGGCTTAAGCCACTTCCTGGTCGACGAGGACCTCGACCGCGCCATCCTCAAGGCCTGCGCCGACAAAGACGCGGAATTTCTCCAGAATATTCCGCGTAATAAGCTGCACGCGGGCTCGTCGGAAATCCTCAATTGGATCGCGATCGCCGGCGCGGTGGAACACCTCGACCTCGACTGGTTCGAGTATGTGCCGGGTTATCGTACGCCCGCGGGAACGGGCACGGGATTGAGCTTCGCGAGTTGGACTTGAGGCGCGCATCTCTCGTGTCCCGCACGCGGTGCAGCGTGCAGCGAAGCGGAACGGTGCGCCGCAGATGCGGGACCCCGGTTTCTTTTTGCGATAACAAAGCTGGGTCCCGGGTCTGCACAGCAGCACTACGTGCTGCAGTGCGCCCGGGACACGCACTTTCCTACTCTGCATCTCCGCTGTAGGTTGCCGCACCAATTCATCATCAAGCGTACAGGCCCCTAAACATGCGACTCACGCTCAGCCTCGCCACCGCGGCCAATCCGCGGTCATGGCCGATCCTCGACGGCACCGTGAAGCCGGACGGCATCGATCTCGTCCCGACCGTCCTCCACCCGTCCGAAATGTTCTGGCGGCAGCTCAAATTCCAGGACTTCGACATTTCCGAGATGTCGATGTCGTCGCTGATGATGCTGACCGCGCAGGGCAACGACGACTGGATCGGCATCCCGATCTTCACCACGCGCAAGTTCTTCCACACCGAGATCCTGGTCCGCAAAGACGCCGGCATCAACGAGCCGAAAGACCTCAAGGGCAAGCGCGTCGGCGTGCCGGAGTATCAGCAGACCGCGGCATTGTGGACGCGCGGCGCGCTGCAGCACGAGTTCGGCGTCCATCAGAGCGAGATGGAGAACTGGATGGAAAGGGTGCCGACCCACAGCCACGGCGGCTCCACCGGCTTCAAGGCGCCGCCGGGCACGACCGTCAATCAGATTCCGATCGAGAAGAGCCTCGGACAGATGATGGTTTCGGGCGAATTGCAGGCGACCATCCATTACCTGCGCGACAACAACCTGGTCGATCGCTCGCGCATCGACCTCGAAGCTCATCCCGACATCAAGACGCTGTTCCCCGACCCGGTCGCCGAAGGCGTCCGCTACCACCAGAAAACCGGCATCTTCCCGATCAACCACGGCATGGTGATCCGGCGCGAGATCGCCGAGAAGCATCCGTGGACTGTGCTCAACCTGCTCAAGGCCTACGACCAGGCCAACGAAATCGCCGATCGCCTGCGCACCACGCACGTCGAGTACCACGTGTGGGCCGGCCTGATTTCGCAGGAGGCCGGCAAGGCATTGCGCGCGCCGGCGATCCGTCACGGCATCAAGGCCAACCGCAAGACGCTCGAGGCCGCCGCGGCGCATTCGTTTGAGCAGGGCCTGACGCCGCGGCTGATGAAACTGGAAGAGCTGTTCGCGCCGAGCGCGATGGGGCAGTAACCGCCGATGGGCGTCGCGGATATCCGTCTCGACGGCACCGTCGCCATCGTCACCGGCGCCGCGCGCGGCCTCGGCCAGGCGATGGCGACCGGCCTGGTTCGTGCCGGCGCTGACGTCGTGTTCGCCGATATCGACGCTGCCGCGCTCGTCGATGCAACCGCCGCCGCCGCAAATCAGCCCAACGGCGGCCGTGCACTCGGCATCCGGTGCGACGTCACCAGCCGCACAGCCTGCGAGCAACTGGTCGGCGAAGCGCTGGGCAGATTCGGCGCGCTGCACGTGCTGGTCAACAACGCCGCCAAAGGCCAGGTGCATCTGGAACGCTCGCCGCAAACGAAGTCGCTGACGTTCTGGGAGTCCGACCCGGATATCTGGCAGGACGTCATCGTCACCAACATCAACGGCACGTTCCTGATGGCGCGCGCGGCCGTGCCGGCGATGCTGCGCGGCGGCTTCGGCCGCATCGTCAACATCACCACCAGCCTGCCGACCATGCAGCGCCGCAACAATTCGCCCTACGGCGTGACTAAGGCGGCGATCGAAGCGGAGACGTTGATCTGGTCGCAGGAGCTCAAGGACACCGGCGTCACGGTGAATTCGCTGATCCCCGGCGGCGCCGCCGACACCGATTTCGTGCACGCGTCCTCGCGCAAGGAATTGGCCGCGATGGGCCGCGCGCTGTTGCCACCGTCGGTGATGGTGCCGCCGGTGCTGTGGCTCGCATCGCGGGCGTCCGACAACGTCACCGGCGCACGGTTCGTCGGCAAGCTGTGGGACGACACGCTGCCGCCGCACGAAGCCGCGGCGAAGGCGCGCGAGCCCTCGGTGCTGCTGCCGGCGACGGACGGACGCTAGAACTAAAGCGTTCACCGCGTTGAGATTGACGCGCCCTCGCCGCTCGTCCCCGCGAAAGCGGGGACCCAGGGCTACAAAGGAAGACTCTACCTTCCCGCTTGCGCGGGAATGAGCGGAGGAGAGAGCAATCTCAAGCAGCAAGATTGCTCTTGGCGTCAGCGATCATCGCGAAATTTGCCTAATATCGCTCCGATCCGGAACGACATTCTTTTACCTCTGCGCCGCAATTTTGGTCGCCGGCACGCGCGTGCGGGCCGAAGAACCGAGCAGTGGAGAGTGACATGCGAAAAGTCCTGATTGCTGCCGTCGGCGTATTCCTGATGGTCAGCGCATTTGCGAGCGAGGCCTTTGCACAACGCGCCTGGCGTGGTGGCGGCTTCTATGGTGGCGGTTTCCGCGCCGTTGGCTGGAATGGCGGCGGCGTGTGGCGCGGTGGCGGATGGGGCTATCGGCCGTATCGCCCGCTTCTGTGGGGCGCGGCCGCGCTCGGCACGGCCGCCGCGATCGCCGCCTATTCGTATCCGTATGGCTACGGCAATGGCTACGGATACGGCTATGCACCGGCGTACACCGACCCATATGCAAGCTATGCCAGCTATGGCTATGGGAACGGATACGGCTACCGGCCTGTCTATGCCAGCAGCTACGGGTATGGGTGCGTGACCACCCCGCAGTTGGTTTGGAACGGCTGGGCGTATCGGCGCGTCTGGGTCCAGAGCTGCTGACGCTTCAGGCTTCTGGCGGACACCGCGAGAACATCACGGAGGGTTACGACTCTCCGTGATGCCAAACGCATTCAGTTAAATTGGGTCGGCGTGGTTTATCCGGCGGCGGCGACCGGATTCGGGTCGAAAACAGTCGCCTGACCCGCCTTGCATTCCCCCTCGTAATTGGCCATTTAGACGTCACGGGACTGTCACGTCCGTCCTGGATTCGCGGCCCTATTTCCTCGTTTCAGCCCCCCATCGTGTGATCGATGAGTTTCGAGATCGAACGGAAATTCCTTTTGCGGGGCGATGGCTGGCGCGCGCTGGTTTCAAGTCAGACGACCATCCGGCAGGCCTATCTCGGCTCGACCTCGAAGTCGTCGACGCGGGTTCGCATCCGCGGCGACGGAACCGCGACGCTCACGATCAAGTCGCGTCCTGCTGACCTGCGCCGCCTGGAATTGGAGTATCCCATTCCGGTGATCCAGGCGGAGGCACTCATGCAACTCCGCGAAGGTTCGGTCGTCGAGAAGGTCCGGCACGTCGTCCCCTACGGCGGCGTCACATGGGAGATCGACGTTTTCTCCGGCGAAAATCTCGGCCTGATCATCGCGGAAGTCGAATTGAAGGACGTCGACCAGACGGTCGAGATGCCCGACTGGGTCGGCCGCGAAGTCACCGCACAGCCGGAGTATTACAATAGTTTCCTGGTGCAGCAGCCGTTCAGCGCGTGGTCGCTGCGTGCGCAATCGATGACGCGGTTCGCCTAACACCCGATTTTAGCGGCGTCCTTTTTCCCGTCGCGACACGACGTTGTCAATCAATCTGCGGATCGTTTGAGCGCCGCTGCGCGCCGCACCCTAGTCATACCCGATTGCGGATCGTCACGATGGATGTCAGGCTCAGCATGATCCCTGGCCCTGGCAGGAGCGTCGGATGCAGAACTCGCGATTGTCTATTGCCGTCCAAGTGGCGCTTGTGATCGGCTGTCTGTGTTCGGCAGCTCCGACTTCAGCAGAACAGCGCAGTGGCGTCGGTCCCTGCCGGCAAGGCGTGTTGGCGCTTATCGGCATGCTCGATGACGGCGACATGAAGAGCGCCGACTATCAGCAAGCGTCTTCTGCGGTGATTGAGACCTGCGGGCCAGCCGCTCGATCGAAAACCGCTCCGAAGCCAATTGGAACGGCGCAGTGCAGAAAGCTCGCCGGCGCCATGCTTGATGCGGTCGAATCGGGTCGCCTCAATGGAACAGCGTTCGCCCAGGCCAGAGACGCATTCGAACAAGGCTGCAGTCCGCGCTGACCTCAAAGAGAATCAATCCAGCGTGGCGCCGCGGCTGGTGCCGAGTCCCTTCATGAAGCGCTGGCGGATCAGCACGGGATCGCGCGGAGTCTGGGCGGCGCCCGGCTTGTCGTCGATCTTCGCCGCCACCAGCATCGGTCCGCCGTCGTCGAAGCGGCGTGACAGCAGTTCGTCGAGATGCGCCATGTCGCGGACCCAATGGCTGTTGGCGAGACCGACGCCTTTCGCCACCGCGACGATGTCGGTGTTGTTGCCGGTCGCCGTCAATTGCTTGCCGGTGATCTGGTACACGCCGTTGTCCATGATCATGATGGTGAGATTGCGCGGCCGCACGGTCGCGACCGTGGTCAGGCAGCCGAGCGACATCAGGATCGAGCCATCGCCTTCGAGCGCGATCACGCCGCGCTCCGGCTGGGCGATCGCGACGCCGAGCGCAATCGGCACCGCCAACCCCATGCTGGCCAGCATGTAGAAATTCTGCGGCCGGTGTCCGGCAGCGAACAGATCGAAATTGGTGTTGCCGATGCCGGCAACAACGGCCTCCTCGTGCGTGAGCTTGGCGACGAGGCGCTTGGTCAATTCGGTGCGGTTGAGCACGGTCATTTCAGCCACGGCAGCTCCTGGCACTTGATGCATAAGTAGCTTGATGCAGCGGCGTACTCGGTCTGCTCCCTCTCCCCAGCGGGGAGAGGGGTGGGGTGAGGGGGTCTAAGTCCCTCGATAGGTTCGAACCCCCTCACCCTAACCCTCTCCCCCATGGGGAGAGGGAACAGACCCAGTTCTCCTCCCTGCATCGAACACACTGAAACGTCTTCACTAGTTCGACAGCCGCGCATGCGAGACCGGATTTCCTCCGGTGAGCAGCGGCGATAAAATAAATGCGACCGGGCTCTGCGTGGCGACCGCCTGCTTGATCGAGGAGTCCAGCACGAAGCCCAGCTTGTTCTCGTCGGTCAGCGTGTGATGCTCGACGGACAGCGTATCGAGGATCGGCCGCATGATCTTGGCGACGCCGACTTGCACGAGGTTGAATTCGCCGAGCGTCCCGCGCTCCGAGATCACCAGGATCGCCGGGATCTGGAACGGCACCAGGAGCGACGCGAGCGCGTTGGGCGCCACCGCGAAGCCCGACGTCTGCATCATCACCACGCCCTTCATGCCGCCCATCCAGGCGCCGGCAACCATGCCCATCGCCTCGTCCTCGCGCGTGGCGTTGACCGAGATGAAGTAGTTGTCGGAGGTTACGCTCTTGATCAGCGGCGTCAGCACGTTGTCGGGCACATAGCTCACGAACCGGACGTCGTTCTTCTTGAACACATCGAGAAACGTTCCGGACCACGTCATCGAGCGCGGACTCCCTGGCTTGCGCGTACTTGGCTACATACTTGCCGTCGAACGGCGGCGGTTTTGTCGCCTTTCCTTATCATGGCGGATCAGCCACAGTCACGGTCGCGCGGCGGAAAGACCGCTTCCAGGAAACGCCGGAGGAGCAATGTTCTTGCGACTATCCCTGGCCGCCGTTTTGGCAGCCGTTGCGATCTCCGGCCTACCCGCCCTGGCCGCCGCCCAGACCTATCCCAACCGGCCGATCACGCTGGTGATCCCGTTTGCCCCCGGTGGGTCGACGTCGATCGTGGGCCGCACCGTCGCCGACAAGATGAGCGAGATCATCGGCCAGCAGATCGTGGTCGACAACCGCGGCGGCGCCGGCGGCACGGTCGGCACCCGCGCGGTCGCCAAGAGCGCGCCCGACGGCTACACGCTGCTGCTCGGCTATACCGGGACGCTCGCGATCGGGCCGACGCTCTACAAAAGTGCCGGCTATGACCCGCGCAAGGATTTCGCGCCGATCGGGATGATCGGCCACGCACCGAACTCGCTGGTGGTGCATCCATCGACCCCGGCGAAGTCGGTGCAGGAATTGGTCGCCTACGCCAAGCAGAATGCCGGCAAGGTCAATTACGGCTCGGCCGGCGTCGGCACCGTCAGCCACGTGTCGGGCGAATATTTCGCCAATGCGGCGGGCGTGAAGCTCGTCCACATTCCTTACAAAGGCACCGGCCCCGCCCTCGCCGATCTGATCGGCGGTCACATCCCGATGGCGTTCGCGCCGATCCCGGCCACGCACGGCCCGGTCTCGCAAGGGCTGCTGCGCGGGCTCGCGGTCACCAGCGCGACGCGCTCAAGCCTGGTGCCGGAGCTCCCGACCATCGCGGAATCCGGCATCAAGGATTTCGAGGCGTCGCTGTATTACGGGCTGGTCGCGCCCGCGGGCACGCCGCGCCCGATCATCGACCGCCTGAACCAGGTGCTGCGCGAAGCGCTCGCCACCGCCGACGTGCAGAAACGCCTGACCAATGACGGCGCCGAAGCGACGCCGGGCTCGCCCGAGGACTACGGCACGCACATCGACCGCGACGAGAAGCGCTGGTCGGTGGTGGTCAAGGCTTCCGGCGCGACCGAGAACTAGAACAACCCAATCGCCCGCAACAGGACCGAACAGCATGCTCGCACGCCCATTCATCGCGCTTGCCGCCATCGCCGCCGCGCTCAGCGTGGCACAAGCACAACAGGCACAGATGCAGGACTATCCCAACCGCCCGATCACGCTGGTGGTGCCCTACGCCGCCGGCGGCGGCAACGACGTGATGGCGCGCATCGTCGGCGAGAAGATGAGCAAGACGCTGGGGCAGCAGGTCGTCATCGACAACCGCGCCGGCGCCGGCGGCGCGCTCGCGACGCGGCAGGTCGCCAAGGCCGCGCCCGACGGCTACACGCTGGTGATCGGCGGCACCGGCTCGCTCGCGGTCAATCCGACGCTGCTGCCGAACGTCGGCTACGACGTGCGCAAGGATTTCGCTCCGGTCGGTATGATCGGGTCGAGCGCGATGATCGTCATCACCCACCCGTCGATTCCGGCGAACAACATCGCCGAACTGATCGCGCTCGCGAAGAAAGAGCCGGACAAATACACCTATGCGTCGGCGGGCGTCGGCAGCGGCATTCATCTCGGCGCAGAACTGTTCGCCTATATGGGCGGCATCAAGCTGGTGCACGTCCCCTACAAAGGCACCGGTCCGGCGCTGACCGATCTGCTCGGCGCCCACGTCTCGATGTATTTCTCGTCGCTGCCGTCGGCGATCGGCCTCGTCAAGGAAGGCAAGGTGCGCGCGCTCGCCGTCACCGGCAGCAAACGCTCCGATGTCTTCCCGGATGTCCCGACGGTGGCGGAGACGCTGCCTGGATTTGAGGCGGTGCTTCGCTACGGCATCGTCGCGCCGGCGGGCACGCCGCGCCCGATCATCGACAAGCTCAATGCCGCGCTAAGGCAGGCGCTGGCCGAACCCGACGTCATCGCCCGCATGGCCCGCGACGGCACCGACTCGGTGTCGTCGACCCCGGAGGAATACGCCGCCGACATCGACCGCGAGGAGCGCAAGTGGTCGGAGGTGGTGAAGCGGTCCGGCGCGGTGGCGAAATAGCGCGGGCGATTCGTCCCTTGTGGATCGTACTACTGCGGCCGACTCGGTCTGCTCCCTCTCCCCGTTGGGGAGAGGGGTGGGGTGAGGGGGCCTGACTCCCTCGATAGGTTCGCCCCCCTCACCCTAACGCTCTCCCCTCCGGGGAGAGGGAACACACCGAGTGCGTTGCGGGATTGTGCGTCGGCTAAGCGGATGCCTAATCCACGACGTCGAGCTTCACCTTGGCAACGCCCTGCCCGACCATGCCGAGCGATTCAGCGGCGGAGTGCGAGACGTCGATCACCCGTCCGTCGATGAACGGGCCGCGATCGTTGACGCGCACGGTGACAGTCTTGCCGGTGGCGACGTTGGTGACGCGCACCCGCGTCCCGAACGGCAGCGTGCGATGCGCCGCGGTCAATTCGTTCGGGTTGAAACGCTCGCCGCTCGCGGTTTTCTGTCCCTGCTTATAGAAGCTCGCCAGGCCGTTGGAGGCGCCGAGCGAGCCCGGCGACGAAGCACTGCGGGTCTTCTGCTTGCGCGTGACCGAGGCAACTTCTTTCGGCGCGGGCTGCCACGCCGCAACGCTGCGTGACGTCGGCCTCTCGGACACCGTGGCGGTCTGCGCGCAGGCTGACAGCATCGCCGCTGTCAGAACCACGGCCGATAGCGACAAGACGCGCCGCCGGTTACCGGTCAAAGGAATCATGGTCGCCCCCGAAAATCCCGTGAGCAATCCAGGCGCGAACTTTGGCTCAACGGCGGCCAAATATGGCCATTCCCCGCCATCATTCGCTAACAGCCGTTGGCCGTGGCATTTTTGCCACGGCGGCGGTAGCGTAGGCTGGTATCCCTCCTCGGCCGCGACCCCTGAGTGGCATTCATGAACTTCGACTTCACCGAAGAACAAAAACTGTTCGCCGAGTCCGTGCACAAATTCGCGCAGGCGCACCTGGCTGAAGGCGCGCTCAAGCGCGCGCACGACCCGCGCTTCCCGTTCGACGTGGCAAAGTTGATGAGCGACCAGGGGCTCATGGGCATCACCATTCCGGAGAAGGACGGCGGCGTCGGCGGCACGCTGATGGATGCGGTGATCGCCATCGAACAGGTCGCGCTCGTGTGCCCGCGCAGCGCCGACGTCGTGCAGTTCGGCAATTTCGGCCCGATCCGCACCTTCGCGGAATATGCGACGCCAGCGCAGAAGCAGCGCTGGCTGCCGGCGTTGCTCTCGGGCGGCGCCGTGATCAGCCTCGGCATGAGCGAGCCCAACGCCGGCTCGGCCGTGACCGAGCTCACCACCAGCGCCAAGCAGGACGGCGATCACTACGTCATCAACGGGTCGAAGGTTTTTTCCACGTTCAGCCCCGACGCCAAGGTGTTCCTGGTTTACGTGCGCTACGGCCGCGGCCTCGACGGCATCGGCTCGGTGCTGGTCGAACGCGACACGCCGGGCTTCACCGTCGGCGCACCATCGAGCTTCATGAGCGGCGAAGAATGGTCGGAGCTGCACTTCGAGAACTGCCGCATCCCGGCCGAGAACATCTTGCTCGGCCCCGGCGGCTTCAAGAAGCAGATCGCAAGTTTCAACGTCGAGCGGCTCGGCAATTCCGCGCGCTCGCTGGCGCTCGGCCGCTACGCCTACAACACCGCGCGCGACTATTGCCTCACGCGTGAACAATTCGGCCGGCCGCTGTGCGAGTTCCAAGGCCTGCAGTGGAAATTTGCGGATATGGCGATCAAGCTCGAGTCGGCGCAGCTCCTGCTCTACCGCGCTGCCGTGAATGCCGACCGCGGGCTGCCGTCCGCATACGAAACCGCTGTGGCGAAGGCCGCCTGCAACCAGGCCGGCTTCGAGGTTGCGCACGAGGCGGTGCAGGCGATGGGCGCGCTCGGATACAGTCGCGAGGCGTTGGTGGAATACTGCATGCGGCGCTGCCGCGGCTGGATGATCGCGGGCGGCTCGATCGAAATGCTCAAGAACCGGATCGCGGAACACGTGTTCGACCGCCGCTTCGACCAGCGGCCGCCACGCAGGGCGGAAGCGGCGGAGTGACGATCGATGTCACACACCGGGATCGTCATGCGCGGGCTTGACCCGCGCATCCATCATAAAACAAGTGTCATTTCGTCAAGGATGGATTGCCGGGCCTCGCCGCTTCGCGGCGGCCCGGCAATGACGATGGATGGGCCTCGCGAATGGTAGTGAAGTGACATGAGCACGTTGCGGGACGCATTGTTCGCGCCGGAATCGGTCGCAATCGTCGGACAATCGAACGACTTCACCAAGACCGCCGGACGCCCGCTGAAATTCCTGCTTCAGATGGGCTACGCCGGCCGCATCTATCCGATCAATCCGGGCCGGCAGACGGTGCTGGGCCAGCGCGCCTGGCCGACGCTCGCGTCGCTGCCGGAGCCGCCCGACCACGCCTACATCGTCACGCCGACCGACGCCGCGATCGAAGCGGTGGCGGAATGCGGCAAGCTCGGCGTCAAGGTTGCGACCGTGCTCGCCGACGGTTTCACCGAGGCCGGCGAATGGGGCGACATGCGCGTAGCGCGGCTGCGCGACATCTGCGCGACCACCGGCATCCGCGTGGTCGGCCCGTCGAGCCTCGGCATCGTCGACCTGCGCAGTCGCGCGATGCTCACCGCCAATGCGGCTTTCGACGAGAAGGAGCTGCCGGCCGGCCGCTTCTTCGCAGCCTCGCATTCCGGCAGCATGATCGGTTCGCTGCTGTCGCGCGGCAAGGCGCGCGGCATCGGCTTCGCCGGCCTGGTGTCGGTCGGCAACGAGGTCGATCTCTCGCTCGGCGAGATTTGCGAAGCGACCCTGGATGACCCCGGGATCGACGGCTACATGCTGTTCCTCGAGACCATGCGCAACGCCGATGCGCTGCGGCGCTTCGCGCTCGCGGCGCATGAACGCGGCAAGCCGATCCTGGCCTACAAGCTCGGCCGCTCGGAAGCGGCGCGCGAGCTTGCGGTGTCGCATACCGGCGCGCTGGCCGGGGAGGACGACGTCGCCGACGCATTCCTCGCCGATTGCGGGATCGCACGGGTGACGACGCTCGATGGCCTGATCGAGGGACTGCCGCTGCTCACGCGGGTGCCGGTGTCGACTTCGCGCCGGGCCAATGTCGGCGTGGTGACGACGACCGGCGGCGGCGCCACCATGGTGGTCGATCCGCTGAGCAGTGCGGGTGTCGCGGTCACGCAGCCGAGCGCCGAGACGCTGGCGCGCTTCAAGGCCGCCGGCATCGACGTCAAGCCGGCGCGCATCGTCGACGTGACGCTTGCCGGCGCCCGCTATGACATCATGAAGGCGGCGCTCGATATCCTCACCACCGCGCCCGAATACGATCTCATCGTGCCGGTGATCGGCTCGTCGGCGCGCTTCCATCCCGAGCTGGCGGTCAAGCCGATCGTCGACAGCGCCAACGCCAAGACGCCGATCGCCGCCTGCCTCGTGCCCGACGCACCGGATGCTCTGGCGATGCTGAGCGAGGCGGGCGTGCCGAACTTCCGCACGCCGGAAGCCTGCGCCGACGCCATTGCCGCGGCGCTGAGGCGGCGGCCGCCACGGCCCATGCCCGAGCGCATTGCGCGGCCCGCACCGGGTCCCGGCCGGATGCTCGACGAGATCGACGCCGGCACGCTGATCGAGCGGTTCGGCATTCCGCGCGCACCGGCGATCGTGGTCGATGCCGGCGTCACCCGCGCGCCGTCGCTGCCGTTCGCCTATCCGGTCGTGGTCAAGGCGCTCTCGGCCGAGATCGCGCACAAGACCGAAGCCGGCGGCGTCGTGCTCGGCGTTGCCGACGGCACCGCGCTGCTGGCGGCGATCCGGCAGATCCGCGCCAATGTCGCGCAACGCCGCCCGCAAACCCGCGTCCTGCGCTTTTTGGTGCAGCCGATGATCGCCGGTATCGGCGAGGCGCTGATCGGCTATCGGGTCGATCCCGCGGCCGGCCCGCTGGTGATGGTCGCGGCCGGCGGCATCCTGACCGAGCTCTACCGCGACCGCAGCCTGCGGCTGGCGCCGGTCGATCTCGCCATCGCCAGGGAGATGATCGCCGAGGTGCGCGGCTTCGCGGCGCTTGCCGGCTTCCGCGGCCGCCCGAAGGGCGACCTCGACGCGCTGGCCGAGGCGATCGTGGCGATGTCGCGCCTTGCGCAGGAACCGTCCATCGTCGAGGCCGAGATCAACCCGCTGATCGTGCGGAGCGACGGCGTGGTCGCGGTCGACGCGCTGGTGAAGCTCGCCTGAGGCTATACCTCAGACGAGCTTCGGCATTTTGTTTCAGTCTTCTTTACGTCGAAGGTGCGAGATACGATCAGCTATTCCGCCAAACCTTTTTCCACCCTGATGGGAGGATTGAATGAATTTTTTGTCTTTCCGCGGCTTGGTGTCGGCGATCCTAGTCGGTTTGCTATTTCTCGCCGCAGGTGCCGCCAGCGCCCAGCAGGGTCCTGCGGCGGTGACGCTGTTCAACAACGTCAGAGTCTTCAACGGCAAGAGTACGTTGCTGTCCGCACCGACCAACGTGCTGGTTCGCGGCAACCTGATCGAACGAATTTCCCAGGCGCCTATTCCCGTTGATCGCAGCGCGACCACCCGGATCATCGACGGCGGCGGCCGGACCTTGATGCCCGGCCTGACCGACGCGCATTGGCACGCGACGATGGTGCGGCTCACGCCCGCGGTGATGCTTGGAAGCGACCTCGGCTATTCCACGCTTCTCGCGGGGGCCGAGGCGACCGCCACGCTGATGCGCGGTTTCACCACCATCCGTGACCTCGGCGGCCCCTCGTTCAGCCTGAAGCGCGCGATCGACGAAGGCGTGTTGCCCGGGCCACGAATCTATCCGTCCGGAGCGGTCATCACTGTCACGAGCGGCCACGGCGACTTTCGCCAGCCGACGGACCTGCCAAGGACCATCGGCGGGATGCTGAGCCGTGTCGAACAGCTTGGCGGCGCCATGATCGCCGACAGCCCGGACGAAGTCAGACTGCGCGTGCGCGAGCAGCTGATGCTGGGCGCATCGCAGATCAAGCTGACGGCTGGCGGCGGCGTCGCATCCCCATTCAGCCCGCTCGACGTTTCGACCTTCACCGAGGCCGAGCTTCGCGCCGCGGTGGAAGCCGCCGAGAACTGGGGCACTTACGTCGGCACCCATGCCTACACACCGGTCTCGATCCAGCGCTCGATCGCGGCGGGCGTCAAAGTCATCGAGCACGGCCACTTGATCGACGACGCCTCGGCTCGGCTGATTGCCGACAAGGGAATCTGGCTGAGCACGCAGCCATTTCTTGACCTGTCAGGCGCCGCCGCATTGCCTCCCGCAAACCAGGCGCGGATGCGGCAGGTGGTTACCGGCACCGACAACGTCTATGCACTGGCCAAGAAGTACAAAATCAAAACCGCATTCGGCACCGACATCCTGTTTTCCCAGGCGCTGGCCGAGCGGCAGGGCAACGGCATCGTCGACCTGACGCGCTGGTTTACGCCGGCCGAAGCATTGACCATGGCGACGGCGACGAACAGCGAATTGTTCCGCCTGTCCGGCCTTCGCAATCCCTACCCCGGCAGATTGGGCGTCGTGGAAGAAGGCGCGCTCGCCGACCTGCTGCTGGTCGACGGCAATCCGCTGGAAGACATCAAGCTCGTCGCGGACCCGGCCAAGAATTTTGTGGTCATCATGAAGGACGGCACGATCTACAAGAACACGCTGGTCAAGTGAGTGCGACTGGCGTCGTCATCGCGGCGCATGGTCGCGGTCAACGCGCTGGTGAAGTTCGCCTGAGTTCGTGAGGCACACTCGGTCGGCTCCTTCTCCCCGTTGGGGAGAGGGGTGGGGTGAGGGGGACTACGTCCCTCGATGAGTTCGAACCCCCTCACCCTAACTCTCTCCCCCACGGGGAGAGGGAATCCGACCGCGCTCGCCGCGTCCTCCGGATTAGCAATCAGCGTCCTGTGATTTCCAAAATTGACGAGGCATAATGGGCCTCAAAGCCGATCAAGAGGAAACGCGCATGTCGCACGCCGAAGCCCTTCACACCCATCATCCCGCCGCGGGCGCGACCAGCAACATCGTCAGCTTCGTCGCGAAGCTGCGGCATGACGCGCTCGACGACGAGGTGCGCCACTATGCGCGTCGGCACCTGCTCGACACCGTCGGGGTGATGATCTCCGGTGCACAGGGCACGATCGCCGCGCAAGCAGAGTCGGTGCTGATCGCGACCCGGCCCGCCGGCAACGTGCCGGTCGCGGGCCGCGCGCGCCGCGCCGACCTGATCGACGCCGCCTTCCTCGGCGGCACCGCCGCGCACGGCATTGAGCTCGACGACGGCTACACCAAGGGTTCCGTGCATCCCGGCTGCACCGTGGTGCCGGCGATCCTGTCGGCGGGCTACGTGAAGAAGGCGAGCGGCGCGCAACTGATCGAGGCGATGGTCGCGGGCTACGAGACCGTCACCGCGATCGGCCGCGCGGTGCATCCGGATTTGCGCCACCGCGGCTTCCATCCGACCGGTGCGGTCGCGGTGTTCGGCGCGGCGATGGCCGTCGGCAAGTTGCGCGGACTTTCGCCGCAGCAACTCGCGAACGCGCTTGGCATCGCTGGCTCGAGCTCGGCCGGGCT
>Ga0075420_100000053_pt1 | contig 63294 bp, 49 predicted proteins | sample SoiMetdeltSBSDD4_FD_75296 | JGI IMG/M metagenome (GOLD analysis project Ga0075420, IMG submission 75296) | Bulk soil microbial communities from a Populus tree surrounding site in Tennessee, USA - Soil MetaG P. deltoides SBSDD4 | ecosystem: Environmental > Terrestrial > Soil > Tree plantation...
GGGCCGCGAGTGCTGCTGATCGAGGCGCCGCCCGGCGTGGGCAAGAGCCACGTGGCCATGACGCTGGCCCGCTGGAGCGGCGACGCCTACCTGCTGACGTCGCAGAAGCTGCTCCAGGACCAGTACGAGCGCGAGTTCGGCGCCGACCTGGCCCTGGTGAAGGGCCGCGACAACTACGTGTGCGAGCGGTATCACGGCGCCCCGGTGCCGACCTCGCGCGGCATGTGCCGGCGGCCGGGCAGCCCGGTCTGCGCCTGTCCCTACCAGCGCGCGAAGCAGGCCGCGCTCAACGCGTCGATCTTCTGTACCAACATCGCCTACTTCACGACCTTGCGGCACTGGCACGCCGAGCAGCTCCGCCGCCGTCGCCTGCTGATCGTGGACGAGGCCCACAATCTCGAGAGCCAGCTCGTCGGCGTCTTCACCGTGCGCTTCTCGCACGACGAGATGCGCGACTGGTTCGACGGCCCGCTGCCGCGTCTGCCCCTGGCCGAGGACTACCGGGCGCTCCTGGCCGGGCACGTCGAGCCGCTGCGGGCGCGGCGCGCCGAGCTCGACCGGCGCCTGGCGGCCCTGCGCCCGCCCGGGCAGCCGGCGGAGCTCTTCCTCGAGATGTCGCCCACGCGCGAGGAGCAGGAGCTGCTCGACCGGCGCGAGCAGCTCGAGGACGCCCTGGCCCGGGCGACCTTCTTTCTCGACGCCGACGACCGCGAGTGGATCGTGCGCTACCCCGACCGCCCGGCCGCCGAGCTGGCGCTGGTGCCGCTCACGGTGGCCGGCATGGCGCGCGAGCTGTTCAGCGAGTGCGCCGAGGTCACCGTGCTGTCGTCGGCGTACCTCGGCCACCGGGCGGTGCTGGCCGAGTACTTCGGGCTGGACGAGGGCGACGTCCGCGTCTTCGCGACGTCCTCGCCGTTCGCCCTGGAGCAGCGGAGGATCGTCTACCGTCCGGTCGGCGCGCTCTCGCAGGTCACCCGGGCGCGACTGGAGCCGGCGCTGTTTGCCGAGGTGGCGACCATCCTCGCCGCCCATCCGGACGACAAGGGCCTCGTCCACGTGCCCTCCTACGAAGCCGGGCGTCGACTCGTCGACGCCCTGGCGACACGGGCGCCGCGCGAGTCGCGGCGCCTGCTCTGGATCGACTCCGCCGACGGCAAGACCGCCGCGCTCCAGCTGCATCGAGCCTCCGCGCGACCGACCGTGCTGGTGTCGCCATCCCTGCGCGAGGGCGTGGACCTGCCCGACGACTTCCTGCGCTTCCAGGTGCTGACGAAGCTACCCTATCCGGATCTGGGCGACCCGTGGACGGCGGCCCGCCGCGCGCGCGACCCGCGCTGGTACGCGGTGGAGACGGCCAAGGCGCTCCTGCAGGCGTACGGCCGGTCGTGCCGACACGCGGACGACTTCGGGGTGACCTACGTGCTGGACGGACAGTTCGCCCGGTTCCTGCAGCACTACCGGGTCCTGCTGCCGGAGTGGTTCCTGGACGCCGCCGAGCCGGCGTTGCGGGCGGCGACGAGGGCGGAGCACCTCGCCGACTGAGTCGCCGGCGGCCTTCCTCAGCCTCGTGCCGCGGCCGCCGCCGAGCGCCCCGCGATGCGGCCGAAGACCGCGCCGGCCATCAGGCCCGCTCCGCCGGGGTAGTTGTGATAGAAGAGCCCGCCGACCAGCTCGCCGGCCGCGAAGAGTCCGGGAATCACGCGCTGCTCGCAGTCGATGACCCGCGCGGACTCGTCGATCTTGAGCCCGCCGAACGTGAACGTGATGCCGGTGGTGACGGCGTAGCCCACGAACGGGGGCGAGTCCAGCGGCTGAGCCCAGTTGGACTTGGGCACGGCCAGGCCGCGAGTGGCCCGGCCGTCCTTCACGGCAGGATTGAAGGGCACGTCCTTCATGACCGCCGCGTTGAACTCGGTGACGGTCTTCACGAAGCCGGCGACGTCGATCTCGAGCTTGCGAGCGAGGCCGTCCAGCGTCGCGTCCTCGGCCCGGGTGACCTCGCGGATGCGGTACTCCTCGCGGAGCAGGTCGAGCACCTTCTGGTCGAAGATCTGGAACGCGGTGCGCCGTGGCTGCCCGATAACCGCGCGCCCGTACTTCACGTAGGTGTAGTTGCGGAAGTCGGCGCCCTCGTCGACGAACCGTTCGCCGCGGAGGTTGACGATGAGACCGAGCGGGTAGGAGTGCTTCTGGAAGTTGTCGCCGACCTTGCGGTCGCCGTGCCAGGGGGCATTGAGATCCCACTGCACGGAGTGGCACCCGCTCCAGTGCCCCCAGGGCAGGGCCCCGACCTCCAGCGCCATGCGGATGCCGTCGCCGGTGTTGTAGGGCGTGCCGCGGACGCGCGCCAGCTCCCAGTTGGGGCCGAGGTAACGCGTGCGCATCTCGGGATTCGCCTCGAACCCTCCCGACGCCAGCACCACCGCGCCGGCCGTGATGGTCTCGGTGCCCGCGGGCGTGCGGACGAGCAGGCCGGTGACGTGGCCGCGGTCGTCGGTCAGCAGCCGGGTCGCCTTGGTCTCGAAGCGCACGTCGATACCGGCCTTGGCCGCGGAGCCATACTCCATGTCGATCAGGCCGGGTCCGCCGCCCACCGCCTCGAGCACCAGCCCGCCCCAGAAGCGGAACTTCCCGCCGACCTTGTACGCCTGGCGGCCGAACATCGGGATCCAGCGGACACCGCGGTCCTTCATCCAGCGCACGGTGTTCTGCGACTCCCGGACCACCAGCAGGGCCAGGTCGGGGTCGGCACAGTCCTCGGTCACGCGCATCAAGTCATCGTAGAAACTGTCCTCGGTGTAGGGATCGACCTCCATCTGCGCGGCTTCCTGGTCCGACAGGTCCCCGATGAGGCTGCGCAGCTCGTCGAAGCTCTTGAACGCGAAGCGAAACCCGCCGGCGGTGAAGAACCCGTTGCCGCCCCGCCACGCTTCCGGGGCCTTCTCCACCACGAGGACCCGGGCGCCGGCCTCGCGAGCGGACAGGGCCGCGCACATCGCCGCGTTTCCGCCGCCCACAACCACGACGTCGTAAGCCGTTGCCACGCGCATGGACCTCCTGGGGAGACGCTCGGTGGCCGTACGTTAGGGTGAGGGTCGCGGGGTGTCAAGCGTCCGGCGGAGCATCGCGATCAGCACCTCGCGGCTCTGCTCGGCGGTCCGGACCTCGCGCGGGAAGGCGATGCGCACGCTCGACAGCCGGTCGCCCTGCCGCAGGCGCAGCGTGAAGCCGAGCCGGTCGACGGTCACCATGGTGGCCTCGTCCGCTGTCTCGCCGGCGTAGTGGCGGGCGTACGCGATCAACGCGTCGGCGTGGTCTCGGTTCATGTGCTCGACGATCCCCGTCGCCGCCTCGGCGAGCGGATCGGGACTGGCCGCCTGGTAGTCGGCGGGCGTCACCCAGTCCATCGCCGCGAACCCTCCCACGAAGTACACGTCGACCGGCTCGAGGCGCCAGAACGCGAAATCGTCGAAGTCCACCCAGTAGCCGGCGCGGGGATGGCGCGCCAGGTACGCCGCCCGCGCGTCGCGTCCCTCGACGGGATCGAGCGCGTGGCCGTCGCCCATCAGCGTGAGCCGTCCGGCCGCCAGCGGGTCGCCGCTGCAGTCCGGCTGCGTGACCAGCAGGCTGGCCCGGCGGTCGGCCGCCAGGTTCTGCGTGTGCATCGCCATGGCGCTGATGAGGAACAAGGGACGACCGTCCACGTCGAGGGCGTACGGCATGACCGACGCGAACGGATGCCCGGCGTGACGGCGAGACACCGTCGCCAGCATCCCGGTCCGGCCGAGGTACGCGAGAGTCCGGGCCCGCTCGGCGAACGTCGGCTCGGGGACGGCAGGCGCCTCCGGCGCGCGCGGTGGACCGGCGTGACGGCTCATGCCGAGGAGGCTACACCCGTCGGCGCTATTCCCGGGTCGCGGTGAAGGGACAGATTTGGCTGTAGGCGCAGTAACGGCACGCCTGGCGCGAGGGTGTGGCGTCGAAGCGACGCGCGCGGATCCCCGCGGCGGCCGTCACGACCGCGGCCCGCGCCTCGTCGAGGTCGGCCTCGGTCGGCCGGCGCCGACCCGCCAGATTCGTCTCGATGAAACGCAGCTCCACCCACTCCGGCAACCGCCCGGTCATCTCGCGCCAGGCCAGGGCATACAGCTTGAGCTGCAGGTTCTCGTCCACGCGACGGTCGGCGTCCTTCTGCCGGGTCACCTCGCTCGTCTTGTAGTCGACGATGGTGGCGCCGAGCAGGTCCTCGTCGACCCGGTCGAAGCGGCCGCGGACGCGGTTGTTGGCGATGCTGAAGGCGAAGTCCTTCTCGACCCACGTCGGCCTGACGCCCTCGGCCTCCTCCTGGTGCCAGAAGCGCGCGAGCGCCTCGCGGCCGGCCGCCTTGCGCGCCTCCTGGTGCTCCCAGGTGAGGAACCCCTGGTTGAGCCACTTGCGGTCGTACTCGGCGAGCAGGTCCTCGAGGGAGGTGTAGTTCCCCTCCACCCGCCGCCGGAGATAGAACTCCACCACGGCGTGGATGGTGCTGCCGTAGACCACTGTGTGATGGCGCAGGATCGGCACCCGGAGCTGGTGCACGTAACGGTACTTCAGCGGACAGGTCTGGTAGTCGTCCACCTGCTTGTGGCTCAGCACCAGCTCCTCGGACTCCGCCATGGGCGGCACGCTCGCCGTGTCCGGCTCGGCCGGCGGCGCGAATCGCTCGAGCTCCTCGACCGGCGCGCCCCGGAAGGGCCGGGCCGCGTCCTTGGGCAGGTCGAGCGCCTCCAGGACGAACTGGCTCACCTTGCGCTCGCGCGTCCCGCCGTAATCCCGGGCGCTCGTGAAGAACAGCTCCCGGCGGGCCCGCGTCATGCCGACGTAAAAGAGTCGGCGCTCCTCCTGGATGTGGAAGTCGCCGGGCGGCACCGCGTCCCGGATCAGCTCCACCGGCAGCTCGAGGGGATCGCGCCGCTTCTGGACGGGAAACTTGCCCTGGACGAGGTTGACGAGGAACACGACCGGGAACTCGAGGCCCTTGGCCTTGTGGACGGTGAGGACCCGCACCGCCGGCGTCTCGACATCGGCCTCGGTCACCGCCGGGTCCTCGCCGGCGTCAATGAGCGCGTCGAGGTGCTTGACGAGCTCGCGCACGTGGTCGTAGCGGAGTGTCCGGGACGCGTCCTGGATCCGCCGGAAGAACTTGGAGATGTTCTGCACCTCCGCCTCGTCGCGCGCCGTCGCCGCCTTCGACATGCGGGCCAGCCAGCCGGAGTCGACGAGGAACTGATAGAGCAGCTCCCCCGTCGGCATCTCCCGCCCCAGCTCCATGTACCGAACGAGGTCGGCGACCAGATGGCGGATCGACAGCCGCGCCTCCTCCTCGAGCTCGGCCTCCAGCTCGGGGATCGTCTCGACGCTGCGGAGCACGTCGAAGAGCCAGCGATGCTTGCGATCGGCGTGGGTGGCGCACCGGGTGAGGTCGACGATCGGCACCTGGTAGAGGTCCGACGAGGCCAGGTAGTGGACGCTGACCGAGTCGTCGGGATGGGCGACCGCGCGCAGGAAGGCCAGCAGTAGCCGCACCTCGGGCCGGCCGTACAGGCCGGCGTTGCCCGAGAAGGTCCACGGGATGCCGCGGAGGTTGAACGAGCGCAGGAACTGGTCGGCGTCCCCGTTGGAGCGCACCAGCACGGCGACGTCGGAGAGCTGCCAGGCGCCCTGCTCGACCCGGTCGCGGACCGTCTGCGCCACCGCATCGGCTTCCTGCGTCGCCGTCTCGTAGTGCCAGTGCCTCGGCTCGGGCCCGGGGGGCTCCCGGACGGCGACGAGACGCTTGTCGATCCCGCTGCGGACCTCGAGCCGGTCGGGATTGTTGTGCACGATCAGGCGGTAGGCGGCGTCGAGCACCGCCTGGTGGGAGCGGAAGTTCTGGGTGAGGACGATCTGCTTGGCGCCCGCGTAGTGGTCGAGGAACCCGACGACGTTGGAGATGGCCGCGCCGCGCCACTTGTAGATGGACTGGTCGTCGTCGGCCACCACGGCCACGTTGCCGTGGCGCGCGGCCAGCAGCTTGACCAGCGCGAACTGCGCGTGGTTGGTGTCCTGGAACTCGTCGACGAGGATGTACTTGAACCGCCGCTGGTAGACGTTCAGCACGTGCGGTCGCGTGCGGAGCAGGCGGAGCGCGAGCACGATCTGATCGCCGAAGTCGATCCGGTCGGCGCGGCCCATGAGGGCCTGGTAGGCCGCGTAGGTCGCCGCCAGCTCCACGTGCTGCTCGGCCCGATCGCGCGCCTCGGCGTCGTCGGGCGCGGCGGCGGCCGCCGCCCGCAGCACCTCGGCGCAGCGCACGTAGTCCTCCGGCGCGATGTCGTCGTCCTTGCAGCGGCTGACCAGGGTGATGATCGCCTGCAGGTGGCGGGTCGGGTCGCCGAGCGGGCGATAGCGCGCGAGCGGCAGCTCGAAGAGGCGGTCGCCCAGGAAGATCACCTGCTCGGCGCGGCTGAGGACGCTGAAGTCGTTCTTCAGGCCGATCTCCAGCGAGTGGCCCCGCAGCAGGCTGTCGCCGAAGGCGTGAAAGGTGGCGATCTCGACGTCGGCGTAGCCGTAGGGCACGAGCTGGTCGACCCGCTCCTCCATCTCGGCGGCGGCCTTGTCGGTGAACGTGAGCGCGAGGATCTCCTCGGGACGCACGCGACGCTGGGCGATCAGCCAGGCGATGCGGCGGGTAATGACGGTGGTCTTGCCGGTGCCGGCCCCCGCCACGATGAGCAGCGGCCCCGCATCGTGAGTGACGGCATCCCGCTGGGCCTGGTTGAGTCCATCGAGGATGCGGTCGCCCGCCATGTGAATCGACTATATCAGCAGGACGCGCCGGGTGATCACCTCCGGATGTCCGAGCCCCCCGCGAGCAGGTCGCCGACGTCACGCGCGTCGATGCGCGCGACGTCGCCCCACGTCGAGCACTTGAGCGCCGCGACGGCCGCCCCGGCGTCCACCGCCTCCTGCGGCCCTCGACCCTGCAGGGTCGCCCACAGGAAGCCGGCGACGTAGGCGTCGCCGGCCCCGACCGGGTCGACCGCCTGAACGGCATGGGTGCGCGTGGGTCGCCACAGGCGGTCGCTGGCGAGCGCGACCGAGCCCTCCGCCCCCTGCAGGAGCGCGATCGTGGCCCTGGGGGCCAGACGCGACAGCGCCTCGACGATCGCATCGCCGGGGCCCGTGAGACCGAGCACCGTGCGGGCCTCCGCCTCGCCCATGAAGATGTGGCGCGCCGCCGGCAGCACGACGTCGATAAAGGCGCGCGCCTCGGCCGGCGTCCAGAGCGCGGCCCGGTAGTTTAGGTCGAACGAGATGGCGGCCGCTTCGCCGAGCGCGCGCTCCACCACCCGCCGTGGGCCCGGCCCCAGGGCGGGGGTGATGCCGGTCAGGTGCACCAGACGCGCCCGCCGCACCGGCTCCCAGTCGATCGCCTCCGGCACGAGCCGGGCGAAGGCCGAGTCGCGCCGGTCGTACAGCACCCGGATGGGCCTCGGCGGCGCGCCGAACTCCAGGAAGTAGACGCCGACCCTGGCGTCGTCGACGGTGCGCACGTGCGCGCAGTCGACGCCGTGGCCGGTCAGCTCCCGGCGAATCCGGTCTCCCCAGGGGTTGGCTGGCACCGCCGAGATCCAGGCGGTCCGCAGGCCCAGGCGCGCGCAGGCGGCCGCGACGTTGGCCTCGGCCCCGCCGACCTGCACGTCGAGGTGGCGTGCCGTCTCGATCCGCTCGGGCGACGGGATGGACAGCCGCAGCATGACCTCGCCGATGGCGACGAGGTCGTGCATCTAGGCGAGACGGATCGTGAGCGACGTGCCGAGGATCATCGACCCCGTGATGAGGGTCGGCCGCCGGTCGTCGCCGAACACGATGCGGGCGGGCCGGTTCTCGCGCGCCCACGACGAGAACCGCGTGAGGTCGAGGAGGGCGGCCGGCTTGCGGGTCTCCGGGTCGGGCTCGATCCGCAGCTCCAGCGGGACCAGCTCGGCCCGGTAGGCGTGCGCGACGTCGTCCGGCCCTTCGTTGTCGGCCCGCCGGCGCCGCACGATGAGCGTCTGCAGCCGGCCATCGGGCCGGGGAGTCCACGAGCCCTCCCGGAAGTTCAGCAACGCGCTGATCGCGTCGTCGATGGCCTCGCCGGCCGGCATCGTCAGCACGTCGTCGACCACGCGCAGGCGCCGCATCAAGAAGGTCTCGGCCCGGGCGTGGTACTCGACGACGCCCCGCTGGTAGTCGTAGGCGACTCTCGATCGGGATTCTCGTCCCCGGACCTGGAACCAGGCCTCGCTCCGGACAGGCGCCCATCGACCGTCCCGCACAACGCCGCTGGACTGGATACGGTTGGCGATGCCGTCCCCTCGCCCGTCGATCCGGACCTCGTAGCGCCCGGCCGCCCGGTCGACGCTCTCGCGGACCTCCCCGTCCAGGCGGAACGTCAACATCTGATAGAGGATGCCCACTTCGGCGGCAAACGCTGCCTTGTGGGTGGCGGGCTCCGCCACCGCACGGGTGGGGGACACGAGCAGCCCGGCCACGGCCAGTGTCAAGAAATCTCGACGGTTAAAGGGTTTTATGGACATGGCCGCTGTGTCAGCCTATTCTACTGCGCCACGGGGGGGCGGAATTTTGTGCCGGGACGGCGCCTGCTATCGTATTCCAGGGTGCCCGAAACCGGCCCCGACTCCGCAAAGGGGCTGCCGGAGATGAAGCGACGCGCGGTGATCACCGGTCTGGGGATCGTTTCGCCGATCGGCGTCGGGGTCGAGCGGTTCTGGGCTTCGGCCCGCGCCGGCCGCTCGGGCATCGCCAATCCCACCCTCTTCGACGCCTCCAAGCTTCCTCCCGAGTGCCAGATCGTCGGCGAGGTCACCGACTTCAACGTCAAGGAGTGGCTCCCGGGCGCCGCCGGCCGCATGGCCGGCCGCTTCAGCCAGTTCGCCGTCGCCGCCGCCAAGATGGCCCGCGACGACGCCAAACTCGACTCCGCCCAAATCCCCTCGGAGCGGATCCTTGTGTCCCTTGGATCTTCGATGAGTGGGCTAGTCGACGTGATGGACACCGTGCCGCGATACTTGCGAGGCGATGTAATCCCGCCCTGGATGGTTCTGGAGTATCCAGGACACGCGGCCGCCAGCCATGTCGCGATAGATGCGAAGGGGCATGGGCCAGTCGCGACCTTCGCCACCGCTTGCGTCGCCGGTTTGGACTCTATCAGCTGGGCCGTCGAGAAGATCCAGCGAGGCGAGGCTACCGCCGTCGTGGCCGGCGCAACAGAAACTCCGCTCTCGCCAGGGTCTCTAGATGCCTTCCGTGCACTCGGCGCGTTGTCTCGCTGGCAAGGCCCGCCCTCTGAAGCGAGTCGCCCTTTTGACAAGCTGCGCACAGGCCTCGTTCTAGCTGAAGGGGCTGGCATCGTGATTCTCGAAAACGAAGATGATGCCCGAGCTCGCGAAGCGAAGATCTATGCGCGCGTTCTCGCAAGCGCAAACATTACAGAGTCCCGACACATGCGTGAAGTCGATTCGTCCGGAGAATCGACGGCACGAATTCTGAGCCTTGTGATGGAGCGAGCCGAGTTGCGCCCGCAAGACATCGACTACTTTTGCGCCCATGGCAATTCTCTCGTTGACTATGATGCTGCCGAGACCGCAGGGATCAAGAAGGCTTTCGGGAAACAAGCCTCCTGCATTCCTGTCTCTTCGATAAAGTCAATGTGCGGCCAGGCCCTGGCTGCAAGCGGTGCCATGCAAACGGTGGTCGGTTGCCTAGCGATTCGTGATCATGTCGTTCCCCCCACAATCAATTACGAATATCCTGATCCATTGTGTGACCTCGACTATGTCCCGAATCGAAGTCGTAATGCCCGTGTAGATACGGTGATGATTCACGCTCAGAGCATCGGAGGGTCACATGCAGCTCTGCTGCTGAGTCGAGCGGACTAGGGGCGGTGCGAGCGCTTTTTCTTTTTCTTCTTGTCGCACTCCTTGCTGCCTTAGCGCTCTACGTATGGCGTGCGCGGCCTGAGAGCGCGGTCAATATATGGTTTGGTCTATTCACTCTTTCGCTCGGCTGTTGGGTTCTAGGCATTGCCGGCGTCGAAGCGGGTTTTCATACTGAGTTTTTTGGCCGCCTCAGCTTCGTTGGTGGTGGATTCGCTCCACCGACGTTTCTTGCATTCTCGCGCGTCTTTCCTACGACGAGCCGCTGGCCGCCTCGATGGCTGATACCCGTCGCGCTTTCCATGGCGTCGATCCTGGCGATTCTGTCCACTACAACTCCAATGGTCGCTCACAGCATCAAGGTGACCGCAGTCGGCATTAAACGATCGGCCGGCCCTCTCTATCCGGTTTTCGCAGTGTACTTCGTCGGATGTGCCGTGACTGCAATCGCCGTATTTATCGACAAGGCCCGACGCGTGCGCGGTCTTGCGAGGGCACAACTCCAATATTTGGGCATAGGCGTGGTCGTTATGGCCACTGGCGGGATCACGAGCAATCTCCTGATCCCTCTTCTAACTGGGCGTTCCAACTCGAGCAGCTTCGGTCCCTATTTCGTCATGCCACTTGTCCTCCTCATCGGGCACGCCATCATTCGGCACCGCCTGATGGATCTTCGACTCGTGCTCAGTCGCGGCATGACCTATCTAATGGCCTCGGCGTTTGTCTCCGCCGTCGTCATCGTGGTCGTGCGCCTCGTCTTCTTCCGCGGTCGTATGATGCCCGAGCCCCGGGACGCCCTCATAGCCACCATCGTCTCGCTACTTATGTTGTCCGTTCCCGGACAACGCATTGTCGAACGGCTTGTCGATCCGTATCTATATCGCCGTCGTCTCGACTATCAGTCCGCCCTTCGCGATGCCGCACATCGCCTGAGCCGTCTGATGCAGCCCAGTGAGCTTGCCAGCGAGTTACGTTCCTTTCTCTCCGACACTTTTGTGCCGGAGGCCTTCGCGATGATCGTGCGCGATTCAGAAAATCAGAAGGTCGAGGCCCTGGGCGCCACTATGCCAATGAAGAGCAGCCTTCAGCGAGCTGTGACATCTCTGGCTGATGGGAACAGTCCTTCGGTTTTCTTTGTCGGCGCGTCCCGCACCGCCCGCGATCGGCGCACCACCCATGAGGCGCTGCGCCAGGTTGGAGTAGAGTTAGTCATCACTCTCGGTCGACGTTCACAGTCTTTCGGCGCGATTTTACTGGGGCCTCGGAAGAGCGGTGATGCTTACTTCGCTCCGGATTTGGCATTCCTCGAATCGCTCGCCGAGCTGGCTTCCATCGCACTCGAAAACTCTCTTCTGTATAAGCAACGGATCCAAATGCTGGAGTACTCCGATCGGCTACTTGAGGCTTTGGACTCAGCCGTCGTTGCTGTAGATGTGGAAGGACGGATCACGAGTTTCAATTCTGCTTCAAGGACACTACTCGGCCTGAGTGATGATCATAGACGCTCGCACTTAGACATCCTTCCTTCCCAGGTCGCGTGGGCTCTAGCTCTGGCAATTACCGAAGCCTGGCGTCCGACTGAGGTCGAAGCATCGATCGACCATGCCGGACGGGGACCACTCCCTGTGATTCTATCCACCGCTGTCCTCCATGATGAGCCGCAGCGAATCTCAGGAGCCCTCGTGGTCGTTACGGACCTTTCCGCAGTTAAGGCGCTCGAACACAATCAGAGGCGAGTCGAGCATCTCGCTATGATGGCTCGCTTCTACGCTGGTATTGCTCATGAGATTCGGAACCCTCTCGCCGCGATCTCGAACTTTATCTCAATGCTCCCTGACCGCTTCGATGATGCGGAATATCGAGAGACGGCAGCGCGTCTGCTCCCGCATGAAGTCAACCGCATAGTCGGCCTGGCCGACCGCCTCAGACTCATGGCGCCGAGCGAAGGAGGGAAGCTCGTCGAGATCGCCCTGCTTCCACTGCTAACCGATATCATCGCTCTTCACGGTCCAGCCGCGGCGGAGGCGGGCTGCAAACTAGTTCTGACGAGCCCGCCTGATGCTCCCAGAATTGCGGGCGACCCTGGGCAGCTTGTCCAGCTCTTCGTGAACCTCTTCAAGAACGCAACTGAGTCAATGCCGCGCGGTGGCGATATCAATGTAGAGATATCTCACCGCGCATCAGGCAGCGGTGAAGAGTGTGTCGCCGTCTCTGTCGTCGACGAAGGTGTTGGCATTGACCCGTCTCTTCGCGGTAGAATCTTCGAGCCATTTTTCACGACAAAACCCACCGGTACCGGCTTGGGTCTGTCGATTTGTCAAGAGATCGCTGATTTCCATCGAGCTCGCCTTACAATCGCGCCACGATTCGGTCGCCCTGGCACCATCGCGCAAGTCGAGTTCCCTTGCTTAAACCTCGACACAGCGGGCCGTGCATTGACCGGGTCGCTGCAGATCGTGCGTGATTTTTGAGAAATCTATCTAAATGATCCAGTTCACCTTAATCGGCGTTGGGGTGCTCCATTTGGTTCTCGGCTTCTTGGTGCTCAGAGCCCATCGCCGGAGCTTGGTGAACCAGGCGTTCGCCGCCCAGTCCTTCACCTTTGCTGGGTGGGTTCTAGCCATTGCAGGGATTCAAAGTAGGGATGCGCTGGCTACTCCACCGGGGTTCGCTTTCGCATTCGCGAGTCTCATCCCCGTAGCTTTTCTTCTGTTCAGCTGCTGTTATCCGACGGTAGCGTCTTGGTCTTCACCACTTTATGTACGGGCCTTGTTTGCCCTCGGAACGGCATTCATGTTCTTCTCATTGATGACCGATCTCATTGTCTACGACGTCGAAATTGGCCCCGATGGGGTTTCCCGCAAGACGGGGCCGCTTTATAGGGTCTTTTCGCTCTATTTCATTCTCACGTGGTGTATAGGGCTCGTGCTCTTCATGAAGAAATGGCGCTCCGCCCGTGGGCTGCAACGAGCGCAGTTCAATTATCTGGGAGTAGGAGTAATTGGCGGTTTCACAGGGGGCATCTGCACCAACCTTCTCTTTCCGCTTATCACAGGTCAGGCGACATATAGCTGGCTCGGTCCATACTTCAGTCTCCTTTACGTCGGGTTTGTCGCCCACGCCATCATTCGTCATCGACTTATGGATCTTCGCCTGTTTATTCATCGCGGACTTACCGTGGCGATTGCAACAGCCCTGTCAGCTTTGCCAGTAGGTTTACTCCTCATCGTCCTATGGCCGAGGCTTCTCACGTCGTTGAGTCCCTCGGAACTCGCATTGCTGCTCGTCTCTATCGCAACTGCAACGATTCTGGTTCCACTTACCCGTGATGCCACCGGCAGACTACTCGATCACTACGTCTACCGAACTCACGCCAACTATCAACGCACGGTCCGCGAAGCGAGCCAAATGCTTACGCGGCTTTTGGATCTTCAAACCCTTCTGGCGTTCATAACCTCGACGATCGCGCGCTCAACATCAGCGGATGGAGTCGTACTCTATCTTAAGGAAGAAGAGACGTTCCGTCTCGCGGTATCAGAGAGGTCAAAGCACATAGGACAGTGTCCGGCGCCATTAGAGATGCCACACGTATTTGCGCACGCTGTTCATGTCGCCCAGGCTCCTCTGTTAATCGATGCCGCGGCCTCTGGCAATGGTGCCGTTGCGACGTTGTCGGCGAAGCCTGTCGCTGCTAATTGGCATGTCCTATTGCCGGTCATGGCGGAAGATTCATTGATCGCCCTCATCGCTGTCGGTCCGAAGCTTTCCGGCGACGCCTTCTATCGTCAGGACCTCGACCTTCTCATGACGCTCGCGAATCAGGCTGGTGTCGCAATAAAGAACGCTCAACTATATGCGGCGGTGAGTCTCGCGAATGAATATCTCGAAAATATTGCGGCTACTATGGAAAGCGGCGTCGTTGCCATCAACGCTGCAGGACGTGTCGAGATGTTTAACCGCGCTGCCGAGCACCTCACTGGCATGCTCAGCGAGTCGATTCGGGGCAGATCAACAGCCTCCCTGCCGCGATGTCTTGCCGAGCCGTTGATGGCGACGGTGGAGACTGGGGAGGGGCGGACGCAGCCGGAGGTGGACCTGCCGACGGTGGCGCCGAAGGAGAATGGGCCGGCGAGTCGGCCGGTGATCTGCACGGTGTCGCCGGTGCGGGATCCGGCGGGGAGCGTGCTCGGAGCGGTCGCGGTGTTCAGCGACCTGACGCCGCTCAAGGAGCTCGAGGTCGAGCGGCGGCGGGCGGAGCGGCTCGCGTACTTCCAGGCGCTCGCGGCGGGGATCGCCCACGAGATCAAGAACCCGCTGGTTGCCATCAAGACCTTCGCGCAGCTACTGCCGCGACGGCGCGAGGATGCGCGATTCGTCGAGGAGTTCGGGCGCATCGCCTCCCGGGATATCGAGCGCATGCAGCGGCTCGTGGACCGGCTGCGGACGCTGTCGCGGCCGGCCGGTGGGCCGCGGGTGCCGCTCGACGTCCGGGCGCCCCTGAGCGAAGCTCTCGAGCTGATGCAGCCCACCGTGGAGGAGAAGGGCCTGGCGATGACGGCCCAGCTGGGGGACCGGCCCTGCCTCGTCCTTGGCAACCACCTCGAGCTGCACGAGCTGTTCCTCAACCTGGTGCTGAACGCGCACGACGCGACGCCGGGCGGCGGCGCCATCGTGGTGGACCTGTCGGAGTCCGACACCCAGGTGACGCTCACCGTGGCAGACACCGGGCCCGGCATCTCGCCCGAGTTGCTGGAGCGCGTCTTCGAGCCGTTCTTCACCACCAAGCCGAGAGGGTCGGGCCTCGGCCTGGCCATCTCGGCCGGCATCGCCCAGGCCCACGGCGCCCGCCTGCGGGCCCACAATCGACCGGCCGGCGGGGCGGCATTCACCGTGGAGTTTCCCCTGGCATCGGTGGTACCACTGGAAGTCTCGTGAATACCGTCCTCGTCGTGACCGCGGACGACCGTGTGCGGGCCCAGATCGGCCGCTGCCTGACCGGCTTCTCCGTGTTCGACTCCCGCGCCGACGACGACGCGCTGCGCATGCTGCGGCTCGTCGACATCGACATCGTCCTGCGCGAGAGCACGGGAGCGGCCGGCGCGCTGGCCACCTTCGTCTCGGCCGCCCGCGACGCGGCCCCCCACTCGCTCATCGTGGCGGTGGGCGCCAGCGGCGAGGACGAGGTCAGCGCGGATTTCACGGTCTCCGACGGTTTCACCGTGGCCGAGCTGGAGGCGGTGCTCCGCCACGCCCTCGAGCGGCAGCGGCTCATGCGAGAGATCGCCGCCGTGCGCACCGCCGCCCCGGCGGGGCCGCCGGCGCGGCTCAGCAGCGAGGAGCCGTGGGACGGGGCTGCCGTGGCCCGCGTGCTGCGGGGTTTCACCGGGGTCCTCGCGGTCGGCCTGGACATCCCGCGGGCGCTCGGCATGTTCCTCGATTCGATCGGCGAGCTGGTCCGGCCGACCCGCATGGCCCTCCTCCGACCGGATGCGCTCGGCCGCGAGTTCCGCATCGTCGTCTACCGCGGCCTGGCGCCGCAGCTCGTCCAGGGCATCCGCCTCTCCTCGACCGACGGCCTGATCCGCTGGCTGGCGGTCCAGGGACGGCCGGCGTCGGCATCGGACATCCCCGATCCCGAGATCCTCCGCGAGCTGAAGCTGTTGCAGGCGGTGGTGGCGGTGCCGTTGCTGGCGCACGGAGAGCTGGTGGCCGTGCTCGCGCTCGGACAGCCGGTGTTCGGGGCGACCTACGGCCGTCACGAGATCCAGACCCTGTTCGACGTCGCGACCCACCTCGCGACCGTGCTGCGCGACATCACGCTGCACCACCAGATCGAGCGCGAGAAGGAGTTCAGCGAGCGGATCCTCTCGCACATGTCGAGCGGCGTGGTGACGATCGGTCGCGACGAGCGGATCGGCACGCTCAACCGCCGGGCCGAGGAGATCCTGCAGCTGTCGGCGGCCGGCGCGGTGGGCCAGGACCTGCGGGTGCTGCCCTCGCCGCTGGGCGACATGCTGTACGACACCCTGGTGTCCGGCCGGGCCGTCCCCCGCACCGAGCTCCAGCTCGCCCTTCGCCGGCTGTGGCTCGAGGTGTCCACCTACGCGGTCCGGGACGAGGAGGGCCAGCCGCTGGGAGCCGTGCTCGTCTTCGAGGACCTGACGGCCCAGAAGGAGCTGGCCGCCCAGCGCCGCGAGGCCGAGCAGTTCCAGCTGCTGACCCGGGTGGTCGCCCGCATCGCCGACGAGATCAAGAACCCATTGGTGTCCATCAACACCTTCATCGAGCTCATCGGCGAGCGCTACGACGATCCGGATTTCCGCCGGCACTTCTCGTCCGTCGTGCGGCGGGACGTGCGCCGGCTGGTCGAGGTCTTTGAAAAACTTGCCGGGCTGGTGACCGAAGGTGAGCTAAACTTTGCCATCGTGGATGCCCGGGAGGTGGTCGGTCAGCTGGTGGACGCCATCGACCTGGCGGACGAGGCAGCCGGCAAGCATCTGCAGCTCGACGTGGTGCCGGAGGCGACGCCCCAGCTCATCAAGGTCGATGCGCTGCAGCTTCGCAAGGCCCTGTCCTATCTCATCCGATATCTCATGCACAACTCGGCGTCCGAGGTCGCCAAGGTGACGGTGTCCGTCGGCCAGCACGAGGACGAGGAGGGCACCAGCGACGTGCGGATCCTGGTCGGCTCTCGCACCGCCAGCGTGCCGCCCGAGAAGCTGCAGCGCCTGTTCGACCCCGTCCAGATGGTCCAGGAGAGTCTGATCGACGTCGGCCCCGCCGTGAGCCAGCGCCTCGTCGAGGCCCTCGGGGGCCGACTGCGGATGCGGCAGACGCGGCACGAGCTGGCGTTCCTCGTGACGGTGCCCGCCCTGTCGTGACCACGGCGGCGCCGCCCCTCGACGCCGCCCGCATCCTCGTCGTCGACGACGAGATGGGGCCGCGGGAATCGCTTCGCATGCTGCTCAAGCCGTCCTACCAGATCCAGACCGCCGAGAGCGGCCGATCCGCGCTCGACCAGATTCCCGGCTATCACCCCGACATCGTGATCCTCGACATCAAGATGCCGGAGCTCGACGGCCTCGAGGTCCTCAAGCGGATCAAGCGCATCGATCCGGCGATCGAGGTCGTGATGATCACCGCCTACGCCTCGCTGGAGACGGTGAAGCACGCGCTCACCCACGGAGCCTTCGAGTACCTGATCAAGCCGTTCTCGCGTCAGGACCTGGAAGACGTCGTGCGGCGGGCCTTGCTGCGCCGTCAGGCCGAGATGGGCGCCCGCGGGCAGATGGCGCGGCTGGTCGAGCAGATGCGGGGCTACGCCGCCAAGACGCGCGAGCTCGAGGAGGCGGCCCGCCGCGACGCCGTGGAGGAGTCGCTCCGGGCGACCCAGCTGTCGATCCTGCGCGAGATGGCCCGGGCCTTCGTCAGCCAGCTCGACTACGAGGGCATCTCGACGACGGTCACGGACCACCTCACCAACGCCCTCGGCTACGACCTGGTGGCCATCGCGTCGGCCGCGCCCGCCGTGGCGCCGGCCGAGGCCGCCCGCGTCGTGAGCTGCGCCATCCGCGACGCCGAGGGGCTGCTCGGCTGGCTGGTCGTCGACAACCGGGCGTCGGGCCGCTCGGTCGATCCCCGCGAGCGCGAGCTGCTCGAGATGCTGCCGGAGTTCCTGGCGGTTGCCCTGCGCAACGCGCGGCTGTACGGCCAGATCGAGGACACCAAGCGCTCGCTGGAGCAGGTCATCGCCTCCGCCGGCGAGGGCATCATCACGGTGACGGCCGACGATCGCGTCGCCGGCTGGAACCCGGCGGCCGAGCGCACGTTCGGGATGGTGGCCTCGCAGGCCCTGGGACGCCGGATCGTCGAGCTCCTGCCGGAGGCCGAGTACGGCGCGGCCCGGCGCCGGCTGGCCCAGGGCGCCGAGGGCGAGCGGTTCGAGGTCACGCGCGAGTACGGCGGCCCGCGGACACGGACGCTGACGGTGACGCTGTCGGGGCTGCGCAACCGGCAGGGCGGGCTCGACGGCCTCATCGCCATCGTGCGCGACATCACCGCCGAGCGCGAGGTCGAGAGCCAGATGCACCAGGCGGAGAAGCTGACCGCCCTCGGCCAGCTCGCCGGCGGCATCGCCCACGACTTCAACAACCTGCTGCAGGCCATCCTCGGCTACGCCCAGCTGATGAAGCAGAACCGCGGCAACGCCGATCTCATCGAGCGCTCGCTCACCGTGGTGGAGTCGGCGGCGATGGACGGCTCGGAGACCGTGCGGCGCATCCAGCAGTTCGCGCGCCTGCGGCCCGAGGAGCAGCTGATCGGCGTGGACATCAACCAGATCGTGCAGGACGCCTACGCCATCACGCGGCCGCGCTGGGAAGAGAAGCGGTCGCGCGAGAGCCACCCGCTGGAGCTGCGGCTCGACCTCCAGGCGGAGGCGCTGATCCAGGGCCGGCCGGCGGCGCTGTGCGAGGTGCTGACGAACCTGATCCTCAACGCCATGGACGCCATGCCGGCCGGCGGCCGGCTCACCATCGCCACGCGCCACGACGCGCGGCACGTGACGGTGGTCATCGCCGACACCGGCGTTGGCATGGCCGAGCCGGTCAAGCAGCGGATCTTCGAGCCGTTCTTCACGACGAAGGCGGAGGGCCAGGGCACCGGACTCGGCCTGTCGATGACCTACTCGATCGTCCACCGTCACCGCGGCGAGATCCACGTGGACAGCGAGCCCGGCAGGGGCACGACGTTCACGCTGACGTTCCCGATCGGCTCGGAGACGGCCGGACCGGACGCGACGGACCGGCCCGAGCGGGCCCGCCGTCAGCTACGGGTCCTGGTCGTGGACGACAACCCGCAGGTGCTGTCCACCCTCGCCGAGATGATGCGTCGGGTCGGCCACACCGTCTCGCCGGCGGTCACCGCCCGCGGCGCGCTGCACGACTACCGTCCCGGGCACTTCGACGTCGTCGTCACGAACATCGGCATGGCCGAGATGAACGGCTGGGACTTCGCCCGGCGGCTGCGCGCGATCGACGCCCGCGTGCCGCTCCTGTTCATCACCGGCTGGGGACTGCGCGAGGAGGATCACGCGCGCCTGGTCGACCTCGGGGTCCGGCGCTGCCTGTTCAAGCCCGTCCGCCCCGAAGACCTCGACGCCGCCCTGCAGGAAGCCGGCTCGGCCGGCTGAGCTACGCCCGCTTCATCGGACGCCCGCAGCACACCCGCTGGACCATCGCCACCTTGCCGCACCGTGGACACCGGAAGCCCGCCATGGCGGCCATACTACCGGCCCCGGGCGACGCCTCGCAACCGCGCTCTACACGCTCCGCTTGACCTGATCGGCCAGCTTGCAGAACGCGCAGAGCGTGCCGGTGGTGACCTGGCCGCAGCGGACGCACTCGTTGAGCGTGACTGCCTCGGCCCGCTCGAACGCCGGCCGTGCCCGGTCGAGGAAGCCGAAGAGGAAGTTGTGCTTGGCGCCGGGCGAGGCGTCCTCCAGCCGGCTGAGGACCTCCTTGTGGGCGATCGACGTCGCGCCCGCCGCGAACGGGCACTCCTCGACGATGTAGTCGATCTTCTTCAGGAATGCGTAGGCCGCCGTCTCCCTCTCGGACAGGCGGTACAGCGGCTTCACGCGCCGGACGAGCCGGGGGTGGGTCGAGGGCAGCGCCGGTGACTGCCGGGGCAGCGCCTCCGTCTGCCAGTGCATGACCGACCCGAACAGGGTGGCCGCCTCGTCGTCGAGGTTGTGGCCCGTGGCCACCACCGGGATGCCTTCCTCGAGAGCGACGCGGTTCATGAGATAGCGCTTGCTGAGCCCGCACCCCGAGCACGGTGGCCGTCGGGTCACGCGCTGGATGACCGGCACGGGGGCGCCCACCTCGTCGGCGACCTGCCGCACCAGCAGCGGCACGCCGTGGGCGGCGGCAAACGTCTCGCACCTCGCCCGCGACTCCACCGAGTAGTCGAAGATGCCCAGGTCGAGGTAGAGCCCGGTCGTGTCGTAGCCCTCGGCGATCAGGACGTCCCACAGGGCGAGCGAGTCCTTGCCGCCCGACACGGCGACGAGCACGCGCTCCTCCCGCTCGAGCATCCGGTACTTCCGGATCGCCTCCCGCACCTGGTTACGGAAGAACTCCTGGAAGTCGGCGGCGCAGAAGGCGGCGTTGTGCCGTCGCAGCTCCAGCACGGCCGCGCCCCCGCACTTGCGGCACTTCACCGGGGTCGCCCGCTGGCCGGCCCGGTGTCGGCGCCGCCCGACATGACCGGGCGCAGCTCGATCGTGTCGCCGTCGCTCACGAGCTGGTCGGCGGTGACGAGCTCGTCGCCGCGGATCACCAGCACGGTCTCGGGCAGGATGGCGAGCTCGCGCAGGACGTCTTTCACCCGACGGTTCCCGGGAACGTCGACCTCGCGGCGGGGATTGCGGAGCACGACCTTCATTGGACTTCGCCAGGCAGTATACCCGAAGATGTCGGGATGACGGACCGACGGCGCGCGCTGGCCCGCGCCCCCTGGCGCACGCTGTCCAGCCGGCCGATCTACCAGAACCCGTGGATCCGCGTGCGGGAGGACGTGGCCGAGATGCCCGACGGCCGCACGACCCCGTACGGTGTCGTCGAGTGCCGGCCGTGCGTGGGCGTGCTGCCGTGGCTCGACGAGCGCACCGTCGTGCTGGTCGGCCAGTACCGCTACGTGGCCGGGGCCTTCTTCTGGGAGATCCCCACCGGCGCGATCAACGCGGGCGAGAGCGAGGAAGCCGCCGTGCAGCGGGAGCTGGCCGAGGAGGCCGGCTACGAAGCGGACCGGCTCGTCAAGCTCTGCGTCTTTCACAGCTCCAAGAGCGTGATGGCCGAGACCGCCGCCATCTACGCGGCCCGCGGCCTGCGGCCGGTCGCCCGGGCGGGCGACGAGACCGAGTTCATCGAGGTCCGCGCCTTCGACTTCGCCGAGGTGCTGCGCATGGTGGAAGCCTCCGAGATCGTCGACGCCATGAGCGTGGTGGCCGTGCTGCACGCGGCGCGCCGGCGCTGAGGCCGTGGGCCCGCGGCTGGTCCGCGCACTCGTGCGGGCGCTGCTGGCGGTCTTCTACCGCCGCCTCGACGTGGCCGGGCTCGAGCACGTGCCCGCCCGCGGCGCGCTCGTCGTCGCCGCCAATCACCAGAACGGCCTCGTCGATCCGATGCTGCTGATCGCCGCGCTGCCGCGCTCGCTGCGTCCGCTGGCCAAGTCGGGCCTCTTTCGCCATCCGATCGTCGCGCCGTTCCTCCACCTGGCCCGCGCGCTACCCGTGCACCGCCGGCAGGACGCGGGCAGCGACATGGCCGGCAACACGCGCACGTTCCGCGCGGTGGGCCGGGCGCTGGACCGCGGCGAGGCCATCCTGATCTTTCCCGAGGGCGTGAGTCAGCCCGAGCCCGCCCTGATGGCCCTGCGGACCGGCGCCGCCCGCCTGCTGCTCGAGGCCGAGAACGCGCCGGCGGTCACCCTGCTGCCCGTCGGGCTCGTCGTGACCGAGCCTGGTCGCTTCCGGGCCGGGCGCGCGCTGGTGCTCGTCGGCCCGCCCGTCGCGACCGCCGACGCCCTGGCGCTCCGGGGGCGCGATCCTGCGGCCGCGGTCCGCGCGCTCACCGGGCGGCTGGCGGCCGCGCTGCGGCGGCAGATCGTCGAGGCGGAGGACCGCGAGACGCTGCGGCTGATGCGCGTGCTGGAGCGCGTCTGGCGGGCCGAGAGCGGGACGCGCGGCGACGCGGCGTCGGCGGCGTGGCTGCAGTCCACCGCCCGCGCCTACCGGTGGCTGCGCCTGACCGCGCCCCTCGAGGTCGAGGATTTCCGGCGGGAGGTGGAGGAGTATGCGACCGAGCTCGATCGGCTCGGGGTGACGCCGGAAACGCTGGGGCGCGCGTACGCGCCCTCGGTCGTGCTGGGGTACGTCGCGCGCGAGGTGCTGCCGGTCCTGCTGGGGCTGCCCCTGGCGCTGCTCGGGATCGTTCTGCACGCGCTGCCGTACCAGCTCGTCCGGCTCGGCGTGGCCCTCGCGAGACCCGAGGTCGACGTGGAGGCGACCTACAAGCTCGCGGGAGGCGTGGTGGTCTTTCCGCTGGCGTGGGCGGTGGAGGCCTGGCTGGCCGCCCGCGCCGGAGGACCGTGGCTGGCGGCGCTGCTGCCGCTCGCGCTCGTCCCGACCGGATTCTTCGCGCTCGCCTGGCAGGCGCGCGTCCACGACGTCAGCCGGGAAGCGACCGCGTTCTGGCACTTCCTGGCGCGCCGCGGCCTGCGCGAGCGGCTGCTGTCCCGGCAGCGGGCGCTGGCCGTGGAGCTGGACCGTCTGGCCGCGCGCGTGCCGGCGCCGGTGCTGGCCGGCGAGCGGAGGTGAGCGAGATGGCGCGCACCGCGTCCGCCTCCGGCTGGCGCGCGGGCCTCCTCGTGGTAGTGGCGCTGGCGGCGGTGGCGGTCACGGCGGCGCTGCCGCCCATCCATCAGGATGCGGCGTACCACGCCTTCGCGGACCGCCGGACGGTCCTCGGCGTTCCGTCCGGGCTGAACGTCCTGTCGAACCTCGGGTTCCTCGTCGCCGGCGTCTGGGCGCTGGCGCGGGTGGCGCGCGCGTCGCTGCCTGCCTGGGAGCGCGTGGCCGGCGTCGTGTTCGCCCTCGGCCTCGTGCTGACCGCCGTGGGCTCGGCCTGGTACCACCGCGCGCCGGCCAACGCCTCGCTGGTGTGGGACCGCGTGCCCCTGTCCGCCCTGTTTCCGACCGTGCTGGCCGTGGTCATCGGCGACCGCGTGAGCGTCGCCGCCGGGCGCGCGCTGCTCGCTCCCCTCGCGCTGGGCGCCATCGCCAGCGTCGCGTGGTGGCGCGCCACCGACGACCTGCGGCCGTACGGGCTGGCGCAGTTCCTGCCGATGCTGATGATCCCGCTGATGCTGGGGCTGCTGCCGGGCCGGCGCCCGGTCGTTCCACTCGTCGCCGGCATCGCGCTCTACGCGGTGGCCAAGCTCGCCGAGCTCGCCGACGCGGTCATCTTCGCCGGCGGCGGCGTCGTCAGCGGGCACACGCTCAAGCACGTGCTGGCGGCCGGCGCGGCCGCGCTGATCGCGCGGTGGCTGGCCCCACTCCCCGATCGGCCTCGCGAGCCGCGCCGCGCGGCGACGGCGAGCGCCGGCTGAAGGGGCTCGGCGCCCGGGCAGCGTCAGCGCGAGGCCAGGACGATCGGTCCGGTCGGCGCCGGGACACCCGCCTCCGGCTCGAGCGTGACGGCGAACTTCGCCGGCGGCGCTCCAGCCGGCTCCACACGATGACTGGCGCGGCCGGCGGCATCGACCTGGAAAGTTCCGGCCGGCTGGGGCGCCGGTCCGCCCAGCGTCCACAGCTCGTAGGCCTTGCCAGCCGGGGCGGGCGGCAGGTTGGCGACGAAGAGATGGCCGCCGGCCTTGTCGTGCCAGACCATTCGCCCGGTCGCCTCCGGGCTGGGACCGGCGCCGCGCAGCTCGACCACGCGCGTGGCCGGATCGCGCAGCAGCTCGACGGCGCCACGGTAGACGGCGACCTGGTCGCGCAGCGCGGCCTCGCTGCGCTGCAGACGCTCCCGCACCGCCGCCGTCTCGCGGGCCATCTGCCCCAGACGGGCCTCGTACCGCGAGGCGACGACGCCCCCGGTGATCATCGCGGCGATCGCCGCCGCCGCGGCGGTGGCGGCGGCCCACGGCACCCAGCTCGCGCGGCGCGGCGCAGCCCGCCCGGGCCGGGCGCCGGCCGCTCGCGCCACGAGCGAGGCTCTGACCCGCGGCGGCGGTACCTCCGGCGTTCCGGCCAGCGCCAGCCGCCCGAGCGCTTCGCCGGACTCGCGCAGCGTCGTGGCGCAGCGCGCGCAGCCCTCGGCCAGGTGCGCTTCGAACCGGGCGAGGTCGTCGCCGTCGAGCGCGCCCACCGCGTACACGGCCGCCAGCTCGTCGAAGGTGTCGTGGGTGTTCATGTCGCGCGTCTCACGACGTCGCGGAGCCGCTCGAGCCCGAGCCGGATCCGTGTCTTGACCGTGCCCAGCGGCTGCTTGAGCCGCTCGGAGATCTCCGTCTGGGTCAGGCCCGCGTAGTAGGCGAGCTCGATCGCCTCGCGCTGGGCCGGCGGCAGCTCCTCGAGCGCGGTGAGGACGAGGCCCCGGTCCCCGGCGCGGTCGGCCGCGTCCCCGCCGGGCTCGGGCGGCGCCGCTGCCAGGCCCTCGTCGACCGGCGGCCCGAACGTCTCGCCCCGACGGCGCAGGGCGCGCACCCGGTCGATGGCCCGCGTCCGCGCGCGGGTGATCATCCAGGCCTCGGGCGTGCCCCGGGCGGGATCGTAGCCCGCCGCGCCCTGCCAGGCCTCCCAGAACACGTCCTGCAGGACGTCGGCGGCGTCGCTGCGGTCGCGGACGATGCGCACGATCAGCGGGTACACGAGCGGCGCGTAACGATCGTAGAACGCACCGAAGGCCTCGCGATCACCGGCCGCCATCTGCCGGACCAGCCTCTCCCCCGCCGTCGCCATCGCGTCTCTGACTAGCAGAGGCCGTCCCGATTGACAAGAACCGCGACACCGGGACCCCTGCCTCGTCCGTACTACGGGCCAGGCCGGCGTTCCGATTCATCGCGCGCCGGGGCGCCGTCCGGCGCCGGTGCTATCCTGGGGCGCCGTGAAGTGGGTGCCCGAGACGCGCGGCTTCGACGAGGCCTTCGATCGGACGGCCGCCCCACGCCCGCACTACCGAGGGCTGATCGCCGCGCTGGAGTCGTTCACGCCGGGCGAGATCGACCGGCGCGAGCGGCTGCAGAAGATCTCGCTGGTCGACCAGGGCATCACCTTCACGGTCTACGGCGAGAAGGAGGGGATCGAGCGCATCTTCCCCTTCGACTTCGTCCCGCGCATCGTCCCGGACCGCGAGTGGGAGCGCATCGAGGCGGGGCTGATCCAGCGGGTCACCGCGCTCAACCTCTTCATCGCCGACGTCTACCAGGACCAGAAGTGCCTCAAGGACGGAATCATCCCGGCCGAGCTGGTCCTCTCCCGCAAGGAGTACAAGCGCGAGCTGCTGCGGGTGACGCCACCGCGCCGGATCTACACGCACGTGGTCGGCACCGACCTGGTCCGGGACGACCGCGGCGACTACCTGGTCCTCGAGGACAACTGCCGGTGCCCGAGCGGCGTGTCCTACGTGCTGGAAAACCGCAACCTCCTGCACCGGGTGTTCCCGGAGTTCTTCACCCGGTACCCGGTGCGGCCCATCCGCGACTATCCCCGGCTCCTGCTCGACACCTTGCTGTGGTCGGCGCCCCGGGTGAGCGAGAGCCCGGTGGCCGTGGTGCTGACGCCGGGGATCCACAACGCGGCCTACTTCGAGCACTCGTTCCTCGCCCGCGAGATGGGCGTGTTCCTGGTGGAAGGCCGCGACCTCCTCGTCGAGGACAGCCACGTCTACATGCGCACGACCGGCGGCCGCCGGCGGGTGGACGTGATCTACCGCCGGGTCGACGAGGATTTCCTCGATCCGCTCACCTTCCGCCGTGACAGCCTGCTCGGGGTTCCCGGCCTCGTCAACGTCTACCGGGAGGGCAACGTGGTCATCGCCAACGCGCCCGGCGCCGGCGTGGCCGACGACAAGGCCGTGTACGCGTACATGCCGGCGCTCATCAAGTACTACCTCGACCAGGAGCCGCTCCTGGGACAGGTGCCGACCTACGTGGGTCTCCGCGAGCGCGACTTCGCCTACATGCGCGAGCACCTCTCCGCGCTGGTGGTGAAGACCACCGGTGACTCCGGCGGCTACAACATGCTCATGGGCCCCTTCGCCGGCCGCGAGGAGGTCGAGGCCTACGCGGCCCGGATGTCGCAGGCGCCGGGGAACTACATCGCCCAGCCGCTCGTGGAGCTGTCCTCGCACCCGACCTGGGTGGACGGCGCCTTCGAGCCGCGCCGCATCGACCTGCGGCCCTTCATCCTCTATGGCGAGACCGTGCGGGTGTTGCCGGGCGGTCTGACCCGGGTGGCCCTGCGCCAGGGCTCGTACGTGGTGAACTCGTCCCAGGGCGGCGGCAGCAAGGATACCTGGGTGCTGGCCCCGCGGGGCGGCTGAATGCTCTCGCGCGTCGCCGACGCGCTGTACTGGATGGGGCGGTACCTCGAGCGCGCGGAGAACGTCACCCGCCTGCTGCTGGTCACCGAGGACTTCTCGTCGGAGACGCAGGGGCTGGCCGAGCCGCTGGCCCAGTCGGCGTGGAAGGATCTGCTGGCCATCTTCCCGTCGGCGCAGGTGGCGCCCCCGGCCTCGGCCTTCGCGCCACTGTCGCAGCCCTACCTGGCCGGCTTCTTCCTCGACCTGGGCAACCCGTACTCGGTGATGTACTCGCTGCGGAGGGCGCGGGAGAACGCGCGCTCGGTGCGCGAGGCGCTGACGGTCGAGGTGTTCCTGGCCCTGAACGAGACGTACCGCGCGCTGGAGGCGCACGTGCAGCGCGGCCTCTCCGATCCGCCCTCGCTGCGCGACGCCCTGTCCGCGACCCACCGGGGCCTCTTCGCCATCGCGGGGGCGATCGAGCACACGTTCAGCCGCGATCAGGGCTGGCTCTTCCTCAAGCTGGGCGAGTCGCTGGAGCGCGTCTATCGCACCGCGCTCGTGCTGCGCGCCAGGCTGCCGGGGCTGGCCGGCAGCGAGCCGCGGGCGGACGTGGCGCTCTACTACACGCAGTGGCGCACGCTGCTGCGCGGCCTGGGCTCGCTGGAGAACTACCGGCGCTCCTACGGCGCCCGTCTGGAGCCGGACCTGGTGGTGTCGTTCCTGCTGCTCGACCCGCACACGCCGCGCTCGCTCCGCTTCGGCCTGGAGGCCGTGAAGGGCTACCTGGAGCGCATCGGCGGGAGCGACGGCGGCTCGGCGCTGCGGACCATCGGGCGCCTGCACGCCGAGCTGTGCTACCGCGACGACCCGGTGGGCGCCGCCACCGCGGACGCCGCCTTCCTGGACCGCGTCGTCGACACCATGGCCCAGACCCACGACGCCCTGGCCGCGCAGTACTTCGCCACCTGACCATGCTGCTGGACATCGACCACCGGTTCGCATTCGACTACGACGTCTACATCAGCGAGTCGTTCATGGAGCTGCGAGTGCAGCCCAAGACGACCGCCGACCAGACCGTGAGCTCGTTCGTGCTGTCGGTGGGGCCGCCGGCGCGCGTGAACCGTTATCTCGACTGGAACGACAACGTCACGCACCACTTCACGATCACGCGCTTCCACGATCGCATCGAGGTGTCGAGCCGCTCGCTGGTGAGCACGCACCCGACGGCGCCGTCGCTGGCGGCGGTCGCCGATCCGCTGCCCCTGGGCGACGTGCCCTACCCGATGCTCGACTTCCTGGCCTTCGGCGGGCCGGTGCGGCTCACGGCGGCCCTGCGGGCCGCCCACCGGGACGCGGCGCCGCCGCCGGACGCGCCGCTGGGCGCGCACGTCCTGGCCCTGGGACGTCACCTGGCGACTCGCCTGGAGTACCAGAAGGACGTGACGCGGTTCGACTCGACGACGGAGGACGTCCTGCAGCTCGGCGCCGGCGTCTGCCAGGACTTCGCGCACGTGATGCTCGGCCTGCTGCGACTCAGCGGGGTCCCCTGCCGCTACGTCAGCGGCTACCTGCACGTGGAGCGCGCGCCGGGGGAAGCGTCGCAGAGCCACGCCTGGGTCGAGTTCTGGGCGCCGTCGCACGGCTGGATCCCCTTCGATCCGACCCACGACCGCGTCGTCGACGAGCGCTACGTGGTGGTGGGCCACGGCCGTCATTACGACGACGTGCCGCCCAACCGGGGCATCTATCGCGGCGTGGCCCACGAGACGCTGCGAGCGGAGGTCCACACCAGCGCGTCCGCCGCCAGGGCGCTGCCGCCGCTCACGGCGGAGACCCGGCCCATCCCGCTGCAGACCTTCCGCGAGCCGCCGGCTCGCCGCGCGGTCTCGACGGCGGGGCCCGTGGTGGACGAGCAACAACAGCAGCAACAGCAGCAGTGACGGCGCCCCGGACGGCCGAGGCGTGGATCCAGGCGCTGGACCTGGTGCCGCATCCCGAGGGCGGCCATTACCGCGAGACGTATCGGGCGCGGTCGATCGTGACGCTGCCGGGCAGCGCGGGGCCCCGCGCTGTGTCCACGGCCATCTACTTCCTTCTGCGGGCCGGCGAGGTCTCGACTCTGCACCGCCTCCGATCCGACGAGCTCTGGCACTTCCACGCCGGCTCGGCGCTGCTCGTGCTCGAGCTGACGGCGGACGGCGGGGCGCGCGAGCACCGGCTCGGACTGGACGTCGCCGCCGGTGAGCAGCCCCAGACCGCGATCGCGGCCGGCTCGTGGTTCGGGGCGCGTCTGGCCGGCGGCGGCGGCTTCGCGCTCGTGAGCTGCACCGTCGCGCCCGGCTTCGACTTCGCCGACTTCGAGCTGGGCCGGCGCGACGCGCTCCAGTCCCGCTACGAGCGCCACCGGGAAGCCATCGCCGCGCTCACCCGCGCCTGACCCGGCAGCCGGCTCAGCGACCACCCAGGCGCGGGTCGAGGGCATCGCGGAGCCCGTCGCCCAGCAGGTTGAAGCCCAGCACGGCCAGCATGATGGCCGCCCCGGGGAAGAGGAACACCCACCACGCGCCGCTGGTGAAGTACTTGTACGAGTCTGCCAGCATCGCGCCCCACTCGGGGGTGGGCGGCTGGGCGCCCAGTCCGAGAAACCCGAGGGCGGCGGCTTCGAGGATCGCGAAGGCCACGGCCAGCGTCGTCTGCACGATGAGAGGCGGCAGGCTGTTCGGCACGATGTGGGTGAGCAGCACGCGCAGGCCGCTGCCGCCGATCCCGCGGGCCGCCGCCACGAACTCCTGCTCACGTACCGAGAGCACCGCGGCCCGGCTCAGCCGGGCGTAGGCCGGGATCGAGACCAGGCTGATGGCGAACAGCGAGTTGCGCAGCCCCGGGCCCATCATGGCCACGATCGCGATGGCCAGCAGCGTGGCGGGAAAGGCCAGCAGGATGTCCATGCCGAACATCAGCACGACGTCGGTCCGGCCTCCGTGATACCCGGCGACGAGCCCGATCAGCGTGCCCACCAGCGCGGCCACCGCGACCGCGCTCACCGCCAGGCCCAGCGTCACACGCGTGGCGTGCAGCATGCGGACGACGAGGTCACGACCCAGCGTGTCGGTGCCGAAGGGGTGCGCCAGCGTCGGGGGCTTGAGCCGCAGGGCGAGGTTGGCGTCGATCTTGGCGTCGTAGTGGTGGACGAGCGGCGTCACCACCGCCACCACGAGGAGGCCGACCACGATGGCCAGCCCGGCTCGCGCGACGGGGCTGGCGACGAGCCGCCGCCAGGCCGCCGCCGCCGGATGCGCACTCCGCGGTCGGACGGTCGGCGCCGCGACGGCCGGGGCCGCCACGCTCGCCATCAGGACGGCTCCGCCCGGCCGTCGGGTCGCGCGCAGGCGGCCATCAGTACTTGATGCGGGGGTCGGCGACCGCGTAGAGCACGTCGGTCATGAGATTTACCGCCACCACGATGACCGCGATGAACAGCGTCGCGCCCTGCACGATCGCGTAGTCCCGGGACTCGATCGACTCGTAGACCCAGAGCCCGATGCCGGGCCAGGAGAAGATCGTCTCGGTGAGGATGGCGCCGGCCAGCAGGCGCCCGGTCTGCAACCCGATCACGGTCAGCACGGGCAGCAGGGCGTTGCGCAGCCCGTGGCGCACGATCACGGCGAGCTGCGAGAGGCCCTTGGCCTGGGCCGTCCGGATGTAGTCGCGCGTCAGCTCCTCGAGCAGGCTCGCCCGGGTCATGCGCGTGATGACGGCGAGCGGGATGGTCGCCAGCGCCACCGCCGGCAGGACCAGGTGTCGCAGGGCGTCGCCGAGCACGGCCCACTCGCGCTGCAGCAGGGCGTCGAGGATCACGAAGTTCGTCGTCGGCCGGAACGTCGTGTCGCTGTCCAGCCGGAAGCCCGTGGGCAGGAGCCCGAGCTGCACCCCGAAGATCCACGCCAGCACCAGGCCCAGCCAGAAGATCGGCATGGACACGCCGGTGAGCGCGCCCACGCGGGCCAGACTGTCGAGCAGCGAGTTGCGGCGCACCGCGCAGAGCATGCCGGCCGGCACGCCGATGAGGGTGGCCAGCACGATGGCCGCACCCGCCAGCTCCACGGTGGCCGGGAAGCGCCGCCAGAGGTCGGCGGCGACGGGATCGCCGCGGACGATGGACACCCCGAGGTCGCCGTGCAGGACCTTGCCGACGTAGAGCAGGTACTGCTGCCACAGCGGCCGGTCGAGGCCGAGCCGGGACCGGACCTCGCTGACCTTCTCGGGCGTGGCCCGCTCGCCGAGCATCGTGAGGGCCGGATCGCCGGGAATCAGGTGAACGAAGCTGAAGACGAGGAGGGACACGCCGACCAGCACGGGCACCACGGTCAGACCGCGCCTGAGCGCGTACTGCGTCACCGCGCCCCCCTCGACACCCCGCTCCCGACGCTACGGCAGCTCGACCGTGTTGAAGTACTCCGAGCCGGTCGGGTGCGGGACGTATCCCTTGACGCGCCGGGCGAACGCCAGCGGGGGCTGGTTGTTGGCGATGAACAGCCGGCCGGCGTCGTCGTGCAGCAGCTGCTCGGCCTGCCGGTAGAGCTTGGCCCGCTCGGCCTGGCTCGTGAGCTTCTGCGCGCGCAGCAGCGTGTCGGCCAGCGGCTGGTTGGCGTAGAAGCCCTCGCGGGAGGCGCCCGGCGAGCAGAAGAAGTAGCAGAGGAAGTTGTCGGGGTCGCCGTTGTCGCCCGTCCAGCCCAGCATGTAGAGCGGCATCTGGCCGTTCTTGCGCTTGTCCAGGTACACCGCCCACTCGGCCGTCTGCAGCTGGGCCTTGATGCCGACCTTGGCCAGGTCGGCGGCCATCGCCTCGGCGATCTCCTTGGGGTTGGGGAAGTAGGGCCGCGACCGGGACATGTACCAGAACACCAGCGGCTCCTTCTTGCCGTCGTCCCAGGTGATCGTCGACAGGCCTGCCCCCAGCCCGGCCTGCTTGAGCAGATCCTGCGCCTTCGCCGGGCTGTGGTCGTAGCCCTTGAGATCCTTGTTGTAGCCCCAGAGCGGCGGCGGCTGGAACTGCGTCGCCATGAGGCCGGTGCCCCCGTAGAGCGCGTCCACGATGGCCTGGCGGTTGATGGCGTGCTCGAAGGCCTGGCGCACGCGCTTGTCCTGGAACTCCTTCACCTTGTAGTTGAAGGCGATGTACCCGGTCGTGTTGGTCGGACGCAGCAGGACCTGGAGGTTGGGATCACGCTTCACCACCGCGACGTCGTCGGGGTTGAGGCCCTCCATGCCGTGGATCTCGCCGGCCTTGAGGGCGCCCAGCCGCTGCGAGTTGTCCTTGATGTTGCGGACGACCACGCGCTTGACCTTGGGCTTGACGCCCCAGTAGTCGGGGTTCGCCTCCAGCACGACCTCCTGGTTGGGCTTCCACTCGACGAACTTGTAGGCCCCGGTCCCGACAGGGTGCTTGCCGAACTCGGTGCCCCACTTCTCCACGGCGGCGGGGCTGGCGATGTCGAAGACGAACATGGCCAGGTTGGCCAGGAACGGCGCCTGCGGCTCCCGGAGCGTGATGCGCACGGTGTGCGAGCCGGTGGCCTCGACGCGGGTCATGATCGACTTGTCGTCGAAGCCGCCGAACTGGCCCTCCCAGTACTCGAACGTCTGGCCCGCCTTGACCTGGTTGTCGTGCTGGGGATGGCCGCTCTTCCACCAGCGCTCGAAGTTCCACACGACGGCCTTGGCGTCGAGCGGCGTGCCGTCGTGGAACTTCACGTTACGGCGCAGCGAGAACGTCCACACCCGGGCGTCCGGCGACACCTCCCACGACTGGGCGAGCGCCGGCTCCACGTCCGTGGTGGCCCCCTTGTACTTCACCAGCCCGTCGTAGATCTGGCGGGTGATGCGGGAGGAGATCCCGTCCGTGATCACGGCGGGATCGAGCTGCACCGGCTCTCCCTGGGCGCCGAACACGAACGTCTGGGCGGTGGCGGATCCCGCTGCGACCAGGAGGACGAGGGCGACGAAGCCTGCGAGTCTGCCAGCTCTCATGGGCGGACCTCCCCGTGGCGCACCATTATGAGCCGGTCGATCGCGCTCCCGCTCGGGATTCAGCGCGGACCGCCCTCGCGCGCGAGCGCGGCGGGACGGACGGCGGCCGGGCTCACGAGGCGCTGGAGGCGGGCCGGCGTGAGCGGTACGGCGTCCACCCGCACGCGGTGCCCGGAGAGCGCGTCCTCCACGGCCGAGGCGACGACGGCCGCGACCGGCAGCGTGCCGGACTCGCCGACGCCCTTGAGCCCCAGCGGGTTCAGCGGCGAGGGTGTCTCGAGATGGTCGATCTCGATCGGCGGGATGTCGTCGCTGCGCGGCAGCGCGTAGTCCATGTAGCTGGCCGTCAGGGGCTGGCCGTCGGCGTCGTGGTGAACCTCCTCGAGCAGCGCGCCGCCGATGCCCAGCGCGACGGCGCCCTGGATCTGGCCTTCCACGATCGTGGGATTGATGAGCCGCCCGCTGTCGTGGCTCACCCAGTAGCCGAGCAGACGGACCCGCAGCGTCTCCGGGTCGACCTGGACGAGCGCCACGTGAGCGCCGCTTGAATAGGCGATGCCGGAGGGCTGGAAGAAGTGCGTGGCCTCCAGCCCGGGCGTCATCCGGCTGGTCGAGCCGGCCATCGCGGCGAGCGCGGCGACGCCGCCCAGGCCGATTCGATGTCCGGGGTTCCCGCGCTGCGCGAACACCCGGCCCTCCTGCTCGACCTCCTCCTCCGCGATCTCCAGGGCCTGGGCGGCGAGCCGCACGGCCTTGGCCCGCAGCTCGCGCGCCGCCAGCGCCACGGCGCTGCCGCCCACGACGGCCGCGCGGCTGGCGAACGTGCCCACGCCCTGCCCGATGCCCAGCGTGTCGCCGCCGATCACGACGACGTCGTCGGGGCCGACCCCGAGCTCGTCAGCGGCGACCTGGGCCAGCGTCGTCTCCAGCCCCTGGCCCTGCGACGGCACGCCCGTGAAGATCGTGATGCGCCCGCTGGCGTCGGCGCGGATCGTCGCGCCCTCGAACGGACCCACGCCGGTCAGCTCGACGTAGCAGGCGATGCCGAGACCGAGGAGCCGACCCTCTGCGCGGGCGGCCCGGCACTCCGTCGCGAGCCGTCCATACCGCGCCATCTCGAGGGCGCGGCGCAGGACGGCCGGGTAGTCGCCGCCGTCGTAGACGACGTTGCCGGAGCCGCGGTAGTTCGCCAGGCCCACGTCGTGCGGCATGTCGGACGGCTGCACCAGGTTGGCGAGCCGGACGTCAGCGCGGTCGCGTCCGGTCTCGCTGGCGATGAGGTCCATGACGCGCTCGATGACGAAGACCGCCTGGGGCTGACCGGCGCCGCGGTACGGCGTGACCGGCACCCGGTGGGTGTAGACGCTGTCGAAGCGCACCTCGATGGCGGGGATGCGGTACGGCCCGGCCAGCATGGACGCGCTCAGCAGCGGGACCACCAGCCCGCGCGGCGTGTAGGCGCCGGTGTCGTGCACGAACCGGTCGCGCATGGCCAGCAGCCGACCCTCGTCGTCGAAGCCGATCTCGACCGCGTGCACCTGCGTGCGCTCCTGCGTCGCCGTCAGCATGTGCTCCAGGCGATCCTCCAGCCACCGTACCGGCCGCCCGAAGCGGAGCGCCAGGAGCGGAACGAGCACGTCCTCCGGGTAGACGATCAGCTTGGCGCCGAAGCCGCCGCCGACGTCGGGCGCCACCACACGGACGCGATGCGGCTCGAGCTCCAGCACCTCGCAGATGAACTGCCGCAGCTGGTGCGGCACCTGCGAGGACGCCCAGACGGTCAGCAGCCCGGCCGCGGCGCTGTACTCGGCGACCAGCCCGCGCGTCTCCATCGGCTGCCCGCCGGCGCGGCCGATGCACAGCGTCACGCTGGCGCGCCGGGGTGCTGCCCTCAGCGCGGCCGCGACGTCGCCGTGCGCGAGGGTCACCCGCCCGGCCAGGTTGTCCGGAATGTCCTCGTGGACGCGCGCCCCCGGCGTCGACGTCGGGTCCTGCACGGACGGCAACGGCTCCCACGCGACGTCGACCCGCGCGCGGCCGTCCTCGGCCGCCCCGCGAGTCTCGGCCACCACGACGGCCACGGCCTCGCCGACGAAGCGCGTCCGCTCGGCGGCGAGGAGCTGGAAGTTCTTGCCGCGCAGGGCGGCGTGGGGCGGGACGATCGGCAGGGGGCGGGCCGCCTCGCCCAGGTCGGCGAAGGTCACCACTCCGGCCACGCCGGGCGCCTTCAGGGCCCGGGCGGCGTCGATCGCGCCGATGCGGGCGTGCGCGTGCGGACTGCGGACGATGGCGGCGTGCAGCATCCCGGGCAGCGCGATGTCGCCGACGTAGCGCCCCCGTCCCTGGACCAGACGCGGATCCTCCTTGCGGAGGAGCCGATCGCCGATGAACTTCAGCGTGCTACACCTTTCCCAGGTGAGGATGCTCGTAGAGTGGCAGCGTCACCCCGTAGGGGGCCATGCGCCTGCGGATCTTCTCGAGGAACTGGGGGAACACGGCCATCTCGTCCTCCGGCGTGCTGCCGCCCAGCCCCGCCTCGCACGCGATGCGGTCCGCCTCGATCTCGGCCGGCGTGGCGCTGCCGCCCTCGACGGCCAGCCACAGGTTGCGGTAGCCCCGGAACTCGACCTGCTCGATCATCGTGCTGACGGCCGTCTCGATGTTGCGAACCGTCTCGGGCGTGAAGGACGGCGCCCAGGCGTCCAGGCACTGCCAGCCGAAGGCGATGTGCCGGACCTCGTCGCGCAGGATCAGCTCCATGAGCCGGCGCACCGCCGGGTTGGTGGCCTTGTGCACGGTGGCCTTGAAGACGTCGATGAGGATCTCCTCGGCGGCGCAGACGAGGCTGGCGAAGATGCCCTCCAGCGAGGTGTCGGGGTCGAAGGCCATGCGCCGCACGCCGTGGGTACCGACAGCGCCGACCGTCGGAGGGTTCTGCGGCTGCGGGAAGTAACGGCCGAGCCGCTCCGCCATGAGCCAGGAGGCCTCGGCGTGACGGCCCTCCTCCATGGTGCGCATGGTGAAGAAGAACTGCAGATCGGGCAATCGCCGCTCGAGGCAGAAGCGGAGGAGCAGCGCCGGGCTCTCCGAGATGGCCCCGTACTCGCCCCACGTGCGCCGGCTCCAGTACATCTGGGCCGCCAGCAGCTGCTCGGCGGTGTAGCGCTCGGGATGGAGCGCCTCCCACGGGATGTCGGTCTGCGGATCCCATTCGAGCGTCTTCGCCCGCCGCCAGAGCTCCCACACGTCCGGCATCCCGGACGCCAGCGGCAGCGGATAGCGCTGCTCCACAACGTAACGCTCCAGCCGTTCCTTCTCTGTCAGCACGCGACGACTCCTCTCTAACCCGATCCGATCATGAACGCGCTGCTGCGGGGCGAACGGGACACGGCGGGGCAGGCAGGTGGGTGGGGGGCCGGGTGACCCGTTCCCTCCAAGGACGACGATTCCGCCGCCCGAGAGGTTGGGAACTTCGACGACGTCGTCCGGAGCCGAGCGGGACCGTGGTCAGAGGCCCCCCCCACTGCCTGCCCTGCCGTGTCCCGTTCGCCCCCCGGCAGCGCGTTCATGACGGGCTAGACATTCCCGAGCTCCGGGTGCTCGACGCGAGGGAGCGCGAGGCTCCAGACGGCCAGGCGCTCGCGCACCTGAGCGACCGTGGCCCGCAGAACGGCGCACTCCTGCGCCGTGGTCGAGGCGCCCAGGCCGTGGCGCGCCGTCTCCTCCTCCGCGGTCAGCCACGGCTCGCGGCTCTCCGGAGGCAGGAGCCACGTGTTGCGGTAGCCGGCGAGGATCACGTCGGCCAGCAGGTCGCGCACGGCGTCGACCACCGCCGCGCGGCCGTGCGGCGCGAGCCCGGGCAGGCGATGCCCCAGGTACGCCCAGGCGAAGGCCACGTGGCGGGCGCGGTCTCCGGCGATCAGCCGCAGGGCGATCCGCACCACCTCGTCCCTCGCCTGGCCGAGATGGCTCAGGTACAGATTGAGGTCGAGCTGGTCGTCCAGCGCGCCCAGCGCGGCGACGTAGGCCTCGACCGGCACGTCGCCATCCAGCGCGGCCTGGGCGAACGAATGGTTGCTGATGCGCGCCAGCCCCGGGTCACCGGGATCGCTCGCGTAGCCGCCCAGCCGCTCGGCGAGCATGTGACAGACCTCCAGGTGCTTGGCCTCCTCGGCGGGGCGGAACGAGAGGAACAGCTTGGCGTCCATTCCGAGCGCCCCGGACTCCAGGCAGAACCGGATGAGCAGGGCGGTGCTCTCCGTGAGCCCGGGATACACGCTCCAGGCCCGGCGGCTCCACGTGCGGCTCGCGGCCCGGCGCGTGGACGGGTCGTAGCGGGCGGGATCGAAGCGCTCCCACGGGATGTCCGTCTCGGGATTCCAGTGCAGGCCCTTGGCCTGGCTGTAGAGCTCCCGCAGCGCCGGCACCTCCGGCGCGAACTGCAGCGGGAAGCGCCGCTCGACGAACCGCCGCTCCTGGGCCTGATACGCCCGCAGTAGCCGGGCCGCGTGATCGCTCGTCTGGCTCATCCTTCCTCCGGGGTGGGCCGCCCGCGAGCCCGCGCTGACGGGCCGCCGCCACGGCGCGATGATACCCGAGCCGCGGGCCTTTCAGCCGGGGCGGGCGCGACGACCGGCGTTGCCGGAGGCGCGCGTCGGGGCGATGATCACGCTGCCCCAGCCGCGTTCCGGGAGGAGCCACCATGATGGACCCGATCGACGCCTTCGCCACCGCCACACGGATGCTGGCCGCGATGGACGCCCGCACGGTCTCGGCCGTCGAGCTCCTCGAGCTTCATCGCCGCCGCATCGAGCGGTACAACCCCTCGCTCAACGCCATCGTGGAGCCCGACTTCGAGCGCGCCCGCCGCGATGCCGAGGCCGCCGACGCCCGGCGCGGGCGGGGCGAGTCGGCGGCGCTGCTGGGACTGCCGATGACGCTGAAGGAGTCGTACAACGTGCGCGGGCTGCGGACCACCTGCGGGATGCCGTTCTGGAAGGACTTCCGCTCCGAGCACGACGCGCCGGTCACCAGCCGCGTCAAGGCGGCCGGGGCCGTCGTGATGGGCAAGACGAACGTGCCGCAGATGCTGGCCGACTGGCAGTCGGCCAATCCGATCTACGGCCGCACGAACAACCCGTGGGACCTCGCGCGCACGCCCGGGGGCTCGACCGGCGGCGGCTCGGCGGCGCTCGCCGCCGGCCTGACCCCGCTCGAGTTCGGCAGCGACATCGGCGGATCCATCCGGGTGCCCGCCGCCTTCTGCGGCATCTACGGGCACCGGCCCAGCGAGACCGCCATGCCGCGGAGCGGGCAGTTTCCATACCCGCCCATGCCCAACGCCGCCGTCGTGATGGGCGTTCAGGGTCCCATGGCGCGCTCGGCCGAGGACCTCGAGCTGGCGCTCGACGTCGCCGCCGGCGCCGACACCGGCGAGGACGTCGCGTGGCGCCTGGCGCTCCCCGCCGCGCGGCGCGAGCGGCTGGCCGGGTTCCGGGTGGCGGTGCTGCCCACGCTGGACTGGATGCCGATCGACGCCGAGATCGCCACCGCGCTGGACAGCCTCGCGTCCAGGCTCGGGCGCCTCGGCTGCCAGGTCAAGACGGCGCAGCCGGACACACTCGGCGATCATCGCGAGCACTACGCGCTCTACCTGACCCTGCTGGCGGCCGTGACGTCGGCGCGTATCCCGGCCGAGCAGCGGCGCTCGCGCGTGGAGGTCCTGCGCACGCGGGACGACGCGTGGAGTCGCGCCCAGCAGGCCGGTATCGAGAGCGGCGCGCCGGATTACATCCGCTGGATCGGCCAGCGCGAGGTGTACCGGGCCGGCTGGCGGGCGTTCTTCCGGGAGTGGGACGTGCTGCTGGCGCCCGCGTTCTTTATCCCTCCCTACCCGCACCGGGACACGCCGTGGCCGGGGACGCCGGCATCGCTCGCCCGCACGCTCGACGTCAACGGCGCAGCGGTGCTGCAGGAGCTCGGGCTGTTCTACCCCGCCCTGGCGACACTGGCCGGTCAGCCCGCCACCGCGTTTCCCGTCGGACGCACGTCCGGCGGCCTTCCGGTGGGGTTGCAAGCGATCGGACCCTACCTCGAGGACCGCACGCCGCTGCGCTTCGCCGCGCTGGTCGCCCAGGAGATCGGCGGCTTCGCGCGGCCGCCGGGGTACGAGTGAGCTAGCGCGGCGGGAACGGCAGCGGCGCCGAGGCCCCATCCGGGAGCAGCACCCGGATGGCGGCGCGTCGTCGGGTCGCGGCGAGCCACTCGCGCCGGTCCGTCTCCGCGGTCTCGTCCTCGGCCATCTCGACGAAGCGCGTCTCGAGGAAGCGTGCGCGCACGGCCTCGTCCTCGGCGAACCGGCGCGCCCGGGCCTGGCCGAGCGCGTGCGCGTCGAGCCAGCGCTGGAAGGTCGCCTCGTCCCCCCAGCCCGCGATCGCCGTGGCCCAGACGCGATCGACCTGGGCCGGATCGGCGGTGATGCCGACGCGGGTCGCCTCCTCCAGGATCAGGAGCCCGTCGACGAAACGGTCGATGTCGGCCCGATCGATGGCCCCGGTGGACGGCGTGAGCCCGAACATGCCGAGAGCGCGGGCCAGCGCGATGTCGCTGGCGGCCACGGTCCGGCCGTCGACGGCCGCCAGCACCGCATCGAAGAGCCTCACCGGCGACGCGACGGCGGCGACGGCCAGCGCCTGCCACGCCAGCGCGACGGCGGCCAGGCGCCGCATCAGAAGGCGTGGCCCACCGTGATGTAGTACTGCAGCCGGTTCTCGTCCCGGAGCTGTCGCAGCGCGTAGCCCACGTCGAAGCGGATGGGGCCGATCGGGGTGGTGATCCGGAGCCCGACGCCGGCGCCGGGGTAGACGTCGGACAGCGAGAGGTCGTCCACGCGGGCGGTGACCGCGCCGGCGTCGACGAACGTGACCCCCCCCAGGAAGCGCCAGATCGGAAACCGCCATTCCAGGTTGAGGAGCACCCGCAGGTCGCCGCCCTTCGGGTTGTCGCGCGCGTCGACGGGGCCGACCCGGTCTTCGCGATAGCCGCGCAGCGTCGTGCTCCCGCCCGCCCTGAAGCGATCCTCGATCACGAGGTCTCCGGTGCCCGCGTAGGGCGCGGCGAGGCCGACGCGGGTGGCGACGGCCAGCACCATGGCCGGCGGCCACCCGATGAACCAGGCGTCCTCGAGCTGGAACTTCACGAAGTTGACCTGGCCGCCGAGGCCGGTGTGGCCCACCTCGAACGCGACGTAGTGGAAGCTGCCGGCGTGAGGGTCGGCCGGGTTGTCGCGCAGGTCGAGCGACAGGAACGGCATCAGGCTGCCGACCCGCTCGTCGCGCTCCGTCGTGTCCTCGGCCAGCAGCTCGGGATCGATGTCGCTGCGGTGGAACTGCTCGATGCGGTAGCGGAGCCCGCCGCGCAGGCTCTTGGGGTGGTCGGTCGGCTCGTCCGGTCGGAACAGCCGGGACAGCAAGTCCCGCTGGGCGGTCAACGTGCTGCCGAGGCGCTCGGTGGTGAACCCGATCTCCTCCTTGCTCTCGCGGAACAGGACGGCTTCGCCTTGCCACGGTGTGCCGAACAGCCACGGTCGTCGGTACTGCAATTCCGAGCGATAGCCCCGCTCGCTGGCGCGCTGGGTGAAGCTGGCGCTGTGGCCGCCGCCGAAGAGGTTGTCGTTCCCCAGGGTGAGGAAGCCGCGGAAGCCCTCCTCGGTCGCGTAGCCGGCGCCGAACTCGAAGCGCCACGGCTTGGCCTCCTGCACGGCGATCTCCACGTCGCGGAACGGGGCGCCCGGCACGCCCTGGACGGTGACGTCCACGCGGTCGAAGAAGCGGGTGGCGTCGAGCCGCCGGCGCGTCTCGCGGAGGTCGACCGCGTCGATCGGGTCGCCCGGCTTGAACTGCAGCTCGCGCTCCACCACGGACGGCCCGGTGGCCGTGAGCCCGGAGATCAGGATCCGTCCCACCCGGGCCAGCTCGCCCTCGGTGACGTCGTAGGTGAGCGAGACGCTGTCGCCGACATCGCGGGTGGCCAGGCTCACCGTCGTCACGTGGTAGCCACGCCGCTGGTAGAGCTGCTCCACCCGCCGGCGGGCGTCGTCGGCCTTCACGGGGTCCCAGGGATCCCCGGGATGCAGCCCGATGGCCTTGACGATCGGCTCGGTGGCGATCGCCCGGTTGCCGGTGACCGTCACCCCGCCCACCGCTTGTCGCGGCCCCTCGACCACCGGGATCACGACCCGGGCGCCGGTCCGGTCGTCGCTGAACGTGGTGCGAGGCGGCCCGACCTCGGCGCTCGGGTACCCCTGCGAGCGGAGGTAGCGGCGGAGGGCGCGCACGTCCTGGGCCAGGGTCTCCTCGACGAACAGGCCCCGTGGCAGACCGGGAATCTCGAGCCGGGCCGGCCGCGTCCGCATCTCGCCGCGCAGGCGCCCCTCGGAGACCGTCGTCGCCCCCTCGAAGGTGACGCGCTCCACGCGGACGCGGGGTCCTTCCTCGATGGCGAAGGTCGCGACGCGCTCGGCGGTCTCGCCGGCGAGGGTTCCGGTCACCCGGACGAAGTGATGGCCGGCCTCGCGGTAGGCGCGCTCGAGCTGCTCGGCGCTGGCGCGCACCTCGAACTCGTCGACGATCCGGGCGTCGGCAAACGTCAGACGCTCGCGCAGGGCCTTCTCGGGCAGTGCGCTCCGCCCCGGGAACTCCACGCGGACCAGCGGCCCCTCGGCCACCCGGACCACGACGTCGACCCGGTTCGTCGCACGGTCCCAGGCCGGCTCGTCGGCGGTCGCGCGCGCCTGGAAGAAGCCCCGCTCGTGCAGCGTCTGCTCGACGGCCCGCACCCCGTCGCGCAAGGCCCGATCGCGAAATCCGTCCCCCTCGTCGAGGTCGAGCGTCTTCAGGACCAGCTTCCGGTCGTCGACGCGCGAGAGGCCCACCACCTCGACCTTGCCGATCCGGGCGGGCCGGCCGGCGGCGACGACGAACGTGACCGCCCGACCGTTGGTGGCGGGGTTCGCCACCACATCCAGCCTCACGGAGGCGCCGCGGTAGCCCTCGCGCCGCAGACGGCCCAGGATCTCCTCGCGCGCCCGCTCCAGTCGTGCCGGATCGGCCGGACCGCCGAGCGCCAGCGCGGCGGTGGCGGCGAGGTCCGAAGCCGGCAGGCCCAGCTCCCCCGTCCACTCGAGACGCTCGAGGTGCGGATGCCGGGCAACGTGATAGCGAAGACGGACACCGCCGGGCTCGTCCACGACCTCCACCTCCACGCGCTCGAGCCCGCCGAGGGACCAGACGCGGTCCAGGCTCTCGCGAACCCGGTCACGGGACAGGGGCTGGCCGGCCAGTCCGGTGAGGACCTGCTCGGGCCGCGGGCTCGACAGCAGGTGGGGTGACACCACCTCGACGGCCGTCACCATGGGCGCCGACGTGAGCGCCACCAGCAGGAGGACGATCATCGGAACCGCAGGCGCAGGACCAGATCGCCGCCGAATCCTCCGCTGAACGACTGCTCACCGGCCAGGAGCAACGGCCCCAGCACCTGGTACTCGATCCGGAGCTTCTGGTGGCCGCCCTCGGCGAAGCTCCCGGAGTAGATCACGGTGGTCCGCTCGGTCAGGCGCTTGCCGACGCGGAACTCGCTCTGTCCCGTGTCCGAACGCCGGAACTCGACGATGTCCACGAACGGCGTGCTCGGCTCGAGACCCAGCAGCTCCCGCGACAGCATCTGGGCGGCCTCCCCGGCGAACGTCAAGCCGCCGGAGCTTCCGAGCTCGGCCCGCGTCGCTCCCAGGGTCACCAGGGCGAGGAGGTCCTCCTGCGGCAACGGCGGCTCCGAGGCCAGGCGGATCGAGAGATCGTCGACGCGGCCCGTCAGCCGCATCGTGACTTCGTAGGTCCGGATACGCGTGGTGGCGCGCACGTCGAGGTAGGGATTGAGCGCGCGTGGATCGTCGAAGGCCACGACCGCGTTCTCGATCGTGAAGACGTTGCGGCGAAACGTGATCCGCCCGTCCTGGGTCGCCACGGTGCCGAGGACCGTGGGCTGCGCGACGGTGCCACGCAGCCGGAGCATGCCGCCCGCGCGCAGCCGGGCCTGGGGCGAGCGGACGACCAGGTTGTCGTCCAGGTGGAGGTCCGCCTGCAGCGCCAGCTCCCGGCCCCACTCGACGGGCTCCTGCCGCGAGCGTTCCCTGAGCAGCATCGGCGCGATCGAGAGATCGCGCGTGTAGGTGCCCCGGACCAGGTGGGCGTCCCCCCGCACCACACCGCGTGGGCCGCGCCCGACCAGCGTGGCATCGGCGTTCCACACGGTCTCCAGTCCCTCGAGCGCGGTCACGGTCAGGCTCCGGCCGGTGAGCGTGAGCTGGTACGAGCCGATCGTGCCCCCGTCGAGCCCCACCTCGCCGGTGAGCGAAACGGTTCCCCCGCCGAGACGGGCGTGCAGATCGTCGATACGGAGCCGGGTCGGCACCAGCGACACCCGCGCCGCGATGTCGCGCACGACGACGGGCGTGTCGCGCAGCGCCAGCACGCCGTCGGTGATCGTCCCGCGGCCCAGGAGCGTCGGCTTCGCCGCGGTTCCGCCGATCCGCACGTCCACGTCCAGCCGCCCCGAGGCTTCGCGAATCTCGGGCCGGAACACGCTCAGCAGGGCCAGCGGAGCCTGCCCGCGCACGGTGCCCTCGAGCGCGCCGCCGTCGTCGAGGCGGCCGCTCGCCGTGGCCGTCCCCAGCCGGCCGCCCAGCTCGAGCCGTTCCAGCGTGAGCCGTCCCGGCTCGCGGCGGATCACCACCGGCCCACGCACGTCCCAGTGCTCGCCGCCGGCGTCGACCTCCACGGGCTCGAGCCGGATCACGCCGCGGGCGGCCCGCGGATCGCTCGCCGGCACGTCGAGCGTCACGACGGCCGAGAACCGGCCGGACACGGCGCCGACCAGGTCGGGTCGATACGCTCGCAGGAGCGGCTCGATCTCCAGCGTGGTCGCGGTGACGCGGGCGGTGATCACGGCGCCGTCCTGCAGACGTCCCTGTCCCGTCGCCGTGATTCGCGACTCCGGAAACGCGGCCTCGCCGCGGACGATCGAGCCGTCGGAGGAGAGCCGGACGACGCCACGTCCGAGTGGAAACCCCGCCACGGCCACGTTTTCCCCGAGAGCCTGGAGCGAGCCGGCCACCAGGCCACCGCGCACGGTGGCGCTGACGGTCGCCCGGCCGCGGCCCTCCACGCGCAGCCCCTCGGGCAGGCCGGGCAGGCGCGCCAGCTCGACGGATCCGACCTCGGCCTCGACCTCACCGCTGCCGGCCCAGCGCCAGCGGCCCTTCGCGCTCACTGCGCCGTCGAGCACGCGCGCCTCGAGGGCGCGCACGTCGATGCGCTCGGCGGTGGCATCGAAGCTCACGCTGACGTCGCGGATCGGCGGCGCGGACGGCACGCGCAGCGCGCTCGACTCCGCGTGGCCGGCCGCGTGCCATGCGACGAGCGTGCCGTCGATCCTGACGCTGACAGCCGCGTCCCCACCGCTCCCGCGCAGGGCGGGCGGCAGCCACGGAGCGACGTCGTCCACCCGCCCATCCTCGGTGCGGGCGACCACGTCGAGCGTCACCACGTCGGTTCCCGGAAAGGCGGAGAAGATCGACGCGGGCCATCGCACGGTTCCCGTCGCGATCACGCGCGATCGGCCCAGGCGGACACTCGCCGCGGTCAGCGTCAAGGCCCGCGGTGTCAGCGCGAACGAGGCCGCGAGGGCGTCGGCGCGAACCTCCCCCACAACCGGCGTTCGCGCGTCCAGGCGCCCGGACAGGACGGGATCACTCCAGGAGCCCGTTATCTCCCCGTCGAGCGCGACGTCACCGGATGCCCGGGTCCGCCCGAGCAACGCCGCCAGCCGTGCGACCTCGCCCGTTGCCTTCACCCGCAGCGGCATGGGTCCCTGCAGGCTGGCGCGTCCGCTCGCCTCGAGGCGAAGGCCCGGCCAGCTCGCCACGACGCGCGACAGGTCGAAGACGCCCTGGTCGCCGGTGGCCTCGGCGTCGAGGCCTCCAGCCCCGAGCGCAGCGAGGGCCGCGGGAAGGCGGACGTCCCGGGCCGCCACGCGCGCGCGGGTCCGGACCCGGGCGAGGTCGTGCAGATCGCCGTCGACCTGCACGTCCGCGTCGAGGCGCGCGCTGACGCCCGTCTGCAGGCCAGCCAGCGACTCGAGCGTCGCGCCGGCGACGTCGCGGAGCGCGACCGTCGCCCGGGAGCGCTCGGGGTGCGCCAGGTCCAGGACGGCGTCGCCGATCACCGAGCCGTCGAACATCCGGGCCTTCAGCTTTTCGGCCGTCACGACACGATCGGCGAGCGCGAGCCGGGCGGAAACCGTGGACGCCGCGAGGGAAGCGACTCGCAGCATCTTGCTCGCCACGTCCGCCGAGACCCTGAGCGCCTGCGGTCGCCCCTGGATCCGCGCCGTCGTCTGGACGATCCCTTGCAGCGGCCACGCCGCGCGGACCCGTCGTCCGAGCGGCTCGAGGTCGACGTCGCCGCGGGCCGTCAGGTCGAGCCTCGGCTCGTCGAACGGACCTTCCACGCGCCCGCTGACGGCGACTGGATGTCGCTCCCACGTCGTCACCAGGCGGCGCAGCTCGATCGAGGTCGGGCTCGCCCGGACCTCCGCCGCCAGCCGCTCGACCCGGTCCTCGTGGCCCGGCGTCTCGACGGCGATCTCGCCGGCGCCGATCTGCAGGCGGGTCGCGTCGCCATCTCGCCACGCGACGACGTTGACGTCCACGGCGCGGGCGCGCACGCCACGCGGGGCATCCGCGTACCGCAGCCGCGCGCGCCGCACCTCGATCGTCCCGAGCGCGACGTCGAACGGGCCCGCCTGCACGACCTCGGGCAGCATCGGGATCTCGCGGAGCGCGACGTCTCCGCCGCCCCCCTGGATGCCGACGTCGGCGTCCTCGAGCCGGACACGGCGCAGCACGAGGCGGCGCCGCCAGAGGCTGCTCACCCCGACCTGGGCCTCGACGCGCGGAACGATGATGGGGCCGGGCTCGCCGGCGCGGGCGGGGACGGTCACGCCGCCGACGACGACGCGGCCGCGCCAGACGTCGATCTCGACGCGGGCCACGTGGGCCTCTCGCGCGAGCGCCGCCACCAGCGCCGCCTCGATCCGCTCGCGGGCCAGCTCGGGGCCCCACGCGCGAACGGCCAGCCCCGTACCGACGACCAGAAGCGCCGCGATGACGAGCAGCGCGGCCACGACGTACGCGACATACCGCATGAACGCCTCAGGCAGAGGGGGGCGGTCGATGGTTGACAGCCGGGCGATGATACCCCGTCGCCCGCGCCAGTGCGAGATCGCCGAGCGCGTGGCCGTGCGCTACAGTAGCGGCGACTCGCCGGGAAGGAGAACTGCCATGCCGTTCTACGAACGAGGACCCGTCCGCATCCACTACGAAGAGGTCGGCTCCGGCTTCCCGCTGCTGCTCATCCCCGGCGGCGGCCTCAACTCGGCCCTCTCGTCCTGGCAGACGGCCTCACCCTTCGACCCGATGCAGCGGTACAAGGACGATTTCCGCTGTATCTGCGCCGACCTGCGCAACGCCAACCCCGGCCGGTCCAGCGGGCCGCTGGAGATCGACCGCCCCTGGGATGCCTATACCGACGACCAGCTCGGGCTGATGGACCACCTGGGCATCCGGGAGTTCCTGGTCATGGGCTTCTGCATCGGCGGGCCGATGATCCACAACCTCATCCGCCGGGCTCCGGATCGCGTCGTCGCGGCCGCCATGATGCAGCCCAGCGGGTTCAGGCCGGAGCTCCCCGACCTCTTCTACCAGAACAACATCAAGGGCTGGGGGCCGGCGCTGTGCGCGAAGCGCCCCGACGTCACGATGGACATGGTCCATGCCTTTCTGACCAGCATGTACACCGATCGGGCCGACTTCGTGTTCACCGTGTCGCGCGATTTCGTGCGCTCGATCCGGACGCCGCTGCTGATCGCGCCCGACGACGTGCCCGCCCATCCGTACAAGGTCGCCATGGAGGTGGCCAGCCTGGCGCCGAAGGCCGAGGTGACCATCTATCCCTGGAAGGATTCGCCGGAGCACATCGACGAGGTCGTGGCGCACGCGCGGCGATTCCTCAAGGCGCACGCGCCCGTCGCGGCGTAAGCCGCCCCGGTCACGGCTCCTTGCGGCCCGCCTTCGCGGCCTCTTCGGCCTTGCGCAGCTCGTCGGCCTCGGCGCCCTCCAGCGCGTGCTGCGCTTCCTCGGCCGCGGGTCCGGGAGCGCCGGATTCCACGTGGCGCCGAACGCCCTGGCGATACCGCCGATCGGCCGTGCGGTTGCCCTCACCTTCGTTCTTCGACTGATCGCTCTTCGCTGGCTCACTCATGACTGTGGACCTCTCGTCGAACCGGCTGGACTGGCAGCGTGCAAGACGTGTACCCGCGGCGGAGACTTCCGCGGTCGATCCGTAGCCGGCGGAGTACACCGGAGGCGATCATGGCCGACGAGCTGCGCTCCCTCTTCAGCCCGGTCCAGGTCGGCGGCCTCGTCCTCAAGAACCGGATCTTCTCGTCCGGTCACGCCGAGGCCATGGCCGAGGACGGCCGGCCCACCGAGCGCCTGCGGCAGTACCACGCGGCCAAGGCCCGCGGTGGCTGCGCGCTGACGATCTTCGGCGGGTCCTCCAGCGTGCACCCGTCGTCGCCGGCGGCGGCGTGGAAGCAGATCGCCAATCACGACGACTCGATCATCCCGTCCTACCGGGCGATCGCCGACGCCGTGCACCGGCACGACTGCCTCGCGTTCACCCAGCTCACGCATCTCGGACGCCGCGCGCAGTCCGACCCGGAGTCCGGCAACGTGCTGCTGGCGCCGTCGCAGATCCCCGAGCGGGTCCATCGCGAGATCCCGCACGCCCTGGAGCCCGAGCAGATCGCCGAGCTGGTCCGCGCCTTCGGCGAGGCGGCGAGGCGCTGCCGCGCGGGCGGGCTGGACGGGATCGAGGTCTCGATGGCGCACAACCACCTGATCGACCAGTTCTGGTCGCCGCGCTTCAACGAGCGCGACGACGAGTACGGCGGCAGCCTCGAGAACCGGATGCGCTTCGCGATGGAGGTCCTGGCCGAGATCCGCCGGCACGTCGGCCGCGACTTCGTCGTGGGCGCCCGCATCTCGGGCGACGAGCGCACGCCCGGCGGTCTCACCGCGTCGGACATGGCGGCCATCGCGCGCGCGCTGGCCGGCTCCGGCCTCGTCGACTTCCTGTCGATCATCGGCGGCGGCGCGCACACCTACCCGCTGCAGGCCGCCGTGGTGCCGAACATGAGCTTCGCGCACGGCGTCTTCCTGCCGCTGGCCGCGCTCGTCAAGCAGGCCGTGCCCGCCCTGCCGGTCCTCCACGCCAGCCGCATCGTCGACCCGCGTCACGCCGAGCGGATCGTCGCCGCGGGCCAGGTCGACGTGGTCGGGATGACGCGCGCCCTGATCGCCGATCCGGACCTGCCGCGCAAGGCGCGCGAAGGCCGGCTCGACGACATCCGCACGTGCGTGGGGGCCAACGAGGGATGCATCGACCGGATCTACCAGGGGAAGGCCGTCACCTGCGTGCAGAATCCCGCCGCGGGACGTGAGCTCGAGCTCGGCGAGGCCAGACCGGCGGCGCGACCCCGGTCGGTGATGATCGTCGGCGGCGGCGTGGCGGGGCTGGAGGCGGCCCGGACGGCGGCGCTGCGCGGACACCGGGTCACGCTGCTCGAGCGGGCGGCCGAGCTGGGAGGCCAGGTGCTCCTCGCGGCCCGGGCGCCGGCGCGCGCCGAGTACGCGGGGATCGTCCGGTACCTCGCCGCGCAGGTCCGCAAGCTCGGCGTGCAGGTGCGGCTCGGAGTGGAGGCCACGCCGGACCTGGTGCTGGCCGAGCGACCGGATGCCGTCGTCGTCGCCACCGGATCGCACCCGTACGTGCCGCCGGTGCCGGGCATCGACGGCAAGCACGTGGTGACGACGCGGCAGGTGCTCGGCGGCGAGGCCGAGGCGGGCCCCAGCGTGGTGGTGATCGACGACGTGCACACCGAGGAGGCGCTCTCCACCGCCGAGCTCCTGCTCGACCAGGGCAAGCGCGTCGAGGTGGTCTCGCCGCTCTTCTACGTCGGCCAGGACATCGGCATCACGTCCGTGGTGCCCCTGTACACGCGCCTGCACGCCCGCGGTGTCGTCCTCACCCCGGGCTGGGAGCTGCGCGCGATCGAGGGCTCCGCGGTGGTCGTCGGCAACGTCTACTCGGCGATGGAGCGCCGCATCGAGCCCGTCGACACCGTCGTCCTGGCGGTCGGGAGTCGTTCGACCGACGCGCTCTACCGCGCGCTCAAGGGGCGGGTCGCCGTGCTGCATGCCGCCGGTGACTGCGTGGCGCCGCGCGGCGTTCACCAGGCGATCCTCGACGGCACCCGCGCGGCGCGGGCGGTCTGAGGGAGCGGGCGGGCCCCTGCAGAGTAGTGGAAAGATCACGGCGGCGGGCGCATCATCCTGCTCGGAGGAGACCAGCCCATGCCATTTCCGCGAGTCCTCGTCAGCATCGTCGCCGTGCTGGTGGTCGCGCTCACGATGGCGGGACCGCTCGAGGCGCTGCAGGTGGGCGACAAGGCCCCGGCCTTCGCCCTCAACGGGCCGGACGGCAAGCCCGTCAAGCTCGAGGACCTCACCGCCAAGGGGCCCGTCGTGCTCTACACGTTCGTCGCCGCGTTCACCCCGACCTGAACCAAGGAGGTGGCGGGCTTCGACGCGGCGCTGCCGCAGTTCGAAGCCGCCGGCGCCCAAGTTGTGGGCGTGAGCGCCGACGCGTGGCAGGCCCTGGCGGCATGGCGAGCCCAGAACGGGATCAAGCACCTGCAGCTGTCGGACTTCCGGCGCCAGATGCTGCCGGCCTACGGCGCCCTGGTGACCGACGAGAACAGCCCGATCTTCCGGTACCCCAGGCGCGCCTACTTCATCATCGACCGCAACGGGGTCGTGAAGTTCGCCAGGGTCCTCGACAATCCGCTGGAGCTCCTGGAGCCGCAGGACGTGCTGGCAGCGCTCAAGGCGGCCGGCGCATGACGGCCCCGGACACGGCCGACCTGTTCGAGATCATGCACACGACGCGCGCCATGCGCCGGCTGAAGCCGGATCCGGTGCCCGACGCGCTGATCCGCAAGATCCTGGAAGCGGGCGTGTGCGCGCCGAACGGCGGCAACACCCAGCGGTGGCGGTTCATGGTGGTCAAGGACCCGGGCGTCAAGCGGCAGGTCCAGACCTACTACAAGCGCGCCTTCGACGAGGTGGTCGGGCCACGCTATCTCGGCAGCGCGCCGCCGCCGGGCGTGACCCGGGAGGCCTACGCGCGGCAGCACGCGGCCGTGGAGTACCTCACCGATCACTTTCACGAGGCGCCGGTCTGGATCGTCGCGTGCCTCGAGGAGGGCACCGCGACCCCGACGCGCTGGTCGGGCGCGTCGATCTATCCGGCTGTGCAGAACATGCTGCTGGCCGCCCGGGCTCTCGGGCTCGGCGCCACGCTGACCACGCGCCACCTGCTGTTCGAGAAGGAAACCGAGGCCGCGCTCGGTCTCCCTCCCGGCGTCCACTCCTACGCGGTCCTGCCGATCGGTTACCCCATGGGAAAGTTCGGCCCCGTCGGCCGGGGACCGCTGGCGGACATCGTGTACGAGGATCGGTGGGGCCGGCCATACGCCGGGCGCTAGCCGAGGCGACGAGCCACAGCGGAGCGCGTCTCATGCGCCTGCCCTTCGCGGCGCCGCTGGCGCCGATGCTGTCCAGGGCCGCGGAGGCCCTGCCGGCCGGCGACGGCTGGCAGTTCGAGCCCAAGTGGGACGGCTTCCGCACGCTGGTGTTCCGCGACGGCGACGAGGTCCTCCTGCAGAGCCGCGACGAGAAGCCGATGAACCGGTACTTCCCGGAGCTGATCGCCCCGCTCGCCGCGATGCTGCCCGGGCGCTGCGTCGTCGACGGCGAGATCGTCATCGTCGGCGCCGGCGGGCTCGACTTCGAGGCGCTCCTGCTGCGCATCCATCCGGCAGCGTCGCGCGTGAAGCTCCTGGCCGCGCAGGCGCCGGCCTCGTTCGTGGCCTGGGACCTGCTCGCCCTGGACGACGAGGACCTCCGTCCGCTGCCCCTCGCGGAGCGGCGCGAGCGGCTCGAGCGCGCGCTGGCCGCCGCCGCGCCCCCGGTGCATCTGTCGCCGGCGACGCGGGACCGCTCGCTGGCCGAGGACTGGTTCGGCCGCTTCGAGGGCGCCGGGCTCGACGGCGTCATGGCCAAGCGCCTGGACGCCCCCTACAGCGCCGGCGAGCGCACGATGATCAAGGTCAAGCACGCGCGCTCGGCCGACTGCGTGGTGGCGGGCTTCCGCTGGCACAAGAACGGCGTCGGCACCATGGTCGGCTCCCTGCTGCTCGGGCTCTACGACGACGCCGGGACGCTCCACCACGTCGGCGTCACCGCGTCGTTCACCAACGCGGCGCGCACGCAGCTCGTCGCCGAGCTGGCGCCCCTGCGCGAGCGCGCGCTGCAGGCGCATCCCTGGCGCGACTGGGCCGAGGCGCACGACGAGGCGGGAGAGACGGGGCAACGCATGCCCGGCGGGAGCAGCCGCTGGAACCGCGGCAAGGACCTGAGCTGGGAGCCGCTCCGGCCCGAGCGCGTCTGCGAGGTCGCCTACGACCACATGCAGGGCACGCGCTTCCGCCACGCCGCGCACTTCGTGCGGTGGCGCCCGGACAAGCGTCCGCAGGACTGCCGCTACGATCAGCTGGAGGTCACGCCCGCCTACGAGCTCGAGCGGGTCTTCGGAGCCCGGGACGCGCGCGCTCCGGCTCGCCGGTCGCCCCAGGGATCGTAGTCGGGATCGGGCGGCTCCTGGGCGGGGCGCTCGCCCTCGGGAACGTGTCGGAGATTGACGCGGATGCGCGTCCACGTGCTCGAGCGGCCGCGCATCGTGTCGACGAGGACGTCGTCCACCTGCAGCCGCCCGGCGGCCGCCTTGTGGCGCGCCTTCCAGCGCTCCAGTCCCGCCCGCGCCTCCGCCTCGTGCTCCGCCTTCGCGACGGTCACGAGCGGGTAGGCGGCGCGCCGACGGCCCGCCGTCCCGGGGCCGACCGCGGCGCGAGCGCCCCGCGAGGGCGCCACGCGGGGCGGCTCGTCGGCGCCCTTGGCGTAGTGGGGCGGCCACGGCGCGTCGCCGAGGCCGGCCGCCTCCTGCGCTGCGGATAGCTCGAGCAGTCCGTCCAGCGATCCCGCCGAGGCGTCGATCCCGGCCGCGGCATCCCCGTGTCCGGCCAGACGAGCCGGCGCGGTCACCAGCGTGAACGCGGCCGGGTCGCAGTCGGCGACCTCGTCCCAGGCCAGCGGCATCGAGACGCGGGCGTCGGCGGTCGGACGCACGGACCAGGCCGACGCCACCGTGCGGTCCTTGGCGTTCTGGTTGTAGTCGAGGAAGACTCCGTGCCGCTCTTCCTTCCACCACTTGCTGGTCGCCAGCGCGGGCGCGCGCCGCTCCACCTCTCGCGCGAGGGCCAGCGCGGCCCGGCGCACCTGGTCGAAGCTCCAGCGACGCTCGATCCGCACGTTGACGTGCATGCCGCGCGACCCCGACGTCTTGGGCCAGCCGCGCAGGCGGTGCTCGTCCAGCACGTCGCGCACGATCAGGGCCACGCGGCGCACGTCGTCCCAGCCCACCCCCGGGCCGGGATCGAGATCGACGCGCAGCTCGTCGGGGTGCTCGAGGTCGTCGGCGCGGACGGGATGCGGGTTCAGATCGATGCACCCCAGGTTGACGATCCACAGCAGCTGGGCGGCGTCGCGCACGACGACTTCCCGCGCCGTGCGCCCCGAGGGAAACCGCAGCTCCACGGTCTCGACCCAGTCGGGATGCCGGGCGGGGGCGCGCTTCTGGAAGAACGGCTCGCCCTCCGCGCCGTCGACGTAGCGCTTGAGCACGATCGGCCGCCCGGCGATCCCTCGCAGGGCGCCCTCGGCCACCACCGCGTAGTAGCGCGCCAGGTCCAGCTTCGTGTGCCCCGTCCGCGGGAAGAACACCTTGGCCGGATTGGTGATCGTCACCTCCCGCCCGCCCGCCTGGAGCGCCACCGACCGCGGCTCCGTCATGTGCACAGTGTTGCCGAATCGGCGATCGGCGCAAGCCCGCTGGTGGCGGCCCGGTCGCACCGCCTCCCGGTTGGAGTACTACGCGCAGACCCTCGGAGAGCCTCGGAACCCGTATCGAGAGATCTATGCCGCCACATCTTCGCGATAGATTGCCGTAACGCCACAATGGTCCTACTCTGCAGGAAGCCAATCGTGGCCAAAAGGGTATGACCGCGCCGCGACGCGAGACCGATCGCAACACTGCCGACGCGCTGGGCCGTCTCTGGCAGGTGTATGCCGACGAGGTCGGCCTGCCCAAGGCCGAGGTCGCTCAGGAGCCCATTCCCGAGACCAGCGAGCCGCCGGCGCCCCGGCGCCCACGGGCTGCGCTCATCCCGATCGGCATCTCCCGGCCGGTCGCTGCCGTCGCCGTCGTGGTCGTCGCCGTGATCGGGGGCGTCGCGCTGTGGCGTGGATCGTCGACGGCCCCCCCCACGGCGCAGCGTCCGGCGTCCAGCCCGGCCCCGCAGCCCGCGACCGCTGACAGAGCCGGTCGCTCCCCTGCCCAGGAAAAGCCCGCCCGTGATGCGGCCCAGGCTCCGGCGCCACCCGTCCCGGTGCGCGCGGCGCCGCCGTCGGCGACGGTCACGAAGCCTGAGGCGACCGCGAAGGTCGCCACGCCGCCGCGCGAGGGCAAGGCGGGGCGCGCGGAGTCCGTCGAGCAGATCCAGTTCGACCTCGGCTCCGATCGCATCAACGACGAGTCCCGGCCGGCGCTCGACAAGGTCGTCGGCGCGATGAAGGCCAACGTCGACTGGCGCATGGTGATCGAGGGGCACACGGACGCGCAGGGAGGGGCTGATGACAACCGGGCCCTGTCCGAGCGTCGAGCACAGGCCGTCAAGTCGTACCTGCAGTCGGCGGGCATCGCACCCGCCCGTCTCACTGCGGTGGGCTTCGGCGCCTCGCGTCCCGTGGCGCCCAACGATCCCCGGGGGCACGCGCTCAATCGCCGCGTCGAGCTGCGCCGTCGTTAGCCCCGCGCCTGGAAGCACGTCCCGCCACTCCTCGACCGGCTCTCCGGACGCGCCACCGATCACCTGGATTGCTCAACAGAAATGTGTCAGGCTTTTCCCGACACGGCGCGAGTCGCACCTCGACTCGCAGGAGAGACTATGTCCATCGACCTCAGAGGCACCCTCCGTCACGCGATCGGCAGGCTGGAGTCCGAGAAGGCCCGGATCGAGCGTCAGATCGCTGGATTGAAGCAGGCACTCAGGGCCGGGATCGGCGCCGAGAGCGTCGCCGCCGGCAACCACGGCGCGCTGCCGCCTCGTGCGCGGCGCATGTCCTCGGCGGCGCGGAAGGCCGTGAGCGCCGGCATGAAGGCGTACTGGGCGAAGCGCAAGGCGGCGCGCGGCAAGGGCAAGAGCAAGGTCGCCTAGCGCACCGGGGCGAGTCGCGGCAGCTTCGAACCCATCGGATCCGTCTCTCCACGCGCCGGCCTGTCCCTCGCGCCCGGCCTCGTTCGTCTCGTCTTTCCCGTAAGATGGGGTCCCGTCGCCGGCGGTCGCCGGCCGACGCGACGGGATCCGACCTGCCGTGATCGCGCGGCGCCTGGGGAAGGTGGCGTATGGACGCCGACATGGATTGGCTTCTCGGCCAGATTCCCGGACGGGACACGCTCGGTCTCGAGGAGAGCAAGGCCGACGCGATCGTCGACATCCTGCAGGCGCGAGATCCCCGCACCTTGCCGATCACCATCGGCCTCTTCGGCACGTGGGGCAGCGGCAAGACCACGACGCTGGCCTACGTGGCGCGGCGGCTGATCTCGGACGACCGCTTCGCGGTCATCTATTTCAACGCCTGGAAGTACGCGGGGTTCATGGAGCCGGTCCCGGCGCTCATCTGCAAGGTCCTCCTGGCCGCCAGCGCCGCGACCTCGGCGCCCATCGAGGAAGTGCTCGGGCAGATCATGCTCGGGCTCGGGAAGAAGTACGCGGAGGCGCTGAGCGAATGGACGAAGCTCGTGACGCGTGTCGACCTGATCAAGGTCGCCAAGGACCTGGCTGACGTCCGCACCGTCATCGAGGGCGCCGTCCACCCGGCTGCGGCCGCCGCCCGGCAGTACTACACGCAGCTGGATCGGTCCCAGGATCTGCTCGCCGACGCCTGCCGGAAGTCCCGGCAGGTCCTGGTGGTGCTCATCGACGAGCTGGACCGGTGCGACCCCGGCGAGGCCTTCGACATCATCAAGCAGCTGCGCGTCTTCTTCACGATGCGCCGTGTCCCCATCGTCTTCGTGCTTGCCATCAACGACGAGCCGATCGGCCAGGCCATCAAGCACCAGTTCGGGCTGTCGAGCGAGTGGGGAGACTACGAGGCCCGGCGAATCCTGGAGAAGTTCGTGGACCACTACGTCGAGATGGAGCACACGCGGAGCATCGTGGGCTTCGTCCGGTCCATCTGGGAGGGAGCCGGGCTGGACCTCGACGCCGCCTGCTTCATCGCCCGCGTGGACAGCCAGCTGCAGCTGCCGCGCTACGAGCGGGACACCGTCAAGCACGCGTCGTTCGAGCAGTGCATGCTGGCCGACAATCCCATCTACGCCAACCGCCGGCTGCTCGCCAAGTGCCTCAGCCGCCTGAAGGCCAAGCGCCACGAGACCGCGGTGCCGTGGACGGCGTGGCACCTGGAGATCGTGGAGCAGGCCCATCCGGCCCTGCGCCGGACGATCGCCACGCTGGCCGGGCCGCTCGTCGCCGCCGCCGAGGGCGCGCACCGAGGCGTCATCGAGGAATTGCGCCACCACGGGTGCCTGGCGTCCGACGGCAGCGTCGTCAGCGGCAGTGCGCTGCGGAGCGACAAGGGCGGCGCCGCGTTCGCCGCCTACCGCTCGCTCTTCTGGGAGCGACTGCGCGACCAGGCCCGGGCCCAGCGGGAGGGTGGGCGCGAGCGGTCGGAGCAGCGCGCCGACCTGCTGGACGGGCTGCTGGCCGACCACCGGAAGGTCGACTTCGTGGCCGCGGCGCTGATGCAGGGGCTCGGACCGATCCGCTTCGACGGCCACGACCGGCTCGAGGGATGGTCGGACGCCTTCCACCATGCCCACCTGGGCTGGGTCCTGAGCAACTACTGACGGATGGCCGGTCTGCTGACCGTCACCGGCGTCGTCAAGCGCTTCGGTGGTGTCGACGCGCTCGCCGGGTGCACGCTCGCTGTCGAGGAGGGCTCGATCACCGGCCTCATCGGGCCCAACGGCGCCGGCAAGACCACGCTCTTCAACGTGATCAGCGGGCTCACGCCGGCCGACGGCGGCGAGATCCGGCTCGGCGCCGACCGGCTCGAGGGCCTCCCGGCCCACGCGATCGCCCAACGCGGCGTCGCCCGCACCTTCCAGATTCCCCGGCCGCTCGGGCGGATGACCGTCCTCGAGAACGTGCTCGTCGGCGCGCACCGTCAGGCCGGCGAAGCGCTCGTGCGCGTGTTCACCGCACCCGGCCGCGTGCGGGCCGAGGAGGCCCGTCTGCGCGCCCGGGCGCGCGACATCCTCGAGTCGGTGGACCTCGCGCACCTCGCCGGGGCGCGGGCGGAGACGCTCTCCGGCGGACAGAAGAAGCTGCTCGAGCTGGCGCGCGCGCTGATGAGCGATCCGCGCGTCATCCTGCTCGACGAGCCCGGCGCCGGCGTGAACCCGACCCTGATGCGCTCGCTGGCCGCGGCGCTCCGCGTGCTCCAGGCCGACGGCCGCACGTTCCTGCTGATCGAGCACGACATGGACCTCGTGACCGAGCTGTGCGATCCGGTGATCGTGATGGCCCAGGGCCGCACGCTGACCGAGGGGCCGTTCGCCGAGGTGCGCCGCGATCCGCGCGTGCTCGAAGCCTACCTCGGCCCGGCCCGGTGAGCGCGCTCCTCGACGTCGTCGACCTCTCGGCGGGCTACGGGGAGACCGAGATTCTCCGCGGGCTGTCGCTGCGCGTGGACGAGGGCGAGCTGGTCGCCGTCATCGGCCCCAACGGCGCGGGCAAGTCGACCCTGCTGAAGGCGCTCGCGGGCCTGGTGCCGGCCCGCGGCGGCCGCGTCACGCTGGGCGGCGTGGACGTCACCGGCATTCCGACCCGGCGCATCGTGGCCAGCGGGCTCTGCTACGTCCCCCAGGAAGCGAACGTGTTCCCGTCGCTCAGCGTCTGGGATAACCTCACGATCGGCGCCTGGACCGCGCCGCGGACCCGGGCCGCGCGGGCCCACGCCGTCGTCGAGCTGTTCCCCGCCCTCGCCGAGCGGCGCGGCGCGCTGGCCGGGACGCTGTCGGGCGGCGAGCGCCAGATGCTGGCGATGGGCATGGCCCTGATGGTGGAGCCGCGGCTGCTGCTCCTGGACGAGCCGTCGGCCGGGCTGGCGCCGGCGCTCCAGCGGCTGGTGTTCGACCGGGTCCGCGAGATCAACGCCCGGGGGCTCGGCATCCTGCTCGTCGAGCAGAACGCGCGCGAGTCGCTCGCGCTGTGCCGGCGGGCGTACGTGCTGGCGATGGGTCGCGTCCGCGCGGAAGGGCCGGGCGCGGCGCTGCGCGACGACCCCGACATCCGGCGGCTCTACCTCGGCGGGTAATCGCACGGGAGGCTGACCATGACGACGATGACGCGGCGAGAGCTCCTGAAGGCGTCGGGTACGGCCGGACTGGCTTTGGGCTCGCCAGCGCGTCTCGCGGCCCAGTCGCGCGAGCCCATCCCCATCGGTACCCTGTGCCCCCTCACCGGAGCCGGCGGCTCCTACGGCCCCGACATGCAGCGCTCGGTCGTGGCCGTCGTGGAGCGAATCAACCGCGCCGGTGGCATCCACGGCCGGCCCGTCCAGCTCTTCCACGAGGACGACCAGACCAGCGCCGAGGCCGGCGTGCGGGCCGCCCGCAAGCTGATCGACGTCAACAAGGTGGTGGCCATCGTCGCGACCTGGGCCTCGGCGGTGACGCTGGCCGTCAAGCCGCTCTGCGTCGAGGCCAGGGTGTTCGTCATCGGCGTGTCGGGCGCCGACAGCGTCACCCAGGGGGATCACAAGGGCTACGTCGCCCGGACGCAGCCGAACACCCAGCTGCAGGGCCGCATGTACGGCAAGTTCGCCGCGACGAAGAAGGAGTGGAAGCGCGTGGCCTACATGGCCCTGCAGACCCCGTACGCGCAGTCCTTCGGGGACGCGTTCACCGCGGTCGTCAAGGCCGCCGGCGCGACCATCACCGACAGTCTCGTCTACGAGGACAAGAAGCCCTCGTACCGCAGCGAGGTCACCCGCGTGCTCGCCACGAACCCCGACCTGATCATGCTCGAGGGCTACACGCCCGACTCGGTCGTCATGGCCAAGGACATCTACAAGGCGGCCTACAAGGGGGCGATCCTGGCGCCGAGCTTCGCGGTCAACGCGAAGTTCATCGAGGGCGTGGGCCCCGAGGTGGCGGAGGGCATCTGGAACATGGACCGGGCCCCGCTCTTCGACTCGCCGGCCTACAAGGAGTTCGCGAGCGCCGTGACCCGCTCCGACCACAGCCCCTACGCGCCCCAGGCGTGGGACCAGACGACGCTGGTGGCGCTCGCCCTGGCGGCCGCGCGGGGGGAGGCGTCGGGCACGGTCATCAAGGATCAGCTGCGGGCGGTCGCGAACCCTCCCGGGACCGCCGTGCATTCCTACGCCGAAGGGGCCCGGCTGCTCCAGGAGGGCAAGAAGATCAACTACGAGGGCGCGTCGGGCTCGTGCGACTTCGACCCGATCGGCGACATCCTGTCGGCGCCGTTCGCGGTCCAGCAGGTGCGCAAGGGCAAGTCCGAGCTCGTGACGATCATCAATCCCTGAGCGGATGCCGCCCATCGCGCAGTACGTCTTCAATGGCCTGGTGACGGGCGGCATTCTCGCGCTCCCCGCGGTCGCCTTCTCGCTCCTCTGGCGGCTGCTGCGCTTCCCGAACTTCGCGGTCAGCACGTACCTCACGGTCGGGGCCTACGCCGCGCTGGCGCTGAACCAGTCCGCCCGGGCCTCGATCGGGCTGGCCTGGCTCGGCGCGCTCGTCGTCACCGGCGTGGTCGCGCTGGTCGTGGACCGGATCGCGTTCCGGCCGCTGCGGACCCGGCGGCCGTTCGCCCTGGCCATTGCCTCCATCGGCGTCGCCTTCGTCCTCGAGAACCTCGTGCGCTTCACGTGGGGCAACGACTTTCGCAGCTACGACGTGCCGGTGACGCGCGCCATGAGCGTCGCCGGCCTCCTGGTCGGCCGCGACCAGCTCGTCATCCTGGCGGTGGCGACGGCGCTGATGGCGCTCGCCCAGGGCTTCCTCCACCGCACCCGCCTCGGCATCGCGATGCGGGCCACCGCCGACAACCCGCTCCTGGCCGCCGTCAAGGGCGTGCCGACCGAGCGCGTGATCGCGCTGGCCACGCTGGGCGGCGGCGCCCTGGCCGGCGGCGCCGGCGTGTTCCTCGGTCTGGACGCGAGCATCGATCCGCTGATGGGCGGCGGGCTCATCATCTCGGTCTTCGCCGCGGTCATCCTGGGGGGCATCGGCTCGGCGCCGGGAGCGCTGGCCGGTGCCCTCATCGTCGGCGTCATGGAGGAGGTCGGCACGCTGGCGGTCCCGCCCACCTACAAGACGGCGATCGGGTTCGCGATCATCGTGCTGGTGCTGCTCGTGCGGCCGACCGGCCTGGCCGGCGCCCGCGCGTGAGGCCGGGCGCGTGATCGCGTACCTCACCGCCATCGCGATCCTGGTCGGCATCCGCGCGCTGCTGACGCTCGGGCTGAACGTGCAGTGGGGCCTGACCGGCCTCGTGAACCTCGGCGTCGTCGCCTTCTTCGCCGTCGGCGCCTACACCTCGGCCCTGCTGGCCGTCGGGGGCGCGCCGCTGGCCCTCGCCTGGCCGGCCGGCATCGCGCTGGCCGCCGCCGGCGGCGCCGCGATGGCCACGATCGCGCTCCGCCTGCGCGAGGACTACCTCGCCATCGTCACGCTCGGGTTCGCCGAGGTCCTGAGACTATTTCTCCTGAACGAGGCGTGGCTCACGCGCGGCGCCAACGGCGTGACGGCCATCCCCCGCCCGTTCCACGCCCGCTTCGCCGCGCACTACGACCTCTTCTACCTGCTACTGGTCCTCGCCACCGTCGCCCTGGCCTACGCCGCGCTCGAGCGCCTGCGCCGCTCGCCCTTCGGCCGCGTGCTGCGGGCGATCCGGGAGGACGAGACGGTGGCCGCCGTGTCCGGCAAGCCCGTCTTCCGGTTCAAGGTCCAGGCCTTCGCGCTCGGGGCCGGCATCGCCGGCGCCGCCGGTATCCTGTTCGCGCACTACCTCGCCTACGTGGAGCCGAACATGTTCCTGCCGCAGGAGAGCCTCCTCGTCTGGCTCGCGCTCATCCTGGGAGGCAGCGGCAACAATCGCGGCGCCCTGGTCGGCTCGGCGGTGCTGCTGGGCCTGCTCGAAGGCAGCCGGTTCGCCAAGGACGTGATCCCGTTCCTGACGGGCGTCCGGCTCGCCGCCGTCCAGCAGATCCTGGTCGGCGTGGTGCTCGTCGTGCTGATGATCCGGCGGCCGGAGGGATTGCTGCCGGAGACGCCCGGCTCGGAATGAGCGGATAACCAGATCGAGGGGAGGACGCCATGCGCGTGGGATTCATCGGGCTCGGAAACATGGGCGAGCCGCTGGCCGGTTTCGTGCGCCAGGCCGGCATTTCGCTCGTGGTCCACGATCTCCGCAAGGAGGCGGCGGGCGCGCTGCTCGCGCGCGGCGCCGAGTGGGCGTCGTCCGCGCGGGACGTGGCCGCCCGCTGCGAGGTCGTCTGCGTCTGCGTCCCCGGACCGTCGGAGATGGAGGCGGTCACGCTCGGCCCCGGCGGCATCCTCGAGGGCGTCGCCGCCGACGCGGTGGTCGTCGACCACACCACGAACGCCCCCGGCGTCGTGCGCGTGGTGGGCGAGGCGCTGCGGGCGCACGGGGCGCACCTGCTCGACGCGCCGCTGGACGGCGGCCGGGAGGGCGCGCTCGAGGGGAAGGTCACCCTGTTCGTCGGCGGCGAGGAGGCCGTGCTGCGCCGGGTGAAGCCGGTGCTCGACACGTACTCGAAGGCCGTGGTGCGCGTCGGCGAGCTCGGCGCCGGCTCGATCGCCAAGCTCGTTCACAACGCCCTCGCCATGGGCATCGACCTGCTGCTCGCCGAGTGCCTGACCCTCGGCGTGCGGGCCGGCGTCGGCCTGCCGGGCCTCGTGGAGGCGTTCCGGGAGGGCTGCATCGTGGGACAGAACATGACGTTCACGAAGCGGATGCCCGCCACGCTCTTCCGCGGCGACTTCACCGCGCGCTTCGCGCTGGCCCTGGCCTACAAGGACTTCCGCCTCGCCGGCGACCTCGCCGCCGAGCACGGCGTGCCGACGCGCCTGCTCGACCTCTGCCGGCTGGAGCTGCTGGAGGCGATGAACCGCGGCTGGGCCGATCAGGACCGCACGCGGGCGTCGACGCTCCAGGAGGAGCGGGCCGGCGTCACGCTGAGACTGTAGGCCGCAGCATGCCGACCCACCAGTCGCTCGGGGGATCGTCGGACGAGGAGCTGCTGCGGCGCATGGTCGACACCCACGCCGACCGGTACGGGGACGCGTTCTGGGCGTTCTTCGCCTCGAGCGTGGCGCCGTCGCTGCCAGCGCGGCCGGTCATGATCGACGTGGGCTGTGGCCCCGGCCTCTTCCTGCGCGACCTGGGGACCCGCTACCCGTCGGCGTCGCTGCACGGGTACGACGTCACGCCGGCGATGATCGCCCACGCCCGTCAGCTCACGGGCGTCACGCTGCAGCTCGCGATCCACGACGTGACCAGCCAGCCCCTGCCCCACGCCGCGGGCAGCGTGAACCTGGTCGCCATGTCCTCGGTGCTGCACGTCCTCGACGAGCCGCTGCCGGTGCTGGCCGAGATCCGTCGCGTGCTGGCGCCGGGCGGGATCTTCCTGCTGCACGACTGGATCCGCCGCCCCCTCCCGGCCTACCTGGCGTGGCGCCGGGACGTGATGAAGGAGCGCGAGCCCGAGGCGACCCGGCGGGGCTTTCGCCTGTTCCCCGTGCACAACAAGTACACGCCGGACGACTGGCGCTGGCTGCTCGCCGAGGCCGGTCTGACCGTGCGCGAGGAGACGCAGCTTCGCCCCACGCACCAGGTCTTCGTGACCTATTAGGTGGGGGGCCCCGAGCTGACGCGACCGGAATGCCCCCAGTCTCCCTCTTCGCTGCCGCCCGCGATGACCCGGGTCGGCTTGCTCTCAACGCATAGCCCGTATAGCGACTCCCGCCGGCTCGGGTCCGGGGCCTCGGGCATGTCATTAGGTTCGGCCAGCAGGTGCAGCATGAGCTGGCAGAAGTCGTCGTACCGGGGGCCGAACCCCGGCAGGACGTCTGTGCCAGTACGGCCCAGGCCGCCCCGGAGGGCGCCATCGTAACGCGAGATCCCGGCGAAGCGCCAGGCACCGGGCCCGACCGGCCGGACCAGAATGCGGCCGACCAGGATCTTCTTCAGGATCTGCCTGGCCGTCGGCACGTCGGCGTCCAGGGCGGCGGCCCAGCCACCCCAGACCCTGCGTAGGCGCTCGACCTGCTCCTGCTGGTCCCGGAGGTCGCGCTCGTAGCCCTCTAGGTCTGCGACCCGGGCCTCGGCCTGCCGGCGCTCCTGCTGGGTGGCCTTCAGTTCGGCCACCAAGGCGTCCATGTCGTCGCTCACGGCGATTGCCTTGGCCAGCCTGACCTCGGCGGCCGCCAGCTTCGGGATCTGGAGGAGTAGGTTCTCCCGCTCGGTGCGCCGAGCCTCGACCTGCTCGGTGTCGGCGGCTTGGTCGAGGAGGTACTGCTCGAACTTCGCGTCCGAAAAGGTGACCTTCAGCGCGTCGATCACGGCCCGATTCAGCGCGGCCATCGGCACGCCGGTCTGGTTGGTGCAGAAGGTCTTGCCCTTCTCGCGGTGGCCGGCACAGATGTAGGACGGAACGTTCTTCCGTCCCCGGGTCGTCGCCACCAGCGGCGAGCTGCAGAACGGCTTCCTCCCCGGTGCATCCGACTGGGCACCGCAGGCGAGCAGGCCGGAGAGCAGGTAGCGGTTCACGATCGCCTCAGCGTGCCCGACCATCCGGCCCGAGCCGTCGGCCGCCCGCAGGAAGTTACTGCCCGTCGCTGCTATGCGGGCATGCGCGGCGTTCCAGAGGTCCTGATCGACGATCCGCAGTGACTCGTCCTGCCGCGTCTGCCACTGGTCCTTGGGCAGCTTCACGCGGGTCTTCGGGCCGGTGCGGCGGACCTTGCCGAATGTCACCATGCCGCGATACAGGTCTCGATGCAGTACCTCCCGCACGCCGCTGATCGACCACTGGTTTACCGGCACGGGCTTGCCGGCGGTGCGCAGCCGCTCCACCTCCACGTCGCTCAGCCGTTGCGGGCCAGGGATGCCCTCGGCGTTGAGCTGCTGCGCTAGGCGCGACAGGCCGAACCCGTCAGCCGTCATGCGGAAGATGCGCCTCACAATCTGGGCCTGGTCCTGGATCACCACCAGCCGCGCGGCGCCCTTAACGCCCGGCAGGCGCTCATTGCGGTAGCCATACACGCGGCCGCCGACGACGTATCCGCGCTCGAATCGCGTCTTCGCCGCGTCGCGGACGCGCGTGGCTGTCTTCTTCCGCTCGCTCTCGTCGCGCCAACCCTCCAGCGAGGCCAGCAGCTTCGAGGTGTCGTCCGAGAGCGTTATGCGGCGCCCATCGCGCGTCGACCAGATCTCTACGCCGGCCTCCTCGATGTCACGGATCAGCACCATCGTATCGATCTGGTCGCGACCGAGGCGCGACTGCTCCACCACGATCAGCTTCGAGAACGGGACCGGCGCCGCCCGCGTCGCGGCGAGCAGCGCCTGGAGCCCGGGGCGTTCGGCGAACAGAGCGCCAGTGATGCCGTCGTCGGCGAAGATGTGCTTCTCGTCGACCGTCCAGCCGCGCGAGTCAGCGAACGCGGCGACCAGGTCCCGCTGGGTGGCGACCGACTTCACGTCCTCGGTGCGGTCCTGCTGGTCGTTCGACTTGCGGATGTAAGCGGCGG
>Ga0075420_100000056_pt1 | contig 63017 bp, 46 predicted proteins | sample SoiMetdeltSBSDD4_FD_75296 | JGI IMG/M metagenome (GOLD analysis project Ga0075420, IMG submission 75296) | Bulk soil microbial communities from a Populus tree surrounding site in Tennessee, USA - Soil MetaG P. deltoides SBSDD4 | ecosystem: Environmental > Terrestrial > Soil > Tree plantation...
TCTTCACATCCATGACTACCGCAGGCGTGTCGAACGAGTCGCAGCCGGATCGTGACCAGCGGGCAGCAAGCCTCAAAACGGCCTAGAACCTACGCAACAGCCTTAACTTTTGGGCAGTGGGACTGGTGTATATCGCTATACGGGAGTGCGCAACCCTGCGGCAGGCCGGCGGCGGGCGGGGATGACAACGATGGGCGACTATTTCTGGCGCATGTCCACGATCGACAACGACGGCACCGATCTTTTGCTCGCCAAGCCCGCAACGGTCAGACGGAGGGTCGCGGTCGCGCTCGCCCCTGCCGCCACGTCCGCGAGCTCACCCGGTGCGGAGCTCACCGTAGCCCGCGCCGCGACGGGTCAGGCAAGGCCGGCCGAGGACGACCGGGAACGGGGGCCGGCGGCTCGCCGACGGCCTCGACCGGCACGAGCGCCAGCGGCCTCGACCGGCACGAGCGCCGGCGGCAGGACCGCTTCGACGCCGACGAGGCGACCGGGGAGGAAGTACCTGACCGCGCTGCTCAGGCTTCCCCACGACTGGAGCGTACGCAACGGCGCGGCTCGCCTTTCCCCTCGCGATCTACGTCTCTTTCGAAGGCAACGGCGTCGCCGTACTGGCGGGTAGGTGCTATACACCTCGCATGCGGGACGTCGGGTTCCGAGGCTTGGGCACATTGGAAGTCATAATTGGGGGCAACCAACTGCCCACCGGCGGGCCGCTGCAACGCGGACTTCTTGCGACTTTGTTGACCAACGCAAATCGGGTCATCAGCCCGGACCGACTCATCAGCGCGCTGTGGAGCCAACCGCCGGAGACCGCCCTCGGCCAGGTGCAGACCCGCATCTGGCGGCTGCGCCAGCTGCTGCAGGGCGGGCCGGGCCCGCAGCTGTCGCCCCGTCCGCAGCTGGTGACCCGGGCTGGCGGCTACGCCCTGATCATCGAGCCCGAGATGTTCGACGTGCTGGTCTTCGACCGGCACATCGCGCAGGCGCAGGCGCTCCTCGCCGCGGACCGGCCCCGCGAGGCAGTGGCTGAGCTACGCGAGGCGCTCGCCCTGTGGCGCGGCCCGGCCTTCGCCGACGTCCCGGCACCCGGAATACGGGTCGAGGCCGAGGTCATCGAGGAGCGCCGGCTCGGCGCGATCGAGCAGCGCATCGAGATCGAGCTCACGCTCGGCCTGCACCACCAGCTGGTGTCCGAGCTACGCGAGCTGGTGTCCGTGCATCCGTTCCGGGAGCGCCTGCGCTACCACCTGATGCGCGCGCTCTACCGGTGCGGACGCCGGGCTGAGGCGGTCGAGACCTACCTCGAGGGCTACCGCACCCTCGTCGACGGCCTAGGGCTCGAGCCGAGCCGGGACCTGCGTGAGATGCACCGGGCCATCCTCGTCTCGGACGAGCCGGCCGAGCCACCGGCGCGCCCGGTAGCTGCCTGGCCACCGGTATCGGGAGAGCCCCGGGAGCTGCCGCGAGACTCTGTCTGCCTGGTCGGTCGGGAATGCGAGACGGCGCATCTCCGCGAGTACCTGAAAAGTGCCGACTGCGGTACCGCGCCGTTGGTCGTCACCATTTCCGGGGCTGCCGGCGTCGGAAAGTCGGCGCTCGCGGTCCGGTTCGCGCACCTGCTCTCTGAAAAGCTCTTCGAGGGGCAGTTCTTCGCCTCTATCGGCAGTGGGGAGCCGGATCCCAACGCAGTTCTTCGCCGTTTTCTCCGCACGCTCGGGGTTCCCGACACCGAGATCCCGCAGAGCCTGGCGGAGCGCTCGGCGCTCTACCGGGCGTGCCTGGCGAACCGGCGGTTCGTGCTGGTCCTCGACGACGTGCAGACCGAGGCGCAGGCTCGCCCGCTCCTTCCAGCCGGTCCCGGTTGCGCCACCCTGATCACCAGCCGGCGGCGGCTGACCGCGCTGGAGGGCGTGTACCAGGTCAGCCTGGGCCCGCTCGCCGACGCCGACATGCTCACGCTGCTCAGCCGGACGGTCGGGCCGGAGCGGGTCAACGCGGAGCCGGAGCCGGCGGCGCGGATCGTGGGGTACTGCACCGGGTTGCCGCTTGCGCTGCGTGCGGTCGCCGCCCGCATCTGCGCCCGCCCGCACTGGTCCCTACGGCAGTTTGCCGACGTGCTCGAGGACGAGTCCCGGCGGTTGGCGGCCTTCACCTTCGGCGACCTGGACCTGCGCGGTGCGATCGAGAGCAGCTACCGGCGCCTCAGCCCGCCGGCCCGCCGGCTGTTCCGGCTGCTCGGGCTGCTCGACCGGCCGCAGTTCTCTGTCGCCGACGCCGGTCGCCTGCTCGACGTGCGGCCGGTGACCGCCGAGGAGCTGACCGAGGAGCTGGCCGAGGAACGGCTGGTGCGCCCGGTCCTCGCCGCGGCCCACGGTGAGCCGGGCCTGCGGTACGAGATCGACGAGCTATGGCGTCTGTTCGCGCGGGAGCTGGTCAGCGCCGAGGAGACCGCGCTGGAACGGCACGAGGCGCAGGCCCGGGTCGCGGCGTAACCCGTCCGGCGCGGAGGACCGCCGGCGAGTGCTGGGCCAGGATAGCCTGCGGCGGTGGTGGCCCCTTGTCTCGTTGGCGGCTGTCTCGCTGGCGGCTGTCTCGTTGGCGACGGCGCCTTCTCGCTGCTCAGGCGGGCACTGAGACGCGGTTGAGAGCGCGTCGAGAGGGAACAGCAAGGACAGAGGCGACCGGGGTGTCTAAGGTCCGGTCATTGCGGGACCCAATCGATGAAATATACGCTTCCGCCCACCTGTTCGCTCCAGGAGGCCCCGTTGGCCGAGGTCGCCCATGCCGGGTTCACACCGCGCCAGCCAGTCGCCACGGATCGTGGGGGCGTTCCGGCCGCCCTACCTGACGCCGCCGCGGGCTCCACGGCGGTTCGCCGCAGGTCTGGTACTGCGTCGGGCGAGGGCAGCCGCTCCGCCCGCGCGGGTGGTGCCGATGCGGCTGGTCGCCCGGTCGGGTCGGGGCGGCGAGTGGCGCGTGCCGACGGCGCCCACTCGCCGAGCGGGCCCACCCGATCCGGCCGGGCGTCCAACGGCCGTCTCGGTAGGGGGCGTGCGCCCGCCGGCCGCGGCGCTTCCACGCTGCGGACGGCGGGTGGCTCCGTCCTGGCCGGCCTGCCCGCCGAAGAGCCGCCCGAGCACCTGCTGCCCGTGCTGGAGCAGCTGCTGACCGGGGCCACCGACGTCACGGCCAGCCAGCGGCTGGGCATGTCGCCGCGCACGTTCAGCCGCCGCGTGTCGGAGCTGCTGGACTACCTGGGTGTGCTGAGCCGGTTCCAGGCCGGGGTCGCATCGGTGAACCGCGGCTGGGTGGCGGCCCAGCTCGACCCGTCGGGCCGGGCCGGCCGCTGACGCAGGCGGGCCGGCCGCTGACGCAGGGAAGGCCGCCAGCGGCGCTGTGCGGCGTACCGCGGCACAATCGAGAGATGGGTCGAGCCGATACCGGGTTTGGGGCCAGCGGTGGCTGACTCCCGGCCGGCGCCGGAGTCCGTACCGGAGCCGGTGGCCGCGGTCCGCCGGCATGTTGCGGCGCACCGCGAGGAGATGCTGGACGAGCTGCGGGAGTACGTCGCCAGGCCGAGCGTGAGCGCGACCGGTGAGGGCTTCCCGGAGATTACTGACTACGTCGTCGAGCTGGTGCGCCGCTGCGGGCTCGACGCACAGGCGCTGGAGACGGCCGGGCGTCCGGCGGTGGTCGGGCACGCCCAGGGACCGCCCGAGGCCCCGCACGTGCTCATCTACGGGCACTACGACGTGCAGCCGGCCGGCCCGCTGGAGCACTGGCACAGCCCGCCGTTCGTCCCGCAGGTGCGTGACGGGCGGATCTTCGGCCGGGGCACCGGGGACAACAAAGGCCAGCACCTGGCGCACCTGCTCGCAGTACGGACGCTGCACGAGGTCGACGGTGGCCTGCCCTGTTCGGTCACCATCCTGCTCGACGGAGAGGAGGAGCTGGGCAGCCCGTACCTGCCCGACCTGGTGGCCGCCCACCGCGAGCGGTTCGCCGCAGACCTGGTGGTCTGGAGCGACGGGCCGGTGCACGCCAGCGGCCGGGCCTGCGTGATGCTTGGGATGCGGGGGATCGTCCGGTTCGAGCTGTGGGCCCGCGGTGCCCGCTACGCGCTGCACTCCGGGGCCTGGGGCGGCGTCGCCCCCAACCCGGCGGACGCGCTGGTACGCGCGCTGGCGAGCCTACGCGCGCCAGACGGCACGATCGCTGTCGACGGCTTCTACGACGACGTGCGCCCGTTCAGCGACGGTGAGCGCCGCGCCATGGCGGAGCTGCCGGTCGACGTACCGGCGACAATGGCCGGGCTGGGCCTGCGCGACCCCGGTCTGGACGGGCGGCAGTTCCACGAGCGGCTGGCCCTGCCGGCGCTCAACGTCAACTCGCTGTCGTGCGAGGACGGGGGAGACCACCGTACGGTCATCCCGAGCGTCGCGGTCGCGCGCTGCGACCTGCGGCTCACCTACGCCCAGCGGGCCGAGCAGGTGGTACAGGCGCTGCGGGACCACCTCGCGCGGCACGCCCCAGGTGTGCAGCTGCGGGTGACCGGCGGCGCCATGCAGCCGTCGCGTACCCTGCCCGAGTCGCCGTACCTGGCCGCGGTCCGGCGTGGCGCGGCCGCCGGGCTGGACGAGGTCCCGCTGGTCGTCCCCGCGATGCGGGGCAGCCTGCCGCTGCACGTGTTCACCGAGCTGCTGGGACTGCCCTGCTTCGGGGTCCCGCTGGCCAACGTGGACGAGGCCAACCATGCCCCGAACGAGAACCTGGAGCTGACCTGGTTCTACCGGGGGGTCGCCGCCTCGGCGGGGATTCTCGCCGAGGTCGCCGCGCAGGCTGCCGCAGCTGCCGGGCGCTGCGAACCAACCGGCACGGACCGGCGAAGCGGGAACGAGAGTCGCTGAGATTCTGCCAACGGTGACGCGCGTCGAGGAGAACCTGCGGTAGCGTCGCACCGTGCCCGACGACGCCGCCGCGGCCCGGCCCCGTAAGCGCAAGCCCGAGCTGCCTGTGCCGCCCGAGCCGGACGAGGCCGGTCCGCCGTCGGAGCTGATCGTGCGTGAGGACTTCGTGTCCTGGCTCGAGGCTGAGTACCAGCGGGCCCGGCGCAAGGCCGAGGAGCGGTAGTCAGCCGACGTTCACTGCGCCAGGTCCCGTCCGGCCGGCCCCCGCGCCGCTGAGCGGGGCGTCGTTGAGCGACGCGTCGCCGAGCGGACCACTGCGGAGGGTGAGGTCAGCGAGGGTGCCCTCGTGGAACGTGCTGTTGCTGAGCGTGTTGTGGTCGAGCTTGCTCGGGTCCGGCGGGTCCACCGGCGCGCCCGTCTGGTCGTCAACGAGGGCGACCCGCACCGCCTGCGGCTCGTACCGCAGCCGGGGCACGGCGAACACCGCGGTCGTCGCGCGCCCGCCGTAGCGGGCACTGTAGACCAGGATCCGCCAGTCGTCCTCGTCCCAGTGCTCCACCACGTCCGAGCGCAGCAGGTACGCGACGCTGCGGTAGGCCGCGCTGTGCTGCACCTGGTCGACGCTGGAGTCCAGCGGAGGGCCGGTCAGCCGGCTGGTCCTGGCCAGCGGGTGGGACAGCCGGACGCGCAGCCGCCGCAGCGGCAGCAGCCACCAGGTGTCCAGCTCCGCGGAGAAGGCGATGACCGCCGCCGCCTCCACCAGGAGGAGGCCGGTGCCGGCGGCGGGGCGGGTGCCGACCGCGTCGAGCCAGCTCGTCGCGGCCGGTACGGCGAGCACGGCGGCGCCCAGCAACAGGCCGCCCCGGGCGAAGCTGCGCCAGGTCACCGGCGACCGGCGGGTGCTCATGCAGCCGCAGGACGAGTCCGGGACCACCGCTCGCGCGTACCCGAGGTAGCCGAGGAAGCCGAGCATCAGCGCGGTCGCGGCAACCGCCTCCACGGGCAGCACCGGCGGCAGGACGAGCGCCGCGCCGAGCGTGAGCTCGACGACGCCGAGCAGCCGGAGCGCCCACGCGGCACGGCGCTCGCCGACGAGGCGGGCGAGCGCCGTACCGGAGGTGGGTGGGCGGGACCGGCGGGGCGCCAGCTTCACTGCCGAGGAGTACAGCAGCACGGCGCCGATCAACAGGGGTTGCAGAGCTGCTACCCACAGGACCATGGTCGACCCCTACCCCCTTGCGGTCAGTTGGCGGCTGCGTAGACGGTCGCTATGTCGATCTCGTTGCTGTCCGGGTGCCAGGCACCCAGCACCTGGACGTGCCGCCCGACCCGCAGCAGCGACAGGTCGGCCACGGCGGGGGTGCCGTTGTAGCTGGCGGCGGTCACGCCGGGCACCACATGGGCGACGATCGGCTGGCCGCGGTGGTCGAGGCTGAGCACGTTGCGACCGATCGCCCTGATGTGGGCGTGCAGGTTGACGATGTTGACCCACACCGCGTCCGCGGCGAGGGTGCCGTCGCCGAGGCGGGCGCCGCGGGCGTAGAGCCCGTCGCCGACCGCGACCCGGTCGAGCGTGGTGGGGCGCAGCTTCCAGATGCTGGTCGCGTCCGTGACGCGGATGCGGTGCAGTACGTTGTCGGAGCCGGTGACGGCGAGCACGCCGCCGGTGATCCCGGTGATCCGCCCCTCGGCGAAGTTCGGGTCGGCGAGGCCCGCCTGCGCGGTGAGGTCGTCGGCGGCGAAGGCGGCCTCGGGGGCCAGCGAGCCGAACGCGGTGGCGCCGACGACGCCGGCACCGCCGAGCACGGCCGCCGTGAGGAGGCGGCGGCGGTCAATAGGGTGAGTCATCGCGGGGCCTCCCGTCAGACCGTGACCATGGCGGGCCGCAGGCCCGTGGACAAGCTGGCGATCACGCTGTAGGCGGAGGGCGTGAGGTCGATGATGCGGTTGGTGCCGCACACCGACCCGCAGCACACGCGCTCGCCGCAGAACAGGTCGGTCTGCGGACCGCAGTCTGCGATGCGGGTCGCCACCCGCACGCCGTTGCACCGGTTGGTCGTGTAGTGCAGGAAGCCGCAGGTCCTTCTTGTGATGCTCTCCCCGCAGCGGTCCGGTCGGGTGATGGAGAAGCAGGCGTCCGAGGCGTTCGGCCATGCGTGCTGGCGGCTACCGGAGTTACAGGTGCCGCACGCGCCGTGCCCGGTGCTTCCGCACGGGCCCCAGGCGCTGCCGCAGCAGAACCAGGACACCTCGCCGTATGCGGCCATGGTGCCTCCCTTGGGGGTCGACGATGGTTCGAGGACGCTAGATCCATCGATGCTCGTCTCATCTTCCTGGCGGGAAGCTACGAAGTCAAACCTTTCTATAAAGGAATGTTTCACTGTGTAGGCCGCTGTGCAGGGGCTCTGCTGGGGCGTTGTCGCCTTGTCGCCACAGCGTGCCGGGTCAGTCCGTTGGTGGGTCGGCCGCCTGCTCGGAGGTGCGGCGCTCGAGGAAGGAGTCGGGGGCCAGCAGGTGCTCCCGGGCGTCGGACTCGGCGAGCAGGGCCTCGGCCTGGGCCGCCGGGTCCGCCGAGCCGGCGGTTCGCTCCTCGGGCAGTGGGTGCCCGGCCCGCCGTCCGGCCCGCTCGTCGGGCGCGGCCGTCTCATGGGGTACGACCGGGCGGTCGGGCGTGGCTGTCTCGTGGGGCGTGGCTGTCTCGTCGGGCGTGGCTGGGTGGTCCGGCTCGGCCGTCTCGTCAGGCATGGCCCGGTCCTACCCTTACTCCGCGTGCGGTAACCGGTCCGCGCCGCTGCCTGACGGGCCTGCTTGGCGGCGCCCACCACACTGTCTGCGCACCGGGTGGGGCCGGTGTCGTGGGGGGGTCGGGAGGCCGCCGGAAGGCCGGTCGCGACGGCGGTCGACCGGCCTTCCGATGGCCCCGCCAGCAGCGCAGAAAGCCGTGTGAGCAGGGCATATTCAGGGTGCCGCAGGGTGCCTTGACGGATCGGTCGGCGACGCTATAATTCACCGGTCAAAGATGTCATCAGTTGAGGAACCACGGCCCCGGCGGACGAGGGGTGCACCTGCTGGCGGCGCTGCCACTGGGGCGACTTTCGATGATCCTGCAAAAACCTGAGCTCTTCAGCCTGCCTGGAGGGCGTCACATGAGGGGACAGTAGCGATGATCCAAGAGATCCGACAGTCCATGATCGACGTGCTCAACGAGATGAACTGGGACGTTGACGACGCCAGCGGCGACACCGTGCTGGGCAAGGAGGGGCTCGACCTGGACTCGCTCGCGGTCGCCGAGCTCGCTGTGCGCATGGAGGACACGTACAGCGTGAAGCTTCCGCAGGACGAGATGGAGCGGTTCGCCCAGATGACCCTCAACGACTTCGCTGAAGAGGTCCACTCCCGCGTGCAGCTGCTCCAGACCGCCAGCGAAGCCAAGTAACCGACGAGCGGGACGGACTACCCATGCCAGCCACAACCGCGCTCACCCGCCAGGACTACGTCAAGCTGATGATCGAGGAGTCGGCCGACCTCGCCGGCTTCCTGGAGGGGCTCGACGACAGCGACTGGGACGTGGACAGCCTGTGCACCGGTTGGAAGGTCCGCCACGTGATCAGCCACATGGCGGTCGGCCACACCATGCCGATGGGCAAGTTCCTCGCGGCGGTCCTGGCGGCCCGGGGCGTGGTGCCGCGGGCCTCGTACGGGCTCGCGGTGCGCTTCGGCGACACGCACACGCCCGAGCAGATCCTCGCCGCCTTCCGGGCGGGCACCGCCGGCCCGCCGCAGGGCCCGGCCCGCTTTGTCGCGCCGCCAGAGCTGTTCATCGACCACCTGATCCACCACCAGGACATCCGCCGGCCGCTGGGGCGTCCCCGGGATATCCCGACCCACCGCCTGGTCGCCGCCGTCGAGGCACTGCCGCGCCTGAACGGGCAGCTCAAGCCGAAGCGGCGGGTGCGCGGCCTGACCCTGGTGGCCAAGGACATCGACCGCCGCGTCGGCGAAGGTCCCGAGGTGTACGGGCCGGCCGAGGCGCTGGTCATGTGCGCCGGTGGCCGTAGCGCGGCGCTGGACGAGCTTGACGGGCCGGGCGTGAGCACGCTCGCGGCGCGGCTGCGCGCAGAGGCCTGACCCGAACCCATACCCATTCCGGAGGCTTAAGATGACGACCCCGCGCCCGCCGGCCATCCCCACGCGCTCCCTGATGCGCTTCGGGCTGGCCGGCATGGCGGTCGAGATGTTCCTCATCGGCGTGCCCGCCTCGGTCGCGCCGGAGTGGTTCTACGGCTGGTTCCCGTTCGGCCGTGGCTGGGCCGGCGCGCTCGGCGCCTACAACGAGCACTACGTGCTGGACCTCGGGTACGTCTACCTGGCGCTCGGTGTGGTGACTGCCTGGGCGACCATCCAGCTCGGCCGGGACCTGTGCCGGGCGGTCCTGATCGCCAGCATCGTGGCGAATGCACCACATGTCATATTCCATCTTTTCCACACCCACGCACTGCCGGCCGGCGACAACATTGCCCAGGACAGCCTGCTCGGCATTACCGTGGTGATCGGTCTTGCCCTGCTGGTGCTGACGTGGACGCGACCGGAGTCGACCGAGCTGCCGACCGCCGACGTGCTGCACCGGTCGGTGCCGACCCAGCCGGCTCAGGCCGAGTCGGCAAAGGCCGAGCCGGAGCAGGGCGAGCCGGAGCGGGCAACGGTGGGCGTCGCGGGGGAGAGGTAGTGGACTGGAGCACGTTGGGGGAGGGCCGGACCACCCTGTCGCTACCGGCGGGCCCCATCGCGTACCGGGAGCAGGGCGAGGGCCGACCGATCCTGCTGCTGCACGGGCTGCTCACCGACGGTCACTTCTGGGACCGGGTCACCCCCCACCTGCACGGGGCTCGGGTGGTCATTCCGGACCTGCCGCTGGGCTCGCACCGGATGGCGATGCACCCGGACGCGGACCTGAGCCCGCCGGCCCTGGCGGGGCTGGTGGTCGACCTGATGAACGGGCTGGACCTGCGCGACGTGGTGCTGGTCGGCGCGGACATGGGCGGGGCGGTGGCGCAGCTGGTGGCGGCGCGTTACCGCGACCGGCTGGGCGCGCTCGTGCTGTGCTCGTGCGACGCGTTCGAGCACTTCTTCCCGCCCACCTTCTGGTACCTGCAGGCGCTGGGCCGCCTGCCCGGGGCGATCCGGGCGGCTGGGCCGTTGATGGCGCTCCCGGGGATGCACCGCCAGCCCACCGCGTACGGGCGGGTGCAGAAGCGGCCGGTCCCGGGCGAGCTGGCCCGGTACTGGCTCACCGCGGCGCAGGGCAACGCTGGCGTGCGCCGGGACCTGCACAAGGTGCTGCGCGGCGTGAGCCGCCGCCACACCAAGGCGGCAGCGGAGGAGCTGCGCAGCTTTGACCGGCCGGTGCGGCTGGTCTGGGCGGACACCCGCAAGGTGTTCCCCGTCACCGACGGCCGGCGGCTCGCTGCGATGATCCCGAACGCCACCCTCACCGTGGTGCCGGACAGCTACGCCCACCTGGCCGTCGACGCCCCGCACGCGGTCGCCACAGCGATCAACGACACTGTCGGTTCCAGGACCTGAGCAGGGCCTATACGCGCCTTGACGGCTTGGGTCGGGTCACTATAATTCACCGCGACCTGATCTCATCGAAAGAGGAAGACCAGCTCAGGTTCATCTAAGTACATGGTGAGACGCCAGATCGTTCCCGTCTGCCCGCCGGCCTTCGACGACCCATGTCCGAAAGCCGTGTGACCGGGGGCCTCCACCACAAGCAGACGGTGTACGCACGCAGCCGAAGCCAGGACTCGACCGAGCCCTGCGGTGCGCTGCGCGCTGACACCGGCACCAGACGGCAAGTCATACGAAGGGGACCGCATGCATTCGTACGGCTCGTACATAGCGGGCGAGGACGTGCCGGGCCAGGAGTGGGTACACACCCTGCGCGCCTCGGCAATGTTGAAGGACGTGCTGCCGAACCTGACCCTCAAGCGCGCGCTGGACCAAGGCAAGCGGCACGACGGGCAGGAGCACGACAGCGTCGTCGGCCGCTGCGCGATCGCCGACGACGAGGTGTCGCAGCGGGCCCTTCAGGCAGCGCGCAAGGCCGCGCCGGTCTGGGGCGCCATGCCGCTGGACCAGCGGTTCCGGGTCATCGACCGGTTCCATGAGGAGGTGTGGCGCCGCCGCGACGAGCTCGCCTCCGTCATGGTGGAGGAGGGCCACCCCCGGACGCTGGCCGAGTGGGAGGTCTCCTCGCTGGTGCAGGCGAGCGGGCCGGAGACGACGGCGTGGGCCAAGCAGCAGATGCTCTGGGAGCTCCACGAGGGCAACCGGCGGCTGCAGATCGTCCGCAAGCCCGACGGCGTGGTCGTGCTCGCCCCGCCGCTGAACGCGGCCACGGTCAGCTCGCTGTTCGGCGTGCCGATCATCGCGGCCGGCAACGCCCTGGTGGTCAAGGCCCCGCGCAGCTCCCCGTACGGCACCATGTGGGCCTGGCGGGAGATCGTGGCCCCGATCCTGGACGAGGTCGGTGCGCCACCCGGCGTGCTCAACGTGATCTGCGGCCACCCGAAGAAGATGATCGACCAGTGGCTGGACAGCCCACTGGTGGACGACATCTTCTTCTTCGGCAGCAGCGAGGTCGGCATCCCGCTCGGGGTGGAGGCGGTCCGCCGGGGCAAGAAGCCGATCCTCGAGCTCGCCGGCAACGACGGGTGCATCGTGTGGCGCGACGCCGACGTCGACCGGGCGGCCGAGATGCTGACCGAGGCGTTCTACGGCTCCGGCCAGATCTGCATGGTCCCCAACTACGTCCTGGCTCACCCGGACATCGCCGACGCCCTGCTGGACCGGCTGGTCAGCCTCGCGGCTGAGGTCCGCCCGGGCTACCCGGAGGACCCGTCGGTGCTGCTGTCGCCGGTGTTCAAGACCGACACGTACTTCTCCTTCCTGGCCCAGGCGATGGAGCGCGGGGCGAAGATGCTCATCGGCGGGCGCCGGCTCGAGGTGGACGGCGAGCCGTCGGAGACCGGCCTGTTCATCGAGCCCACGGTGCTGCGCGTGGACGGCCTGACCGGTGCCCGGGAGGTCAACGCGGTGGCGAAGGAGACGTTCTTCCCGCTGCTGCCGGTCGTGGTCGTCGAGCAGGACAGCGACCAGCGGCTGCTCGACACGATGATCGACTTTGTCAACTCCAACCCGTACGGCCTGCGCAACTCGCTCTGGGCGACCAGCGAGGACGTGATCGAGCAGTTCGTAGCACGGGTAACCAACGGCGGGCTGCTGAAGGTCAACGACTCGCACGTCGGCCTGCCGCCGTACCTGGCGCCCAACGGTGGCAACGGCCTGACCGGCGGCCCGTTCGGCGAGAGCAACTACCCGATGCTGCGCGCCTCGCACCTGCAGGGCGTCAGCATCGGCCACGACATCCAGCCGCGGCGCGCGGTCACCGAGGCGTACTCGGCAGCTCTGGAGGGGGCCCAGTGAGCGCGAGGAGCGAAGCCCCGCAGTCGCGAACGGAAGGTGCTGCGGTGAGCGCGAGGAGCGAGCGGAGCGAGCCCCGCAGTCGCGAACGGAGAGTGTTGCGGTGAGCGCGAGGAGCGAGCGGAGCGAGCCCCGCAGTCGCGAACGGAAGGTGTTGCAGTGAGCTTCCTGGAACTGGAGCGCGAGGCTCTCGAGCGCTTCCTGCCCGGCCTGGACAAGCAGCTGGCCGACATCCCGCTGATGGACCTCGAGCGCCGGGAGAGCCCAGGCATCGAGCTGTTCCGCAAGTCCGGCGGCACCGGGCTGGTCATCCCCACCGTCTACAACGGCCTGGGGGCGACCGCGGTCGAGGCGGCCCGGATCACCCGGGCCCTGGCGACCCGCTCGCCGTCGCTGGCGATCGCCACCACCATGCACCAGTTCTCGGTGGCGAGCCTGGTGGCGCTGGCCAAGGCGAGCAACAACTTCGAGTGGATGCTGCTGGACGGGGTGGCCGTCGACGGCCGCCTGGTCGCCTCCGGCTTCGCCGAGGGCCGGCCCAACCAGGGCATCCTCGCCCCGACCATGAACGCCCGCCGGGACGGCAGCAACTGGCGGGTGGACGGCGTCAAGCGCCCGTGCAGCCTGTCCCGGTCGATGGACCTGATCACGGCCAGCCTCGCCCTGCCCGACGAGGACGGCAGCAGCCGGCTCGCGGTGGCGATGATCCCCGCCGCGTCGCCCGGCATCCGCATCGAGCCGTTCTGGTCCTCGTGGGTGCTGGCCGGCGCCGAGTCGGACGCGGTGATCCTGGAGGACGTCGAGGTGCACAAGGACCTCGTGGTCTTCCTCGACAGCGGGCTCGACGGCGAGCTGGACGACCTGCAGACGATCGGCTTCGTCTGGTTCGAGCTGCTGGTCACCGCGTGCTACCTGGGCGCCGCGGCGGCCCTGGTGGAGCGGGTGCTCCAGCGCGGGCGCGGCCCGGTGGAGGAGCGCGCGGCGCTGGCCACCACGATCGAGGCGGCATCAATGATGCTCGACGGCGCGGCGCGCAACCTCGACGATGGCGACGGCGGCAACGGCGGCTTCGGCCGGGCCCTGGTGGTCCGCTTCGCGGTCGCCGACATGATCGGGGACGCGGTCCGCCGGGCCGTGGAGACGCTGGGCGGCATCGCGTTCGTGTCCTCGCCCGACGTCGCCTACTTCGCCGCGGCCACCCACGCCATCGCCTTCCATCCGCCGTCGCGGCACAGCTCCGCGCAGGCGATGGTCGACTGGTTCGCCGGCCGCCCGCTCATCCTCAGCTGACCGACGTCAGGAGCAACTGGTGACCACAACTGTGCCGGACGTGCTGGCCGCGCCGCCCGCGGCGGTCGACTCCGTCGCTGTCGACGCGGCGCGTGCCATCGAGCTCTGCCGGCGGTACATGTCCAAAGGTCGGGCCAAGCTCGGCGACCTCACCGGCGGGCACGTCGAGGTGTCCTCCGAGGGCGCCTGGGTGTCCCTTGCGGACGGTTCCCGCTACCTCAACGCCGGCGGGTACGGCGTGTTCATCCACGGCGCCCGCCACCCGGCCATCGAAGAGGCCGTGATCCGGCAGATCCGTACCCACCCGCTCGCCACCCGCCTGCTGATGGAGCCGACCGCGCCGTTGGCTGCCGAGGCGCTCGTCTCGGTCGCCCCGGAGGGCCTTGCAAAGGTGCACTTCACCGGGTCGGGCGCGGAGGCCGCGGAGACGGCCATCAAGATGGCGCGTACGCATGGCAAGGTCCGCCTGGTCTCTGCCATCGGCGGCTACCACGGCAAGACCATGGGCGCGCTGTCGGTGACCGCGAAGGACCTCTACCAGCAGCCGTTCCGCCCGCTGCTGCCGGACGTGGCGCACGTGCCGTTCGGGGATGCGGAGGCGCTCGAGAGCGAGCTGCGCAACGGCCCGGACGCCTGCGTGATCATCGAGCCGGTGCAGAGCGAGGCCGGCGTGATCGTCCCACCGGCCGGCTACGTCGCCGACGTGGCCCGCCTGTGCCGGCAGTACGGCGCGTTCTTCATCCTCGACGAGATCTTCACCGGCCTCGGCCGGGTCGGCTCGTGGTGGGCGGCGGACCGGGAGGGCGTGAGCCCGGACGTGCTGCTGGCCGGCAAGGGCCTGTCCGGCGGCATCGTGCCGGTCGCCGCGGCGGTGGCCACGGCGGACGCGTTCCGGGCCTTCGACCGCGACCCCTACCTGCACACGTCCACCTTCTCCGGCGCGCCGATCGCGATGGCAGCGGTCCGCGCGGCGATCGAGACCATCGCGCGGGAGGGCCTGGTCGAGCGCGCCGCGGCGATCGGCGCGCACCTGCTCGACCAGGTCCGCTCCTCGGCCGAGCAGCGCTGCCCGCACCTGGTCCGCGAGGTACGCGGTGCTGGCCTGCTGATCGGCGTGGAGATGGTCGAGGCCGGGCTCGCCGGCGAGATGCTCAGCGAGCTGCTGGAGCGCAGGGTGATCGTCAACCACTCGCTCAACGCGCACGCCGTGCTGCGCCTGACCCCGCCCGCCGTGCTCACCGCCGCCGAGACGGACCACCTGGTGACCGCGTTCGACGAGTCCTTCCGTACCTTGGCCGACCGCTACCCGACCGCTGACCGACTGGGAGACCGCTGACATGCGCCACGTCGAGATCCACGCCTTCGTGCCGGACGCCCGAGCGGAGGAGGTGTTCGACAAGATCAGCGACTTCCAGCGGTACCCGGACCTGGTCGAGATCGTCCGGTCGGTCACCGTCACCACGCGCGACGACGGCGCGCTGCTGAGCACCTGGGGAGTGCTGTTCCGCAACGGCATCCTGAGCTGGACCGAGGTGGACTGGCTGCACCGCGACCAGCTGAAGATCGACTTCGTGCAGACCGAGGGCGACTTCGACGAGCTCTCCGGCGGCTGGGTGTTCGAGCAGCGGGAGGGCGGCGTCAGCATCGTCTTCTACAACGACTTCGACTTCGGCATCCCCAGCCTCGCCACCATCATCGAGCCGGTGGCGGAGCGGGTGCTCACCGAGACCATGCAGCTCATCATGAAGCGCCTGTTCGAGCAGGCCACCTTCCCGTCCGGGGCGCTGACCCCGTCGCTCGCCGGCTCGAGGGTTGCGTAACGGTGTACCACCGGCCCGCTCCGCCACCGGCCCCCCGGGGTTGGCTCGCCTGGGTGGCGACGCTCGTCGTCCGCCGCCCGCGGCTGGTCCTCTCCATCTTCGGGCTGCTGGCGCTGGGTGCCGTGCTGCCGGCGGCGACGGTGTTCCCCACCATGGGCACCGGCGGCTTCTTCGCTCCCGGGGACGACTCCACCCGCGCCAACCGGGTGATGGAGGAGTACTTCCCGGAGGGCCCGCCTAACATCGTCCTGCTGGTCACCACCCCGGACGGGGTGGATGACCCGCAGACGGTCAAAGCCGGCCGGGCGCTGGCCGAGCGCCTGGCCGGCACGGAGAACGTGGGCCCGGCGACGTCGTACTGGACCTCCGGGCGGGACAAGTCCCTGCGCTCGGCCGACGGGCGCAAGGCGCTGGTCCTGGCCCGGCTGGTAGGTGACGAGGACGCCGTCAAGGAGCGGATGCGCTGGCTCTACCCGCGCTTCACCGGCGAGCGCAACGGGCTGCAGGTGCAGGTGGGCGGCCAGGCCGCGGCGGAGCGCGAGATCCAGCAGCTCAGCCGGGACGACCTGGTGCGCTCGGAGATGCTCGCCACCCCGCTCATCATCATCCTGCTGATCCTGGTGTTCGGCAGCGTGATCGCCTCGCAGCTGCCCGGGGTCATCGGCATGCTGGCCGTGCTGGGCACGCTCGCGTCGCTGCGGATGTGGTCGGCCATCACCGACGTCTCGGTCTTCTCGCTCAACCTGGCCACCGCGATGAGCCTCGGCCTGTCCATCGACTACAGCCTGTTCATCCTGGCCCGGTACCGGGAGGAGGTGGCCCGCGGCCGGCCCCGGGCCGCGGCGCTGCACACGACCGTGCGCACCGCCGGGCGTACCGTCATCTACTCCGCGGTCACCGTGGCGGTGAGCCTCGCCGGGATGGCCCTGTTCCCGCTGTACTACCTGCGCTCGTTCGCCTACGCCGGGATCGCGGTCGTGGTGGTCTCGGCGCTGGCCGCGGTGGTGGTGCTGCCGGCCATCCTGGCTGTGCTGGGGCACCGGGTGGACAAGTACGACCTGCGGTTCTGGCGGCGGGGCAAGGTCCCGCGCGACGGCATGCTGTGGCGGCGGGTGGCGGAGGCGGTGATGCGCCGCCCGGTGCTCACCGTGCTCGCCGTGATGGCTTTCCTGCTGGCCCTGGGTACGCCGTTCCTGCGCGCGTCGTTCCAGCTGCCCGATGACCGGCTGCTGCCGCGCAGCAGCGAGGCGCACCTGGTGGCGGACGCGGTGCGCCAGGAGTTCTCGGTGCCCCCGCTGGAGGCGGTCTACATCACCGCCGAGGGCCTGCCGGACGACCCGCGGGCGGCCGACGCCCTGCTGGGCGAGTACGCCACCGAGATCTCCCGGCTGCCGGACGTGACCATGGTGTCCACCTCGGCCGGGGTGTACTCGGTCGGTAAGCGGATCTCCCGGGTCCCCGACCCCGGACGCTTCCGGGCCGCGGACGGCGGGGTCGCCTGGATCTCGGTGCTGCCGGGGGTGGACCAGTACTCGCCGGCGGCGGAGCGGCTCGTGGACGACATCCGGGAGCTACGCCCATCGTTCACCGCCCTGGTCGGTGGCAACTCGGCGCACCTGGTGGACACCAAGAGGACCCTCGGGCGGGTGCTGCCGCAGGTGCTGGGCGTCATGGTCGGCGCCATCCTGATCCTGCTCTTCCTCTTCACCGGCAGCGTGCTCATCCCGATCAAGGCGGTGATCTGCAACCTGCTCAGCCTCACCGCGACCTTCGGCGCGCTGGTCTGGGTGTTCCAGGACGGCAACCTCGCCGGCCTGCTCGGCGACTTCCAGGTCACCGGCGAGCTGGAGATGTTCACCCCGATCCTGATGCTCTGCATCGCCTTCGGCCTGTCCATGGACTACGAGGTGTTCCTGGTCTCGCGCATCCAGGAGGCGCACCTGGCCGGGCACAGCGACGAGCGTGCGGTGGCTGAGGGCCTGCAGCGCACCGGGAAGCTGGTCACCTCGGCCGCGGTGCTGCTGATCGTGGTGCTCGCGGCGAACATGATGTCCGAGCTGACCATCCTGAAGATGCTCGGCCTGGGACTGTCGCTGGCGATCCTGGTGGACGCCACGATCGTGCGTGGCCTGCTGGTGCCGGCGGTGATGCGGCTCGCCGGGCCGGCCAACTGGTGGGCACCGCGGCCGCTGCGCTGGGTGCACGCCCGCTTCGGCCTGCACGAGGCGGAGGTAGCGCCGGCGCCGCCGCTGCCCGCCCAGGCCCGGGTCCCGCTCCACCGCGCCTCCGTCCAGCAGCACCGGACGACGATGCGCCCGATGCAGAAGGTAGGCCGATGAACCCCCCGTACGACGTGGTTGTTGTCGGTGCCCGGGTGGCCGGCTCGGCGCTGGCGCTGCGGCTCGCCCGCGCCGGCGCCCGGGTGTGCGTGGTCGACCGGGCCGTGTTCCCCAGTCCCACGATCTCCACGCACGTGCTGCACACCGTGACGCCGCTGCGCGAGCTCGGCGTGCTCGACGCGGTGCTGGCCAGCGGGGCGCCGCTGCTACGGGAGACCAGGTTCCTCATCGAAGGGGTGCGGCTGACCGTCCCCCAGGAGCACGACCCGGGGCTGTGCCCGCGCCGGGAGAGCCTGGACACCACGCTGATGGCCGCGGCGGCGCAGGCCGGTGCGGACGTGCGCTGCGGCGTACGGATGCTCGAGGTGCTGCGGCACAGCGGCGGCGCGGTCCGCGGGGTGCTCGTCGAGCGGGAGGGCGGCCGGCGGGTCGAGCTGTCAGCGCCGGTGGTGATCGGCGCGGACGGCCGCAACTCCGCCGTCGGCCGGGCCGTTGGCGCCCGGCGCTACCTGGTCACCAGCGCACCCCGGCCGGCCTTCTACAGCTACTTCGAGGGGGTGACCGCGCCGCAGGCGCTGGTCTGGCACCGCCTCGGCGACCACCTGGTCGCTGGCGCCCCGACCGACGCCGGGCAGTTCCTCACGCTGGCGCAGCCGTCGCCGCACGTGACGCCGAAGCTGCGCGCCGATGACGGGCACCGCTTCGCCGAGTTCGTCGCCGAGTGCAGCCCGGAGCTGGGCGAGCTGCTGGCCGGCGCCCGGCCGGTCGGTGAGGTCCGCCGGATGCCCGCCTACCAGTGCTACTTCCGCGAGTCGGCCGGTGCGGGCTGGGCGCTGCTCGGCGACGCGGGCCACTTCAAGGACGTCACCCCCGGGCAGGGCATCAACGACGCGCTGCGGCAGGCGGAGCGGCTGGCCGGCGCGCTCCTGTATGGACTGTCCCACCCGGCGCACCTGGCCGGCGCGCTGCACGCGTACTGGGTGTGGCGGGACGCCGACGCACGCGGCATGTACTGGTTCGGCTTTGACCTGGGCCGGTCCGGGCCGCAACCGGAGCTCGTGGTGGACATGCTGCGCAGCATCAGCCGGCGTACCCGGGACCTGCACCTGCTGCACGAGGTGCTGGCACACCGGAGCAGCCCGAGCAAGCTGCTCAGCCCCGGCCGGCTGCTGTCGGTGACCGCGGCGCAGCTGCGCAACGGCCCGATGCCCGCCCGCGCCGCGCTCGCCCAGATGGCGTCGCTGGCAGCTACCGACCTGCGCCGGCGGCTCGCCGCGGTGCGCCGGCTCGCGGAGGCGCCCGGCGGCTCCGCGCCGGCCGTGCCCGAGGCCGTCTCCCGACCCGAGCACATCTACTCCTAAAGGCTAGGAGCGAGGCCATGGACCAGAAGAACACCTTCGACACGCCCACCACGGCGCTGCTGCACCGGGCGGAGTACGGCGCCGCGCTGCTCATCCTCACCGGCCTGTTCATCGTCCACTGGGGTGACATCCGGTGGCTGCCGGCGCTGCTGCTGTTCACCTACATCGACCTGGTCGGCTACATCCCCGGGGCGATCGCCTACTACCGCAGCCCGGACGGGCGGATCCCGAAGCGGTACTACGTCATGTACAACTCGATGCACAGCATGCTGAGCATGGGCCTGGTGGTGGCGCTGTGGGCCTGGCTGGTGCGGCCGGAGTGGGCGCTGCTGGTGGTGCCGATCCACATGTGCATCGACCGGGCCGTCTTCGGCAACCAGCTCAAGCCGTTCTCGGTGCCGTTCGAGCCGCACCGGCTGCCGGCGTTCGACCGGCTGCTGCGCTCGCTCACCCCGCTGCCCGCGAGCAAGCCGAGCGTCCCGGACCCGGCCGCAGCGGAGCCGGCCGCCGGTAGCGCGGGCGACGAGCTGGACGCCGCGGAGGCGGCGCTGGCCGCGACGGCGACCGCTTCGGGCAGTGCCGCGCCGGCCAGCGACCCGCCGGAGACGGCACCGGCCGGCGCCGAGCTGGCTGCCGCGGCCGCCGCGGGCCGGCAGGAAGCGCGCGTCGGATGAGCCCGGGGACAGCCGCGACACTGAGCACGGACGAGGCCATCGGCATCCTCACCCGGCACGCGGAGCACACCAGCGCCTTCCTCGCCATGAACGACGAGACGCTGCACTTCCAGGCGCCAGGCGTGGACGGGCTCATCGCGTACCGGCCCGCCGGGCGGCGCTACGTAGTGCAGCTCGGCAGCGTGTACACCGCGCCGGACAACCAGGCGGCGCTGCTCGACGCGTTCGGGGAGTGGGCCGCCCGGCAGCGGCGGCGCATCCTCGCGGTCCAGCTGGTGCGCCCGGACGTGCCGCTCTACGCCGAGCGCCGCTACCAGGTCAACCAGCTTGGCAGCTCGTACAGCATCGCGTTGAACGGCTACAGCCTGCGCGGGCGCAAGATGGTGAAGGTGCGCAACATGGTCAACCGGGCGCACCGCGAGGGCGTCAAGGTGACCGAGGTGCCGTACGAGCTGCGTTCCGGCACGTCCGGCGCGCTGCGCCAGATCGACGACGCGTGGCTGCGGGCCAAGGGCAAGAACGTCAAGGAGCTGGCCTTCATGATCGGCGAGACCGGCGGGCGGGGCGCGCCGTACCGCCGCCTCTTCCTCGCCGAGTACGAGAGCCGGCCGGTCGCCTACATCTCGTACGCACCGGTGTACGGCGCCCAGGCCGGCTGGCTCTACGACCTCACCCGGCGCACGCCGGACGCTCCGCCGGGGGCCATCGAGGCGGTCTTCGCCCACGCGGTCGAGGTGTTCCAGGCCGAGCGGGCGGCCTGGCTGCATCTGGGGCTGACCCCCTGGGCCGGGCTGGACCCGGCGCTGGAGGTGCCCGAGGTGGCCAACCGGCTCCTGGTCAAGGCGGGGGCCTTCCTCACCAAGCACGGGCAGAAGTTCTACCCGTCCGCAAGCCAGGCGTCGTTCAAGCTCAAGTGGCTGCCGCACGTCGCGCGTCCGGAGTACATGGCCTTCGCGGGCCGCGTCCGGGCAGGCGGCCTGTACGCGTTCGCGCGCCTGACCCGCACGCTGTAGCACGCCGATGGGGTGGCGTGCTCCTGCGCCGCCCCACACCGATGCCGGCTCCATCACTGCCGGCTCCACCACGAGATCCCATACCACCCAGGCCAACCCGCTGGCGGTGCCGACACCGGTGGGCGGCCTGACGCGCCACCTGCCCGACACCGCGCCACCTGCCGACATCGCACACCCGGGCGTACCGCCGAACCTGGACGTACCGCAGTACCCGGACGCACTGCATACCTAAACCGGACCACATACCTGAACCTGACACCGCCTGACCGCACCGCCCGTTGCCGCGGGCCCGGAAGGAGACCCATGTCCAGTACCCCTCCGCATGGAGTGAGCGGATGGCAGCGCGACCTAGCTCCGGTGGCGCCGCAGCCGGCGCTGAGCGGTGACACCGAGGCACGGGTGGTCGTGGCAGGTGCCGGCCTGGCCGGCCTCGCCCTGGCGTACAGCCTGGTCCAGTCGGTGCCGGCAGACGAGATCCTGGTCATCGAGGCCGACCGCGCCGGGTCGGGCGCGAGCGGGCGCAGCACCGGCATCGTCGGCCCCGGCGTCGGCGGCCCGATCCAGGGCCTGGTCAAGAAGTACGGGCCGGAGCTGGCCACCAAGATGTTCGGCGCGTCGGTGGAGGGGGTCGCGGCAATGCGCCGGCTGGCCAAGAACCTGCCCGACGACAGCGAGCTGACCGACACGCAGCAGCTGATGGTGGCGAAGGTCGAAGCGCACGTGACACGGCTGCGCGAGTCGGCGCAGGCCGTGCGCGAGCTCGGCTTCGACGCCCGCTTCCTGGACCGGGCGCAGCTCGCCGAGCAGCTCGGCACCGACCACTACCACGGCGCCATCTGCTACCCGGACGCGGCCACCATCAACCCGTGGCGGCTGTGCCAGGCGCTGAAGAGCGCGCTGCTGGCGGCCGGCGTCCGGATCGCCGAGCAGACCCCGGTGACCGGGATCGAGGGGGGCGACCCGGCGGTGGTCACCGCGGGCGGCTACCGGGTGCACGCCAAGACGGTGGCGCTGACCACCGACGGGTTCAGCCGCGAGATCGGCGTGCACCGCAGCAGCATCGCGGCCATCCGCACGCACGTGCTGCGTACCGAGGTGCTGCCGGCGGAGCTGCTGGCCAGCACCGGCTGGAACGGCGAGAGCGCGGTCATCGACTCGCGGTCGTTCTTCAACTACTTCCGGATGACCCCGCAGCGCCGGCTGCTGTTCGGCGGCGGCCCGGTCATGCTGGAGCAGCACGCGAACCCGGTGAAGATCCAGGCGGTCCGGGACCGGCTCGTGCGGGAGCTGGGGGAGGTCTTCCCCGCGCTGGCCGGGGTCGGGATCGCCGACTTCTGGTCCGGGGTCACCGCCTCCACATCGGACCGGCTGCCGATCGTGGGTCCGCTGCCGGGCAAGCCGGGCGTCTGGTTCGCCGGTGCCTGGAGCGGACACGGGCTGTCCATGTCCGCCCTGACCGCGGAGATGCTCGCCCCCCGGCTCGCCGGCAGCGGCGAGTGGCCGGACGGCCTGGGCACCCTGCCGTGGCTGCGGGTGAAGGCCGGATGGGCTCCGGACAGCCGGATGGGCGCGGCCGTGCTCGCCGGCTACCTCTCCACGCTCGACTCCGCCGACCGCCGCGCCCTGCGCAAGCAGGCCCAGGCGCAGGCAGCCAACTGACCACACCGATCGCGGCCCGGCGCGCACCCGCGCGCCGCGCCGACGACACGCTCATGGAGGTAAGCCGTGACCACCAGCGTTGACACCGTCGCAGCCGGCCCGCCGCAGGCCGCGGGCAAGCTGCAGCGGGTGATCCGCAACCACTACAACGGGCTGGTCGACCTGTACGAGAAGCTGTGGGGGGAGCACATCCACCACGGCTACTGGGACCCCGGCCAGGAAGGCACCGACCAGCACGCGGCGCAGCTGCGTACGGTCAGCGAGCTGGTGGCGTTCTCCGGCCTGCGGCCGGGCGGGCGGGTGCTCGACGCCGGCTGCGGCGTTGGCGCGCCGGCGATGCACCTCGCCGGCGAGCTGGGCTGCCACGTGGAGGGGATCACCCTCAGCGACGGGCAGGTGGTACGGGCCACCGAGAAGGCGCTCGCGGCCGGGCTCGCCGACCGGACCCGGTTCCGCCAGCTCGACGCGCTCGCCACCGACTACCCGGACGGCTCCTTCGACACCGTGTGGGCGCTGGAGAGCCTCGAGCTCATGCCCGACAAGAAGGCCTTCCTCACCGAGGCGCTGCGGGTGCTCCGCCCGGGCGGCACGCTCGCCGTCACCACCTGGTGCGTCCGCGACCACACTCCGGACGCGGAGGAGGCGCAGCTGCTGCGCCGGATCTGCCGCGACTTTGTCGTGCCGTACATGCTGCCCCTGGAGGAGTACCGGCAGATGTGCGGCGACCTCGGCTACGCCGAGGCCCGGGTGGCCGACTGGAGCGAGCGGGTGCGCTGGACCTGGGACGTGGACCCGGAGGTCGTGGCGAGCCTGACCAGCGACCGGCAGCAGGTGCTCGAGCTGGCGCGGGTCAAGGGCGGTGCGGTGCTCCGGCTGATCCACGTCGTGCCGCTGATGCGGGAGGCGTACGAGCGCGGGGTCCTGGTCTACGGCGCGCTGCGCGCCACCAAGCCTCTCGCGACCTGAGGCCCTTCGGACCCGGTCCTTACCACCTGAAGCCCACCGCCCGTCCGGGCGTCCGCGCCACCGCGACCGGCTGGACTCGGCTAACTATATTTCACCCGACAAGGATGTCATTAGATGAGGAAAGCGAAGGCCCCTCCGCCCAGCGCTGACCAGCGGGTCCGCGACGGCGCGCAGGGCAGCCCGACCGAATCGGAGGCTCCATGACCGACCAGCGGTCTGTGACGGACTGGGTCGATGACGTGCTCCTTGCTGGAGCGGACGACGACACCTGCCTGTGGCTCGGCGCGCCGGTGAGCAGGGCCGCACTGCGGGCGGCCGTGCTGGACCGGCAGGAGCGGCTGACCGCCGCCGGGCTGACGTCCGGCGGCACCCTGGCCCTGCGGCTGCCGCCCTCACTCGCCTACGTGGCGCAGCTGCTGGCCGGCTGGCGGATCGGCGCGCAGGTGACGCTGCTGGACTACCGGCTCACCCAGTTCGAGGTGGACGCGGCGCTCGAGCGGGTGGGCGCCCAGCTCGTGGTGGAGCCGACCACCCAGGTCACCGCGGCGCTGCGCTGCTACCACGACATCTCGGAGAAGGTCACCGCACGGGGCGGAGCACCGGCGCAGACCCCGCACGCGCTGATCCAGCTCAGCTCGGGCTCGACCGGCCCCTCCAAGGTCATCGGGCGTACCGCGGAGGACCTGGTCACCGAGGTCAACCGCTACGTCCAGATGGACGGGGTGGCCCGCGCCGGCGAGCGCATCGTCCTGCTCGCCTCCATGGTGCACGTGCTCGGCCTGGTCGGCGGCCTGCTCTACGGCCTGCACGCGCGGGTGCCGCTCACGCTGCCGGAGCGGATGACCGTCGACGACATCCTCGCCGCGGTCGCGGCCGACCCGGCCCCGACCACGCTGATCGGCGTCCCGGTGCACATCGACCTGCTCACCGCCCCGGGTGCCGCACCGCCCCGGCTGCCGCAGCTGGTGCGCATGACGACCGGCGGTGAGCTGGTCCGGCCCGAGCTGCCGGAGCGGTTCGCAGCCCGGTACGGCGCCACGCTGGGCAACATGTACGGCATGACCGAGGTCGGGGTTATCGCCACCGACCTGTTCGGCCAGCACCGCCCGGCGGTGCGCCCGGCGCCCGGGATCGAGGTGCGCGTGGTCGACGGCGAGCTTCAGGTGAGACGGCCGCAGACGCCGTACGTCGGGCTCTCCGACAGCACCCGCTGGGCCGACGGCTGGCTGCGGACCAGGGACGCGGCAACGATCGACCCGGCGACCGGGCTGGTGACCGTGCACGGCCGCAACGACTCCCAGGTGTCGGTCGGCGGCCTGAAGGTCGACCTGACCGAGGTCGAGCAGGCGGTGGCCGGGCTGCCCGAGGTCGCCGAGGCGGTCGTCTCCTTTGACGGGGCGATCGAGGTCTACGCGGTGCTGCGCGACCTGGCCACCCCGGAGGACCTGGACAAGGTGCTGGCGGAGCGGCTGGCGCCGTACAAGCGTCCGCGCCGGTGGCACGTGCTGGAGCGGCTGCCGCGCACGCCAATCGGGAAGATCGTCCGGGACCGGTCGGTGCTGCGGGACGCCGCACAGGCCGCCAAGGCTGGCGAGGGGGGCGCGTGAGCGAGCGGAGTACGGCGACAGGGCACGACCTGTCGGTCGAGGCGGCGCAGGTGGTATCGATCCTGACCGATGTCGGGCTGCGTACGCCGGACACGGTCGGCGAGCGCCTGGACTCGATGGAGCTGGCGCGGCTCGTCTACGAGGTGGAGCACCGGTTCGCCCTGCGCCTCGACCTCACCGACGAACAGCTGGAGCAGATGTCCACAGTGTCCGGTGCGGCCGAGGTCATCCGCCTCGCCCGGGCCGAGGCCGGGCTGGACCAGGCCGGCACGGACGGGCCTCGGGCGGTCATGGACGGGTCCGGGGCGGGCGCGGACGGGACCGGGAAGGAGGCGGCGGCGCGATGAGCACCTCGCGTACTGTCGCGGTCGTCACCGGCCTCGGCGTGGTGACCCCGGTGGGCCGGGGCATCGAGGACTTCTTCGACGCCATCTGCGCCGGCAAGTCGGGCCTGGTCCGGCCGCCGGACGGGCACACGGCAGCGGGCCGGGTGGAGGCGGTCGGCATCGCGCCGGACATCGACCCGCTCACTGTGCTGCCCCGCACCGAGACCCGGGGCGCGGACCGGTTCCTGCTCATGGGCCTGGCCGCGGCGGCCGACGCGATGGCGGACGCCGGGCTGCGGGTCGGCGAGGACGTCGACCCGCTGCGCGTGTGCGTGGTCGTCTCCTCCGGCGCCGGTGGGCTCACCACCTTCGAGAACCAGGCGATCGCCCACCACGAGCGCGGGCAGACGGCGGTCAGCGCGTACCTCTACCCGGGGTTCCTGCCGAACATGCCGGCCGCCCGGATCGCTATCCGGTACGGCATCCGCGGCTACAGCTCGAACATCGCCACCGCCTGTGCGGCGAGCGCGCACGCCGTCGCCGAGGCGCTGCGGCTGATCCGCGCCGGCGATGCGGACGTCGTGGTGTGCGGCGGTGCGGAGTCGCCGCTCGGCCCGACCGGGATCGCCGGGTTCGCCAACGCCCGGGCGCTCGCTAACGGCTGGGCCGACCCGACGGCGGCGAGCCGGCCGTTCGACCGGGGCCGCAACGGCTTCGTCCTCGGGGAAGGCGCCGGCATCCTGGTCGTCGAGCGCCGCGAGCTCGCCGACGCCAGGGGTGCGGCCGGCTACGCCGACCTGATCGGCTGGGGGGCGACGACGGACGCGTACCACCCGATCATGCCGCGTCCGGACGGGTCGGGCGCTGCCGAGAGCATGCGCCGCGCCATCGCCGACGCGGGCGTGGCGGCCGGCGACGTCGGCTACGTCAACGCGCACGGCACCGGCACCAAGGTCGGTGACCTGGCTGAGGCGCGGGCCATCAGGACCGCGTTCGGCGACCACGCCCCAGCAGTCAGCTCCACCAAGTCGGTGACCGGGCACCTGCTCGGCAGCGCCGGTGCCGTAGAGGCTGCGGCCTCGGTGCTGGCGGTGGCCCGCGGCGCGCTGCCGCCCACCCACAACCTCGACGACCCGGACCCAGAGTGCGACCTGGACCACGTCCGGGGGCTGCCACGACTGACCAGACCTATCGCTGCGCTGTCCAACTCGTTCGCGTTCGGCGGGCACAACGTCAGCCTGCTCTTCGGCCGGCCGACGACCCGCCGGGTACGGACCGGGGCGGGCGGCGCAGACCTGACCAATAACCAGTGACAAGGAGCACCCTGATGCCGACAGGCTTCACCCTGACGGACGAGGAGCGCGAGCTGCTCCCGTCCGAAGAAGACGTCCAGAGCTATGCGGAACGTGGCTGGTACCTGAGCAAGAAGCTGTTCTCCGACGAAGAGGTCGACGCGCTCGTCGAGGCGAGCGAACGGTTCTACGCCGGCCGGGTGGACCGGCCGCTGCCGGCCCACCCGGCCAAGCTGGCCTACTGGACGCCGCAGGACGGTCCGATCCAGCGCCACAACGACTACATCCACTACGAGTGCGAGGACATCGCGCGGATCCTGCGCAAGCCCCTGCTCGGGGCGGTGGCGGCGCGGCTGGCCGAGACGCCGGAGGTCCGGATCTTCCAGAGCACGCTCATCTTCAAGCCGCCGCGCCCGCAGGAGCCGACCAACGTCGTACCGTGGCACTTCGACCGGCACTACTGGCAGTCCTGCACGTCGGAGCGGATGCTCACCGCCTTCATCCCGATGCACGACTGCGACGAGAAGATGGGCACCATCACGATGGTCGACGGCAGCCACCTGTGGAAGGAGATCGGCGCCAACGACACCACCACGCGGCACTTCGCCGAGCGTGACCGCAACGAGCTGGACGAGCTGCTCGAGGAGAACGCGCGGTACAACGGCGAAGAGGTGAACAAGATCCCGATGGCCATCCCCAAGGGACACGTCAGCTTCCACCACTGCCGGACCTACCACGGCAGCGGCGCGAACCGCAGTGACCGTCCCCGCCGGGCCATCTCCTTCCACCTGCAGGACAAGGAGAACGCGTACCGCCCCTTCCGCCGGTCGGACGGCAGCCTGGTCGTCTACAACCACGACACCCTGGTCCGTAAGGGCGCTGACGGCATGCCCGACTACTCCGACCCGGACTTCTGCCCAGTGATCTGGCGCTCGTAGCCAGCTTCGCCGCTCCCGCCACCCCCGGCGCCAACCGGCGCCGGCTGGTTGCGGGAGCGGCCTTTTTCCCTGCTCCGCCCGGCTGCTTGAGGGCTCTGCCCGGCTGTTTGGCAGCCCTGCCCGTCGGTTTCCGTGCGCTGCCCGGCTGTTTGGCGGCCTTGCCCGTCGGTTTCCGTGCGCTGCCCGGCGGTTTCTGTGCTCTGACCGGCGGTTTCCCGGCCCGGCCCGGCCCGCCGCGCCGGCTCGTCCGGCTGCGTGAGCCGGGCCAGGCGGGCGGCGGCCGCGGCGACGAAGGCCGGGTGGTCCAGCAGGAAGTGGCCCGCGTCGACGATGGTGAGGTCGAAGGTGTCCGTCGTCTCCCGGTGCCACGCCAGCACCGCCTCACCGCTGGTCATCCGGTCGCGACGGCCGGCGTACGCCGCGATCGGGCAGGACAGCGCAGGGCCGGGCGGCCGCGCGTAGGTCTCCGCCAGCCGCAGGTCGGCCCGGAGCACGGGCAGGAAGAGCTCCATCAGGTCGGGCTCGCGCAGGATCGCCTCGGGCGACCCGCCGAGCCGGCGCAGCGCGTCGAGCAGCTGGGCATCGCCGAGGCCGTGGATCGGGCGGTGGGACAGCCCGGCGGACGGCCCGTTACGCGCCGCCACCAGCAGCAGCCGGGGCGGGTCCCCGGCCCGCTGGAGGGCGCGGGCCACCTCGAACGCGAGCACCGCGCCGAGGCTGTGCCCGGCCAAGGCATAGGCGCCGCCGCCGCGGGTGCGGACCGCGCTTGTCGCGTCGTCGATGAGCCGCGGCCAGCCGTCGATGAGTGGCTCGCCGTGGCGCGTCCCGCGGCCCGGCAGCTCGACCGGCACAGCGGTCATATCCGCCGGAAGCCACCGGTTCCACCCGCCGAAGTGCCCTGCCGTACCACCGGCATGCGGCAGGCAGAACAGCCGCACTGGCCTGGGGTAAGGGCCTGGACGTCCAGCGGGCTCCGATCTTCGCAGCATTGACATCCGACTTCCCGTCCGTAGACTTCATCAAATAAGGAAATCATCGAATGGAGACATCCTCGACGCAAGACTTGTAGGGCGCGACGGCTCCTCCGGGGGGAACGGATGCAGCGTGAGGGTCTGGAGAACGAGCCCACGCACAGCCACGAGCAGTCAGTCTTGCACCACCTGTCAGAGCGCCACTCGTCCGATGTCGCCGTCATCGGCGTAGGCTGCCGGTTCCCTGGGGGAGTCACCGACCTCGATGCCCTGTGGCGGGTGTTCCTTGAGGGCGTCGACGTAACCGGACCGGTCCCGCCGGACCGTCCCGGCGCCGCCCTGCTCGACGTCGCCGGCACCGGCAGCTTCCTCACCGACATCGACCGCTTCGACACCGACTTCTTCGGCGTCTCCCCGCGCGAGGCCCACGAGATGGACCCACAGCAGCGCCTGCTGCTGGAGGCGGCGTGGTCCGCGATGGAGCACTCGGGTGTGCCGCGGGAACGGTGGGCCGGCAGCCGGACAGGTGTCTACCTCGGCATCCTCTCGATGGACTACGCCGTGCTGCACGCCCGCACGCTGGGCGTGGAGGGCGTTGACGCGTACTACGCCAGCGGTAAGGAGTTCAGCTTCGGCGCGGGCCGCATCGCGTACACCTTCGGTCTGCACGGCCCCTGCATGATGCTCACCGCGGCCTGCGCGTCCTCGCTTCTGGCCGTGCACCTGGCCGCGCGGGCCATCGCCGCTGGTGACTGCGACACCGCGCTCGCCGGCGGCGTCAACCTGCTGGTCGGTCCGGAGCTGAGTGTCTACATGAGAAAGATCCAGGCGCTGTCCCCGCACGGCCGGTGCCGCCCGTTCGACGCCGCGGCCGACGGGGTCATCCGCGGCGAGGGCTGTGGCGTGGTGGCCCTCAAGCGGTACGCCGACGCGGTCGCCGACGGCGACCGCATCTGGGCGGTGATCCGCGGCAGCGCCGCGAACCACGACGGGCGCAGCGCCGGCCTCACCGCGCCGAACGCGGTGGCCCAGGACCAGCTGCTGCGCGCGGCGATGCGGGACGCGGGCGTGCACCCCACCGACCTCGACTACGTCGAGGCACACAGCACCGGCACCCCGCTGGGCGACCCGATCGAGCTGAGCGCGCTCTCGCTGGCGATCGGCCAGTTCCGCCCGCCGGACCGGCCGCTGCTGATCGGCTCGCACAAGGCCAACTTCGGCCACCTGGACTCGTCGGCGGGCATTCTCGGCCTGCTGAAGGCGATCCTCGTGGTCCGCAACGGGATGGCGCCGCCGCAGATCAAGCTCGACCGGCCTACGCCCGCGTTCGGCTGGGACGGCTCAGGCCTGGCCGTGCCGACCATCGCCACGCCTCTCGATGCGCGGTCCGGCCCGTTCCTGGCCGGCGTCAGCGCCTTCGGGCTGTCCGGCACGAACGTCCATGTCCTGGTCGGCGCGCCGGCACAGCCGGTGGCCGCGCGGGCGGAGCCGGTGGCCGGCGGAGCGCGGCCGGTGGCCGCGGCGGGAGTGCGGGCTGCTGAGGGACTGGGACCGGTGGCTGCGGCGGGCGGGCAGGCGGCCGAGGCGGCGCAGCTGGCCGAGGTGGCGCAGCTGCTGGCCGGCGCTGGGCCGTCCACCGCGGGCGGGCCGGCGGTGGTCGAGCCGGTGCTCGTGGTCTCCGGCCCGACCCCGGCCGCGCTGCGCGCGCAGGTTGGCGCCTACCGGCCCATGGTGGCCGGCGCCGCCCCTGACGACCTGGCCGACGTGGTGTTCAGCGCAGCGGCCCGGCGTACTCACCACCCGCACCGGTTGGCCGTGGTGGGTGCCTCGGCGCCTGCGCTGGACCGGGCCCTCGGCGCCTACCTGGAGGGGCGGGTGGCCCCCGGCGGCGCCGCGGACGGCCTGGCGGAGGCCGAGGGCACGCCCGTGGTGCATGTCTTCTCCGGCCAGGGCGCCCAGTGGCCGGCGATGGGCCTCGACCTCTACGCCGCCTCCCCGGTCGTGCGGGACACCCTCGACGAGTGCGACGCCCTGGTGCGCGACGTCGCCGGCTGGTCGTTGCTGGACCGGCTGCGCGACCCGAGCCGGGACGCGCTCGCCGACACCGAGCACGCGCAGCCGGCCGTCTTCGCGCTCCAGCTGGGCCTGTCCCGGCTGTGGAGCTCGTGGGGGGTAGGGCCTGGCGCGGTGGTCGGGCACAGCCTGGGCGAGGTCACCGCGGCGTGTGTGGCCGGAGCCATCGGCCTGGCCGACGCGGTCCGGCTGGTGGTGCACCGGGGCCGGCTGATGCAACGCGCCAGCGGGTCCGGCTCGATGGTCGCCGTCGAGCTGCCGGCTGGCGAGGTGGCCGAGGTTCTTGCCCGGTGCGGTGGCGAGGTGCGGATCGCCACGGTCAACGGCCCGGCGTCGGTCATCATCGCCGGGCCGGCAGACCCGCTGCACCGCGCCGTGACGGCACTGCAGGCGGGCGGGGTGACCTGCCTGCCGCTGGGCCTGGACTACGCGTTCCACACGCCGGTGATGCGCCCGTACGGGGAGGCGCTGGCCGATCTCCTCAGTGACCTCGCCGTCCAGCGGCCGGCGGTACCCATGCTGTCCACTGTGGACCCTGAAGCCGACCGGCTGGTGCCCGACGCCGCCTACTGGGGGCGCAACGTCTGCGAGCCGGTGCTGTTCTGGCCCGCGGTGGACCGGCTCCTCGCCCGGCGGGCCGCGGTGTTCCTGGAGGTGGGCCCGCACCCGGTCATGGCCCGCTCGCTCGGGGCGGCCCTGGCGCACCGCGACCGCGGTGGTGCGGTGGCAGGCACCCTCTCCCGGGAACGGCCGGCACGCTCCACTATGGCGTACGCGCTCGCGAAGCTGTACGCGGCCGGGGTCGAGGTCGACTGGCGCGCGGTCTACCCCGGGCGCCGCCGCTACGTCCCGCTGCCGGCGGTCCCCCTCGCCGGCGAGCGGTACTGGCTGCCCGTGCCCGACGGGACCGTCCCAGGTGGACGCAGGGCCAACGGGCTGGCGCCCAACGGCGGTGGGCGCGCCGGCGGGGCTACCGGCAACGGCGGGCCCAACGGGGGCTCCATCCAGGACGGCGCCCGGCCCGGCGGCTCCCGGGACAGTGCGGTGCCCGTGGGCAGCACATGGAGCCTGGGTGCTGGGGCCCTGCGCGCTGAGGTCCGGCTGTTCGACACCGAGGGCCGGTTGGTGACCACGCTCAGTGGGCTGCACTCCGGCGCCGCGCCGGCCGGGCCGGCATCTGTTGGCGCCGCCCCGGTGGCGAGCAATGGACCGGCAACGAGCACCGCGCCGCTAACGAGCACCGGGCCGGCAACGAGCACCGCGCCGGTGGCGGCCTCCGGTTCGGTCGTTACTGCCGGGCCGGCGGCTGGCGCGGGGCCGGCGGCGGGCGTCGCGCACCCGGCTGGCGCGGGGCCGGCGGTGGCCAACGCCGCGCCGGAGGGAAGGGCGCCGACCGAGGCCGAACCGGCCACACCGGCCCCGGTGATGGCTCCGCGGCAGCCCGGGCGGGAGCGCATCGCGGCTCTGGTGACCAGCCTGGCCGCGCTGGCCCTGGGATACGCCGAGGACCGGCGGCTGTCGCGTACCCGAGGCTTCTTCGACCTCGGCATGGACTCACTGACCCTGGTGGAGTTCGTCCGCCAGGTGGAGCGCGAGGTGGGCTATGCGCTGGGCGCGAGCGCCGCGATCGAGCACCCGACGATCGACGAGCTCACCGACTACATCGTCGCCACTGCGCCGGCGACCGCGTCCGCCGGCGCGCCGGCGACCGGGCCGGCCGTCCCCGGCCCGGCGGACGAGCCCGCCGCGACCGCCCCGGCGACCGAGCCGGCCCCCGAGCGCGCGCCAGCGGACGAGCCGGTCGCGGCGCCGGCGCCGGCCGGCGCCGAGGAGTCGCCGGCGCCGCGGGTCCACACCGCACCCACGCTCCCGCGGCCGGCTGCGGAGCCCATCGCCATTGTCGGCATGGGCTGCCGCGTGCCCGGCGCCGAGGGGCTCGACGCGTACTGGCGGCTGCTCCGCGACGGCGTGGACGCCACCTGCGACGTACCAGCGGACCGGTGGGACGCGCCGGCGCTGCTCGCCGACGGCAGCGTGCGGCCGGGCACGGTGGTGACCGGCCGGGGTGGGTTCCTCGACCGGGTCGACCTGTTCGACAGCGGGTTCTTCCGGATCTCCGCGCGCGAGGCCCGCAGCATGGACCCGCAGCAGCGGATCTTCGCGGAGGTCGCCTGGGAGGCGCTGGAGGACGCCGGCATCGACACGCAGGCCCTGCGGGCCGGGCGCACCGGGCTGTTCGTGGGCATGAACACGACCGACTACCAGCAGCTGCTCACGCGCCGGGCCGTTGACGTGGACCTGTACTACGGCACTGGCAACTCGTTCAGCGGGGCGCCCGGCCGGCTGTCCTACTTCCTCGGCATCCGCGGGCCGAGCATGGCGGTGGACACCGCCTGCTCGTCATCGCTGGTGGCGGTGCATCTGGCCTGCCAGAGCCTGCGCGCCGGGGAGGCGGACGTGGCGCTGGCAGGCGGGGTCAACATCATGGTCACGCCCACCGTCTACCTTGCGATGTCCGCGGCCGGCGCGCTCGCCCCGGACGGGCGCTGCAAGCCCTTTGACGCGAGCGCCGACGGGTACGGCCGGGGCGAAGGCGCCGGTGTCGTGGTGCTGAAGACGCTCGCCCGGGCGGTCGCCGACGGGGACCGGGTCTACGCCGTGATCCGGGGCAGCGCGGTCAACCACAACGGCGCGAGCGGCGGGCTGACCGTGCCCAGCACCGACGCCCAGCGCGAGCTCATCAAAGCCGCGGTCGACGCGGCCGCGCTGTCCCCGGCCGAGCTGGACTACGTCGAGGCGCACGGCACCGGCACCAGGCTGGGCGACGCCGCGGAGCTGGGGGCCCTGTCGGGCACGCTCGGCCCGGGGCGCCCGACGGACCGGCCGCTGCTGGTGGGGTCGGTAAAGACCAACATCGGGCACCTCGAGGCCGCGGCGGGCGTGGCCGGGCTGATCAAGACGGCACTCGCGCTCTGGCACGGGGAGATCCCGCCACACCTGCACTTCTCCCGCCCCACCGACCAGGTCGACTGGGACCGCATCCCGATCCGGGTCGCCGCCGCCCGCACCCCATGGCGGGCTGCGGGCGGCCGGCCGCGGGCCGCCGGGGTCAGCGCCTTCGGGTTCACCGGTACGAACGCACACGTGGTGGTGACCGAGGCCGAGGCGGCGCCGCCCCAGCGCGGCCCGGCCCGGCCGCCGCGCGCCCACCTGCTGGTCGTCTCCGCGGCCACCGAGGCGGCGCTGGCCGCGGCGCGGGACCGGCTGCGGGACCGGGTCGCCGCACTCGACCCGCAGGAGCTGGCCGACGCGTGCTTCACCGCCGCAGCCCGGCGCACGCACCTCGAGCACCGGCTGGCGCTGGTCGGCTGGTCGCACGCCGAGCTGCTCAACGCGCTCACCCCGGAGCCGTCCGCGTTCCGCCGTACGGGCACCGCCCGGCCCGGCGAGGCGCGGCAGGCGGTCCTGGTCTACGGCACCGGCGCGAACGTGCCGTGGGAGTCGTTCGACCGGGACGAGCCGGCGTTCCGCGAGAAGCTGGACGCACTCGACGCAGCCGCTGGCCCGGGCCGCCGCTCGATCCGGCGGGCGCTGCGCGCCGGCGGCCTGGGCGGCGGCGACCCGGTCGCGGTCACCGCGGTCCAGATCGCGCTCACCGAACTGTGGCGCGAGCACGGCGTCACTCCGGGCGCGCTGCTCGGCTTCGGCCCGGGCGAGGCGGCCGCCGCGCACGCCGCGGGCCTGCTCGACCTGGAGCAGGCGATCGAGGTGGCCCGCCGGGGACGGCCGGTCCGGCTGTCCGGGGCGCCCACCGTGCCGCTGTGGCTCGCCTCGATGGACGGGCCGGTCCCGCCCGATGCGCTGCCCCCCTGGGGGCCGCACGACAGCGTGAACGGGTCGGCCGGCGCGACAGCGGCCAGGCTCGCCGCGGGCCTGCTCAGCGACGGGCTCGACCTGCTCGTGGCGGTCGACACCGGGGGAGCCGCGGGCCACGTGGCGGCTGGGGAGCCCGGCTCCTTCACGGTGATCGGCGCCGACCTGCACCGGGGCGTGGCGCGGGGGCGCGACTGCCTGGTCCGGGCAGTGGCGGAGCTCTACGTCCACGGCTGCCCGATCGACTGGTCCCGGCTCTTCGGGCGGCGGCCGTACCGGGTGGGCCTGCCGCCATACCCGTGGCAGCGCCGCCGGCACTGGTTCAGCGGGGACCAGCCGGGTCCGGCGCCGGAGGCGACCGCCGCACCGGCGCTGGCCGGGCCTGGGGTGCCGGCCGGGCCTGGGGTGTCGGCCGGGCTGGGTGCTGCGCCCACGACCGCGGCCGGTGCCGGCCAGGCCGCGACCGGCAATGGCCAGGCCGCGACCGGTAACGGGCGGGCCGTGGCCGGCGATGGGCAGGCAGCGACCGGTAACGGGCAGGCCGTAGCTGGCAACGGGCAGGCTGTGGCCGGCAACGGTCAGGCGGCGGGCCTTGGCGCAGCCGGCACCCCGCTCGCCAGCCAGCTGCTCGGCGGGTCGCCGCAGTCCCGCGGGGACCGGCTGCTGGACTTCGTCCTCTCCTGCGTCGCCGAGGTCCTCGGTGAGGACTCCGCCGCGGACGTGGAGCCCGACAACGGGTTCTTCGACCTCGGCATGGACTCGGTGATGGCGCTGACCCTCAAGGGCCGGCTGGAGGGTGCGCTCGGCCTCGAGCTGCCCGCCACGCTGACCTTCGAGTTCCCCACCACCCGGGCGCTGGCCGACTACCTGCTCGACAGCATGGCGCCCGCTGAGCCCGCCGCGCCTGACGAGCCGCCGGGTGCGGGACCGCTGCCGGTGGCAGAGCCCGACCTGGAGGACCTCGACGGGCTCTCCGACGCCGACCTCACCGCCCGCCTGCTGGCATCGCTCGCTGAGGAGAGCTAAAAGATGTCGACGGTAACCGAAGGCCTCCCAGTGGACAGCCGGCAGCTGATGGTCGATGCGGTGCGCACCATCGAGCGGCTGCGGCGGCGGCTGGCGACCAGCCGTGACTCGTGGCTGGACGAGCCGGTCGCGATCGTCGGGCTCGGCTGCCGGTTCCCCGGCGGAGCCAGCTCGCCCGAGGAGTTCTGGCAGCTGCTGCGCAACGGGGTGGACACGACCCGGGAGTTCCCGGCTGAACGCGCCGACGCGCACGCGGTCCTCGACCCGGACCCGGACGCGCCGGGCAAGGCGTACACCATCCGCGGCGGGTTCCTTGACCGGGTCGACCTGTTCGAGCCCGAGGTGTTCGGGATCTCGCCCCGGGAGGCGCTGGGGATGGACCCCCAGCAGCGGATCGCCCTCGAGGTCTGCTGGGAGGCGCTGGAGCGGGCCGGCTACGCCCCGGACACCCTGGACGGCACCCCCACCGGCGTCTTCCTGGGGCTGAGCACCACCGACTACGTGCGGCTGCGCCAGCAGGTCGGCGACATCAACGACGTCGACGCGTACCAGCTGGTCGGCGAGCCGAGCTTCACCGCGGGACGGATCTCCTACCTTCTTGGCCTGCAAGGGCCCAGCAAGGTGGTGGACACCTCGTGCTCCTCCTCGCTGGTCGCGGTCCACGAGGCGTGCCAGGCGCTGCGGCTGCGCGAGTGCGACCTCGCGCTCGCCGGAGGAGTCAACGCGATGCTGGCCCCGTACGGCTTCGTGATCATGAGCAAGTTCCGGGCGCTCGCCAGCGACGGCCGGTGCAAGACGTTCGACGCCAGTGCGGACGGGTACGCGCGCGGGGAGGGCGTGGGCGTGGTGGTGCTCAAGCGCCTCGCCGACGCCATCGCGGCCAACGACCCGATCGTCGCGGTGGTCCGCGGGTCCGCGGTCAACCACGACGGCCGGTCCAGCGGGCTGACCGTGCCCAACCCAGCGGCCCAGCAGGCCGTCATCACGGCGGCGCTGAAGCGCTCCCAGATCGACCCGGCACACGTGGACTACGTGGAGGCGCACGGCACCGGCACCTCGCTCGGCGACCCGATCGAGCTGCGGGCGCTGGAGGCGGTCGTCGGCCGGCACCACACCCACGACGCCCCGTTGCTTGTCGGGTCGGTCAAGACCAACATCGGGCACCTGGAGTCGGCCGCGGGTATCGCCGGGCTGATCAAGGTGGCCCTGGCCATCGAGGCCGGCGAGGTGCCCCCGCACCTGCACCTGACCGACCCCAACCCGAACGTCGACTGGAACCGGCTGCACGTGCAGGTCCCGCGGGCCTGCACGCCGTGGCCGGACCACGGCCGGCCGAGGGTCGGCGCGGTGAGCAGCTTCGGCGCCAGCGGCACGAACGCGCACGCGGTGCTCAGCTCGCCGCCGCAGCAGCTGCCGCGGTCACCGGCCGGGCGCGGGAACGGCCTGTTCCTCGCCTCTGCCCGCACCGAGGAGGCGCTGGTCGCGCTGGCCGAGCGCTACGTGCGCTACCTGCGGGGGCCGGCGGAGCTCCTGCTCGGCGACGTGTGCTTCACCACGCACGTGGGGCGGGCCGCGCAGCCACGCGGGATCGCCGTGGTAGCGTCCACAGTGGACGAGCTGGCCGATGCGCTGGAGGCGTACGCCCAGAAGGGCCGGGGACCCGGCGTGGTGACCGGGGCGCAGCCGCCGCACCGCCACCGCAAGCTGGCCTGGCTCTTCACCGGCCAGGGCTCCCAGTTCCCGGGGATGGGCCGGCAGCTGGCCGCGGAGCCGGCGTTCCGGGACGCGTTCGACGCGTGCACCGAGCTGTTCGACCCCGAGCTGGACCGCCCGCTGCGCGAGGTGGTCTGGCCGGAGCCCGGGGCGCCGGTGCCGCTGGAGGACACGCGCTACACCCAGCCCGCACTGTTCACTGTCGAGTACGCCCTGGCCCAGCTGTGGCTGTCGTGGGGGCTACGCCCGGCGGCGGTGGCCGGCCACAGCATCGGCGAGATCGTCGCCGCCTGCCTGGCCGGCGTGTTCGGGCTCGCCGACGCGGTCCGGCTGGTGGCCGCCCGGGCCCGGCTCATGGCGGAGCTGCCGCCGGGCGGCGCCATGGCGGCGGTGTTCTGCGGCGAGGACCGGGCGCGTGAGGCGATCGCGCCCTACCCGCAGACGCTGGCGGTCGCGGCGGTGAACGGGCCGGGCGAGGTCGTCATCTCCGGCGCTGAGGCGGATGTGGCGGCCGTGCTCGCGGTGCTGGAGGGCGAGGGGGTACGCGGGCGGCGGGTGCCGGTCTCGCACGCCTTCCACTCGCCGCTCATCGCGCCGATGCTGACCTCGTTCCGCGAGGTGCTGGACAGCATCGCCTTTGCCGAGCCGCGGGTGCCGGTGGTCTCCAACGTCACCGGCGGCTGGCTCGGCGGCGCCGACATCGGCCCCGACTACTGGGTGCGGCACGCCGCCGGCACGGTCCGCTTCGCCGACGGCGTACAGACCCTGCACGGGGCGGGTTTCCGCACCTTCCTCGAGCTGGGTCCGCAGCCGGTCCTGTCGGCGCTGGGCAACCGCTGCCTCAACGACCCGGACAGCGCCTTCGTGCCGACGCTGCGCCGGGGCGTACGGGACGAGAAAGCGGTCCTGGCCGCGCTCGGCGCGGTCTGCCTGCGCGGGGCCCGTCCGGACTGGGCCGCGTTCCACGGTGCTGAGGACGTGCGGCGGGTGCCGCTGCCGACGACGGTGTGGCGCGGGGTGCCCTACTGGTTCCGCGAGGCGGAGCCGCCCGCCGCCGCTGTAGCGCCGCCCACCGGAGTGGAAGTGCCCGGTGTCGGGCGCCGGCTGCGCGCCACCACGCCCACCTACGAGGTGCCGGTCGACCGCTGGGAGCCGGTGGCGGTGGCGGACCGTGGCGGCAGCCGGTTCGCGCCGCTGGGTGCGCTCGTCGACCTCGCCCTCGCCGCCGCGAGCGACTGCCTGGGTGGGTCCTGGGCCTGTGTGGAGGACGTGGTCGGGCAGGCCCCGGTGCCGCTCGACGACCCGGAGCGGCGCAGCGTCCAGCTCAGCGTGGTCGAGACCGAGGCCGGCGGTGCCCGGTGGGAGGTGCTCAGCCTCACCGCAGCCGAGGAGGCGGCCGGTGCGCCGTGGCGGCGGCACGCGCGCGGCGTGCTGCGCCGCCGCCCGGCCGCACCGCCGCCGGCGCCCGCCCAGCTCGGTCTGGACCTGGCCGGTCTGGACCTGGCCGCGCTGGAGCTGGATGGTCATACGTCCCTGCCAGGGGCCGAGCCGATGCCGGGCCGCAACGGCCTCGAAGCCCGCAACGGCCTTGAAGGTCGGGTCCGCTCCTGCGGCGAGGGCACGCTCGTCGTCCTCGCCCCGGCCGCGCGGCGCGGGTGGTCCGAGGTTGTCGCGGCGGCGGTCACCGCGATCGCCAACACCGCCCGCGACGCCGCTGCCGGTGAGGCGGGGTCTGGGGACACGGCAGGGGCGGATGGAGCTTCGCCGGGTGCGGCTTCGCCGGGTGCGGCTTCGCCGGGTGCGGCGCTGGCGGGTGCGGCTCTGGCGGGTGCGGCGCCTACGGACGAGCCGGCGGCGGCAGGGGCCGCCATCGGCTGCGGGGCGCTGACCGCCACCGGGGACCTGGCCGGCGTCCGCTACGTGCGCGTGCGCGCCGGCGCGCTGTCGCCGGTGTCGGAGGACGGCTGCGTGGTCGGCACGGCCGACCTTCTGGATGCGGACGGAGCTGCCCTCGGGTACGCCCGTGACCTGCGGGTGGTCCCGCTTTCCCAGGCTGGCGCCGCGCCCGAGCCCTGGCGGGACCCGGCCGAGCTGCTCTACGAGGTCCAGTGGCAGGAGCCGCCGGAGGAGTCCGCAGCGGCGGAGCTGGACGTCGCCGGGGCGAGCTACCTCGTGGTCGCCGACGGCGACGGGCCCGGGCGCCGGGTGGCCGAGCGGCTCGCCGCCGCGCTGCGGGAGCGCCACGCCGAGGTGACGGTCGCGCCGCCACCGCTGGCCGGCGTGGCCGAGCAGAGCCGGCCCGAGCCGGAGTCGGTCCAGGCGCTGCTGGACTCCTGGTGCGCCGCGCCCGGCCGCCCGGCCGGTGTGCTGGTGCTGACCGGCCTGGACGCTCCGGCGCTGGGCCACGCCGACGCGTGGCTGCTGGACGAGTACGCCGCCCGCGCCGACCTGACGGTCATCGCCCTCATCCAGGAGCTGGCGTCCAGGCAGGACTGTGACGGAGCCCGGGTGACGGTGGTGACGCGGGGAGCCGTGGCGACCGGAGACGGCCTGGACGCGGTGAGCCCGCTCGCCGGGACGCTGTGGGGCCTCGGCCGGGTGCTGGCGCTGGAGCACGCCGACCGCTGGGGCGGAGCCGTCGACCTCGACCCGGCGCTGCCAGTCGACGACCAGGAGCGGCTGGAGGAGGGGCTGCTGGCCGCCCTCGCCACCGCCTCCACAGAGGACCAGCAGGCGCTGCGCGGCGGCCGACGGCTCGTCGCCCGCCTGCTGGCGCGCCCCCCGGCACCGGCCGAGCTGCGCCCGGCACCCCCCGTCCGCGCGGACGGCACCTACCTCATCACCGGTGGCTTCGGCGGCATCGGGGTGGCGCTCGCCGAGTGGCTGGCCCGGGCCGGTGCCGGGCGGCTGGTGCTGCTCGGGCGTACGCCGCTGCCGGACCGTTCGCGGTGGGACGACGCGCAGCTGGCCGATGCCCCGGCCGCCGTACGCGCCAACGTCGAGGTCGTCCGGCGCATCGAGCGGCTGGGCGCGGCGGTGGACGTGTTCGCCGCGGACGTCACCGACGAGGCGGCGATGCTGCGAGTGTTCACCGCCCTTGACGCCGGGCCCATGCCGCTGCGCGGGGTGGTGCACGCGGCCGGCGTCTCGGCACCCCAGTACGTGCGGGACGTCACGCCCGAGGAGTACCGGCGGGTGTGGCGCCCCAAGGTGGTCGGTGGCTGGCTGCTGCACCAGCTGTCGCACTACGCCGGGCTGGACTTCTTCGTCGGCTTCTCCTCGATCGCCGCCACCTGGGGGTCGCAGCACCTGGCCAGCTACGCCGCGGGCAACGCGTTCCTGGACAGCCTCGCGGCGCACCGGTGGGCCACCGGGCGGCCGGGCCTGTCGGTCAGCTGGGGCCCGTGGGAGCTGGCGTCGAGCCTGTTCGACGAGGAGGTCATGAGCTTCCTGCGGGCGACTGGCCTGCGCCCACTGTCCGCGCCGCAGTGCCTGCGGCTGCTGGGCGGGCTCCTCGCTGGGGACCGGCCGCACCAGGTCGTGTGCGCGGTCGACTGGGCGGTCTTCAAGCCGGTCATGGAGGCCCGCTCGGACCGGCCGATGCTGCACACCATCGAGGTGGTCGAGGCGGCGCTGGGCGAGGCGCCGGCCGAGGTGCTCGAGGAGCTGCGCGACGCGCCCGCGGACGCGTCGGCGGTCCTGCACCGCTACCTGCGCGGCGTGCTCGGCGACGTGCTCGGCGCGGACCCGGCGGGCATCGACGCCGACGCCGACGTGATGGGGTACGGGCTGGACTCGCTCATGGTCATGGAGGTGGTCGGCCGCTGCAAGCGGGACCTGCGGGTCACCGTACGCGCCAGCGAGCTGTTCGCCCGCACGACACTGGCCGACTGGGTCGGCCTGCTCGCCGGCGAGCTCGGGGTAGCCGTCGCCACTCCTGACGCCCCGCCGGTCGCGGCCGGGGCCGGCGCGGCGGACGGCAGCGGGGACGGGCCGCAGGAGCCGGCCTGGATCGCCCGGGACGTGACCCTGGACCCGGACATCGTGGCCTCGACCAGGGTGACGGTGCCGGTGCGCGACCCGCGGGAGGTGCTGCTGACCGGGGCGACCGGCTTCGTCGGCGCGTACCTGCTGCACGAGCTGCTGGCGGTGACCTCGGCCCGGGTGCACTGCCTGGTCCGCTGCTCCGACGAGGCCGAAGGGCGGCACCGGGTACGCGCCAACCTCGAGCGCTACCTGCCCTGGCCGGACGGTGCCGACGAGCGTGTCACGATCGTCGCCGGCGACCTCGGCGAGCCGCGCCTCGGCCTGGACCCGGCGCGCTTCGACGAGCTGGCCGGCCACCTCGACGCCATCTACCACAACGGGGCGTGGGTCAACTTCAGCTACACCTACGACCAGATGCGGCCGGTGAACGTGGCCGGCACCGCCGAGATCCTGCGCCTGGCCGGTCAGGGCCGGGCCACGGTGCACCACGTGTCGACGTACGGGATCTGGGGGCTGCCGGCCGACGGCCGGACCGTCATCCGCGAGGACGACGACATCACCACAGCCGGCCGCCTGGTGACCGGGTACGTGCAGACGAAGTGGGCCGCCGAGCGGATGGTGGAGCTGGGCCGGGAGCGGGGGATCGCGGTCGACCTCTACCGGCCCGGCCGGGTCCTCGGTGACTCGCGCACCGGAGCCTGCCTGACCACGCACTTCACCACCCGGGTCATCAAGGGGTGCATCCAGCTCGGGATGGCGCCCGACATCGACATCGAGGTGGAGATGACCCCGGTCGACTACGTCGCCGCGGGGCTGGTGCGCATCTCGCTCGGCGCGTCGGCCGTCGGGGGCACCTACCACCTGGTAAACCGCAATAAGATCACTTTCCTGGACCTGGTCCGCGCGCTCACCCGGCACGGCTGGGCGGTCCCGGTGGTGCCGGTGGACAGGTGGTGGAAGGCACTGCGCGACAGCTACGCCGTACGCACCAACGAGCTGCACCCGGTCATGGGTGTGGTGGAGGAGTTCGTGGTCGGGGGAGAGGACGCCATCGACTACGACGTGAGCCGTACCGAGGAAGTGCTCGCGGGCAGCGGCATCACCTGCCCGCCGCTTGACGACCGACTGCTCGACACCTACCTGAAGTGGATGGTCCAGAGTGGATACCTGCCCCCACCAGGATGAGGAACATATAGATGTATGACGTGATCATCGTCGGCTCCGGCCTGGCCGGCTCGATGCTGGCCGCCTGCCTGGCGCGCAACGGTGCCCAGGTGCTGGTCGTGGACGGGGACACCCATCCCCGGTTCGCCATCGGGGAGTCGACCATCCCGGCGACATCGATGATGATGCGCCTGGTCAGCGAGCGTTACGACGTGCCCGAGATCAAGTGGATGGCCACCTTCGAGGGCGTGCACTCAAAGGTCAACACGACCTGCGGGGTCAAGCGCAACTTCGGCTTCGTCTACCACCGGCCGGGGGAGCGGCAGGACCCGCGGGAATGCCATATGTTCCCGATCCCGAAGGTCACCCATACCGAGAACCACTACTTCCGCCAGGACGTCGACGCCTGGATGCTGACCGTCGCCGCCCGCTACGGCACGACCGTACGGCAGCAGATGCGGGTCACCGACGTCGAGATCGACGACGCCGGCGTCACCGTCACCAGTGCGCAGGGCGACCGGTTCCGGGGGAAGTTCATTGTGGACGCGAGCGGCTACCGCTCGGTGCTGGCACAGCGGTTCAGCCTCCGCGAGGAGCCGACCCGGTTCCGCCACCACTCCCGCAGCCTGTTCACCCACATGATCGGCGTGCGCTCGTACGACGAGATCGCCACCCCCAAGCGGTACGGGCACCCGAGCCGGTGGCACGAGGGCACCCTGCACCACGTCTTCCCCGGTGGCTGGATGTGGGTCATCCCGTTCGACAACCACCTGCGCGCCACGAACCCGCTGTGCAGCATCGGGCTCCAGCTCGACCCGCGGCTGCACCCGGAGCCCGACTGCTCACCGGAGGAGGAGTTCAAAGCGTTCCTCGACCGGTTCCCGGACATCCGGCCGCAGTTCGAGAACGCGCGCCCGGTCCGCGGCTGGGTCCGTACCGGGCGGCTGCAGTACTCCTCCAGGCAGACCGTGGGGTACCGCTGGTGCCTGACCTCGCACGCGGCCGGGTTCCTCGACCCGCTGTTCTCGCGCGGGCTGTCCAACTCTATGGAGACCATGCACGCGCTGGTCCACCGGCTGCTGGACGCGATCCGCGACGACGACTTCTCGGTCGAGCGCTTCGCCTACATGCAGGACTTCGAGCAGGGCCTGCTCGACTTCAACGACGACCTGGTCGCCAACGCGTACACGTCGTTCCAGGACTGGCGGCTGTGGGACGCGTGGTTCCGGATCTGGTCACTCGGCCAGTTCATCGCCACCTTCGAGGTCAACCGGTGCTACGCGAGGTACCTCGACAGCCGCGACCCGTCCGTGCTGGAGCCTCTGGAGCGGCCCTGGTGGCGGGGGAAGCTGGCGCCCGAGGGGTCTCCCTACGGCGGTGCCATGGAGCTGCTGCGGCAGGTGAACGAGCTGACCCGCAGCGTGCAGGAGGGCCACCGGGAGGCGGGGGAGGTCGCGACGGAGCTGCTGGACATGCTGCGCCGGTCCGACAGCGTGCCCCCGGCCTGGGGCCTGGCCGACCCGCAGAACCGCTGGACGGACGCCAGCTTCGGCGAGATCGTGCGCACGCTGCACTGGGCCAAGCGGAAAGCCCCGGCCGGCATGGGCGAGCTGACCTATGACGGCCTGACCTTGTTCATCAAGAAGCGGTTCGCCCCTGGCGAGTTCGCGATCGGGGAAGAGCTCAAGCACGCCGTGGCCAAGTGGCCGGTGATCGGCAGGCGGCTGCGGGTGCCCACACCAAAGTGATCGTCCGGTGAGGAGAGAGCCATGACAACAGACAAGACGATGTACGACGTGGCGGTCATGGGCTCGGGCCTGGCCGGCTCGGTGCTCGCCTCGTGCCTCGCCCGTAACGGCGCCCGCGTGCTGATCGTCGACGCCGACACCCACCCCCGGTTCGCCATCGGGGAGTCGACCATCCCCTACACCTCGATGATGATGCGCCTGGTCAGCGAGCGGTACGGCGTACCGGAGATCAAGTGGCTGACCACGTTCGAGTCGGTCCACGCCAAGGTCACCACGACCTGCGGGGTGAAGCGCAACTTCGGCTTCCTCTACCACCGGCCCGGTGAGGAGCAGGTGCCGGAGGAGACGAACATGTTCCCCATCCCCAAGATCACCCACACCGAGAACCACTTCTTCCGGCAGGACGTCGACAACTGGATGCTGACCGTCGCGGTCCGCTACGGTGCCGAGCTGCGCCAGCAGGTGCGGATCTCGTCGATCGACATCGACGAGGGCGGCGTGACGATCAGCCACGACCGGGGTGAGCCGTTCCGGTGCAAGTTCGTGGTCGACGCCGGTGGGTTCCGCTCCTTCCTCGCCGAACAGTTCCAGCTGCGGGAGGAGCCGACCCGGCTGCGCCACCACTCCCGCAGCCTGTTCACCCACATGGTCGACGTCCGCCCGTACGACGAGATCGCGCCGAAGAGCAGGTACAACCACCCGAGCCCGTGGCACGAGGGCACCCTGCACCACATCTTCCCGGGCGGCTGGATGTGGGTCATCCCGTTCGACAACCACCCCCGGGCGACGAACCCGCTGTGCAGCGTCGGGATCAACTACGACCCCCGGATCCACCCGGTCCCCGACTGCACGCCGGAGGAGGAGTTCCGGCGCTTCGTCGCCACGTACCCTTCCGTCGCCCCGCAGTTCGAGAAGGCCCGGGCGGTGCGCGACTGGGTCCGTACCGGCCGGCTCCAGTACTCGCCCAAGCAGACCGTCGGCTACCGCTGGTGCCTCACCTCGCACGCGGCCGGGTTCATCGACGCGCTCTTCTCGCGCGGCCTGTCCAACACCATGGAGATCATCAACGCCCTGGTGCACCGGCTGCTCGACGCCATCCGGGACGACGACTTCTCGGTCGAGCGGTTCCTGCCGGTCCAGGAGATCGAGCAGGGTCAGCTCGACTTCAACGACGACCTGGTCGCCAACGCGTACACCTCGTTCCGCAGCTGGCACCTGTGGGACGCCTGGTTCCGGGTCTGGTCGCTGGCGCAGATCCTCGCCACGTTCGAGGTGAACAAGGCGTACGCGCAGTTCGTCGACACCCGCGACCCGGCGGTGCTGCAGCGGCTGGAGCGGCCGTGGTGGCGGGTGACCCTGTCCGAGTTCGACCCGAGCCGGGTCAACAACCCCGACCACGTCGCAGTGCTCAAGCTGCTCACCGAGGTGAGCCGGCTGGTGCAGAGCGTGCAGGCGGGCGAGGCGGACGCCGAGGTCACCGCCAAGGAGATCCGGCGGCTGCTGTCGGCCGCCGACTTCGTCCCGCCCGCGTTCGGCCTCGCCGACCCGGACAACCGGTGGACCGACGCGACGACGTTGAAGGTGCTCAACACCCTGCGCTGGGCGCGCAAGAAGGCTCCGCCGGCGATCGGCGAGCTGACGTACGACGGGCTGACCCTGTTCATGAAGAAGCGGTTCGCCCGCGGGGAGTTCGAGCCGATTGAGGAACTCAAGCAGGTAGTCGCGGGGTGGCCGGTCGTCGGTCGCCGGCTGCGCGTGCCAGAGCCGAAGTGAGGAGTACCCCTGTGAGTGAGCTGACCGCCGCCGAGAAGACCGTCTATGACGTCGCCATCCTCGGCTCCGGCTTCGCCGGTTCGATGCTCGGCGCCATCCTCGCCCGCAACGGCGCCAAGGTGCTGATGGTCGACGCCAAGGCGCACCCCAAGTTCGCCATCGGCGAGTCGACCATCCCCAACATGCTGGTGTCCCTGCGCACCATGGCCGAGCGCTACCAGGTGCCGGAGCTGCTGACGCTGTCCACCTACACCGGGTGCCAGCGCATCATCTCGCCCTGGCACGGGGTGAAGAACCACTTCGGGTTCTTCAACCACCAGGAGGGCAAGCCGCAGGACCCGATGCAGGTCACCATGTTCAACTTCCCCAAGCTGCTGCACGAGACCGCGCACATGTACCGGCAGGACACCGACTCCTACCTGTTCCACGCCGCGATCAAGTACGGCTGCACGGCCCGGTTGAACTTCGAGATCGCCGACGTGGAGTTCGACGACACTGGCGTGACCGTGAGCTCCAGCCGGGGCGAGCAGTTCCGCGCCCGCTACGTGGTGGACTCCAGCGGCTACCGGTCCCCGCTGGCGAAGAAGTTCAACCTGCGCGACGACCCATGCCGGTTCAAGCACCACTCGCGCTCCATCTGGAACCACATGGCCAAGACGCCGAACACCGACGCGGTGTTCCGGCGGGCGAAGGCCGACACCCCGCCGGTGCCCTGGTACGAGGGGACCGTGCACCACCTGTTCGAGCGGGGCTGGTTCTGGGTCATCGCCTTCGACAACCACCCGACGTCGCGCAGCCCGCTGTGCAGCGTCGGGCTGACCATGGACCCGCGCCGCTACCCGAAGCTGCCCGGCGCCTCGCCGGAGGAGGAGTTCTACGCCATCGCCGAGCGCTACCCGGACATCGCCCGGCAGTTCGAGGGCGCCCAGCCGATGCGCGAGTGGGTGAGCACGGACCGGGTCCAGTACTCCTCCAAGCAGACCGTGGGGGACCGCTGGGTCATGCTGGCCCACGCCGCGGCCTTCCTCGACCCGCTGTTCTCCCGGGGCCTGCACAACACGTGCGAGGCGGTCAACCTCCTGGCCTGGCGGGTCCTGCGCGCCATCAAGGACGACGACTTCTCCGCGGAGCGCTTCAACGAGGTCGAGGTGCACCAGCAGGCGCTGTTCGACGGCAACGACAAGCTGGTGAACGCGGCCTTCATCTCGTTCGAGGACTACGACCTGTGGACCGCGGTGTTCCGGATCTGGGCGTGGGGCTCCAACGCCGGCACGTTCCGCGCGCACGAGGCGTTCCGGCTCTGGCGCAAGAGCGGTGACGACCGGCACCTCATCGACCTGGAGAAGGTGGAGAACCCGGGCCTGCACTGGTCGGACCACGTCGGCTACGCCGAGCTCTTCAACGACATGGTCCAGCAGTGCGACGACTTCGAGGCCGGGAAGATCACCGCCCGGGAGGCCGCGGACGCGCTCTACGACCACCTCAACCGGGCCCCGTTCGTGCCCCGGCACTTCGGCTGGACGGACCGGAAGCTGCGCTTCATCAACCCCACCCCGCCGAAGCTGGCCCGGACCATGTTCTGGGCCGCCACGCAGGCACCGCCGGACGTGCGCCGGATCATGCTGGGCTTCGTCCGGGAAGCGACCAAGGAGTTCCTGATGGGCCGCCGGATCTTCTAGGGCGGCATCCCCAAGCGGCGCAAAGATAGAGACGAGGAGACGCCCGTCATGACCGCCAGCGGCCACGTTGCCGACCCGGATACCACGTACGACGTTGCCATCCTCGGCAACCATCTCGCCTCTGGTCTGCTCGCGGCCATCCTGGCCCGGCACGGCGTACGGGTGGTGCTCATGGGGGCGCCAGCCGACCAGGTCGAGCCGTCCGGCGACAGCACCGTGCCGTACACCACGGCAGTGTTCCAGCTGCTCGCTGAGCGGTTCGAGGTCCCGGAGATCGCGGCGTTCGCCCACTTCGTGGACCTGCCGGAACGGGTGCGGCGGTCCAGCGGGATCAAGAAGAGCCTCGCCTTCCTGCACCACACCACCGGGCGCAAGCACGACCCGCGCCACACCGTGCAGTTCCACGTGCCCGGCGAGCACAACGAGTGGCACCTCTACCGGCCCATAGTGGACGACCACGCCCGGGCGGTCGCGGTCGGGCACGGTACGCACACCGTGCCCGACCCGGTCGCCTCCGTCCGGCTCGGTGACGACAGCGTCGTCGTCACCGACACCGGCGGGCGCAGCTTTGTCGCGCGCTACGTCATCGACGCGTGCGGGATGGACTCGCCGCTGCTGGGCTCCCTCGGCGTGGTGGAGCCGACCAGCTCGCTGATCCTGCGCTCGCGGATGCTCACCACCCACATGCGTGGCGTCAGGCCGTTCGAGGAGGTGGTGCGGCTGGGCGACTACCGCAGCGCGACCGCCTTCTCCAAAGGCACCGTGCACCACCTGTTCGACGGGGGGTGGGTCCAGGTCGTCGACTTCGCCAACCATGACGGCTCCACCAACCAGGTATGCGCGGTCACCGTCGGGCTCGACCCGGACCGGTTCCCGGACCTGCCGGCCGAGCCGGAGGCGGCGTTCCGGGCGCTGGTCTCCCGGTTCCCGAGCATCGCCGCCCAGTTCGCCGGCGCCAGCTCCTGCCGGCCGTGGGTGACCGGTGACCCGTGGCAGCGCACCACCAAGGTCACCTACGGCGCGCGGTGGTTCGCGATGGAGCGCTCGGCGTGCCGTACCGATGAGTTCCTCTCCCGCGACGTGACCGTGGCCGCCGAGGTGGTGCACGCGCTCGCCGCGACGCTGCTGCGGGTCGTGCGGCAGCCCGGGTCGGCCGAGGCGGAGCTGGCCCGGGTCGCCGCCTTCCAGAGCCGGCTGGTGGACTTCAACGACCGGATGCTCGCCGCGGCCCGCACGGCGGCCAGCGACTTCCGGCTCTGGAACGCCTACAGCCGGGTCTGGCTGCTGTGGCAGATCCTCGCCCATCTCTCGCTCAAGCGGGCCAGCGCCGACAGCGCGGCGGCCGGCTCGTGGCAGCCGGTGGAGCGCTTCGACCATGCGCTGTGGTTCGACACGCCAGCTGGGGTGCGGGAGCTGCTGGACTGGTTCTTCGACCAGTTCGACCAGGTACGCAGCGGCGCGCTGGCACCGCCGGCCGCGGCCGCGGCGATCTTCAAGGCGCTACGCCGGGCCCGGTTCGTCCCGCCGCTCTACAAGTTCGGCGACCCGGACGCCCGGTACTACCACTTCACCATGCCGCGCCGGCTGCTCATGCTGGCCTGGGTGAAGACGGTCGCGCCCAGCGACTTCAAGCGCCTGCTCAGCCGGGAGAACGTGACCGGGCGGCGGCAGGAGCCGACGCCGGCGCAGGCTGCCACGGCGGGCAGCGGGCGCACCTGAGGCCGGCGGGACCCCGACCCGCCAGGGCCGGCGTGGACCGGGCCGGTTCCGACCGGTCCGGTCCACATGACGGGCGCGCGGGCGGACGCTACGGCGGGGATGCCACCCGTCCGGACTCTGCCAGCGACCAGACGGCTACCTGGCCGGCGCTCTAGCAGGCCGGCGCTCTAGCCGACCGAGGTGCCGAGGTCGGCGGTGAGGTAGTGCTGGATAGCCCGGCCGATGACGCGTACCAGGTCGTCCTGGCCGCACGAGGCGAGCGTGGGCTCCTCCACCAGGTAGCGGCACATCGCCAGCCCGATCACCTGGGACGCGGCCAGCGCGGCGCGCAGCTCATGGCGGTCCGGGCTGACCTCCGCCGCCAGCGTGCCGAAGAAGCCGGACACGAAGTCGTCCCGCATCAGGGCGGCCACCTCCTCGCTCGTCAGCGAGCCGGACAGCCGGGCCCGGTACGGGATCATCGTGCGCGGGTTGCTCCAGTGGTCGAGCAGCACCGTCGCCGTGTGCCGGCCGAGCCGGCGCCGGCTGCCGCGCAGCAGCCGCTCGGCGAGCTGGTGCGGGTCGCCCTCCACCTGCACCGCATGCAGCAGCAGCCGCTCCTTGGTCCCGAAGTAGTGCCGGACGAGGCGGGGGTCGACGCCCGCGCGGTTGGCCACACCCCTGATGCTGACCCCGTCGAACCCGTGTTCGGAGAGCTCGCGTCGCGCGACGTCGAGGATCGTACGGCGGGTGGACACCTTGGCGACATCGGCCTCGTCAGGGTCCTGGGCGCCTACGGCAGGTGTCACGGGCCACCTCGCGCGATTCCACAGTGGTCAATCTACGCTGGTCAGTATAGTTCATCTGCCCGCCCGTAGGCGTGTTGCACGGCAGAAACGCTTGACATCTGTCGCGTAATTAGATATTCCTCATCTGATGAGTTGCGGCGTCGTGGCGGGCGTCCCTTAGGAGGCACCATGCGCTTCGGCTGGGCCCCGGAACAGCAGGCTGCATTTGACGGCACGCTCGCCCAGGTGCGGGACGCGTTCGGCCAGGCCGATTCTAGCGAAGAGCGGCTCTATCAGCGCGAGGACTGGCTCCGCCTGGGAGAGCTGGGCCTGCTCGGCCTGTGCGTGCCGACCCGCTACGGAGGCGCCGGGCTGGGCGCGCTGGACACCGCGGTCCGGGTCGAGGCCCTCGGCCGTGGCTGCGCCGACACCGGCCTGGTCTTCGGCGCAAGCGCCCACCTGTTCGCCTGCGCGGTCCCGGTGGCCACCTACGGCGCCGACGAGGTCCGCGAGAAGCTGCTGCCCGGCATGTGCTCCGGGCACCTGGTCGCCGGCAACGCCATGACCGAGGCGCAGGCCGGCTCGGACACCTCCCGGCTCGCCGTCTCGGCCACCGAGGTCCCCACCGGCTTCGTGCTGAGCGGCGAGAAGAGCTTTGTCACCAACGGTCCCGCCGCCGACGTGTTCGTGACCTATGCGACGACCGACCCCCGCGCCGGCCATCTCGGGGTGACCGCGTTCGTGGTCGACCGCGACACGCCCGGGGTCAGCGTGGGCGAGCCGCTGGCGAAGATGGGCCTGTGGTCGGCGCCGGCGGGCACGGTCCGGTTCGACGACTGCCTCGTGCCGGCCGACCGGGTGCTCGGGCAGCCTGGTCAGGGCGGCGCGGTCTTCCAGCACTCGATGCGGTGGGAGCGGGCCTGCCTCTTCGCCGGCTACGTAGGCCTGATGGACCGGCTCCTCGACCGGTGCGTCGAGCATGCGCGCTCGCGCCGCCAGTTCGGTCGCAGGATCGGCGACTTCCAGTCGGTAGCCAACCGGATCGTGTCGATGAAGCTGCGGGTGGACAGCGCCCGGCTGCTGCTCTACCGGGCCTGCTGGGAGATGGACCAGGGCCGGGAGTCTGAGCTGAGCATCGCCCTGTCCAAGCTCGCGGTCTCCGAGGGGGCGGTGGCCAGCGCCCTGGACGCGGTCGCGGTCTTCGGCGGGAACGGATACCTGCGCGAGCACGGGATCGAGGCGTTCCTCCGCGACGCGGTGCCGAGCACGATCTTCTCTGGCACGTCGGATATCCAGCGCATCCTCGTCGCGCGGGAGCTGGGCCTATGAGACTTCACGACTACGTCCGTGGCTGGGCCACGAGGACTCCGGAAGCGGTCGCGGTGAGCAGCCCCGACGGCAGCGTCACCTACGCCGAGCTGGACGCGCTGGCCCAGCAGCAGGCGGCTGGCCTGCGCGCGGCCGGGGTGACGGCCGGCGACCGGGTTGTGCTCTGGGCCGCCAAGAGCGTGTCCGGGGTGGCGCTGATGCAGGCGGCGCTGCGGGTCGGCGCGGCGTACGTGCCGGTCGCGCCGACGAACCCAGCGTCGCGGATGTCCCGGATCGCGGCCGACGCCGGGGCCCGCGTCATCGTCACCGACCAGGCCCAGGGCGAGCGGAGCGGACCGGTCGCGACAACGCAGCGGAGCGGACCGGCCGGGACAGCGCAGCAGAGCGGACCGGTCGCGGCCGGGCGGCGGGCCGGGGAGCCGGCCCTGATGACCTTCGCGGAGCTGGCCGAGCTGGGTACGGTCGGGCCGGCGGTGCCGGACCCGGCCGTCGACACCGGGCTGGACGACCCGGCGTACCTGCTCTACACGTCGGGGTCCACCGGGACGCCCAAGGGCGTGTGCCTGAGCCACCGCAACGGTGCCGCGTTCGTGGAGTGGGCCGGCGACGTCCTCTCCGTCGTCGCGGCGGACCGGCTCACCAACCATGCGCCGTTCAACTTTGACCTGTCCGTCTTCGACCTCTACGCCGCCTTCCGTGCCGGCGCCTCGGTGCATCTCGTGCCGGAGGAGCTCTCGTACGCCCCGCAGCAGCTGGTGCGGTTCATCCGGGATACCGGCATCACGGTGTGGTACTCGGTGCCCTCCGCTCTCGTCCTGATGATCCGCGACGGCGGCCTGCTCGACGGTGACCCGCCACCCGGGCTGCGGGCCTGCGTGTTCGCCGGCGAGCCGATGCCGATCCAGTACGTGCACCAGATGCGGGAGGCCTGGCCGGGCGTGCGCCTGATGAACTGGTACGGCCCGACCGAGACCAACGTCTGCACGTCGTACGAGGTGAGCGCCCTGGACGCGGGTCGCACCAGGCCGCTGCCGATCGGGCGGGCGTGCAGCGGGGACACGGTCGTCCTCGACCCCGCGTACGAGGCGGCGGGCGGACCCGCCGGGCAGGAGCCGGCGGCCGAGGGTGAGATCGTCGTGTCGGGCCCCTCCGTCATGCTCGGCTACAGCGGGCATCCGCCGCAGGTTGGCCCGTACCGGACGGGTGACCTGGGCCGGCTGGACGCGAACGGCGACATCGAGTATCTCGGCCGGCTGGACAACATGGTGAAGCTGCGCGGGCACCGGGTCGAGCCGGCTGAGGTCGAGGCGGTCATCGCCGCCCACCCAAAGGTGGCCGACGTCGCGGTGGTGGTCGTGGGCACCGGCCTGGAGGCGCGGCTGTACGCGGTCGTCGTGCCGGACGGCGGGGACGGACCCGGGCTGCTCGAGATCAAAAGGTGGTCTGCCCAGCGACTTCCTACTTATATGATCGTCGATGCCCTGCGGGCGGTTGAGAAGCTCCCGCTGACCCTGAACGGAAAGACCGACCGGGCCGCGCTGGTGGCGGAGATCGAGGAGGTGGGTAGTTGAACGGAGCTGAGCTGGCCAGCGTCGACTTCGACGCGTTCCGCACCATCATGGGCTCGTTCGCCAGTGGGGTCAGTGTGGTCACCGCCCTCGGCGACGACGAGACCCCTCGAGGCATGACCTGCTCCGCTGTGTGCAGCGTGTCGGCGAACCCGCCACTGCTGCTCTCCTGCGTCAAGCCGCCCAGCTCGACCCTTAACGCGATCAAGACGCGGGGCCTGTTCGCGGTGAACTTCCTCGACGCCGATGGGCGCGAGCTCTCCGACCTGTTCGCCAGCCCGACCCCGGACAAGTTCGCCCAGGTCGGTTGGCGCCCCGGCGAGGCGGCCGGCATGCCGGTGCTGGGGCCCACGTTGGCGTACGCGGAGTGCACCGTCCACGACATGTTCGACGCGGGTGACCACGTGGTCGTGATCGGCCGGATCGTCGGTGGCCAGGTCGCGACGGACCGCTTCCCCCTCGCCTACTGGCGCGGCAAGTACGTGCGGGTCTTCCGGGTCGCCAACGGTGGCCACGGACGCCGGTCGACCACTTAGGAAATAGGAGCGAGATGGACAAAGAGACAAGCACCCGAGGCACGGGGTGGACCTTCCTGGCCGCGCTGGTGGCGGTCTTCATGGTCGCAATCGACACGCTCGTCGTCACCACCGCGCTACCCGTCATCCAACAGAAGCTCAACGCCGACCTGGAAGGTCTGGAGTGGACGGTCAACGCGTACACGTTGACGTTCGCGGTGTTCCTGCTCAGCGGCGCGGCACTCGGTGACCGGTATGGCCGGCGCCTGGTCTTCGCCTTGGCGATGGTGGTGTTCATCGGCGCGTCGGCAGCGGCCGCGCTGTCCACCGACATCGAGACACTGATCGCGGCGCGGGCGGTGCAGGGCCTGGGTGCCGCGGCGATCCTGCCGCTCACCCTGACCCTGCTGGTCAGCGTGGTCAGCCCGGAGCAGCGCGGGCACGCGCTGGGGCTGTGGGGCGCGATGGTCGGCCTGGGCATCGCCCTCGGCCCGGTCATCGGCGGCTCGATCACGGAGTACTGGTCCTGGCAGTGGATCTTCTGGGTGAACGTGCCGATCGGCCTCCTGCTCCTGCCGGTGATGGCGCTGGTCAGGGAGAGCCGAGGCGGAGCCGGCCGGCTCGACCCGATCGGGACCATCCTGGTCACCGCGGGTCTGTTCGGCATCGTCTTCGCGCTGGTGCGCGGCAACGGCGACGGCTGGACGAGCGCCCCGGTGCTTACCGGCCTCATCGTCGGCGGTGCTCTGGTGCTGCTGTTCCTGCTCTGGGAGGCGCGGGCGAAGGCCCCGATGGTCCCGCTCGGCATGTTCCGGCACCGGGGCTTCAGCCTGACCATGGTCGCCACGATCATCATGCCGTTCGGTGTCTTCGGCGCGATCTTCCTCGCCACCCAGTACCTGCAGACCGTCCTCGGCTACTCGCCGCTGGAGGCAGGGATCCGGACGCTGCCCTGGACCGCCATGCCGATGATCGCAGCGCCCATCTCCGGGCGGCTCATGGACAAGATCGGCGGAAAGCCGCTGGTGCTGCTCGGGCTCGTCCTGCAGGCGATCGGCATCGGCTGGCTCGCGCTGATCGCAGAGCCGGACCTGGCGTACGGCAACCTGGTCATCCCGTTCATCCTGACCGGCCTGGGCCTGGGCATCTTCCTGGCGCCGATCGCGGGCCTGGCCATCGGGTTCGTCCCGCAGGCGCTGCAAGGTGTCGCCTCGGGCACGTCTAACGCCATCCGTCAGCTCGGCACCGTGCTCGGTGTCTCGGTCGCCGGTGCGATCCTGGGCGCCTACGGTGCGTTCGAGTCGGCCCAGACCTTCACCGACGGCATGGTCGCGTCGTTCACGGTTGGCGCTATAGCACTGGCGTTCGCCGCGTTGGTCACTTTGGCGATTCCTCGCCACATGGAGACCGTACCGGCCCATGCGGCCAAGGAGGCCAGGCCGGCCGAGCGAGCCGGCGCTGTGGCGTCGTAAGCGATCCACCATCCCTCCCGCGGGTGCCCGCCCCACCTGGGCTCGGGCGCCCGCGGGAGGCGACGACCGGCCAGTTCGGGAGGGACACGGCCGCCGGCACCCGCTACAGTTCCGCCGAGAGTCGATCTGATCTCGCGTCCTCAACGGACTGCAGCGGGAAGGAAACCGCCGCCGACATGCCCACCGTTCGTCTGAAATGCGCTGGTGCGCGGGCCCTGTTCTACGAGCCCGACGGTCTTCTGCTCAGCTCCAGCCTGGCCCCGGTCGACGAGCAGCACCGCAACCACCTGCTCACCTTCCAGCTCAGCTACCTGGGCTTCGGTGACATAGCGGTGGACGTGGCCCGGCAAGGTGGGGTGACCGGCCATGAGCTCACCTACGGCGGTGGGGACGTCGACGGCGGGCCGAGCTTCAGCGGCGGGCCGGACTTCGTGGAGGTGGTGCTGAACGGCATGACCAGCAGCGCACCACCTGGCGTGTGGCTTACCTCCGTCATCGTGCCGGACGCCGAGGTCCACTACCGGCTGACCGTGTGGGGCAAGGCGGGTGGCGACGACGGGCTCCGTGGGGAGCTGACCGCTGATGTGTGGGGCTGCCCGCCGTTGCTCACCGCGACCACCCGGGCCAGCGTGACCTGGGCGGAGACGGCGAGCAGGAACGTGGAGATGGCGGAGTGTGTCGTGCTGACCGGACCATGGGCGGCGGCTCCGCACACCTGAAAGCCTCCGCACACCTGAAAGCCCCCCGCATGCCTGAAGCTCTGGCACGCCTGAAGCTCTGGCATGCCGCCTGGGCGACGGGCGCGGGCCCTGGGAACCCCACAGGCTCGAGGAGATCCGCCGGCAGGAGCTACCGCGAGCTCCGCGGGGCTTCGCCGGGCAGGGAGCTTACCGCTGGTCGGCCGGCGTCTCGGCGGCAGACCCGCGCCAGGGGCGCAGCCGGGGCCACCAGGCCGGCACGGCCGCGCGGTAGGCGTCGTACTCGGCGCCGAACCGCTGGCGCAGCTCCGGCTCCTCGACGAGGTGCACGAAACCCGCTTGCAGCAGCGCGATCGCGAGGGCGTACCACAGAAGGGAGGTCTGCCCCTGGATCAGCGCCTGGCCGACGACCGCGGCGACGACCGCGATATACATCGGGTTACGCACGTACCGGTAGAGGCCGCCGACGACGAGGTGCTCGGTCGGCGCGATCGGCGCCGGGGTGCCCAGCCCCTCCACGACGAACCGGACGAACGCGTGGACCAGCACAGGCACGGCGACGACCAGCAGGGCCACGCCGACGCCGCGCAGCGGTGACCAGAACGGGTACGGGTCGCGGATCTCCCAGTCCGATATCCACCAGGGAATGAGGCCGGCGACGGTGCTCGGCACCACCAGGAAGAAGATCAGCGTCCCCACTGCGGCCCACAACCTGCGCATTGCGACATGCTACCGCCGCGTTCTTGCGGCGTATGACCCGGTGAATCCACGTACCATCGGACTATCGCGTCAGACGGGCGGCAACGTGCCCAGGAAGGTGGACGGGTGAACGCTCCGGAGTCCGCCGGGGTCGCGCGGAAGCGGACCGGGCGTCGGGTCGGCCCGACCGTCAGTAACCGGGTAATCCTCGACATCGCCCGTCGTCAGTTCGCCCGGCGGGGGTACGAGGGCACCACCATGCGCACCATCGCCCAGGAGGCGCGGGTCGACACGGCTCTCATCCATCACTTCTTCCTGACCAAGGAAGGCCTCTTCGAAGCGGCGATCCGCGATGCGCTGAACCCGCCGGACCTGGTCGCGAGGGTGCTGGACGGGCCGCGGGGCAGGGTCGGCGAGCGTACCGTCCAGCTGTTCTTCACGTTCTGGGACACGCCCACCACCCAGGCGCGCCTCACCGGTGTGCTGCGCTCGGTCACCGCGGTCAGCGGCGCCGCCGAGGCGGTACGCCGGTTCCTCGGCGACGACGTGCTCTACCCGCTCACCGAGGCGCTCGGCCGGGAGAACCCGCGGCTGCGGGCGTCGGTGACCGGGGCCTCGTTGATCGGCCTGGCAACGACCCGGTATGTGCTGAAGGTGCGTCCGGTGGCGTCGCTCTCTCCGGCGGACCTTGCGGCGGCCTCCGCCCGGACATTCCAGACATACCTCACCGGCGCCCTGTAATCATCGCCGATTCTCCCCAAGCACCTTGACGGTTTCCCCGCCGAGCCTAAAACTCATCGGCTAAGGATGTCACCGAAGGGGGAACCCACACGTGTCCTCGTCACTCGCCCATCGCGAAGAGGTGCTCCGTCAGATCACCGACTACGTCCGCCGTGAGCTGCTCGGGGAGGCTGAGCCGGCTCAGGGGTCCGATCTGTCGCCCGACACCCCGCTGCTGGAGTGGGGCGTCCTGACCTCGATGAACACCGCTCGACTGCTCACCTTCCTGCGCGAGGAGATGGACGTCGTCGTGCCGGCGACGCACATCACCGGCCGGCACTTCCGCGACCTCAACAGCGTCACCGACCTCGTTCTCTCGCTGCCTCGCCCCTGAGGTACCCACCCGACCAGGGAGGCCGACGTGCAAGCAGACTTCGACATCGGCATCATCGGCGGCGGACCGGCCGGGTCCACCGCGGCATCCTACCTCGCCAAGGCCGGCCTGTCGGTGGCGGTCTTCGAAAGCGAGAACTTCCCGCGCGAGCACGTCGGTGAGTCGCTGGTGCCAGCGACCACGCCGGTGCTGCTGGAGATCGGCGCCATGGAGACGGTGGAGGCCGCCGGCTTCCCGAAGAAGTACGGCGCGGCCTGGACCTCGGCCGAGACCCGCCCGATCAGCCACCTCGGCTTCACCAACCTGGACCACGACTTCCGCTTGGCCGAGATCATGTTCAACGAGCGGGACCAGGCCGGTGTCGACCGCGACTACACGTTCCATGTGGACCGTGGCAAGTTCGACCTGCTTCTGCTCAAGCACGCGGAGGGGCTGGGCGCCAAGGTCTTCCAGGGAGTGCGCGTCAACCAGGTCGACTTCTCCGGCGAGCTGCCGGTGCTGCGGTGCCGGCTGGGCCAGCGCCAGGTGGACGTGCCGGTGCGGATGGTGGTGGACGCCAGCGGGCGGCGCACCATGCTCGGCAACCAGCTGCGGGTCAAGGTGCCCGACCCGGTCTTCAACCAGTACGCGATACACACGTGGTTCGACGAGTTCGACCGCAAGGCGCTGTCGGTCGACAAAGGCAAGGCCGACTTCATCTTCATCCACTTCCTGCCGCTGACCGATACCTGGGTCTGGCAGATCCCGATCACCGACACCATCACGTCGATAGGCGTGGTGACGCAGAAGAAGCGGTTCGCCGAGTCAAAGGACGACATCGGCAAGTTCTTCTGGGACTGCGTGGCGAGCCGTCCGGAGCTCTTCGACGCGCTGAAGAACGGCAAGCAGCTGCGCCCGTTCAAGGCCGAGGGCGACTACAGCTACGCCATGAAGCAGATCTGCGGTGACAGCTTCCTGATGGTGGGCGACGCCGCCCGCTTCGTCGACCCGATCTTCTCGACCGGCGTCAGCATCGCCCTCAACAGCGCCCGGCTGGCCTGCCGGGACATCATCGCTGCGGCGGAGGCCGGTGACTTCCGCAAGGAACGGTTCACCACGTACGAGGGCCTGATCCGCCGGGGCGTACGCAACTGGTACAACTTCATCTCGGTCTACTACCGCCTCAACATCCTCTTCACCGCGTTCGTGCAGGACCCCCGGTACCGGCTCGACGTGCTGAAGATGCTGCAGGGCAACATGTACGACGAGGATGAGCCGAAGGCCCTCATCGAGATGAGGGAGGTCATCAGGGTCGTGGAGAACGACCCCGAGCACCTGTGGCATCCGTACCTCGGCGAGCTGTCGGCACCGTCCGCCGCGCCCAACTTCTGACCTGTCACGAGGAAACCCCAGTTAGCCCTCGTCCGAGGAGGACCAGCGTGCCCGTCTCCACCAGATCCCTGCGTGACCTGCAGGTGGAGTACGTCGAGCTCTATGTCAACGATACCGCCGCTACCGCGACCGACCTGGCCAGGCGCTACGGCCTCGAGGTCGCCGGAGCCCGCGGGGACCGCGGCGGCGTCAGCGACCACTACTCGATGACACTGCAGCGAGGCGAGATCGGGCTGGTGGTCACGGAGGCCACCGACGAGCAGCACCCGGCAGCGCTGTACGTGCAGCGCCACGGCGCCGGCGTGGCGAACATCGCCATGCGTACGCCCGACGCCCGTGATGCTTTCGACGCCGCGGTGGCGCGCGGCGCCCGCCCGGTCACCGAGCCGGTGACCGGGCCTGACGGCTCGGTCAGCGCGACCATCGCCGGCTTCGGCGACGTGACACACACCTTTGTCGAGCGGCCCCGCGGCGGCACCGACCGCGGGGTGGTCCTGCCGGGGGCCACGCCCGTGCCGCCGGGGTCCGCGCAGCCGGGCCTGGACGGTTCTCTCCCAGCACCCGACCTGCGGACCGTGGACCACTTCGCGGTCCTGCTGGAGGCCGGCACGCTCGACCCGACGGTCGAGTTCTACGAGTCCGCGCTCGACTTCTCAGTGATCTTCCAGGAGCGCATCGTGGTGGGCGCCCAGGCGATGCTGTCGAAGGTCGTGCAGAGCGCGTCCCAGCAGGTCACGTTTACGCTCATCGAGCCTGACCCGTCCGCCGAGGCCGGCCAGATCGACGAGTTTCTGAAGAACCACGCGGGGCCCGGCGTGCAGCACGTGGCGTTCTCCACCGGCGGCATCGTCGCCGCGGTGTCCGCGGCCCAGGCGCGCGGGGTGGAGTTCCTCACCACGCCCGGGGCCTACTACCGGCTGCTCGCCCAGCGCATGGAGCTGGTGCGCTACACCGCCGACGACCTCAGGGCGCTGAACATCCTGGTCGACGAGGACCACGACGGGCAGCTGTTCCAGATCTTCGCCCGTTCGGCGCACCCCAGGCGGACCTTCTTCTTCGAGCTCATCGAGCGGCTCGGGGCCCGCACCTTCGGCAGCGGCAACATCAAGGCGCTGTACGAGGCGGTGGAGGCGGAGCGGATCAAGCCGCAGGACGTGCTGTGACGCGAAAGGTACGACCTGCGTGAGCGGCCCGTGGCGGTGACCGGGTACCAGCCCGGTACGGCCTCGGGTCCGTCCGGTGGCGAGCGGAGGGCGGGCCGGTGAGCGTAGTCGCGAGGGCAAGCACTACCAGCACAATCTCCGCTGTCCCGGCGCTGGCGGGGCCCACCGCCCTGCCGGCGGCGGAGCGGGGCCAAGCGGCGGAGCGGAGCCAGGCGACGGAGCGGGGCCAGGCGGCGTTGCTCAGCCTGGACGACGTCGAGGCGGCTGCCCGCGCGGTGCTGCCCGCGGCCGCGCGGGACTACGTGGCCGGTGGCAGCGGCGCCGAGCTGACCGTACGGGCCAACCGGGAGGCGTTCGACCGGATCCAGTTCGTGCCCCGGGTGCTCGGCGGCATGGCCGGCTGTGACCTGTCGACCACCGTGCTGGGCACGCCCCTTGCGATGCCGGTCGGCGTGGCGCCAATGGCCTACCAGCGGCTGCTGCACCCGGAGGGGGAGCTGGCTCTGGCCCGGGCGGCCCGGGACGCCGGCGTGGTGTTCGTCGCCAGCATGCTCAGCAGCTACTCGATCGAGGAGATCGCAGCCACCGGCGTGCAGACCTGGCTGCAGCTCTACTGGCTACACGACCGGCGCATGGTCAGCGACCTGGTGGAGCGGGCGGAGCAGGCCGGGTGCCGGGCCATCGTGCTCACCGTCGACGTGCCCCGGATGGGCCGGCGGCTGCGGGACATGCGCTCTGGCTTCGTGCTGCCCGACGGCGTGGTCGCGGCCAACCTGCCGCCGCAGGTGGTGGCGGCGGCCAGCGACCGGCTGCCGAACGAGTCCTCGCTGATGGTGCACACGGCGCTCGCGTTCGACCCGGCACTGTCCTGGTTGGACATAGACTGGCTTCGTTGTCGTACCACGCTGCCGCTCGTGGTCAAGGGCATCCTGCATCCGGATGACGCGCTGCGCGCCGTGGAGGTCGGGGTCGACGCCGTGGTCGTGTCCAACCACGGCGGTCGCCAGCTGGACGGCGCGGTGCCCAGCATCAGCGCACTGCCCGAGATCCGGGCCGCGGTAGGGCGGCGGTGCGAGGTGCTGCTCGACAGTGGCGTGCGCAGCGGCTCGGACGTGCTGCGGGCACTGGCCGGCGGGGCGTCGGCCGTTCTTGTCGGCCGGCCCGCGCTGTGGGGGCTCGCCGTCGGCGGAGAGGAGGGAGCAGCCCAGGTCCTGGCGTTGCTGCGGACCGAGCTGGACGACGCGATGGTGCTCACCGGCTGCGCTGACGTTGCCGCGGCCGGGCGGCTGACCGTCATCGAAGCCGGCGCGGGGGGACGGCCATGACGAGCGGCCCACGTCCCGGCGCCGCAGCGTCCCGCGGATGCGTTTGGGTGACCAGTTCTCGACCGGCCAGGTCCACCCTGGTCTGACATATTTGGGGTGCTACGGAAAGGGGCTCGACGGCATGAAACCGGTTTCCCCGCTCACCGCCGACCAGCTGCTGATCTTCCTCGTCCAGCTGGGAACGCTTCTTTTGCTCGGTCTCATCCTGGGGAGACTGGCCGTCAAGCTCCGGCTGCCACCGATCGTCGGCGAGCTGCTCGCCGGCGTGGTGCTCGGACCTTCGCTGCTCGGGGCCCTCGCGCCCGCCATGCACCAGTGGCTGTTTCCCGGCCGTCCGGACCAGCAGCACCTGCTGGACGCGGTCGCGCAGGTCGGGGTGCTCCTCCTGGTCGGCGTGGCGGGCGCACATCTGGACCCACGGCTGATGCGCCGGCGGGGCTCAACCGCCGCCCGGATCAGCCTGACCGGCTTGGTGATCCCGCTCGCCCTCGGCGTCCTGCTGGGGTACGTGGTTCCGGCCTCGCTGCTGCCGGACACCACCGAGCGGCCGATCTTCGCCGTGTTCCTCGGGGTGGCCATGTGCGTGACCGCCATCCCGGTCATCGCCAAGACCCTCGCCGACATGCGGCTGCTGCACCGCGACGTCGGGCAGCTGACCCTCATCGCCGGCATGGTCGACGACGCGGTCGGCTGGTTCCTGCTGTCGGTCGTCGCGGCGATGGCAACCGTGGGCCTGCACGGCTCCAAGGTCATCCTGTCGGTGCTCTACCTCATCGGGTTCGTCGTGGCCGCGATCCTCATCGGCCGGCCGCTGGTGCGGGCCGTGATGCGGCTGGCCGCCCGCTCCGCGGAGACTGGCCCGACCATCACGGCGGCCGTCGTCATCGTCCTGCTCGGCGCCGCGGTCACCCAGTCGCTGGGTATGGAGGCGGTCTTCGGCGCGTTCGTCGCCGGCATCCTCGTCGGCGCCCCGGGAGCCGCGGACAACCAGCGGCTCGTGCCGCTGCGTACGGTCGTGCTGACCGTGCTGGCCCCGATCTTCCTCGCCACGGCCGGGCTACGGATGGACCTGACCGTGCTGGGCGACCCCGAGGTCCTGCTGGCCGCCGCGGTCGTGCTCCTGGTCGCCATCGTCGGCAAGTTCACCGGTGCCTACATCGGTGCCCGGATGAGCCGGCTCAGCCGCTGGGAAGGTCTGGCGCTGGGTGCCGGGATGAACTGCCGGGGTGTGGTCGAGATCGTCGTGGCAATGGTGGGCCTGCGCCTGGGCGTGCTGGACGTCACCTCGTTCACGATCATCGCCCTCATCGCCATCGTCACCTCGATCATGGCACCACCGCTGCTACGGATCGCGATGTCACGGGTCGCTGCGAACGCCGACGAGCTGCTGCGCCGGGCCGACCACGACCCGGACGGCGAGCACGAGGACGAGCCGCAGGCGCGGAAGGCGACGGCTGCTGATGTGTAACACCTAGCCGGAGTGTCCTGGCTAGCAGAACCGACACTGATGTCTGTGCTGGTCAGGGATGGCGCGGAGGGCGGTTTGGTGTATGACCTAAGTCCGGGGAGCCCATTGATGTAGGTCGAAGA